>JAABUX010006951.1_pt1 | contig 13393 bp, 13 predicted proteins | sample 5561851 | NCBI WGS metagenome assembly JAABUX01 (sample SAMN10711883, study PRJNA513361) | rock metagenome | isolation source: Antarctica rocks | place: Antarctica: Victoria Land, Richard Nunatak red sandstone | collected 2016-01-03 | reverse complement strand
GATGAGCGGGCGCGGGCGCGGCCGTCGCGGCGTACCAGGACCGCGACATCGCCAGCCCCTCGTTCAGCATGGCGAAGCTCCCGAACCCGTGTGATAGCAAATGCGATGGCGTCCGCCGCACCCGAACCCGCCGCCGCTAGCCCGGCCGCCGCTCCGCCCGCCGCGCTGCACGCGACCGTGTACGAGGAGTTGCGCCGCCGCATGATCGTCGGCCTCATCGTGCCCGGCGTCGGCCTCTCTACCCGCGGCCTCGCGCTCGAACTCGGCGTAAGCCAGATGCCCGTGCGCGACGCCTTGAGCCGCCTCGCGGCCGAGGGCGCGATCCTGCTGCGCTCGAAGCGGCGCATCGAAGTACCGCAGATGACTGCCGAGCGCTTCGAGGACCTGCTCGACTGCCGCTTGCTGCTCGAACCCGCCGCCGCCGCCTTCGCGCTCCCGCAGATCGACGCCGCGCTGCTCCGCCAAATCCGCGCCACCGACGCCGCGCTCGACCGCGCGATGGAGCGCGGCGATCCGATCGGCTACATGGAAGCCAACCACGCGTTTCATTTCACCATCTACCGCGCCAACCACCGGCCGACTCTCAACCGCGCGATCGAATCGCTGTGGCTCCAGTTTGGCCCCTTCATGCGCACCGTGTATGGCCGCTACGGCACGAGCGGCCTTGTCGATCAGCACCGCGCCGCGCTCGGCGCCATCGCCGCCCGCGACGCCGAAGCGCTTCGATCTGCGATCACAGCCGACATCGCCGATGGCATGGGACTGCTCAGCCGCGGAATCTTCACCGCTGGCTAGAGCGCGCGCAGGATCGGCGCAGCGGTGTCGAGCGCGCCCGCGATGATGTCCACCATGCGGTCGATCTCGGCCTCGGTGATGATCAACGGCGGACTCATCACGACCGAATCGCGCACCGCGCGCACCATCAACCCGCGCTCGATGCAGATGTCGCGCACGATATGCCCTACCGCGCTCTCGCCGAAGCGCCGATTGGTCCCACGCTCGGCCACGATTTCGACCGCGACGATCAACCCCAGCGACCGCGTCTCGCCGACCAGCGGATGCCCTGCCAAGTCCGCCAGCCGCCGCGCCAGATGCGGCCCGCTCACATCGCGCGTCCGCTCGACCAGCCCCTCCTCCTCGATGATCGCGATATTGGCCAGCGCCACCGCCGTCGCCGTCGGATGCCCCGAATAGGTGTAGCCATGGGTGAAATCGGTCCCCTGCCCGCGCATCGCCTCGACGATGAAGTCCGCCACGCCCACCGCGCTGATCGGGATATATCCCGAGGACAGCCCCTTCGCCATCGTCACCAGATCGGGGGTGATCCCGTAATGCTGGAAGCCGAACCACGATCCCAGCCGCCCGAAGCCGCAGATTACCTCGTCGCAGCACAGCAGAATACCGTACTTCCGGCAGATCGCTTCCACCCGCGTCCAGTACCCGCGCGGCGGAATGATCACGCCCCCCGCACCTTGCACCGGCTCGCCGATGAAGGCGGCCACCTTTTCCGGCCCGACCTTGAGGATGCGCTCCTCGACCGCCGCCGCCGCACGCTCGGCGAACGCGTCCTCATCCTCGCCGTGGCCATCGGCGAAGGCGTAGGGCTGCATGACATGCTCAATGCCGGGCAGCCAAGGCCCACCCTGCGCGTGCATATAGCCCATGCCGCCGAGCGACGCGCCCGCGATCGTCGAGCCATGATACGCGTTCACCCGTGCAATGATCACCGTTCGCTCGGGCTCGCCCTTCGCCTGCCAGTAATAGCGGGCGATGCGGATCAGCGTGTCGATCGCCTCCGACCCGCTATTGTTGAAGAACACATGGCTGAAGTGCGCGCCGAGCAACTGGGAAACCTTATGCGCAAGCTGCACCGTCGGCGGCGATACAGTCTTGAAGAAGGTGTTATAGAACGGCAGTTCGAGCATCTGATCGTAGGCGGCGCGCGCCAGCCGCTCGCGCCCATAACCCACCTGCACGCACCACAGCCCCGCCATCCCGTCGAGGATGGCGTTGCCATCGCCGTCGTGGATCGTCGATCCTTCGGCGCGCACGATCACACGGCTGCCGCCCAGATCGCGGATCAGCGCATAATCCTGCATCGCAGGCAGGTGATGCGCGACGTCCAGGCGCCGCAGCTCGGCGATGTCGTAATTGCGAAGCGGCGCGCTCATCGGCGGGGTCCTTGGGTCAATGGATCGCCACGCAGCGCGCGGCCGAGCAGGTGGAAGAAGGTCTGGCTGTCGGGCTTGGTGTCGGTGTCCCATTCGGGATGCCACTGCACCGCGACGACCGGCGCACCATTGACGTGGGCGGACACGGACTCGATCACACCATCGGGCGCGTGCGCCTCGACAGTGAGGCCGGGCGCGAGACGATCGATCCCCTGAAAGTGGACAGAGTTTACAGTGAGCGTCTCGCGCCCAAACGCGTGCGCAAGCACGCCTTCCGGTGTCAGCGAGACGGTGTGCTCGTAAGCGAACATCGCGTCGAATTCGACGCCAACGGGCGCGTGATGCGGCAGCGGTGTCTGCCCCAGATCGCGCCGTAGCGTGCCCCCAAAGGCGACATTCAGCTCCTGTAACCCCCGGCACACCCCAAAGACCGGACGCCCGAGCGCCAACATCGCGTCCACCAACGCCTTCGTTATCGCATCGCGCGCCGGATCGAACGGCCCGGCACCCGCCTCCGCGTCGCCGTAGCGCGCGGGTTCGACATTCGACGGGCTGCCCGTCAGCAACAGCCCATCCAAGCGCCCCGCCACCTCGTCGCCGCGCATTAGCCCCGGCATCGCGGGCACGAGCAGCGCCGCCGCATCGGCATGGCGCATTGCCGCGTCCACATACCGGTCCATCACCGCCTGCGCGCCTTCGACGCCCACCGTCCGGTTGCAGCAAATGATCCCCAGCACCGGCCTCACGACAGTAGCACCGCGGGCGAGCAGCTGTGCCAGCGCAGCCAGACGGGATCGTTCACGCGCAGCTCCTCCTGGTCCCAGCGGGTAAGGTTCGAGCGTAGCGCGCGCACGCGCCGCCCTTCTGTGATCACAACTTCATACACTGATTCGGACCCAAGGTAACTCACCGCGCGGATCGTCCCCTGCGCGACATTGTGCCCCGGCGGGGTCTCGCCATCGTCCGCGAGCGGTGGCGGTGGCCCCTCGCCGCGTTTGGACAGCACGATCTTCTCGGGGCGGAGCGCTAACCAAAGTGTAGTGCCGCGCCCGCCCGTGACGCCGTGATCGAGGAACACCGGCGCGGTAAGATCGGCGGCTTCCACCACCGCACGCCCCGGCTCGTCGATCACCATCCGCCCCTCGAACAGGTTCACCGAACCTATGAAGTCCGCGACGAAGCGCGAGTTTGGAAACTCGTACAGATCGGACGGCGTGGCGACCTGCTGCAGAAGCCCCCTGTTCATCACCGCGCAGCGCCCCGCCATCGCCAGCGCCTCGTCCTGATCGTGCGTCACCAGCACGAACGTGATCCCCACCTCATGCTGCAGCGCGGTCAATTCGGAGCGCATCGCGTCGCGCAGCTTGGCATCGAGCGCGCTTAAGGGCTCGTCGAGCAACAACACGCGCGGCCGCTTGACCAGCGCGCGCGCCAAGGCGACCCGCTGCCGCTGCCCCCCGCTAAGCTGATCGGGTTTGCGCGCGCCCAATCCATCGAGCTTCACCAGCGCCAGCGCCTCGTCCACCCGCCGCGCGCGCTCGCCCCCGCTCACGCCGCCCATGCGTAGCCCGTAACCGACATTGTCCGTCACGCTCATATGCGGGAACACCGCGTAGTTCTGGAACACCATGTTGACCGGACGGCGGTTGGGCGGCGTCCGGCTCACGTCCGCGCCGTCGATCAGGACGCGGCCTTCGGTGGGCGTCTCGAACCCCGCGAGCATCCGCAGCAACGTGGTCTTGCCGCACCCCGACGGTCCGAGCAGCGCGAAGAACTCGCCCTCGGCCACCTCCAGCGTGACGTTATCGACCGCGACCACCGGCCCATACCGCTTCGTCACACCTTCGAAGCGGATGATCGGCCCGCTCACGCGGCCGCCTGCGGCTCGACGAGGTTGGTGCCCTGCATCCTGAGCGCCAGCGCGGTCAGCCCCACCGTCACCACGATCAGCAAGGTCGACGCCGCGTTCACCTCAGGCGTCACCGAGAAGCGAACCATCGAATACACCTTGACCGGGAACGTCGTCGTATCCGGACCGCTGGTGAAGAAGGTGATCACGAAATCGTCGAGGCTGAGCGTGAACGCCAGCAGCGCCCCCGCGATCAGCCCCGGGCGCATATGCGGCACGAGGATATCGCGCACGATCGGCCACTCGCCCGCGCCCAGATCGCGCGCCGCGTCCTCGAGCGAGCGGTCGAACGAGGCAAGCCGCGCGCGCACCACGAGCGCGACGAAGCTGAACGAAAAGCTCACATGCGCAATGGCAATCGCCCCCAGGTTGAGCGGCCACGGCAGTTCGGGCGGCCACGGCAGCACGGTGGTGAAGAACACCAGGAACGCCACCCCCAGGCAGATTTCGGGCACGACGATCGGCAACGCCAACGCCCCCTCCAGCGCGGCCTTCAGCGGGAAGCGGAAGCGCCACAGCAGCAGCGCGGTCAGCGTGCCGAGCAGCGTACTGATGATCGTCGAGATCGCGGCGATCGCCAGCGAGTTGCCGAACGCCGCCAGCAGATCGGTGTCGGCGAACAGCTTCGCATACCAATCGAGCGTGAAACCCTTCCACAGGATCGTGCGCTTGCTGTCGTTGAAGCTGAACACGATCAGCCCGATCAGCGGCACATACAGGAACGCCGCGACCGCGAGCAGCCACAACCGCAGCGGCCAGCGGCGCAGATATTCGAGCGGTCCCGGCGCGCTCACCCCCGCGCGCGCCGCCGCGCCAGCATCGCCTGCACCCCCATCGCCGCGAAGGTCAGGTACAGCAGCAGGAACGACAGCGCCGCGCCGAATGGCCAGTCGTTGGCGCTCTTGAACTGCCGCTCGATCACGTTCGCCACCATCATGCTCGACGTACCGCCGAGCAAATCGGGCGTCAGGTACGCGCCCAGCGAAGGGATGAAGGTGACGATCACCCCCGAGACGATCCCCGGCAACGCCAGCGGCACCACCACGCGCGCAAAGGTGGCAAGGTGCCCCGCGCCCAGATCGAGACTGGCCTCGATCAGCGAGCGGTCGAGCCGGTCCAATGCCGAATAGAGTGGCAGCACCATGAAGGGCAGCTGCACATAAACCAGCCCGAACACCACCGCGAAGTTGTTGTGCAACAGATCGAGCGGCACGAACGCGGGCACGCCGAAGTTACGGCCCACCCCGTTCCAGATGAAGCCGAGCGTGAGGTTGATGTACCCCTCGGTCCGCAGCACCGCCATCAGCGCGTAGGTGCGGATCAGCAGGTTGGTCCAGAACGGCAGCATCACCAGCAGCAGCAACCAGGCCTTTGCGCGCACGGGCGCGAAGGTGATCGCCACCGCCACCGGAAAGCCGACCACAAGGCACGCGACCGTCGTCAGCGCCGCGAACCACATCGATTTGGCCAGGATCGCCAGATACAGCGGCTTCACCGCGCGCACATAGTTGGCAAACGTGCCATCAACCGCGATCGCAGTCAGCGACTTGTTCTCGCCGAAGCTATACGCCCAGATGATCGCCAGCGGGCCGAGGAAGAACAGCGCCAGCCACAGCACCGGCGGCGCGGACAGCACGCCGAACGGCCCGCGCGCCGCACGCCAGTCCTGGCTCATGCCGCCATGATCTCGGTCACCGCCTCGTCGACCAATTGCGCGTGGCGCATCCCCTCGAAGTCGCCATACTCGGATTTCGCCATCACCGCTGCGGGCGGGAAAATCGCGCGGTTGTCACGGTAGTCGGCGGGCATCAACGCCAGCGCCGCCGCGTTCGGGGTCGGATAACGAATGGTACGCGAAATCTCCGCGCCGTTGTGCGCGTCCAGTACAAAGTTAATGAAGCGATGCGCGTTGTCGGGCCGGGGTGCGCCGCGCGGGATGCACAGGCAGTCCGAGTTGATGATCGTCCCCTCGCGTGGCACGACAAACCCCAGATCGGCATCGTCCGCCATCACCTGCGCGATATCGCCATTATACTCGACCACCAGATCGATATCGCCCGCCGCGAGCAGGTCCTGCCCCTCGTCGTGATGGAACACCTTCACATACGGCTTCTGCCGCACCAGCATCTCCGTCACCTGCCGCGTCACGGCGGGCGTCACATGATTGACCGAGTGTCCCAGATACTTGGCCCCCAGCCGGATCAGATCGTCGGCTTCGGAGAACAGCCCGATCTTCCCCGCGTACTTCGGCGAATCGAACACCCATTTCCAACTATCGGGCACCCCGTCCATCTTCGAGCGCCGATATCCCAGCCCCAACACCAGCCACGTGTAGGGTATCGACCACTTGCGACCTGGATCGAACGGCGCGGTCTTGAACGCGGGCGCGAGGTTGGCGAAGTTGGGCAGCTTGGCATGATCGATCGGCAGCAGCATGTCCGAGATGCGCAGCCGCGTGACGAACTCGTTCGAGGGGACGATCACGTCGAACCCCGGATTACCCGCGCGCAACTTGGCGAACAGCTCGTCATTATTGCCGAACAGGCTCATGTGCACGTCGATGCCGGTGCGCGCGCGAAAGTCCGCCAGCGTCGTCTTGCCCGTGTACGTATCCCAATTATACAGATTGAGCCGTTGCTCCTCGCCGTTCGCCCCCACCGCCGCGCGCGACGAACACCCGCCCAGGCTCATCCCTACCGCCGCCGCTCCGCCCAGCACACCCAACAGCCCGCGCCTCGAAAACCCGTCAGACCTCACGCAGATACCAGTCGTAGTCCTGCGGCGGCACCTGCGCGAAATAGCGGTCCTGCTCGGTCCGCTTGACGCTGGTGAACATGCGCACGAACCGCGCGCCCAGATAGTCCGCCATCACCGCCGACGCTTCGAACGCGTCTACCGCTGCGAACCAATTCGCGGGCAGCCGTACGCCGCTTGTCGCCGCCGCAGCATAGCCGTCGCCCACCACCGGCGGCCCCGGATCGATCCGCTGCTTTAATCCATGATGCACCCCCGCCAGCAGCGCCGCCAACGCCAGATACGGGTTCGCGTCCGCCCCACACACGCGGTGCTCGACATGCCGCGTCGCCGGAGCACCCGCAGGCACGCGTAGCGACACCGTCCGGTTATCCACTCCCCATGTCGGCGATACCGGCGCGTAAGAGTTCGCCCGAAACCGCCGGTAGCTGTTCGCGTTCGGCGCGAAGATCGCCATCGCGTCGCCCAGCGTATCGCGCATCCCGCCGACCGCGTTCGCCAGCAATGGCCCGCCCTCCGCAGCCTCGGACGCGAAGATGTTGCGCCCCGCCGCATCGTTGACGCTCACATGCAAGTGCATCCCCGATCCCGCGCGCTCGGCGAAGGGCTTGGCCATGAAGCACGCGTCCATGCCCTGCGCGCGCGCCACGCCCTTGACCAGCCGCTTGTACATAACCGCCTCGTCGGCGGCGCGCAGCGCATCCGGCCCATGGTGCAGCGTCAGCTCCATCTGCCCCGGCGCATATTCGCTGATCGCACCCTCCACCGGCACGCCCTGTACATCCGCCGCCACCCACAGCGCGCGCAGGAACGCGTCCGCGTCCGCCATCTCGCTCAAGCCATAGGTGCCGTGGTTGACCGGCCGCGCCCCGCCCAACATCGCCAGTTCGGGCACCGCCCCCGTCGCGCGCGCCGCATCGAGCAGATAGAACTCGATCTCGCACGCCACCACCGGCGTCCACCCGTCCTCAGCGAAGCGCGCCACCACGCCCGCCAGCACCGCGCGCGGATCGAGGTCGCTCACCCGGCCGTCGCGCTCGTGGAGCGAGGCGATCACCTGCGCCATGTCCGCGCCCAACCAGGGTGCGGGCACCAGCGTGCCGGGCGCGGGCCGCGCGACACGGTCGCTGTCGCCTTCTTCCCACACCAGCCCGGTATCGGGGCAATCCTCGCCGCGCACGTCCGCGACCTGGATCGATACCGGCAGGAACCGCCCCGTTTCGTAGATCGGCAGCAGCTCGTGCCGCCGCAGGCGCTTGCCGCGCGCCACCCCGCTCATGCCCGTGAAGATCAGCTCGAAGAACGCCATCTTCGGATGTGTGGCGAGAAAGGCTTCCGCTTCGACGCGGTCCGCGACCGCGATCAGCGGCGCGCCGCCCGCATCGCCTCCATCGCTCACCCGCGCCTCCGTCCCACCGACTGTGATCACATCACGCGCCACCCGCGCCCAAGTCAAGCGGATCGAGCGAGCTAGTCGGTCTCGGCCAACACCTCGCGGATCGCGCCCACCAGCGCGTCCACTTGCTCCTCGTCGATGATCAGCGGCGGCGACAGCGCGATCGTCTCCCCCGTCACACGCACCAGCGTGCCCGTATCGAACAGCCGGTGGAACGCCGCCATCGCGCGCGCGCCCGGCGCACCCTCGCGCGGGGCGAGCTCGATGCCCGCGATGATCCCGCACTCGCGCACGTCCACTACATGCCGCGCGTCCGCCAGTGAATGCACCGCGTCCGCCCAGTACGGCGCCAGCGCCGCCGCGCGCGCGAACAACCCCTCGTCGCGGTACACGTCCAGGGTCGCCAACGCCGCCGCGCACGCCAGCGGATGCCCCGAATAGGTGTAGCCCGTCGCCAGCTCGACTCCCGGGGCGGAGCCATTCACCACCGCGTCGTACACCGCCCTCGTTACCGCGACCGCACCCATCGGCACGGCGGCATTGGTGATCCCCTTGGCGAGCGTGATCAGATCGGGCGTCACTCCGAAGGCTTCGGCGTCATCGTCCCCAACCGCCCGAAGCCGGTGATCACCTCGTCGAAGATCAGCAGGATCCCGTTCTTCGCCGTAATCGCGCGCAATCGCTCCAGATACCCCACAGGCGGCGGCAGCACGCCCGTCGATCCCGCCACCGGCTCGACGATCACGGCGGCGATCGTGTCCGCGCCGTGCAACCCGATCAGCCGCTCGAGCGCGTCCGCCAGCTCCGCCCCATGCGGCGGCCGTCCGCGCGTGAGGACGTTCGCGGGCAACAGCGTGTGCGGCAGGTGATCCACCCCCGCCAGCAGCGCGCCGAACGCGCGCCGGTTGCCGACGATGCCGCCCACCGCCGTGCCGCCGAAATTGGTCCCGTGATACCCCCGCTCGCGCCCGATCAACCGCGTACGCCCGCCTTGGCCAACCGCACGCTGATACGCGAGCGCGATCTTGAGCGCGCTATCGACCGCCTCCGATCCCGAGTTGGTGAAGAAGACCTGATCGAACCCCGGCGGCAGCTCCTGCACCAGCCGCGACGCCAGCTCGAACGCGATCGGGTGTCCCAACTGGAACGTCGGCGCGAAATCCAGTTCGCCCGCCTGCTCGCGGATCGCCTCGACAATGCGCGGATGGCAATGCCCCGCGTTCGAGCACCAAAGCCCCGCCGTCCCATCGAGCACGCGCTCGCCGTTCGGCTTCCAGTAATACATCCCCTCAGCCCGCGCGAGCAGGCGCGGATTAGCCTTGAAATGCCGGTTGTTGGTGAACGGCATCCAGAACGGATCGAGCGTGTTGGGCGCGGGGCGGGACATAGCGATCCTCATCGCCGATCATCGACGCAAACGAAACACCCGGGTCGCACGTTTACGAACTACCCCCGCGAAATACCGCGCGAAGGAAAGAGCTTCGACCTATAGCCGCCCGGGCCAGCAACGATCCAAGCTGAAAGGCCACTGCCAATGCGTCTCGCCCTCGCCGCCGCGCTCGCGCTGATCGCCGCCGTGCCTGTGCGCGCCGCCACGACGACGCGCGCGCCCTTCGGTGCGCTTCCCGATGGCCGCGCGGTCGAGATGTTCACCTTGAAGGCGCAGAACGGCGTCACGGTGAAGGTGATGACGCTCGGCGCGACGCTCCAGTCGGTGCTGACACCCGATCGCGCCGGCCGATTCGCCAACGTGGCGCTCGGCCACGCGACCGCGAGCGAATACCTATCGGGCACCGAATATTTCGGCGCGACCGTCGGGCGCTACGCCAACCGCATCGCGCAAGGCCGCTTCACGCTCGACGGCAAGGTCCACCAATTGCCGATCAACAACCCGCCCAACTCGCTCCACGGCGGCACCGACGGCTTCAACCGGCGGCTGTGGACCGTGGCCCGGACCGGCGATGGCAACGTCACGCTCAAGCTCGTCAGCCCCGACGGCGATCAGGGCTATCCAGGAACCCTGACCGTAACCGCCACCTACGCGCTCGCCGACGATGGCACGCTCACGCTCGATTACCGCGCCACCACCACCGCGCCCACCATCGTCAACCTCACCAATCACAGCTACTGGAACCTCGGCGGCGAAGGCGCGCCACTAGGCGCGCTCGGCCAGTCGCTGACCGTCTACGCCGACAGCTATCTGCCCGTCGACGCGACGCTGATCCCCACCGGCGAATTCCGCCGCGTCGCGGGCACGCCGTTCAACTTCCTCGCCGGTCCCGCGATCGGCCCACGCGTGCGTGACGCACACGACCAGCAGATCGCCTACGCGCGCGGCTACGATCACACCTTCGTCATCGCGCGCACCGCCGCCACTTCACCCCGCCGCATGGCGCGGCTCGAAGACCTCGTCGCGGGCCGCGTCCTCGAACTCTGGGCCACCGATCCCGGTCTGCAGGTCTATTCGGGCAACTTCCTCGACGGCACCGCGGTCGGCACCTCGGGCAAGCTCTACCGCATGGGAGACGGCGTCGCGCTCGTACCACAACGCTTCCCCGATACGCCCAACCAGCCGAACTTCGGCTCGGCGCGCCTCGACCCGGGGCAGGAATATCACAGCCGGATCGTCTACAGGTTCGGCGTATCCTGACGCGCGCTTGAAAAGAGCATGGCCGCAAGGACGAATACGCAGCGCATCCTGCTCGCCGTAGCGATCGGGGTCATCCACGCGGCCGCGCTGATCGTGCTATTCACCGCCGCGCCGCCGCGCAAGCCCGATCCGGTCCTCGACCGCGTCATCGCGCTCGTCACGCATCCCGCGCCCGCGCCGAAGCCCGAACCACCAACGCCACCTACGCCACCGAAACCCGTTCCCGTACCCGCCATCGTCGCCGCGCCTACGATCACCATCGCGCCCGACATCGCCGCCCCCGCGCTCGCCATGTCCGGCTCGCCCGGCGAGGGATGCGCGATCGAGCGCGGCATCGCGGACGCGCTCGGCACCGATCCGTCGGCGCGCGCCGCGCTCACCGCGATCGGACCCGCGCGCGCCGAGACAGGCGCGATCAACTTGTGGAACGGCATCTGGGTCACACCTCCCGATCTCGCCGAAGCCGCGCGTCTTGCGACACTCCGCCCCGCCGTGCGCGCCGCGATCGCCGCCGCCGCACCCGAATGCGGCGCGGTCGAACAAATCGGCCCGCGGTTGATCGCGGTCCCCGGCCAGGCACGGCCCACCTTGCTCGTCATCGGCTCGGGCCGCTGGCGCTGGCACGATTTGCTGCAGGATGCGCCGCCACACTGACACGTAAATTGTACGAAGAAACACAAAGTACCTTGCCGACAATAATGAAACGTGAGAGTTCATCCGGCAGCAACCAAAGCGGATCGCGCTCCGTACCCCTTGGTAAGCTGGTAACAAGGAGCAGGTCGGCTATGAAAACACGTAACGGAATTTCAGTGGCGCTAGCGATCGCGCTCGCCTCGGCGTCGATCCCCGCGCTGGCGTCGAGCCACCGCGAGGCTCCCGGCATCACCAAGATGCCCAAGGTCGACAACACCGACGTCTACGCGTTCCAGAGCTACGAGCCTGGCCGCACTGGCTTCACCACGCTCATCGCCAATTTCCAGCCAGGCGAGAATCCCGGCGACGGTCCGAACTACTACACGATGGATCCGGACGCGCTTTACGAGATCCACGTCGACAACGTCGGTGATGCGATGGAGCACCTGACCTTCCAGTTCCAGTTCACCAACAGCTTGAAGGGCGGCACCGGCGAGACGATCACCGTCGGCGGCAAGACGTTGCCGATCGCGCTACGCCAGATCGGTCCTATCACCGCGCCGAACGATGCCAATCTAGGTGAGAACGAGAATTACGCACTGACGCTGATTACCGGCGATCAGCGCACGGGCACGCGTGCGCCGATCACCAACGCCAGCGGCGGCGGCACGTCCTTTATCAAGCCCTTTGATAATGCGGGTAATAAGACGATCGTCGATTATCCGGCGTACGCCAACCAGTTCATCTACAACATAACCATTCCTGGCTGCCCGACGCAGGGCAAAGTGTTCGTTGGTCAGCGCGCAGAGTATTTCGCGGTGAACCTCGGACCCATTTTCGATCTCGTCAACTTCGTACCGATCGAAGGCGATAATGATCCAGTATATGGCGACGGTACTGCGGGCTTTCCCGGCGGCATTACGCAGAGCCAGGCCAACCAGGAGCTGATCAACAAGAAGAACGTCACCACGATCGCGCTCGAAGTGCCCACCTCGTGCCTGACCGGCACGGGCAACGGCGTCATCGGGGTCTGGTCGACCGCGAGCCTGCCGCAGGCGCGGCTGTTGCGTCCCAACCCGACCTACGCCTCGCCCGCGCTTCAGGGCGGTGCGTATGTCCAGGTGTCGCGCCTCGGCAACCCGCTGGTGAACGAGCTGGTGATCGGCCTGCCCGACAAGGACTTGTTCAACGCGGTCAAGCCGACGGCGGATAGCGCGCTGCTCGCCTACGTCACCAACCCGACCTTTCCCGCGATCCTCGACGCGCTGTTCCGCGCGCCGGTCAACGCGACGCTCAAGACCAACTTCACCACGCTCGCGCCGACTAACTTCCCACGTAACGATCTGGTCGCGACCTTCCTGACCGGCTTCGTCGGTGTCAATCAGCTCAAGACGGTCACCCCGTCCGAGATGATCCGCCTCAACACCGGCGTCGCACCCACCCCGCAGGCGGCGCAAAGCACGTTCGGCGTCGTCGGCAACGATCTCGCGGGCTATCCCAACGGTCGTCGCCCAGGCGACGATACCGTCGATATCACCCTGCGCGTAGCGATGGGTCGTCTGTGCTATCCGATTCCCGTCGGCGGCAAGCCCACCGATCTCGGACTGTGCAAGCCCGCCGATGCGCCCACGGGCATGGTCGCCTACACCGACGGCGCGCCGTCGTTCGCATCGAACATCCTGAACGCGTTCCCTTATCTCAATCCACCGCTGCGTGGTTCGCCGCGTCCGCAGAACGTGACGAACGATAGCTTCCAGGTGATCAAGTGAGGCGCGTCGCGCAGCGCGCGCTGCTCGTCTGCGCGTTGGGCGCGGGACTTGCAGCGTGCGGCGGCAACGGAGACAACCAGGCGGTCACTCCGCCGGTGGGTGTGACGCCGG
>JAABUX010006949.1_pt1 | contig 13394 bp, 10 predicted proteins | sample 5561851 | NCBI WGS metagenome assembly JAABUX01 (sample SAMN10711883, study PRJNA513361) | rock metagenome | isolation source: Antarctica rocks | place: Antarctica: Victoria Land, Richard Nunatak red sandstone | collected 2016-01-03 | reverse complement strand
AGAAGGAGTAGGTCGCGCTCGTTTTGGGGGTGGGCGGGGATCGGTGGGCTGCATCGTAGAGGGATGGAGGCGGTATGGGATTTGGATGGGCGCATGTGGGGACGTCGGTGGTGGCCTCGTTTCTGGCTTCGCTGGTGGAGTGTGTGGAGGCGCTGACGGTGGTGCTGGCGGTGGGGACGGTGCGGGGGTGGAGGTCGGCGCTGCTGGGGACGGGGGCGGCGGTGCTGGTATTGACGGCGATCGTGGCGGCTCTGGGGCCGGCCCTGTTTCGGATTCCGTTGCATTCGCTGCAGCTTTGGGTGGGTGTGCTGCTGCTGCTGTTTGGGTTGCGATGGCTGCGAAAGGCGATCCTGCGGTCGGCGGGTCTGATTGCGCTCCATGACGAGACGGCGGTGTTCGCGAAGAACGAGGCGGCGATGCGGGTGGCGGGGGTGGACACGGCTGCGGGGGCGACGGGCGGGGGGAGTGGGGTGGATAAGGTGGCGTTTGGGACGGCGTTCAACATCGTAATGCTGGAGGGGACGGAGGTGGTGTTTCTGGTGATCGCGATCGGGGCAGGCGGGGTGGGGCTGCTGCTGCCGGCGAGCCTGGGGGCGGTGGCGGCGCTGCTGGTGGTGGTGGCTCTGGGGGTCGTGCTGCACCGGCCGTTGGCGCGGGTTCCGGAGAATACGCTGAAGTTTGCAGTGGGTGTGCTGTCGTCCGCATTTGGGACGTTCTGGGTCGGTGAGGGCCTGGGGCTGCGCTGGCCGGGTGAGGACTGGTCGATTGTCGGGCTGCTGGCGGGGTACGCGGTGGTGGCGCTGCTGATGGTGGCGGCTTGCCGGCGGGTGTCGGCTGCGGGTTCTGCCGGTGACTCGGCTCCTGCTTTGGAGGTGCGGTGATGGGATGGATGCGGACGGTGGTGCGGGAGGTGTGGGGTTTGTTTGTGGACGATGGGAGCTTTGCGGTAGCGATTGCGGTGTGGGTGGGGGTGATGTGGGTGGCGGAGCGGCGGTTCGGGGGGTCGAGCGGGGCGGTGGAGTTGGCGTTGTTTGCGGGGCTGGGGGTAATCCTGGTGGAGAGCGTGTTGCGGTTTGCGCGGGGCAAGCGGGGCCGGTAGTGGAGGCCGTTGGGCCCCGTCGGGGTTAGTGACAGCGATCCGCGATGCGTCGGGTAACGCCGGTACGTTGTGCGGAGCGGTGGAGGGCGAAGCGCGACAGTCACGGTGCGGCGGTCCCGGTTTCGAAGAGGCCGGGTAATGTTTGTGCCGCGGTTCCGAGGATGACGGTGTCGAAGGCGTCTGCATTGGAGGGTGGTTCCGGGCCGAGGTAGACCGAGCGGATACCGCACTGGCCGGCGACGTGCACGAGACCCGCGGCCGGGTAGACGGAGCCTGAGGTGCCGATGACGAGGAGGATGGTGGAGCGGTCGAGATGCCGGTAGATGCCGTCGAGGTCGAGCGGGGTCTCGCCGAACCAGACGATGTGCGGGCGGACGCGGCCGCCGCAGAGGCGGCAGGTGGGGAGATTGGGCGAGGTCTCGTAGGTGTGCCGATCCGCGAAGGTGTCGCCGCAGAGCTCGCAGCGGGACTGGAAGAGGTTGCCGTGCATGTGGTGCACACGGTGGGAGCCGGAGCGCTCGTGGAGATCGTCGACGTTTTGGGTACAAAGGAAGAGGCGGTCTCCCAGGGTTTGCTCCAGGTGGGCGAGGGCGAGGTGGGCGGGGTTGGGCTGGGCGGCGAGGGCATCGCGGCGGCGCATGGAGTAGAAGCGCCAGACGAGTTCGGGGTCGGCCTGCCAGGCTTGGGGGGTTGCGACCTCCTCGACGCGGTAGCCGTTCCAAAGGCCGCCCGAGCCGCGAAAGGTTGCGAGGCCGCTTTCGGCGGAGATGCCGGCGCCGGTGAGGACGAAGAGGCGGTCGTGTTGGTCGAAGCGCATGGAAGGTAGGACGCTGGCCCGCGTGGATGCGAGTGGTCGCGTTGTGTTCGGCGAAGCAGGGTGGGAGCCGGTTGGTTTGATCCTTGTTGGTGGGGTCCTTGTTGGTGGGGTCCTTGTTGGTGGGTCCTTGTTGGTGGGTCCTTGTTGGTGGATCAAGGAACGCGGGGACCAGTGGCTGACCGTGTTTTCTGAGGGACGTAAAGGAGTAGTTTGGAATTGGATCCTACCTTCCGATCGATGAGGAGCCGGAGGGGTTGGGCCGACCTGGTCCGGCCAGGTGTTCCTTGATGAGGAGTCAGACGATGTATACGCTGGCGATTGGCGCGCAGGTGGTGATTGCTCTCTCTATCCTGCTGGTTTGGGTGGTTCGCTTTCCCAACGTGGTGAAGGAGTTCCACGAATATGGTTTGCCTGATTGGGTAAGGACGGTGGTGGGAGCGACCAAGATTTCGCTGGCGACACTTTTGATTGCCGGGATCTGGTATCCGCGTCTGGTGCTGGTTCCGGCGCTGATGATGGCTCTGCTGATGGTGGCCGCGCAGGTCGCCCATGTGAAGGTGCGGCACCCGTAGTTGACGTACGTGCCGTCGCTGGCACTGCTGCTGCTGAGTCTTTTCGTCGGAGGGGTGTACTCGGGAGTGATTCACTCGTGAGCTTTTTGAACGTACTTATATCTGGACGTCGAGCTTGATCTTCCTGTTTTATGGGGTGCTAGGTCTCGGTTCGATGTCGATGGTGGAGGATTTTGAACGGTTCGGGCTGGGCAAGCTCAGGGTGTTTACCGGCGTTCTTGAGGTGATGGGCGGATCGGGTTTGCTGGTGGGGTTGCGATGGTCTCCTGCCCTTCGGATCTCGTCGGGCGGCCTGGCTTTGCTGATGCTGCTCGCCTTCGGAGTCCGGTTGAGAGTTCGGGATGGTGTGATGCAGTCGCTTCCGTCGCTGGTGCTGATGATGGTGAATGTTTCCCTCCTGATCAGAGCGCTTAGGGCGTAGGCGGGCTTTGAGGAAGAGCCTGGGGACGCGTTTAGATGGGCGGTGGTGGCCGACCACGACCAGCAACGGGTCGTGTTGGATATAGTTTGGGGACGCGCGAGATGTCTGGTGCAAGGCTTGCGGGGGGGGAATGAAGATCTACGAGGGAAGGCCGGGGTGCGGTGTGGTGCGGCCGGCGATGGTGATTCGTCTGGCAATAGGCCTGAGCATGGTTTTGGCGATGATGGCGGGAGCCGGTTTGGGTAGGGCAATGGCGCAGGCGCCTGGGGGAGCACGGCCGGTGAGGGTGACGCCGCCAGCTCGCGATCCACACACGCCCGGGTATGTGAAGGCGACGGAGTTAGCTGACGGCATGAACCCGCCGGCGGATGCGGATGGGAACTTCGTGATTGGGCCGACGCACGCCCCGGCGCCGGAGATGACGGTGCAGGAGGGTGTGCCGCGGGGGACGAGGCAGGAGTTCACGATGGAGTCGGTGGACAGCGCGATCTATCCCGGGGTGGCGCGGGCGGCGGGCACGTTTGGGACGGTAGACCCGGCGGATCCGGCGAAGCTGATGGTGCCGACAAGCGGACCTGCTCCGTACCGCCGGCGGGTGTCGGTGTATATCCCCAAGCAGTATGTCGCGGGGAGGATGGCGCCGTTTATCGTGGGCGCTGACGGGCCGGATGCGGACCTGTTTACGGCGCTCGACAACCTGATCGCGGAGCACAAGGTGCCGGCGATGATCGCGATCTCGATCGGGAATGGGGGCGGAGATGCGCAGGGGAGCGAACGCGGGCTGGAGTACGACACGATGTCCGGGCGGTACGCGGAGTTTGTGGAGAGGGAGGTCCTGCCGCTGGTGGAGTCAAAGTTCCATGTGTTGTTGACGCGGGATCCGGAGGGCCGGGCGACGACGGGGGGCAGCTCCGGGGGATCGTGTGCGCTGATTATGGCGTGGTATCACCCGGAGTGGTACCACCGGGTGCTGACGTACTCGGGGACGTTTGTGAATCAGCAATGGCCGTACCAGGCGGCGACTCCACATGGAGCCTGGGAGTTCCATGAGCGGCTGATCCCGACGAGCCCGGCGAAGCCGCTGCGGATCTGGATGGAGGTGGGCGACAGGGACCTCTTGAATCCGAATGCGATGCGCGACGGCCGGCACGACTGGGTGGTGGCCAACGAGGAGATGGCCAAGGTGCTGGCGGCGAAGGGGTATGCCTACCAGTTTGTGTTTGCACGGGAGGCGGGGCACGTGGATGGCGCGGTGCGGCGGCAGACGCTGCCGGAGGCGCTTGAGTACGTGTGGAAGGGGTATCCGACAGCCGGGCGTTGAAGGTGATGGGTACTGGGGGGATGCTTTTAGGGGGCGGTGGTACCGAGGTGGGTGACGGGCTGCTGGTGCGGATCGGCGCGCCTTTATCTCTCGCTCATTATGGATACCGGCTTCCTGATTTACGGAATACCAGGGGGCGGGGCCACTAGAAACTGTATTTCGTGGCGCTGCTGGGACGGATGTGGGCGCGAATTCGTTCTGAAATGGGAGAAAGCGAAATTGGTATGCAACGTGCATTGCCTATCGCGGAACGCCTTGACTTTCGTAAATTACAAAATTGTAGCGCCCCCTCCCGGAGGAATATTTGCCCAAGAATAGGTTTCGGTGTGTGATCGCAGTGGTGGTGCTGAGTGCCGTCATGGCTCTCGCCCAGAGTCAGAATGGAAGTGTTAGCGGCGTGGTTACCGATGCGAGCGGCGCTGTGGTGTCGAACGCCACGGTCACGGTCACGAGCCTGGCTACCGGAGCCGTCCGGACGGTCACGACGACCGGTTCCGGCGATTACACGGTGCAGGGCCTGGTTCCGCAGGACTACAAGCTGAGCGTGAGCGCGCCGGGATTCTCTACAACGACCACGACTGCGTTCAACGTGTCGGTTGGATCGGCTAATACGGTGAACGCCAAGCTGTCCGTCAACTCGACGAGCGAGCAGATGGAGGTGACCGCGAACTCGCTTGCGGGGATCAATCTGGAGACGGCGGAGAACTCGCAGGTGATCAACACCACGCAGATTCTCGAGCTTCCGTCGGAGAGTCGCAATCCCTATGATTTTGTCGCGCTGTCGGGCACGGTCTCGGCCGACCCGAGCGCGACGTCACGCGGTGTGGGCGTGAACATTGGCGGGGCGCGGTCGGCATCGACCGAGATTCTGCTCGACGGTATCGAGAACACGCAGCTGTTCTCCGTGGGTGTGGCGACCACGGTTCCGGTGGACTCGGTACAGGAGTACCGGGTGATCACCTCGAACTACGGTCCCGAGTACGGCCGAGCCTCGGGAGGGGTGGTGAATGTGATCACCAAGTCCGGCACGAACGCGTTTCACGGCACGGCGTATGAGTTCTATCGGCCCTCGACCTTTGCGTCGAACAGTTACTACAACAACGCCAACCGGATTGCGCAGCACCGCTTTGTCCGAAACAACTTCGGATTCTCGGTCGGCGGGCCGATCAAGCAGGACAAGCTTTTTTTCTTCAACAATACGGAGTGGCTGCGCGTGCGCTCTTCGAATGTGACGCAGTACTACATCCCGACGCCGCAATTCATTGCCGCCTCGAATCCGAATACCCAAGCATTTTTCAAACAGTTTGGGGCCATCTCCGGCACATCCACGAATACTATTCTGACCTTGAGACAGCTCGGTCTGCCTCCAAGCCAGGGTGGAGTTACCTCGGCCTTTGCGACGGATCGGACCGCGCTTGAAGCTGCCCAGCCGAATGTCTTCAACGATGCTTTTCCGGTCTTGCAGCAGGTCAATGTCACGGTTCCGGCGGATGCAGGCGGAGGTGTTCCGACGAACACCTATAACATCGTTGGCCGGGTGGATTACAACCTGACCTCCGCCACGCAGATGTATGGACGTTACGTTCTGTTCAACGATGTGAGACCACTTGGCACGGGGAACGTAAGCCCGTACGCGGGGTATAGCACGGGGCAGACGACCAAGGCTCAGAACCTGGTATACGGGATCACGCATACGTTTTCGAGTCGCCTCACGTCGCAGTTTCAGATCGGCCTGCTGCGCGTGAACATCAACCAGCCGCTGGGCGCGAATCCTGCGGGACCGACGCTGTTCATCAACTCCGGCGCGGCTCCGCTGATCGCCAACAATCCGCTGGTGTTCCCCGGGTATAGCGAGACGAACGCGGGAAATGGGCTGCCGTCAGGCGGACCTCAGAACAACATCGTCCTGAGTCCCGTCTTTACCTACGTCAGGGGCCGTCACACGCTGACCATCGGGGGTCAATACACTTATATCCGAGACAATCACACCTTTGCGATCTATGAGAATGCGCAGGAGTCGCTGGTGCAGACGGGCACCGGGGGAGCGCTGAGCAATTTTGTCGCCGGCACCTTCAACTACTTCCAGGCCAACCTCGATCCCCAAGGTAAGTTTCCCTGCGTGAAGGACCTTGTCACTGGTGTGGTGCAATCTGTTCCGGGCTGCCAGATTACAAGTCCGGTCAACCAACCGAACTTCAGCCGGTCCAACCGGTACCATGAGGGCGCAGGTTTTTTCAACGATAGCTGGAAGGCAACATCCCGGCTGACCCTTAATGCCGGTTTACGCTACGAGATTTACGGAACGCAGCATAACAAGAACTCGGCTCTGGATTCGAACTTCTACTTCGGCACCTCTGGATCGCTGCAGGACCGGATTCGGGCCGGCAAGATCCTGCGGGTGAACGATACAGCGCCGGCGGGTATTCAGAATCCGGGCGGCCGGCTCTGGAATGTGAACAAGAAACAGTTCGCGCCTCGCATCGGCTTCGCGTACGACGTGAGCGGCAATGGCAAGACCAGTCTTCGCGGAGGGTACGGCATAAGCTACGAACGCAACTTCGGTAATGTGACCTATAACGTTGCCCTCAATCCTCCGTCGCAGCTCGCTATCAGCTTCACGAATATTGATCTCGGCGCGCCGATCCCGATCAGTACAGGTGTTCTGGGCTCCTTTTCCGGGGCCAGCGGGGTGACGAAGGCGATCCCGCCGGGAACGGTGCGCGCCGTTGATCCACGCATTAAGCCGGCGTACAGCCAGTTTTATACGCTTGCCCTTGAGCACCAGCTTGCCAGTTCCATCTCGACTACAACCGGTCCTACTACGGTCGGGTGTATGAGGGCGACGCGGCAAGATATGCTCCCTCTGGGGCCGTCAACACCAACCGCCTGAACCCGCAGTTCACCTCGATCAACGTTCGCGGCGCGGATGGAGACAGTTACTATAACGGCCTAAATACCTTTGTGCGCGCCTCCAACCTGTTCCACAGGGGGCTTACCGCAACGACGAACTACACCTACTCGCACTCGACCGACAACACCAGCTCGACTTTCACAGATGGGGCGGCAAACGCCGATGTGGGTGGAGTCGCGTACTTCGATCCGTACAATCACGGGCTCGATCACGGTAACTCTGACTTCGACCAGAAGCACCGCGTGTCGGTGGGCCTGATCTACCAGGTGCCTGACTTCCACACGACGGGCTTCACGAGAGCCGCGGTGGGAGGATGGGAGATTGGATCGATCTTTGCCGCCGCGACGGGAACGCCCTTTACGATGTACGACTGCGGTCTGTCGTCGGTCACAGCCTGCGCGCGAGCGACTTTTCTGCAGCAGCCGGCGTTCCAGAGAACGGGAAATTCCGTTCCGACGGGAACCGCGGACAACTTCGCGTACATCACGTTTCCGACCTACAGGATCAACGGTGTGCGCAATGTAGCGACCTATGGGGCGTATGCGGATCCAAGGGTTGGTTTCGCGGATCTACCCACGATCGTGAACGGGGTGGACACCTTTCCGGGCATGAGCGCACGCAATACGTTCCGCGGTCCCGGGACAATGTCGTTCAACGCGAACGTGAACAAGAACATCAAGTTCACGGAGCGCTACAGTCTCCAGCTTCGTTTGGAGGCTTATAACGTCCTCAATCACGCCAACAGCTATCTGAATTTGTCGGGAGCGAACGATGTTTCGGCTACTCCCTACGTGAGCATTTACAAGAACGGGACGCCACTCGGTTCGGCTACCCCCGGCAACCGCCAGCTCCAGCTTGCGGGTAAGTTTATTTTCTAACTCTCGTTTGCTGCGTCGGTTCGGCATCAAGTCAAACGACGGTAAAGGGTGTCCCTGCGCGGGACGCCCTTTTTACGCGGGTTCCGGTGTTGGTGCTGAGGGAGTTTGCGGGTGGCTGGTGGAGGGATCTGTGGCGCGGAACTAACGATTGTCTCTCATAATTTCGACTTCGTTGCGATTTGACAAGGCTGTGTTCCGGGACCTAAGGTTGCCAGCGCAGTACAACTCAGCACGTACAAGAGAAGTTGGGACTATGACCATGACAAGAGAAACTTCAGGGAAGACGATCTCGCCGCGTGGACGGATCTTCGGGACACTGCTGCTCGGAATGGGTGCCCTGGGCACCGCGGCGGTTGCGCAACAGGGAGCCGCTCCAGCGGCACCGGACTTTGGACCGAACGTGCTGGTCTTCGACCCAAGCATGCCAACGAGTGAGATTCAGGCGACGGTGAACCGGATCGGCGCCCAGCAGGTGGGCAATCAGTTCGGGCCCGAGCGCTACGCGCTGCTGTTCAAGCCGGGCACGTATGGGACGGCTGCGACTCCGCTCAACTTTCAGGTGGGTTTCTACACCGAGGTTGCCGGCCTGGGCGCGCTGCCGGATGACGTAGCCGTAAATGGATCGATTTACGTGCACAACCAGTGCGACAACAACGGATGCACGGCGCTTGATAACTTCTGGCGATCGTTGTCAAACCTGGCGATCAACGTGACGACACCGAACTTCGGCTGCTACTCCGGCGAGTTCTGGGCTGTGTCGCAGGCGGCGCCAATGCGTCGGGTTCACATTACGGGGAACACGACGCTGATGGACTACTGCACTGGACCGTCGTATGCGAGCGGTGGCTTTATTGCCGACTCCCAGACGGGCAGCGTGGTCAACGGGTCGCAGCAGCAGTTTTATGTGAGGAACAGCACGATTGGACCCTGGTCGAACGCAGTCTGGAACCAGGTCTTCTCGGGTGTGCTGGGCGCGCCGTCGCAGACGTACCCGAACCCCGCATACACCGTGCTTCCGACAACGCCGATCAGCCGCGAGAAGCCGTTCCTCTATGTGGATGCGGCGGGCAACTACAACGTGTTTGCACCGGCTCTGCGGACGAGCTCCGCGGGAACGAGCTGGGCTACCGGTTTACCGGCCGGGCGCACGCTTCCGATCAGCAGCTTCTTCATTGCGAATCCGTCGACGTCGATCAGGGCACTCAATGCGGAGCTGGCCTCGGGGAAGAACCTGATTCTTACGCCGGGCGTTTACAAGTACAACGTGTCCATTGACGTGAAGCGGGCGGATACGGTGGTTCTGGGTCTGGGATCGGCGACGCTGGTTCCGCAGAAGGGAACGGCCGGTCTGACGATTGCGGATGTGGATGGGGTGCAGGTGGCGGGGCTGATCGTGGATGCGGGTCCAGTCAATTCAGCTGCGCTGCTGGAGATTGGAAAGCCTCATGGAGCGAAGCCGAACAACGCAAGCAATCCGGTGACACTGAATGATGTGTTCTTCCGGGTTGGAGGAGCTACGGTCGGCAGAGCAACGACGAGTCTTGAAGTAAACCACGACAATGTCATCCTGGACGATATCTGGGCGTGGCGGGCGGATCACGGGGCCGGCGCGAGTTGGACGGTGAACACGGCCGACCATGGGCTGGTGGTGAACGGCGACAATGTGACGGCGCTGGGCCTGGCGGTGGAGCACTACCAGAAGGAACAGGTGCTGTGGAACGGGAATGGTGGGGAGACCCTGTTTTACCAGAGCGAGCTGCCGTACGATGTGCCCAGCCAGAGCGCGTGGAAGGATGGAGCCGCGAACGGATACCCGTCGTACGTGGTGGCAGACGGGGTGACGACGCACCAGGCGATTGGCCTGGGTGTCTACTCCTTCTTCAACCAGGGGATCGACATCATCGAAGACAATGCGATCACTGTACCCACGGTGAGCGGCGTGACCGTGCGCGATGCAGGTACCGTGTTTCTGAACGGCAACGGACAGATCACGCATGTCGTCGATGGGGTAGGAGCGGCGGTGAACAAGAGCAACGCGGGCAAGCTGAGCCCGGTGGTTGTGTATCCGTAACTGTTACGAGCACAAACAGCGAGGGCGGCGCGGGATGCGCCGCCCTTACTGTTTGTGCGTGCAGATGGATTCTGGAGGATCGTTCGCGACCGAGGGGTGAGGGTTAGTTTCGAGCGATGGAGACGCCGCCGTTCACGGTCTGGAACTGCAGGGTTGCGCCGCCCTGTCCGAGGTTGGTGTCGAGGCGACTGCGGATGTTGCCCTGGACGGTGACGGGGAAGTTGACGGAGATGCCGCCGTTTACCGTCTCGGCGATGAGATGTGCGGAGTAGTGGTCGGGGGCTTTGATGGAAACACCGCCGTTGGTGGATTTGGCGACGAGGCCGCTTCCCTGCCATTGGCTTCCGGCGAGGGTGACATGGAGGCCGCCGTTCACGGTTGTGGCATGGACTTCGCCGGCGAGGTCCATGAGGGTGAGGCCGCCGTTGGTCGTATCGGCATGGATCGCGCCATCGAGGTTGGTGAGCTCGATGCCGCCGTTTTCCGTGCGCAGATTGGCGGCGAGGTGGCGTGGGACGCGGAGACGATAGCTGACAGACCAACCGCCGTCGGACCAGCCGGAGAAGTGTGGGCCCTGGGCCTCGATGGCGCCGTCGGTGACGATCTTTATTTGGTGAAGGGTGGACTCGGCGTGCTCGCGGCTTGAGCCCTGCGCGACAACGCGCGCTTCGAAGGCGATGTCCTGGCGATCTTCGCCGACGACCTCGATGCCGCCGTTGTTGCCGGAGACGTTGAGCTGCCCGTTTACGAGCGGGAGGGTGGTGCGACGCAGCTCGCAGGCGCGCGCGTGGTGGCCGAGAAAGGAGAAGCGATCGCCGGTGTTGCCGTCGTCGGCGTTGCAGGGGCCCGTCGTGAAGGGCTGCTGCGCGTGGAGGTGCACGGTGAAGAGCAGGGCGACGGAACAACCGAGGGCGAAGCGACGCATGATGTCTCCTGACAGGGATCGTGAAGATGGATACGCAGGGAAGGATGATCGGTTCCCTGGGACAGGCGGCGATCGAGTTCTTTGCGGGGCGCGAGGTTGGAGGGGAGCGGGCGTGAGGGCGGCTGGGACGGACCGAACTTGAGCCGCTAGGGCTGGAGGAGAGAGATGGCGGCGGCGGTGAGGGACTTGACGCCGGTGGCGAGGGTGGGTTCGGGGTCGGGTTCGAAGCGGCTAGTGTGGGGTCCGGGGAGCGGCTTGCCGGCGGCGGTGGCGGCGGCGAAGCTGGCGGGGTTGGCGGCGCCGAGGCGGAAGTAACAGGTGGGGATTTTGTTATCGAGGGAGAAGACGCCGACGTCTTCGGAGCCCATGACGGGATCGCCGGTAAAAACGTTCTTTTCCCCGAGGGTTTGGACGAGGGTGGAGTGGACGCGGGCGGTGAGGGCTGGGTCGTTGCGGAGGACGGGGGTGGACTCGGCTTCGAGGACGGTGACGGTGGGCAGCTTGTCGGGCGGGAGGCCGGCGGTGGTGCCGATGCCGAGGGCGATCTGGCGGATTCCGGCGAGGGTCGTGTCGCGGCTTTTGTCGGAGAAGGCCCGGGTTGTGAGCTCGAGCTTGACCTCGTTGGGGATGATGTTGCGCTTGGTGCCGCCGTGGATGTCGCCGACGGTGACTACGGAGGGGTTTTGGGGATCCTGCTCGCGGGAGACGATGGTTTGGAGGTCGACGATGAACATGGCGGCGAGGACGACCGGGTCGCGGCCGGCCTGCGGGTAGGCGCCATGGCCGCCGATGCCGTGGATGAGGACGTCGACAGAGGTGGAGGAGGCCATGGAGGGGCCACTGGTGAGGGCGACGGTTCCGGCGGCGCGGTCGGAGGTGTCGTGGAGGCCGATGATCAGGGTGGGTGTGCCGAAACGGTCGTAGAGGTGATCGGCGAGCATGGCTTTGGCGCCGTCGATGGTCTCTTCTGAGGGCTGGCCGACGATCATGAGGGTGCCGCGCCACTGGGATCGCGCGTGTGCGAGGGCCTGCGCGGTGCCGAGGAGGACGGTGGTGTGAATGTCGTGGCCGCAGGCGTGCATGACGCCGACGTCAATACCGGAGGCGTTCTTGGTGAGAACGTGCGAGGCGTAGGGGACACCGGTCTCCTCGATGATGGGGAGGGCGTCCATGTCGCCGCGGACGAGGAGGGTGGGGCCGTGGCCGTTTTTGAGCAGGCCGACGACGCCGAAGGCGTGGGCGCCGTCGGGGTAGAGACCGACGTGGTCGGTGACGATGTAGCCGGCGGTGCGGAGGGCTTCGGCGAGGGTGGCGGAGGTGTGGTCTTCGTGGTGGGAGAGCTCGGGGTGAGCGTGGAGCTGCTTGTAGGTGGTGACGAGGGTGGGGAGCTGTTGCTGCTCGAAGACGGCGAGAGGCTGACTGCCGGCGGGCTGGGGCGTCTGGGCGAGGGTGGCGGTGGTGCAGGCGCAGAGCAGGGCCAGGAGGCTGGACTTCAGCATGGGTGTGTCCTCGTAGGGTGGTATGGAATGTGGATGAGTCTATACGAGCGTTGATACCGATCTAAGCCGGAGGCGAGTTCCGAGCATTAGTGATTACTTCAGATGGAAAAGTGTGACTCGATCTTTGCAAATTATGTCCAATCAGTTCAGCTTCACTAAGGATATCGGTCTCTCGCAGTTTCGACCCATGCCGTCGTAACCATCCCAAGAAGTCTGTGAGTGAAGCATTTGATTTTGAGCGATTGCACGATCGACAACACGGCACGATGTTACCCAGCACGTACCCTAGCGTCGAGTCAACCCGATCAATCCCGTTGTATGCGTGAATCAGCTCCGGTGTAGATCTTCCGCCTCGTCGCCCTTTCATGCGATTACTGCCGACCATCCCGCAGTATAGGCACGGAAGAGAACAAATGATGCGAAGTTGAGCGTTCGAAAGAGGCATCGTAAGACCGCGCTTTCGAGCGTTGTTTTCTATTTGCAATCGAATCCGTATCCAAATGGAATCGGGGTTTTTCTATGTATTTTTGCAGCCACAAGAAGTTGTATTCCGGCACCTTAGAACGTGGTTGATAACTACCAGTTCCTTGCCGCAATCACAGCGTACTGCAGAAGTTGCTTGTAGAAATCCTTTGGGGCCCATCCGCCCCGGAGCGGTGCCGAGGACGATGAGCGCTCCAAATCTTCCCCTACCGCAAGGCGCTTCTGCGTAGACGCTTCGAGGGCCAGTTCGCGAAACGCACGCCGGACTGGACCGATAGTTTTTTCAAGCGCAACGGCTATCTCAGTCACGAACTTACCTTCACCATGAAGTTGAATGATCTCTTGCTTCTCAACTTCGGTGAATTCTGCTTTATAGGGTGCTCGGTATCGTCGAGGC
>JAABUX010006948.1_pt1 | contig 13396 bp, 10 predicted proteins | sample 5561851 | NCBI WGS metagenome assembly JAABUX01 (sample SAMN10711883, study PRJNA513361) | rock metagenome | isolation source: Antarctica rocks | place: Antarctica: Victoria Land, Richard Nunatak red sandstone | collected 2016-01-03 | reverse complement strand
GCGCGGCGGCGAGCGCGTCCGCGATCGCCTGGGCACCGCCGGCGACGCGGGCGTCCTGCGCGGTGCCGTCCTGGCCGTAGAGCTGCAAGGTGCCGCCGGCCGACCGGATGTAGAAGAGCAGGTGCAGCAGCGAGACGTCGCAGGCTTCCTGGGTCAGCACGGTGCGCACGATCAGGCGCATCGCCTCGATGGTGTTGGGGTGCTCGAAGTCCTGCTGCCGCAGCCAGCTCTCGACGGTGACCGCGTCCCACTCGGCTGCGTCCTCGGCCTCCCACGGCGCCGCCGGGTCGATCGTCAGCGCCATCAGGTCGAGTTCCAGCGCGGCGCCGACGGCCTCGGCGGCGACCTCGGGCTCGCCGTTCGCGATCGGCCCGGTGTAGGTGTTGCAGGCCCCGTGCGAGCCGGACGCCGCGGTTCACCAGCCGCGCAGGTCCACCGGCCAGCGCTCCAGGACGCGGTCGCCGTCGACGAGCCACATGTCCGCGTGCATGGCCACGGTCGGGTCGACGTGCGCCGGGTGCACGCGCACCCGGTCGCCGACGACCACCGGGGACGGCGACCCCTGCTCGACGGTGTTGGCGAAGATGGTGTGCTCGTCGGAGAGGAACCACACGGCGTGCCCAGGAATGGACGGGTCCCCGTGGTCCATTCCGTGGCTCTTCAGGCCGACGTCGGCGACGGCCCATTCATAGCCGCCGGCGGAGATGACCGTGCCGAGGATGGTCAGCGCCTGGCCGAAGGGCAGCCCGAGCTTGCCGTAGTAGGTGTCCATGAGGGCGTAGGACCCGGCCTGCACCTCGTTCGCGACGCCGAGGACCGCATGCTCGGCAAAGGTCCCGGTGCCGCCGCTGGAGACGATCTCGCCCCCGACCTCCTCGGCCGCCAGAGCGAGCCCCTTCATCGAATCGGCGAGCTGGGCGGCGCGGTCGGCGGGGTCCTCGACCATCATCAGGTGGCCCTCGTAGCCCATCACGCCACGCACCTGCAGGCCGGCATCGCGGGCGGCCCGGGCCAGACCGCCGGCGGCCTCGGGGTGGCACCCGCAGCGGGGAAGCCCGACATTGACGTCGATCACGACCTCCCGCACCCCGCCAGCAGCCGCCGCCGCGATCGTCTGCGCCGAGTCGACGGCGACCGCGATTCGCGCGCCAGCCTCGACGAGGGCGCCGATCCGCCGGGCGTCGAGGATCTCGTTGGCCAGCAGCAGGTCCTGGCCAAGGCCGGCAGCGTGCATGCCCTCGGCTTCCCGGATCGTCGCGACGGTGAAGTGGTGGTGGCCGACGTCGCGCTGCCGCCGCGCCAGCTCCGTGCATTTGTGCGCCTTGATGTGCGGCCGCAACCGGTCGCCCGGCAGCACCGCCGCCATCGCGGCCAGGTTCGCGTCGAAGACGTCGCGCTCCACGAGCAGGGCTGGCGTCGGCAGGTCGGCGATGTGGGCCGGCAGGTCGGTCATGGTCAGCAGCGTGCCAGCTCCGGCGACCTGGGCGGACGGCCCGGCGCTCGACCCCGGGCGCGATCACCGCAAGAGGACGGCCAACAGCAACGGGCAGACGTACCGCCCCCGCCGTCCGGGGCCCGTGCTCGGCGCGGTGAGGACGCCAGCGCCGACCAGCTGACGCAACAGCAGCGTCGCACCCTGGGGCGTCACGGCAAGCTGTTGAACCACCACCCGAACGGTCAGTACGGGGTTACCGAATAGCAGGTCGATCACCTCGTTGACCCGGGCTCCGCCTGCCGCGCAGTCGGTCGCGGAAGTCCTCGCGGAGGTCGAGCAGGTCCTCTGCGCGCGAGACCGCGTCAGCGGCCTGCGAGGAGATGGCCTGCAGGAAGAACTGCAGCCACTCCTGGACCTCGCCGCGCTCACGCAGTGCCTGCAGCCGCTCGTAGTAGGTCGACCGATGCTGCTCCAGGTGAGCACTCAGGTAGAGCAGCGGGGCCGTGATGCGCTGGCTTTCCATCAGGTGCAGGACGACGAAGACGCGCCCGAGTCGACCGTTGCCGTCGAGGAAGGGGTGGATGGTCTCGAATTGATAGTGCAGCAGGGCGCTGCGTACCAGCAGCGGCAGGCGGGGGTGCGGATCGTGGACGTAGTGCTCCCACGCTTGCAGCGTCTGACCCACATCCTCGGGCGGAGGCGGGACGAAGGTGGCGTCGGTGACCGTGGCCGCAGCACCTCCGATCCAGTTCTGGGTCCGCCGTACCTCGCCGGGGGTCTTCTCCGCTCCCCGAACGCCGGACAACAGCACGGCATGGCACTCGCGCAGGAGCCGCATGCTCAGCGGCAATTCCGCCAGCCGGGCGATCCCGTGCTCGACGGCCGCGATGTAGTTGCGGACCTCTTGGAGATCTTCGTTGGGAGCAGCGTCGCTGGCGTTCGCCTCGAAGACGTCGGACAGGCTTGCCTGCGTCCCCTCGATGCGGCTGCTCGCCACTGCCTCACGCGCCAGATAGGGAGTCACGAGCAGGTGGGGGTCCGGCAGCAAGCGTCCAGCTCCGGCCAGGCGACCCAGCGCCGCGTCCGCGTCGGACAGCGCCAGTCACGCGCGTCCACATCGGTAACCTACAAGCCAATAGCCGCTTTGCTTGGAGGTGGCGGGCCGACCTACAACGTGGCTTGCAACCCCACGTGCGGCGTTCGCACCTGCCTGGGACGAGGCTGCCGCATGCTGTCCGCACCGGGGATGCTTCCCGGGACGAGCGAGGGGACCTCGATGCGCGCACCGTCCATGACCAGACCGGCTGCGGTACGCCGGCTGCCGCTGCTGCTGGCCGGCCTGCTGGCGCTCGCCGGCATCGGCCTGGCGGGGAGCAGGGACACGGCGGCCGGCGCCGCCGCACCGCCGCTCATGGTCGGGGTGGGTCGCGCCGACATCACGCCGCCGACCGGCCACTACTTCCAGGGCTGGGTCGAGTCCTCCGCCGTGGGCACCGGCGTGAACACCCGCATCTACGCCCGCGCCATCGTGCTGCAGGAGGGCAGCCAGAAGTACGCGCTGGTGGCCGAGGACATGAATGGCATCGCCGGCGGCATGCTGCTCGACGCCATCAGCCAGGTCGCCGACCTCGGCTTCACCCCGCAGAACGTGCTGGACTCGGCGAGCCACACCCACGCCGCCCCGAGCGGGTACAGCAACTACACGACGTACAACACGGTCTTCATGACCACCAGCACCCTGACTCAGCAGAACGTCACCGGCGCACTGGATCCGGTGCTCTACGCCTTCGAGGTGCGGCAGCTCGCGCTGGCCCTGCGGCGAGCCGATGCCGACCTCGCGCCGGGCACCGCGGGCTGGGGGTCGACGCAGCTGGTCGGCCTCACGCAGAACCGCAGCCTGGAGGCGCACCTCGCCGACTACGGCGTGAGCGAGCCCTACGGCGCCGGGACGGTCGCGCAGGACCCCGGCGGCTACGTCGACACCATCGACCCGGACGTGCAACTGCTGCGGGTGGACAAGACCGTCGGCGGCCGCAGCGTCCCCGTCGGGACCTGGGAGACGTTCGCCGATCACGGGACGGTGAACAAGGCCACCTGGCTGTACTACAACGCCGACCACCACGGCACCGCCGACCGGGTCGTGGAGGACACCCTGCGCCGGGAGGGCGGAGTGCCTGCGACGCAGGAGATCGTGAGCGCCTACGGCAACGGCGACGAGGGCGACCAGACGGCCGGCATCGCGCACAGCGGGCCGGCCGACGCCGACTACGTCGGGGGCGTGGAGGCGCAGGCATTCCTCACCGCCTGGCGCACGGCGGGCAAGGACATGTCCTCCTCGCTCGCCCTCGGCAGCCGGTGGACGCAGACCAGGATGGCCACCCAGCCGACCAGCGGCGGTGGGCCCACCGCCGACGACCCGGTCGCCGGCCTGCCGCTGTTCACCGGCAGCGAGGAGGGCCGCGGGCCGCTCTACGAGACGACCGGCCAGCAGTTCGAGGGCCAGCACCTGCCGGCGGACAACGTCGCCACGCCCGGTCAGGGCGACAAGATCCAGGTCCGCCTCGCCCTGCCGGACACCGTCGCGATGACCGCCGGCATGGCACCGAGCGTGCCCGTCGCCGTACCGCTGCTGGTGCTGCGGATCGGCGACCGTGCCATCGCCAGCATCCCCGGCGAGATGACCGTGACCATGGGCCAGCGGCTGCGCGCCGCCCTGCTGCCCGCGGTGGCCTCGCTGGGGATCAACCACGTGGTCATCGCGGGGCTGGCCAACGAGTACCTGTCCTACTTCACGACCCCGGAGGAGTACCAGGCCCAGCACTACGAGGGCGGTTCCAGCATGTACGGCGAGTTCGCCTCCTACCACCTGCTCGACGTGCTCACCGATCTCGGCAGGCGGCTGGCATCCGGCGCCGCTGACCCGCCGCCGGACCCGACGGACCTGCGCAACGGCGTGACCGCCGCCGGCACCGCGCCCTCCGGGACGGGCGCGACATCGGCCACCGCGACGGCGCAGCCGGCCACCACCCAGCGGCTGCAGCAGGCGGTTTACACGTGGCAGGGCGGTCCCGGCGGCCTCGACCTGCCGGTCGACACGGCCACCTCACCGGGCCACGCCTTTGTCACCATCCGGCGGATGGTGGGGGGCGCCTGGACCCCGGTCACCGACGACCTGGGCACCCAGATCTACTGGGGCGTCGACGGGAACGGTGTCTACACAGCCCACTGGGAGGTGCCGCTCGACGCGACCCTCGGCAGCTACGACATGCTGGTCACCGCCAACCACTACACGCTGACCTCGTCGCCGTTCACCGTCACCCCGTCGCTGCGGCTGGCGGTCACCGCACCGTCGGCCGGCAGCCTGCACGTGGGCTATCCGGCGGCCGCCTACAACAGCGACATCACCTTCCGCCCCGCCGACATCGCCGGCGGCCGGGTGTCCGGAGTCGCGATCACCGGCGCGACGGCGCCCGGCACGACGGTGGCGGCGGGCGAGGCACAGGACGCCTTCGGCAACTGCAACGGCACCGCCTTCGGTACGACGGGGACGGTCACCGCCTGCCCGGCGCTCTCGACGTCGACCGGTACGCCGGCGGCGGGCACGGGGACGGCCGCGGCGTCGGCCGCCGCATCCAAGGCGGGGGCGTCCCGGGGTGGCGCGGGGGCACGGAAGGGCACGGCGGCCCGGCCGGCGGCTCCGCTCGCAGCGCGGCAGGCGGCCCCCGCAACGGCAGCCCGCCCCTCGCGCTCGCTCGCCGCCACCGGCCTGCCGGCGGGTCTCGGCGCGCTGGCCCTGCTCGCCGTCGCCCTCGGCCTGGTCTTGCTGCGCCACCGCTCCGCCGGCCACCGCCGTGCCGGCTAGGGCTCCGACCGAGCCCGGCTATCACGGCGAACTCACTCCCGGGGAGCGACGGCGCCTGGTACGGAACATCACCGGCGTCAGCTCGGTCATGGGTAAGCGAACTGCGCCAGATCCCATCGAGCCCTGCACCGAAATCAAGTGGTCCGCGCTGGGCGGCCTCACGGAGGGCCGGTACGGAGAACCTCCTATTCGCGAGGGCCGCGAGCGGGACCAGTCGCGCCGGCCGGCGACGTTCGGGACGATGAAGAGGGTGAGGTTGTCGAGCATGGCTCGGGCGATCAGCTCCCCGAGGGGACAATGGTCGCCATCGTCGGACTTCTGCGGCCCCGCCAGATACCTGTCGCGCTGCTTCTTGTAGATGATCACCGGCGGATAGCCAAGCCGGACAAGGACGAGGTTCAGCGAGAGCCGGCCGGCGCGGCCGTTGCCCTCGATGAACGGGCGCACCTTCTGGAACTGCGCGTGCAGCCGGGCGAGCTCCTCGGGCAGTGGGCGGCCAGATCCTCTCCCGCTCTCACTGCCTCGCCCGTACGAACCACCTCATCGACCCAGGCGGAGTCATCCCACCGCTGAACGGGTGGATGTCGTGCTGTCGGAAGCTGCCCGGCGACTCCTCGGGTGTCGCGTCAGGGTGTGGCGCGATGTTCCACACAGGAGTCATGGCCATGTAGTGGATGCGTCGCAACTCGTTCAGGCTGATCAGGCCGCCGCCACTCCACTCGTCGGGCTCGAGGGCTTGGCCGTAGACCCACTTTCGCAGCGTCGCCGTAGCCCTCAAGCACGCGCGGCACGGCTGCGCCGACCCGACGGCCTGCGGGGTGCCGCTGACGTGTCCGAAGCGCATCCGCGGTCGGCTGACGCTGGTCGAGCCGACGCCCCGTGCCGGCCCGTGCTCGATCGCCCTGCCGCGGTCGCTGGTCGAGGCGCTGCGGGCGCACCGGGCCGAGCAGGTGCACCAGAGTGGGCCAAGCGGCGTTCGGGGCCACTCGGCCGGTCGACTCTTCAGCTTGTTACGACGTCGGACCGGCCGGCGCGAACTCACTGCAGCCGAGCACGTGACGGACCAGCTCAGCGGGCACGCTCCCGCCACGGACCAGGAGGCCGCACTCGAGGTTCTTGAGCATGGCGCTGCTGGTGATGTTGGCGCTGCCCACGAGCGCCACGCGACGATCAACCACGATCATCTTCGCGTGCAGGCTGGCCCCCTCGGCCCGGTCCTGGCGGCGCCACTGCAGCCGAGTCGCCACCACCCCGGCGAAGGGGTTGGCGTGGCCGTGGAAACCGTCGGGCGCGTCGCCTTCCCGCTCGAGGAGAAGCGTGACGGAGACCCCGCGGGCGACGGCCGCGGTCAGGGCCGCCACGATGTCGGGGGCCGGGTATGCCGCGTAGCTGACCAGTAGTACCTCGTGCGTGGCCTCGCTGAGCAGGTCCGCGACGACGGCAAGGGTGAGCCGTCCGGACGCCGCTGCAGACTCCGGTCCGGTCCATACGGCCCGCAACGCCGGGACATCGGCCTTGGCCATCCGAACCCCGCGCAGCAGGCCCGCCAGGTAGGGGCCTTCCCCGGCCTCCACCGCGTCCCGTGCGAGCTGCGCCGCCCGGAGGACCGGTGCAGACGATGCGCTCCGCAGTGTCGGGGCCCCCATCGCTGGTCCGGCCAGAGCGGCAGTCGCCAAGGCGTCCAGCACCCCCTGCGGCAGCTGCTCGCACCAGCCCTGCACCACCGCTTCCCAGTCCGTCACAGTGGGAACGCCAGCCCATCGACGACGTCGGCCACGACGCCGCGGTGCAACCAGCGATTGCCGTTCTCGCAACTGGTCTCGCTGGCGAAGAGGCATGCGTGGCAAGCAGCGGCGTGCAGCGCGTCGGACGAGGCATCGGGCAGACGTTCGGCGCACAGGGGATCGGAGGAGCAGGCCTGGGCGCTCTCCAACGCGCGGGTGAGTAGCGGACCCAGGAAGGCGCGGTCAGCGAGCGCCACCAGCCCCCCGAGCGTGCCCTCGCTGTCGCTGGCGGCCGTAGAGAGCAGGATCCCCGCAGTGGGAGCGTCCGGGGTCCCGACGTAGAGGCGCTCGCGGATGCTCGCCGAGGAGTAGCCGCACTCCAGCGCGACCTCACGGAGAAGGGTGTGGCTGAGCGTATGGAGCAGGAGATAGCGCGGCACGGGGAAGTCGAGGTCGGGTGCCCGTCCGCGCCGATCGAGCCACCGCGCGTAGGCGGCCCGCAGTGCCTGCACGTGCGGGTGCTCCGCCACGGACGCGGCCCACGTGGCCACGTTGTCCTCCCTCAGCTGGAGGAAGATCCCCTCGCCGCGCCGCTCGACTGCGGGGATCCACGCGGGGGCCGCGATGCTCAGCGGCACCCTGTGCACAGGCTCCAGTTCTCCCCGCCCGGGCGCGTCGATGCGCGTGAAACCCAGCAGCGCCTGGACTTCTCGCAGGCGGCTCACCTGCACGACCTGCTCGAGCAACCCCCCATGCTCATCGGGCTTCGCGGTCGGCGCGGCCCTGAAATCGTCGTCCTCGTCGGTCGTGGTGGGGTGGCTGAACAGCTCCCACTCCGCGGTCAACAGGCTCGGGACGTCGTCGGGTGTGCCGGCGCCCTCGGGACTGGTGCGGCGGGCCCGCTCGGCGGCAACAGCGTCGAGCACCTGCTGCGCGGGGAAATCAGCCAGGGCATCGAGCGGCCTGCTCACGCTGACTACGGCGGCGATCGCCTCCACCGTCGGCAGAACCGACAGCACGTCCCAGTGCGTGCGCACGAGCCCGCTGAGCCCATCGACCTCAGGCAGGTGAAGGGCGCTCGCCGTGACGCCGAACCACATGTTCGACGCGCCCAGCACCATGAGCTTGAGCGGCCGGTCGCAGGTCGAGAAGGTCTGCAGATGCGGGTGCCGGCCACGACAGCGCGGCAGGTGCGCCGCGCCGCGGGTGCCCGCGGCTTCGGAGATGTTGCGTCTGCAATCGCACGCCTGGCAGCTGAGCGTCACGCGGGGTCCCAACGTGCTGCCTGCGTCGTTCATCATGATGCGGGGACCGGGGCACGTCTCCCCTTGCCCCGCATGCAGGTAGGCGCTGTAGGGAAACTCGTCGAGGTGCCCCCGGTCGCAGGCCACGACGAAGCGGGCGGGAATGCACGCCCGCCGGCGCCCCGCAGCAGTGTTGCCCTGTTTCGGGCAGTGGGTGTGCACCCACTTGGCGAGATCCGGTCGCCGTCCCCAGCGGTGGATCAGCTCCAGCTGGTCCACCCCGTCGAGCGCCCAGAGCTCGTGGCACGCGGGGCACCGCAACCAGCGAGGGAACGTCGTGACCGGCACCCCCACGCGGGTGAACGCGTCGTCGGCGGCCCTGGCGTCCGCCGGGGCGGCCCGCAGCTGCCCCACATTCTCACCGAGGACCCCGCGCACCTGATCGAGAAGCCGCGGCTCAGTGATCACCGGGCCACCGACGCTCCCCCAGGCGTCAAGGCCGCGCACGACCACGCTCATGCCGGGGAGGTCCACGACGGCTCCGACCCCCGACGCCGTGAGCAGCTGGCTCGGTCGCGCCTGCCCGATGCGTGTCGGCCTGGCCCCGTCGTTCGGCCTCACGAACGGGCCCGTGGCGTGGCAGAGAAGTCCCATTCCGGCGCGGACTCGACACTGGTGTCGCTCGCCCTCAGCTGCAGGAGCACCTCCAGCTCGACGTCCCGGAGGCTCAGCGGTGCGGTCCAGGTGCGCCAGCGCTCGTCGTCTGGGCGCTGCAACAGGCCGGCGGCGGCTCCTGTCGCGTCGGCCTCGTAGCCCAGCTGACCCCCGGAGAGCTTCGCCCGCTTCAGCAGCCACGCGTCGAAGAGCACCTGCGCACGGTCGGCAACCGCCTGCGCTGCCGGCGCGGACTCCGTCACCGTCTCGGCGCGCCGCCGCAGGTGCTCGATCAGACCACCGACGTGCGCGGCGTCGAGCGGGACGGTCTGCGCGCCGAGGTTGGGTAGGGCCTGCGGGGAAGACTGTCGGGCCGCCGCGACGAGCAGCCCAGCCAGCCCTCGGTCGAGGGCCCGCTCGCTGTAGGGCGTGGTCGTCAGCCCCTCGACCCGCCGGCCGAATGTCGCGTGCTCATAACCGAATTGCTCGTAGTGGGCCAGATCCCGGGGCCGGCTCCACTGATAGAGCGTGATGACCAGACCGGGCGCGGACGTGGAGCGCCCCACCCGCGAGCTGGCCTGGATGTATTCCGCCATGTTCTTGGGCTGCCCGGTCACGAGCATCAACCCGAGCCGCTGGATGTCGATGCCGACCTGCAGCATGGAGGTCGCCAGCAGGACATCCACGGGCCGGGCGAGTCTGGCCACCTTCTCCCATGCGCCGCGGTCGCGCTTGCGGAGCTCAGCGAGCTCCCGGCGCGCCGAGGTGCTGTCCTGGGTCGGGTCGAAGGCCCGCTCGAGGTCGGCCAGCGACTGTGTGATCTTGCTGCTGGCCATCCGGCTCGTCAGCTCCGCTACCGATGGTGCTCTGCGCCGCACCAGCGCACCCGGTCGGTTGAGCCGGTCCGTGACGTCGTCCTCGACCAGTCGCCGCATTCCCGCGAGCTCACGGGTGGAGGTGAAGTAGTCCACCAGAGTGAGGTAGGGGTCGGCGGCGGCACCGTGCTGGTCGAGGAGCAACTGGCCGAACTCGAGCAGAGCGGTGGCGACCCGGATCTCGACGGCGGTCAGCCGCTCACCTGGGGCCAGCACGCCGCGGTAGCGGCGCCCGGGCGTCGTCGGTGACGGCGGGACGCGCCGGGAGAAGAACGTCTCACCGGCGTCGATCAGCGGGGGCGGGAAGACCGTCAACGAGCGGGCGAAGACCTGGCGCACCTGCGCTCCGGCCCGCCGGACAGTCGCGGTGGACGCGACGAGTGCAGGGCGGATCCAGGCCGCCCCGTCCGGGCGGCTGCACAGGCGATCGACGATCGTCTCGTAGAGCCCGACCATCGAGCCAAGTGCGTCGGAGATGAGGTGCAGCTCGTCCTGGATGATCAGATCGGGTGGCCGCAAGAGCACGCCCACGGGTTCAGGGCGTACGCCGGGGTACGCGCCCCGGCGGGGATGGCCCCCGTGTCCGCACCACTCGCGCATCTCGGGGCTCCGATAGCCGTGCCGCTCGCACCGGCTGCTCACCAGCCCGAAGAGCTGCGCTGTCGAGGACTTCCACGGCAGCTGGGCGAACTTGTCCACGGTGGCGATGACCAGCGACGGCACGAGCCGGTAGATCTCCTCGTCCACCACGAGCACCGGCAGGCCGTCCCTGCTGTGCCGGGGCGAGAAGGCGCACCGGCCGTCGGGATCGCCGCAGAACAGGCGGATCCGGCGTTCGACCTTGTCGGCCTTGCCGTCCCGCCCGAGGTCAAGGGGGGTGCCGCACCACGGGCAGGCGGCGAACTGCAGCAGCCCCCCGACCTGGCCCTCACCGGCCCGCGCCGCCGCGTCGACCAGCGCCCGCTCGGCGTCGTCGTAGGAATTGGGCGTCACGCTGCTGCCGACCCACAGGCCGACGCGCATCGGCGTGGCCCCCCAGCGGAGATCCCCGGCGTCGAGCCGCTCCCGGCGCAGCAGCTCGGCCGCGCAGACCAGCGCGGTCGCCCGCTGGAACTGTTGGGCAGTGAGCAGGCGCAGCGTGTAGCGCATCAGCACGGCGACGCCGTCGTGACCCTCCCTGCGGTCCTTGCCCGTCCCGACAGGCCCTTGCAAGCGGCGGATAGCCATGGTGAAGGCGGTCAGGCCGAGGTACGCCTCGGTCTTGCCGCCCCCCGTGGGGAAGAACAGCAGCTGAGCCTCACCCGCGGTCAGCTCCCCCCGGTGCGCGTCCGGGTGTCCGGGGTCGGTGAGGCCGGGCAGGCAGAGCAGGACGAAGGCGAGCTGGAAGGGACGCCAGCTGTGGTTACGCGGCGTGTTCAGCTCCTTGAGAAGCTCGGCGACGCTGGCCTCCGGCCGGGCCGCGCGGGCGCGTACGAGCTCGCTTCGCACCCGCTGCCGGGCCATGGCCTGGTTGGCAAAACGGAACGCCTCCAGTGCCACCGGGTCGGCGCGCAGGAGATCGATCGCTCGGTCAAGCCTCGCGGCCACGGCGCGGGCCCGCTCCAGCGCGGGCTCCGCGACGTCGGAGTAACTCTTGACCTCGGGGTCGGTGGCCAGCCGACCCTCCTGCTCGGCGAGCCAGGCCGTGTAGAGCGAGGACAGGGGGCGGAGCCCGTGCGCCAGCTCGTCGGGGTCGAGGTCGGGGCTGCCGAGGCGGGCCATGTCGAGGACGGCGCCGGGAATGGTGCCCGGCTCCACGAGGGACACCTCCGCGGCAGGGAAGCACGTCGTGCGCAGCCGCCAGGCGCGCAGCTCATCCACCCGCACGTGCGCGTCGACCGCGCACAGCCTGCCGGTGGCGTAGAGCCGTTGTGACCGGTGTTGCAGCGCCAGGTGTCGCAGCTCGGGATCCGCCTCGCGGCGCGGCTCCGGATGGTGGGGGTCGTTGTGGCCGAGGAAGAGGGCCCGGTGGCCATTCACAGCGGACACGGAGACCGTGGCCTGGTAGAGCCGGTGCCGGTCGGGGCTCTGCTGGAGGTCCTCCTGACCATTGAGCAGGAAGACCTCGACGACCCTGCGACCACCGCGGTGCCGGACGTTCCAGCGCAACGTCACGCGCTCGGACTCCGCGTCGGGCACGCCCTCCCCGCCGGTCACCTCCTCGCTAATGGGCACCCGCACGCTCCCGCCGGCGGCCGCCCGCCGCCAGACGACCGCTGGCCGTCCGGTGGGCGTCTGCTGCGTCTCGGACGGCCCCTGCTCATACCGCCCCCAGTCCGCGGCGACGAGGACGGCGTCCACGTCGGCGGCCAGGGAGAAGGACAGGCCGATCGAGCTGGCCGCCATGGCCCGCGTCCGCACCGCGGCCGCCGGCGGGGTCTCGTCGGCGTCGGCGTCCAGGTCGAGCCCCTCGTCGGCGACGAGCTCGGGCCTGTCCTCCACGCCGTCGTCGTCCGCCGCAGCGTCGTCGTCCGCCGCGGCCAGGCTGGCGACCGGCTCTGCGCCCTCCGGCCGCCGTGGCACCAGGCGCCCCAGGACATAGCGCTCACCGGGGGTCTTGCCTGCCGGCAGCTCCTCCTCCGGTCCGTCCCAGGGGCCGACGAGGTCCCGTTCGAGCAGGGACTCCAGCTCGGCCCGGACGTCGTGCGACGTGGTCTCGGTCATCCGTCCTCCTCGGCCGCGACCATAGGCGGGGGGTACGACGAACAGCGACGCCGGCTGCGCCACCGTGGGCAAGAGGGCATCACCTGTAGCCCGACTTCTGGCTATAGTAGCCGCATGACGACGGTCCCCCTGGCTGAGGCCAAGAATCGGCTCTCGGAGTACGTGTCCGATGTCGAGCGCACCCACGACCGCGTGACGATCACCCGGCACGGGCGCACCGCAGCCGTGCTGGTCTCGGCCGACGACCTGGCGGCGCTGGAGGAGACCGTCGATCTGTTGACCACAGCCGGCGCGCCGGAAGCCGTGGCGGAGGGCCTGGCCGACCTCGCGGTCGGCCGGGTCGCCGACAACGCCGCAGTGCGGGCCCGCTACTCCTCTCGGTGACCCCTCCTCGGGAGGTCCGGATCTCCGCTCGCGCCGAGCGGGATCTCGCCCGGCTGCCCGAGAAGGCCGCCGCAGCGTGCGTCGAGTTCATCTTCGGCGCCCTGGCGGAAGATCCCTACCGGCTCGGCGGCGCGCTCCGGGGTCGGTTCACCGGCCTGCGCTCGGCCCGGCGCGGCAGCTACCGCATCATCTACGCCGTCGACGAGGCCGGAGCCCGCATCGATATCGTGCACATCGACCACCGGAGCGACGTCTACCGGTAATCCGGGTGCTGCGGGCGTACCGCGATCAAATCGTGCCGACGCCGATCTGGGCGCACTGCCAGTCCCCGGGCAGCACACCAGGACCGGGCCGGGATGGGCGGGCTCGTGGCACCCCTGTCGCGGCACCACGCGGGCCGCCTAGATGATCAATTCCAAGCCGTGTTAGTGGTCGTAGGCGAGGAGGGATCGTTTGACGGCTTGGCCGGTGTGGTCGTTGTGCCAGATCGCGGTGGTCAGGGCGAGCATGCGTTG
>JAABUX010006947.1_pt1 | contig 13396 bp, 13 predicted proteins | sample 5561851 | NCBI WGS metagenome assembly JAABUX01 (sample SAMN10711883, study PRJNA513361) | rock metagenome | isolation source: Antarctica rocks | place: Antarctica: Victoria Land, Richard Nunatak red sandstone | collected 2016-01-03 | reverse complement strand
CCGCAGAGGTGCCTACCAAGCAAGGCAAAAGGAGACGGACCGTGACAAGGCCATGCACAACCATCGACGCGTACATCAGCTCCTGCCCCGCGGATGCGCAGCTCCTATTGGAGCAGGTGCGCCGGACGATCCGGAACGCCGTGCCCGCTGCCGGCGAGACGATCAGCTATGGGATGCCGACGATCACGTTCAACGACCGCGATCTGGCGTCCTTCGCGGCGTGGATGCACCACATCGGTCTCTACCCGCTCCCCGCCGTGGATGACGCTTTCGCGCAGGACCTCGCGCCGTACAGAGCGGCCAAGAGCACGGTGCGCTTCCCGCTGGGACAGCCCCTGCCGCACGCCCTCATCGCGCGCCTGGTGGCCCTCCATGTCACACAGCGGGGGGGACAGCTTTTAAGGGTAGGTTTTTTCAGGTAGTCGGCGAAACGACCCGTGTGGGCAGGGCTACAGGACCGGTCTTGTCCTCCGTCGCCACGGGTCAGAGCACCACCCGGATCAAAAAACCTACCCTTAAGAGGGGGGGACAGGGGGGCATGATCCTGCGCGCGGGAACGGACCACGACACATAGACGTAGCCTTGGTGACCGTCGCACTCAGACGTAAGAGAAGGAAGGACCGCTATGAACAGAGTCATGTCACACAGCGCCGCAGCGAGCGTCTCGCTGCCCGCCGCACGTCTGGCCATCGCCGCGGCGGCTGCGGCGCTCCTGCTGCTCGCGAGCCTGCATGTGCTGAGCCCGGAGTTCAATCCGGCGTGGCGCATGGTGAGCGAATACGCCTACGGCCACTATGGCTGGGTGCTCGCGCTGATGTTCGCCGCCTGGGGCGTGAGCTCGTGGGCCCTGACCGTCGCGCTCTGGGCGGCGGCTAGGACCAGACCTGTCACGGTCGGCCTGGTCCTGCTCGCCGTGGCCGGCGGGGGCGAGGCCCTGGCCGCCGTGTTCGACATCACCCGCGACACGCTCCACAGTCTGGCCGGCGCGATGGGGACTCTTGGGCTGCCCATCGCGGCGCTGCTGGTCAGCGTGCACCTGAGTCGCACCGACCGCTGGTCTGTGGCCAAGCGGACGCTCCTGTGGACGGCGCACCTGACCATGCGGCACACCCCGCCCTCGGCGACTGCCCCTGCTGCTCCCGCACCTGACGCAACCCCTCACTGACGAGGCGTGAGCGTTCAAGCCCGCGCTCGTCCCAACCGGACTCGGGTGCAGGCGCATCGGACCGCTATGGCGTGCATGGCGCCGGGGCCGCCGTCCCCTCACCAGGTAGGTCCGCCGGACAAGCGCCGTCGCCGTCTGCCCACGCGGTCGGGGCGTCGGGCAGGTAGCGTTCACCCCACGTGGCGATGGCGTCGATGATCGGGGCGAGCGCGTGCCCCGCCGCGGTCAGTTCATAGCTGGTGCGCGGGGGCATGGTCGACTGCACCGTCTTATGGAGCAGGCCGGCCTGCTCCAGCAGCACGAGGCGTTGCGCCAGTGTGGTCGAGTTGATCCCGCCGACGTCGCGCTTCATCTGATTAAAGCCGATGGGACCGGGCCGCAGGGCATGGACGATGCGCAACGTCCATTTCTCCTGGACCAGGATGAACGCGGTGAGCGCCTTCGGACCCTGCCCCTGACAGGGCGCAGACACGGCGGCCCCCTCCGGTAGGACCGCTGGTGGTGATGGTGACATAGGTCTAGTATAGTCCAAAAGCGCTGTGGAATCAAGTAGTTGACAAAATGGACCGATTATGATATTATACCAATTGAGCCCACGTATCAGCATAAAATATCGGCTACCTACTAGGTAAAGAGGGCTGCATGAGTTGACGAAAGGACTCCATCATGGCGACGCTACCCAGCACACGCACCGCCGTTCCGACCGCACCTGACACGGCATCCCCCAGCGCCACGCCCGCCACGCCCGCCACCTACCAGATCGATCCCGCAGCCTCACGCGTCGTGTTCGCGATCGGCCTACGCCTCTTCTTCGTCAAGGGGTCGACGGTGACGGGCCGCTTCGCGGACGTCGCGGGCACGATCACCCTGGACGAGCAGGACCCCAGCACGGCCCAGGCAGCGGTCACGATCGGCGCGGCCAGCGTCGACACCCGGAACGCGCGGCGCGACATGCACCTGCGCACCGCCGATTTCTTCCATGTGGACCAGCACCCGACGCTGACGTTCCGCAGTCGCCGCGTCGAGCCGGTCGCGCCCGCGGAGGGGCGGTACCGCGTGGCGGGCGACCTCACGCTGCACGGCGTGACGCGGGAGGTGGTCCTGGAGGCCCACTATGCGCCGGCGCTCGGCGCGGGACGCGACCGCCGGATCGCGCTCACGCTCACGGCGCCGCTGAACCGGCGGGACTTCGAGATGGCGCAGAACAACCCGGTTTTCAAGGTCGCCGATGACCTGACTGTGACGTTGACCATCGAGGCGACCCGCGTCTAATCCCCCACCTTGGGTCTCCTGCCAGGGCTATCCCTGGATGACTGGCCCATCGTCGCAGACTGACTGCTTGTTGTGGCACATGACGAGACAGAACCCCGACGACCAACGGTCGCGGCGACAGGCCTGCTCAGGGGGAGGGCCGGCACGAGAAGCGCCGCGCGATCAGATGACATCTCATTTGAGGAACGTGAGCGTATGCAACTTGGCGTGGATAGTTTTATAGCGGCTCTGCTCGGTCAGGGCGCCACCGTTGACCGAGCGGAGGCCATACGCCAGCTGCTCGAACGCGTCGAACGGGCCGACCAGGTTGGCCTGGACGTGTGCGGGATTGGCGAGCATCACCGCAAAGAGTTTCTCGACTCCGCGCCCGCCGTCATTCTCGCCGCGGCGGCCGCCCGTACCCGGAGCATTCGCCTGACCAGCGCGGTGACAGTCCTTAGCACCGCCGATCCGGTGCGCGTCTTCCAACAGTTCGCGACGCTTGACCTGATCGCCCAGGGGCGCGCAGAAATGGTCGTGGGCCGCGGCTCTTCCATAGAAGCCTTTCCGCTGTTCGGGTTCGATCTCCGCGACTACGACGCGTTGTTTGTCGAGAAGCTCGATTTGTTGCTCACCATTCGGGCGCACGAGCACGTCGAATGGGCGGGTCACTACCGGCCCGCCCTGACGGGTCAGGGGGTGTACCCGCGGCCCCTGCAGCCGCTGCTGCCGATCTGGCTGGGCGTGGGGGGCACGCCGGAGTCGTTCGTGCGCGCCGGGATGCTGGGGCTGCCGTTGATGGTGGCCATCATCGGGGGAGACACCCATCGTTTCCGGCCGCTCGTCGACCTCTATCGGGAAGCAGGACGGCGCGCGGGCCATCCGCCGGAGCAGTTGCGGGTGGGTCTGCACTCGCCTGGCTACGTGGCCGACACGACGCAGGAGGCCATCGACGATTACTATCCCGGCTATGCCCGCACCATGACCTTGCTTGGCAAGGAGCGGGGCTGGCCCCCCGTGACACAGGCCCAGTTCGACGCGCTGCGCGGGCTACGGGGAGCCTTGCTCCTCGGAAGTCCCGACGACGTGGCCGCGAAAATCAGGCGTCATAGCGAGGCGCTGGGCGGCGTGTCCCGTGTCACGTTCCAGATGGACAACGCCGACCTGCCGCACGCGAAACTGCTGCGGTCCATCGAGTTGCTCGGCACACGCGTCGCCCCGTTGCTTGCCGAGCGTCGCGCGTGAGACGGCGTCGCGCCATGTTTACGAGACCCGAAGGGGTGGAAAGAGCGAGGCTGCGACCAGGGGCAAAGTAACGTAACAAGAGGGCGCTCAACCTTACGTTCTAGAGGCCGTATCTGTCGATGGAAGCGCCGCTTTCTAGCGGGGGTGGGGCACGTCACTGTATGCTGTATGTGGATCCCCGCGAACAACCGACGTGCTCAGGTAGGTGTCCCATACGGCGCGCACGTACCGACACTGGACATTATCTAAAGGTAGACAATGACGTAGCCATAGTAGCTCACGACTCACAGGCCCGCGATGCGGGAGAAAAAGCGCCAAGCACTACAACATGTTGTGGCATACGTCGCATACGTTGTATACGTCGGCCACCCTCACGTCGAACTATAGTTAACGGTCGTTCCCGGCAGTTTCTCCACGCTCGGCCATTATTGTGTTAACTCATGTTTACCGTGACGGCGCGGATGAATCGTCGCCGTGCCACCCCTTCCCGTCGCCGGTCTCACGCGTGACAACGTCGGGGTGGCCCCTTCCTTCGGCTGTTTTTCGTCCAACCAAAGACGACACGTATGTGTAAAGGGGTCCTTGACGGAGCGTGCTTTCTCCTCGACCTTGAGTCCCAGCCAATACAGCTACTTTGCCCCTGGTCGCAGCCTCGCTCTTTCCACCCCATCAGGACCATCGCCCACGCAGGGCGAGACGTACTCAAGGGATAGCGCGCGACAGAGCGTGCCGCAACAACAGGGCTGGCGCCGATGCATGGATGGGAGGAATCGCGTGGATATGATACGTCTGGTGCAGTGGATCGGCTTCGTGGTTGGGGTCATCACGGTCGGCGCCGTGGTCAGCAGCATCGTCACGACCCTGGTCGTCCCGCGCCTGTTGCCCTCCAAGATTAGCTATGGGACGTGGCAGACGGTGCATCGCGCCTTCATGGTCATCACCGCCAAGCGGCCCGATTACGAGAGCAAGGACCGCGTGCTGGCCCTGCTGGGTCCGGTCTCGCTGCTGATGCTGCTGGGCAACTGGCTGCTGATGAGCTTGCTGGGCTACGCCCTCCTGTTCTGGCCGTTCATCGACGGCAGCATTGGCGATGCCCTGCGCCTGAGCGGGTCGTCGCTCGTCACCCTCGGCATCGCCTCGGACACGCACGCCGTGCCCACGGTGCTGGAGGTCATGGCCGCGGCGACGGGTCTGGTGATCGTGGCGCTGGAGATCGGGTACCTCCCCACCATCTACAGCGCCTACAACCGGCGCGAGTCGCTGGTGACGGTCCTGGCCCACCGCGCGGGGGCGCCCAATGTGCCCGTGTGGGGGCCGGAAATCCTGGCCCGGCATCACCTCGCCCAGGGGCTAGCTACCCTGCCCGCCCTCTACGCGGCCTGGGAGGGCTGGTCGGCCGACGTCGCCGAGAGCCACTCCAGCTACCCCTGGTTGATGGCCTTCCGCTCGCCCAACCCCATGCGCTCGTGGATCGTCAGTCTGCTGGCGGTGCTGGACTCGGCGGCCCTGTACCTGGCCCTGGCGCCGGCGCGCGCGCCGGCGGAGGCGCGGCAATGCCTGCGCGGCGGATTCATGGGGCTGCGGGCGCTCTCGCGCATCACCGGGGGACGCTACGACGAGGACCCGCGCCCCGATGGGCCGCTGGCGCTGACCTACCAGGCGTTCGCCGAGGCCGTGGCCACGCTGGAGCGACTCGGCTTCCCGCTGGAGCGCTCGGCCGCAGAGGCCTGGCCGGACTTCCGTGGCTGGCGGGTCAACTACGAGGCGGTCTGCTACGATTTGGCCGACTACTTCGTGGCCGTGCCCGCGCCCTGGTCTGGCCCGCGCCAGCACATGAGCGAGATGTCGGTGGCCGCCGTGCTGGCCGCGCGCCCGCGTCACCGCAGCCCCCGCGACCCGGCCGGCCAGGCGGCGCTCCCGGTTCAAACGCCGTCGGATAGCGTCGTCACCGGCGTCACCCCGCCGGAGCAGGCGCACGCCAAGACCGTGATGTCACGAGAAGATCGGTAACGTGCCACGCGATCGCTGGCTGGTTGCGGCGGCCTACGACGACGGCACGCACGTTATCATCTGTATAACAAGACAGGTCCCGTGGTCGCGACGAAGAGCCTGTGCGGCAGGTATTACGGAGGCATCACTGACAGTCGCACACACTTATGGGGACACGTCGACGACGTACGCGCCGCGCGCGACGCGGCCGACGCCGCGCGCGTTATAGTCGATCTTGTGCAATGCTCTCGCCTGTACTGGCTCCCGCCGCCATCCAAGGTTGTTTTTCAGTCGGATGGCGACGGGAGCCAGTACAGACCATTTCCGCTATCGCTACCACTTGAATGAGGCGGTGTCCCTGGCCGATCAGCGGCGCCTGTTTCAGGACCGGTGGGACGAGGTGTGCGTGTTGCTGCAGGTGGCGTAGGCACGATCAGGCAGGGGGCGCCGCAGGTCACCACGCGCCGCAGCCCACTTGCATTCCGAATCCTGACGCTTCCTCTGGTCCCTGCGGCCGCGGACCCCCACCACGCAACGGCGTGCGAGGCGCGCCTCCGGACGATCATGGCCACATTCCACATGCATCCGCACGACCCCCGCCACCTGTATGTGACGCTCCGCTACGTCGCCATCGTCGCGGCGCAGGCCGACCCTTCGGTGGGGTGGCCGGCCTGGGTGCACGCGGCGGCCCGCGAGTTGAATCCGATCCGCACCACGGCCCACGCCGTCGGGCACAGCACCAGCACCGAGACCCGCGCCGTCTACGACCATGCCACGCTGTGGCGCCTGGAACAATACGCGCGACGAGGGCCGGATGCGGCGCTCCTCGCGACCATCGTGCCGCGCGACGCCGTGCGCAGATGTCTGCGCATCGGGCCGCGGCGCGTCGACGAGGTGATGGGGCGAGCGGCGGGCGAGCGCGCCCCCATCACGCTCGCGGACGTGCTGCGCGCGCTGCGCCGCGACGACGGTGAAAGTTAGGATCAAATTCATCGGACTGCCGCGTGTTGCGCTCAATATACGGCACATAGTCTTTCAGATAACCAGTACCAGCCGCGCTAAAGTCCGCTATGGCGCGCCAACTCTCGGTATCGTTGCCGTTTGTAACAGCCTGAACGATGTGCGCGGCGGGAGCTTGCCGCGAGGGTCATGTAGCGCCGTCAGTCATCGTTTGCACAGTACAGACGACATTGAGGTGGGCATGCCCCTGCTGGTGTAGGGCACGATCGATAACGCGTCGCAGTCGCTCTGAGAGCCACCGGGCGTGGGACGTATCGGGGACGGAGAGCCGCAGCACCTCCCCCTCAACATGACCCTCCACCGGTTGAAACCACCGTTCAAAGTTCTCGCGCGTCATCGTTCCCCGCATTTCTTGACAGACCGCTCGCCAGATATCGTCACCTCTGATGTCCTCAGCGGTGTCGATGTTGGCCTGATGCTGGGGTATCTGATCGGGATTGTCGTTGGCAAGCGCCGGTTGCTGTGGCACGGCGTCGTGCGTGAGCATGTAGACCGCGTACCCTGCCGGGTTCTGGACCGTCCCTGCGGCACAACGTGTGCAAGCATCACCTACGACCGCGAAGATATGGGTCGGTGTATAAGAATCCGCGAGATGCTGGGCTTGGGCTCTATGAACTCCGATGCCCAAAAGCGCGGCGAGTGGGGGTGAAGGCGCTACATCGGATAGGGAAGGTATGGTGGTCACAGTGCCATCATCCTCGCCACTCTGTTGTTTTTCTTTAATCTTTTCTTTCGTACCCTTTTGTTGGTCCGGTAGCCGTACTCCATCAAGGGGATCTGGTAGTGGATGCTGGTACGGCTGCCGTAGTCCTCGTGGTACGCGTATCGTACCCCAAGCCGTACCCCCAAGGGGTCCGGCAGCCGTACCAGCCTGGTACGGCTGCCGGACCCCGTAAGCCATCTTGCTGTCCTCTTGCGACGGGCCGTCGGTCTTGACAGGGGTCATCATCCCCGCGTCGTCCGTCAACGTGTTTGTGAGGGTGAAGCCGCGCGGCAAAGGCAGCAGTGGCACATAATGGGTCGCTTCGTCGGCGCCGCCCGCGCTCCGTCTCCGCACTTCGGTGATCAGGCGACGGTCGAGCAAGCCCTTTTTCGCGCTCGTGATAGTTTCCTTGCTGCGTAGTCCGGCGCCGTCGGAAAAGCTACTGCGGGCGATCGCCGCGCCCGCCCGCCGCTCGCCCCACGTTTGGAAGATGATGTAGAGGAGCATCTTGAGCTCCGCGTACCCGAGTGCGGCCATATGTTCGTCGAGCAGGGCATTGGGGAGGGGAGACCACGGTGGGACCGGCCGCTCCGTCACATCGCTGAACGGAGCGGGCAGCAGAATCATGTAGGCGTGCGGCGCGCCTTTCACACCGCGTGCGATGGAGATAGCGCCGCGTGCTTCGAGAGCGCGCAGGGCCGCGAGGAGTGTGTCGCGGCTTTTGATGCCGCAGCCGTGGTCGACCATCGTCCCGTCTCGGGCGCGCACGCCCGACAGGAACTGACTCAGCGATACATGGTCGCGTGGGCGTTTATACCCCCAGGTGCGCCGTACCAGGTAGAGAAATGCGCGCAACTCACCTTCGGGGAGCGCGGGCAATAGGTGCGCGAAAAACGCGTCATGCACCTTGGTCCACGGCCCTGTGTCCTGACAGGCGCCGTGACTACTATTGACCGGCAACGCGGTATCGTCCCCTGTCCATGGGGGGTACGCTACGACCTGGAGCTGTCCAGCAGCCATGGCCTACGATGACGGGCGCGTCGTGGGGCGCCCATCGTGCGTGAGTGGCGGTATCATGGCGCCGGTTGATGATCGACGGACAAGAACCGCATTGCTATGATTCATGAGAGTAGGCTCCATACTCAGGCCTATCTGGCGTAGTCTACTATGTTACTGTAGGCAATGATGGTGTAGTAAGCAATGATTTTTATATAAACCCGCACAATTAATTTATGATAACCGCACCGTGGATCTGCTAAAACGCACTGAGGATATACATATCCACACCCTGTCTCTATAAACCCGCACGCAGACTCTACACGTTGGTAATGCGACATTGAGGCTAGCAATTGACCGGACGTGTCGCAATGCTACGGGCCGTCGGCTACGATATCCACCTTCGTCGCCGCTCAGGTGGCGGCATGTCTCGGCAACTCAGTGGTTGGTGACGGTACACGTCCGACCCTCATTGGTGGTGGGACGTGTTGTCGTGTCGCGGTCAAGGGAGGCGCGGTATGTGACTGGCACCGGGGAGCGCTATCCTTTGGTGTTAGCCGCCATCGTACGGCGGCGCATCCTGGCCCGATGGCATATCCGTATTGGCGCAACGTAACGGGCTTTGCATCAACACAACTCTATAAATCCGCACAAGTCATCTATAAACCCGTACAGCGGCTGTATACCGGCACCGACACGTTCCTTTATAAACCCGCACCACGCCTCTATGTTCCAGTACGAAGCGGCGCGCCGTACGCGCGCATTACATCTATAATCCCGTACCAATCCTCTGTAAACCCGCACCAGGGCTCTAAAACGTCTGTCTTTGCCTCTATCTATAAACCCGCACCGTAGATATATATATCCGCGCTGCCACTCTATCTACCCGCACCACAACTCTATAGATAGGCGTGCGTGGTGGCGTGTCTGGGTTGATGAGTGCTGGACAGGAGCGGGACGGGTGTGCTAGAACGGAACAAAGAGGCGTCCAACGACGGAGTTCATAACCATGACACGGACCAACGGGCAGCGCGATGGGACTGACGCGAAAGCCATTCAGTTGCCGTTTCTGCCGACGAAAGATCCTGGTGATCTGGCGTCGCATCTGGCGCGTTGGCCGTTGCTCCCGATCGACGAGCAGACGGGTGAGCCGATCGCGCCCGAAGAGTTGGCCTACCGCGCCGAGATCCGGAACGACCTCGCCCAGGGAATCATCGCGGTCGATGCAACGTATCACACGCAGGCCAATGCGATTCATGAGCCGCTGGAGCCGGAGGAGGATCGCGGCAGCCTCTCCGTTGGGCACGAGTACGTAATCTCCCGATCCAACAAGACCATGCTCAGTATCCCGTTGCCCAAGATCGGCAACGTGTCGCCGCTCCTTGAGCGGACAGACGAACTCGCGGCAATCGCGATCCGCTTCGCGCGGGCGCTCTGTGGACCGCGCGGCGCTGTCGTGATGCGTGAGCTCTACACCATCGCCAACGAGCCACCAAATTGGCGACGCCCGCGTTTCACGGTCTCCATATCCGACCTGTCTGACCGCCTTGGGTACGCGCGCGACCGGCGGGGTGTCGTCCGCGCGGAGCCCCGGAAAGAGATCGCGCGCGCGCTGTTGGCGCTGCACTACACGCATATCGCGGCCCACCGGCGAGAGGACGGGGGGACGGTCGGCCGTCTCTCCCCGCTCCTCGCCGCGCTGGAATACAAGACGAAAGAAGATGTCTCGCATCTGACGCCGGTCGAGGTCTTCGATCAGGGGCTGCCGGACGAGGTCACCGTGACGATTGGCTGGTTCGATTCGTTGCGGACCCAGGAAGGGTTGCCCGGTCACTCCTACGTGCGCGTCCCGCGATTGGTGGAGGGTCCGGCGCGGGAGCGACGAGGACGCAAAGGCCGTTCAGCCGTCGGGAGCCTGCGCCCCCAGATCGTGCAGTATCGGCGAACCGTCCAGGAAGGCCATGTCAGCCTCACCAAAGCGGCCTTGCTCGACATGGCGAATATCGCGGATCGTAACAACAGCCAGGCCGCGCAGACGCTGACCCGGGCCCTTGACACCCTTGTCAGCGAGGGCACCCTTGTTTCCTACCACCCCAAGCCGCTACCTCTAAGCGTGAACGGAGTCATCACGCTTTCTTGGCACAGCGACATGTGAGATAATCCCTGTGCGACGCACGCCCGTCGTTTGACAGAGACGGTGTGCGGTCGCTATGCTCACGACGAACGCACGATGGATGCGGGAGAGCTGGCAGGGTTCTCGGGTCGAGAGCGTAGGGGAAGGATGGGGATGGGATGGGCGATGGAGGGCAGGGAACTGGCGGGGTAACGCCATGAAGATCATGGCGATCGGCGCGGAGAAAGGCGGCGTCGGCAAAAGCACGACGACGCTCTACCTGGCGGCGCGGGCGGCCGAGCGCCTGGGTAGTACTGCCGCGCATCCGACAGTTGCCATCGTCGACCGTGACCGCGACCAGCACCTGAGCGGGCTGTGGCGTCGCCGGAGCGACGTGCGTCGCGATTCAATCATTCTAATGCCCGATACCGCGCTCCCCCGTCCTGAGAGCGGGATCGAACTCGTTCTGATCGACACCCCTCCTGGGGCGCAGGCGCTGGCGACGCTGGCTGAGGCGCAGATGGTCGTGGTTCCCTGTCCGCCGACGGAGATGGCCGTGGAGAGCCTGGCGACGTATCTGGGGCGCGTACGCACGATTATCAGGCGCACCACACCCCATATGCGCTTGGTCGCTGTACTCCCGACGATCGTTAAAAAGTCGCGCCTTCACCAGGCGCATTTGCTCAACATCGCCGACATCGCCGCCGCGCATGCCCCGCCTTTGTTGCTGCTCCCGGCCATCCCCGATCGCACCAGCGTCCAGGTGCCTGATCTCTCATCCCACGAATATGACGCCGCCGCAGAGGAGTTGTTCGACAATGGCGCGCTCTAAATCAGCCTCGAAATCGCGTGCCCCCTATGCTATTCCCCAACGCCGGGGCGCCGATATGGTTGCCGACGTCGACGCCGCGCACAGCACGTTGGAGGCCGAGGCCAGGACGGCCGAGCTGGCGCTCAATCCCATCGAGCGCGCCGTCATGGTTCCGCGCGACCTTATCCGAGGTATGCTTGATCAGCCGCGCCAGGCGATTCCAGAGGACGACGCGTTGCACGACCTGGCACGCTCCATCGCGGTCAATGGCCTACTGCAACCGCTGGTGGCCCGGTTAGACATCGCGGAGCCTGGCACGTATATCTTGATCGCTGGCCATCGCCGTGTGGCCGCGGCGGACCTTCTCGCGCGCGGCGCGGTTGATCTCCTGGCCGACGACGATGACGCGACGGAAGGGCTGTCGGAGGCCGCGCGCGCCGTGCTCCGCGAGGAACGGACGCAGCAGGCGCGGGAGCGCGTGCGGACGCTGCCCACCCTCTTGCGCGACGTCAGCCCGGATATGGCATATGCCCTGGCCCTAGTAGAGAATTTACAGCGCGAAAATCTGTCGGCGCGTGAAGTGATGGACGCCATCGTGCAACTCCAGGATCGGTTCTCGTGGTCGCTCCGGCAGATTGCCAAAAACACCCACAGGGCAACAAGTGGCCTGTCTACCCTGGCGCGCGTGGCCCGCTCCCCCGACCTCGCGGCGCTGGTTGCGGACGATGTGGTCAAACCATGGACGGCGGGCGTGTTCGTCGCCTTGTCAGAGGACGAGCGCGCGCCTTTTGTCGCGCGTATGCGCGCGGGTGATATCACGACGGCGGCGCAAGCCGCCGACGCCCTGCGGCAGTATCGGCAGGCCGTGCTTGAGCCCGCTGACGAGGGTATATCCACTCATCCGGTCACACCGACTCAGGCCACATCCGATGAGCAACTCGCAGGTGCCGCAGCGTTCAGATGTGAACACCCCGATGGTAGCGCTCCTCCAATAGCTGGGAACGCTGGGGGCGATGCGCATGTAGTCACAGCTGCGGGCGTGGCGGAGGCAGGAGAGGGCGATCAAGGCAGCGGCCAAACGCGAAGCGTCGATGATGTCGCGCTCAACGAGAGAACGGCCGGGGTGTTCAGATCTGAACACCCCGGCAAGTATGAGAACCCTGAGCAGATAGTGTCGACAACGGGACGACTTGTGCCGGTCGCCGCGCATGTGCGCGAGATCGGCGGGCAGTCCCAGCTCGACAAACGGGCCGAAGCGCTCATCGCGAGCGTCATGACGTTTCTGACTGGGCGGCCGATGCTCGACGCGGGGAGTTATGCCAAACTCGTCGAGTTGCAACGCGCGATCCAGGAATTTGTGGATGCTCGCCCGACAGAGGGTATCGTTGGGGCGTGCTGAGATAGGGTATGCTGTGGCTTGACGAGGGGTAGAGGAGGATCGGCATGCACTGTGAGCGATGCGCGGGGGAGCAGTTCGTCAAGGCCGGGCGCGACCGATCCGGCCGGCAGATCTACCAATGTGGAGGGTGCGACCGCCGCCAGACCGCACGCTCCGCCTCCGCCTTTTGCGGCTATCGCTTCCCTGACGACATCATCGCGCTCGCCGTGCGCTGGTATCGGTTCCATTGGGGCCTGCTGAGATCGATGAAAGATCTTCGGAACAGGTCTTGTCGGTCAGCCAAAACAGAGCCGTCCGAGAGGTTTTGAGGCCTGCGGACGGTCGAAGTCGGCCCATGCGACCGGCTACTCCGATGGTCTTTCGGCCAAAACACGTCATCTCAGCACAACCCAACGGAACCGGTGACAGCGTGGGAGGTCGGATGATGACGGCACTGGTTTTGGAGAGAACGCACGCGTTAACGCTACGCGACATCGCCCTGCCTGACGTGGTAAGACCGCACGATATGCGCATCAAGATGCACACGGTCGGCATCTGTGGCAGTGACGTGCACTATTACACCCATGGCGCCATCGGTCCCTTCGTGGTTCGTGAGCCCATGGTGTTAGGGCACGAAGGCTCTGGGACCGTGGTCGAGGTTGGCCCGGAGGTCACGACGCTGAAAGTGGGTGACCGGGTCTGTATGGAACCGGGTATCCCTGACC
>JAABUX010006946.1_pt1 | contig 13398 bp, 11 predicted proteins | sample 5561851 | NCBI WGS metagenome assembly JAABUX01 (sample SAMN10711883, study PRJNA513361) | rock metagenome | isolation source: Antarctica rocks | place: Antarctica: Victoria Land, Richard Nunatak red sandstone | collected 2016-01-03 | reverse complement strand
GCGGAAGGCCGGCTCCCCGACGCGGTGGTCGCCGCAATCGGCGGCGGCAGCAACGCCATGGGGCTGTTCCACCCCTTTCTCGATGACGCCGAGGTCAAGCTCTACGGCGTCGAGGCAGCCGGCCGCGGCCTCGACTCCGGCGAGCACGCGGCGAGCCTGCAAGGCGGCCGGCCCGGCGTGCTGCACGGCAACCGCACCTACCTTCTCCAGGACGAAGACGGCCAGATCACCGAAGCGCACTCGATCAGCGCCGGGCTCGACTACCCCGGCATCGGCCCCGAGCATTCCTGGCTGCACGAGATTGGCCGCGTCACCTATGTGGCGGCGACCGACCAGGAGGCGCTCGACGCTTTCCAGCTCTGTACCCAGACGGAGGGAATCATCCCGGCCCTCGAGCCCGCCCACGCGCTTGCCTACGTTCAGAAGCTCGCGCCTAGCCTCGGCCGCGAACAGATCGTGCTGATGAACCTATGCGGCCGCGGCGATAAGGACATCTTCGCCGTGGCGGAACATCTAGGCGTGCAGCTTTGAGCCGCATTGCCGCGCGCTTCGCCGCGATCCGCGCCGAGGGGCGGGGTGCACTGATCCCCTTTCTCGAGGCTTACGATCCTGACGCCGAGACTAGCATGGCCATCCTGCGCGGCATGCCGGGCGCAGGTGCGGACTTGATCGAGATCGGCATGCCGTTCACGGACCCGATGGCGGATGGCCCGACGATCCAGGCCGCCGGGCTGCGCGGCTTGCGCGCCGGCGCGACGCTTGCCCGCACGCTCGCCATGGTGGGTACGTTCCGCGGCGAGGATGGGGCAACGCCGGTCATCCTCATGGGCTATCTCAACCCCATCCTCGCCTATGGCCCGGCCCGCTTCTGCACGGACGCCGCGGCGGCAGGCGTGGACGGTCTCATTATCGTGGACCTGCCGACCGAGGAGGCCGATCTGCTGCGCGAGGATGCGGCCCGCGCGGGCCTCGACATCATCCGCCTGATCGCTCCCACGACCGATGACGGCCGCCTGCCGCACGTGCTCGCGGGCAGCTCCGGCTTCGTCTACTACGTGAGCATCACCGGCATCACCGGGACGCGGAGCGCAACCGGGGTAGATCTCGCCGCCGCGATCCCGCGGGTACGTCGCGCGACCGACCTGCCGATCGCGATCGGCTTCGGCGTGCGCACGCCGGCGCAGGCGGCCGAGGCGTCGCGCATCGCCGATGCCGCGGTGGTCGCCTCCGCGCTGATCGATACGCTGGCCGGGAGTCTCGATTGGGAGGGCCGCGCCGGGCCGGATACGGTGCGCCTCGTGCTCGACCAAATCCGGGCGCTGGCCGACGGCGTGCGCGAGCAGAGGAAGGCCGCATGAGCTGGCTCACCGAATACGTCCGGCCCAGGATCAGGAACCTGCTCGGCCGGCGCGAGGTGCCGGACAATCTGTGGCACCAATGCCCAAACTGCCAGCAGATGATCTTCCACCTCGATCTCGAGCGGAACCTCAAGGTCTGCCCCCATTGCGGCTTCCACATGCGGGCGACCGCGGTGGAGCGGCTGCTCTGGACCTTCGACGAAGGCGCCCACACCCGCATCGAGCTGCCGCGCGCTCCCCTCGACCCGCTGCGCTTCCGCGACAGCAAGCGCTACGCGGACCGGCTGCGCGAAGCCCGCGAGACGACCGGGCTCGAAGACGCAATTCTGGTCGCGCACGGCCGCATCGGCGGCCACCCGGCCGTGGTCGCCGTCATGGCCTTCGAGTTCATGGCCGGCAGCATGGGGGCAGCGGTCGGCGAGGCGATCGTGGCCGCAGCCCGGCTTGCCGTGCTGCAGGCGGCTCCCCTGATCGTGTTCACCGCCTCGGGCGGCGCGCGCATGCAGGAGGGGGCCATCAGCCTCATGCAGATGCCGCGTACGACCATCGCGGTCCAGCTCGTGAAAGAGGCCGGGCTGCCGTTCCTCACCGTGCTGACCGACCCCACCACCGGCGGCGTCACCGCGAGCTTCGCCATGCTGGGCGACCTCCAGCTCGCCGAACCCGGCGCCCTCATCGGCTTCGCCGGCGCCCGCGTCATCGAGCAGACCGTGCGCGAGACCCTGCCCGACGGCTTCCAGCGCGCGGAATACCTGCTCGAGCACGGCATTCTCGACCTCGTGGTCAAGCGCACCGACATGCAGGCGACGCTCGCGCGCCTGATCGGGCTGCTCGCGCCCTCCCAGCCAGCGGCCGAGGACGCCGCCGCCGCGTGAGCCAGGTGGCCGATCGCATCGAGCCGCTCGTCGCCCGTTTGCACGGGCTATATCCCAGGCTCATCGACCTCAGCCTCGACCGGCTGCGCCGCCTGCTTGGCGAACTCGGCCATCCTGAGCGCCGCTTGCCGCCAGTGCTGCACGTCGCTGGAACGAACGGCAAGGGCAGCACCTGCGCCTTCGCCCGCGCTATCGCCGAGACGGCCGGCTGGCGCGTCCACGTCTACAGCTCGCCGCACCTCGTGCATTTCCGCGAGCGCATCCGCCTTGCCGGGCGGCTCGTAGACGATGCGGCGCTGGCCGGCGCGCTCGAGCACGTCGAGGCCGTAAATGCCGGCCAGCCGATCACCGTATTCGAGGTGATCACGGCGGCCGCCTTCTGGCTGTTCGCCAACACGCCCGCCGAACTCTGCGTGCTCGAAGTGGGGCTCGGCGGTCGCGGCGACGCCACCAACGTCATCGAGCGTGCGGCGGCCTCGGCGATCACCAGCCTCTCGCTCGACCATCGCGACTTGCTCGGCGACACGCTCGAGGCAATCGCAGGCGAGAAGGCGGGCATCATGCGGCCGGGCGTCCCCACCACGACCGGGGCACAGCCGGCCGAGGCGCTCCAAGCCTTGCAGGCGCACGCGGACCGGCTCGGCACGCCGCTCCTTGCGCGCGGCCGCGATTGGGAGATTGCGACCGGCGGCGGCGGATTGCGCTACACCGACGTCGCGGGAGCGCTCGACCTGCCGCTCCCCGGCCTGCTCGGAGATCACCAGTTCGACAATGCCGGTATCGCCGTTGCCGCCCTGCGCGCGAGCCGGTTGCCGCTCCCTGCCACCGCCTTCGCCGGCGTCGCGCAGGCGCGCTGGCCCGGCCGGATGCAGCGCCTCGAAGGCCGTCTTGCGGACGCACTGCCCGCGGATTGGGAACTATGGCTCGACGGTGGTCACAATCCCGGCGCCGGGCTCGCTCTCGCCGGCGTGCTGGCGAACTGGCGCGACCGCCCGCGCCATCTCATCGTCGGCATGAAGCAGGGCAAAGACGCGGCCGACTTCCTGCGCCCGTTAGTGCCGCTCGCCGCAAGCCTATGGGCGGTACAGGAGCCGGAGCAGCATCTGGCACTGCCGGTGGACGCGATCGTCGCGGCGAGCGGCGGCGCGGCCCGGCCCGGCCCCCGTGTGCTCGACGCGCTCCGGCGGCTCGATGGGCCGCCCGCCCGCGTGCTGATCTGCGGCAGCCTCTATCTCGCGGGCGATTTGCTGAAGCAGGATGGCTGGGAGCCGGACTGAACCCATCAAGGCGTCTCCGCCACGAGCCGGCCGAGACCTCAATCCAACCTTTACGCGCTGACCGCCTCTCGGGCAAAAGGGCGGGCATGGAAGGCTTGCAGATCAGCCCTTTGACCCCGGCCGACCGCCCCCGCTGGACCGAGCTCTGGACCGCCTATCTCGCCTTCTACAAGACCACGCTGCCCCCCGAGCAGTTCGATCATACCTGGGCGCGCCTTCTTGCCGGGCGGGAGCTCCACGGCCTCGGCGCCCGGCGGCACGGCACCCTGATCGGCCTCACGCATTTCCTCTACCACCCGCATGCGTGGTCGAGCAGCCCAGCGTGCTACCTGCAAGATCTATTCGTCGACGCCGCCCTTCGCGGCACCGGCGCCGGGCGCGCGCTCATCGAGGCCGTCGCCGTCCAGGCCCGTCAAGCAGGCGCGAGCCGCCTCTACTGGCTGACCCAGGACAGCAACGCCGTCGCGCGCCAGCTCTACGATCGGCTGGCGCGCCATACCGGCTTCCTCCGCTACGAGTACCCCCTATAGGCTGGCCGCCACCCAATCCCGCAAGGCACTCTTCGGGAGCGCCCCAACCTTGGTAGAAGCAGGCTTGCCGTCCTTGAACAGGATCAGCGTCGGAATGCCGCGAACGCCATAGGTGTTCGGCGATTCGGGATTGTCGTCGATGTTTACCTTCGCCACTCGCACCCTGCCCTTGAACTCGGCCGCGATCTCCTCGAGCGCTGGCGCGATCATCTTGCAAGGGCCGCACCACTCCGCCCAGAAATCGACCAGCACCGGGCCGCTGCTCTGCAGCACCTCGGCGTCGAACGTCGAATCGCTGACCGGAACCGTGTTGTCACCCATGGGAAACTCCTATCGCTGGGGAAAAGGTGGGGCGTGTGCGCCACCGCATCAAGCTGGGGCGTGCCGGTCCAGCAGGTCCGGCGGCATTTCCACCACGGCAGCGCCCCGCGTCCAGACGAGGCAGCAGCGCGCGGGTCGCCCCGGGAACGCCTCCGCCAGCAAGGCGCGGTAGGCGGCAAGCTGGGCGAGGTAGAAGACAGGGGTGTCGCGAGCGCTCGCCGGCGGGTCGCGGTCGGTCTTGTAGTCGGCAAGCAGCACTTGATCCGGCAGCACCGCTAGGCGGTCCACCACGCCGCTGATGACCGCGCCGCGTACGACGCCCACAAGCGGCTGTTCGGCGCGGCTTCCTGGGCCGAACAGAGGCGCAAGCGCAGGCACGGTCAGGATGGCTAGGGTTTCGGCGACGACACGGTCTGCCTCTCCGGGCGTCAAGCCGAAGCCGGACCGACTTGCGTAGCGCCGGGCCGCCTCGGCTCGCGTATCCGAGGGTAGGTCGGGCAAGTATTGCAGCAGCGCATGGATCAGGCGCCCGCGCTTGAGCGGATCGGCCCCGGTGCGTTCGACGAGCGGCGACACCGTTCGTGGCACGCGCCCATACGACGCATGCTCGGGCCGGCTTGGCGCCAGTGGGCGGGGTGGCCGCGGCTCGGCAGCGAGCGGGGCCGGGCGCCAGAGCGGCGCAGCACCGACCCACCCGGGCAGTGGCTCCATAGGGTCGGCAGTCATGGGGCGAGCCGGCGCGACCGGCGCTGCCTGCGGCGAGGCGAGCCGCAACACGTCGCCGGGCCACCCACCCGGTATCGCCCCGAACGGCTCGGCTACCGCCCCAAGCCGCTCGAAGCCGCGCCGCACCATTGCGTACCAGCAATCCTCGGCGAGCTTGGCGGGCGCCCAGCCACACACCACGAGCCGGTCCTGCGCCCGCGTCAGCGCCACGTACAGCAAACGGTTGCGCTCGGCACGACCGTCCTCGGAACCAGCCTCCCGGGCCTCCGCAACCCGTGCACAGGCCTGGGCCCCTGGCGCCGTCCAGATCGGCACGGCAAGGCCTGCTCGATCCGGCAGCCAGGTGATGGCGTCGCCCCCGTTCTGCACCGAAGTCGTGTCGGGCAGGATCACCAGCCGCGCTTCCAGCCCCTTCGCGCCATGCACCGTCATGACGCGCACCACGTTGCCCGCCTCCTCCGCCTCGCGCTTCACCTCGGCCATCGAGCCCCGTAGCCAATGCACGAAGCCCTGCAGGGAGGGCGGGTACTTGGCGGCATAGGCGAGGGCAGCGCTGAGCAGCTCGTCGATCGGCTCGGCCGCCTCCTCGCCCAGCCGCCCGAGCAGCCGCGCCCGGCCACCGAGCGGCCCCAACGCCTCGGCGAGCAGCGCATGCGGCGTCGCAAAATCGGCCCGCGCCAGCAGCGCCTCGAGAAACGCCAGCGCCGCCGCCCAGACCCCGCACTCCCCCGCCCGCAGCCGCAACGCCTCCCACAGCCCGCCGGTGCGCCCGAGGGCCAGCTCCATCAGGCTCTGGTCGGTAAGGCCGCCGAGTGGACTGGTCAGCACCGCCGCGAGCTGCAAATCGTCCCCCGGCAGCAGCAGCGCGTCGCAGAGCGCGAGCAAGTCCTGCACCGCCGGCTGCTCGCGCAACTCGAGCCGATCCATCCCCGCCACCGGCACGCCCTGCGCCTTCAGCGCGCGCACCAGCGCCGGCGCGAAAGGCTGCCGCCTCTGTACGAGCACGAGCACGTCCCCAGGCCTGAGCGGCCGCCCCTGGCTCGGCAAGGTGACACCTTCCTCGAGCTCGCTCGCGATCCAGCGCGCCAGTGCGGCGGCCAGCGCAGCCGGATCGCTCGGCCGCATTTGATTTTCGCCGGCAATCTCCCAGGGCGCGCGGGACGGCTGCTCGCGCCGCGGCGGCAACGGCCACAGCTCGACCGAGCCGCCATCGGCCGCCCGGTTCGCGTAATGCCGGAGCGCATCGCTCCCCACTACTCCGTGCCCGGCGACGGGATCCGCGAACACCGCATCCACCAGGGCCAGCACCGGCGCGGTCGACCGGAACGACACGTCGAGAAGCACGTCCCGCCATTCCTCTCCGGCGGCGGTCACGCGTTCCCCCATGCGCGCCCGGGCGCGTTCGAACTCGGCCGGGTCCGCGCCCTGGAACGAGAAGATGCTCTGCTTCGGGTCGCCCACCGCAAAGAACGTCCGTGGCCGCTCGGTGCTCCCGAGGCCGGCGAAGAACTCCTCGGTCAGCACATGCGCGATCTGCCACTGCACGGGCGCGGTATCCTGCACTTCGTCGAGCAACAAATGGTCGATGCCGCCGTCGAGCTTGTAGAGCACCCAAGCGGCGCCGGGATCGCTCAAGAGCTGCGCCGTGTGGCCGACCATATCCGCATAGTCGAGCAACCCGGCATCGCGCTTGGCGCGGGTATAGGCCTCGAGCACCGGGACGGCGAGGTCGAGCAGCGCCGCCGACAGCTCGGCCTGGCGCAGCGCCTTGCCAGCATCGAGGACGGCAAGCACCCGCTCCTGTTCGGCCACGATCGCCTCCACCGCGTCCGGGTAGCGCTCACGGACCGGCTTCTTGAGCAAGCCGCCAATGCTGCGGGGTGTATCGGTGTTGGTGAGCAAGCCCCGCCGCCACCAATCCCAGCGCTCGACGCGCCCATCGAGCCCGGCCCCGAGCCACGCAGCTAAGCCCGCAGCAAGATCTTTCGCCGTGTCGCTGCCATGGCCCATGACGATCTCGACCGCGCCCCGCATCGCGGGCTCGCCCGGCCAGACGCTCGCCTCGCGCAGCAGCGCCGCTTCGCTGGCGGCGGTCACGCCCAGGGCGCGGCGGATCGCGCTCTCGCGCTGCGCCGGCAACAACCGCATCAACGGCCCGAGCCGCTCGCGCTCGCTGCCGAGCTTTCCCACGAGCTCGCCGAACGCCTCTGCCTTCTCGAATGACGCGAGCAGGCCGAGCGAGGCGGGCGGCGCCTCTGCCAGCACGCGTTCCCGCGCCCGCTCGAGCCCCGCGCGCGCCTCACCCTCGTCGGTCAGGCGAAAATGCGGGCTGATCTCGGCCTCGAGCGGGAACCGGCGGAGCAGCGACTGGCAGAACGCATGGATTGTCCCAATCCGGGACCCGCCGGGCAGGTCCAGCACCTCCGCGAACAGTGCCCGCGCCCGGCCTAGCCTTGCCTCATCCGGCACCACGTCGAGCGCCAGGAGCGCCGCCCCGAGCGCCCCGTCATCGAGCGTCACCCATTGCCCGAGCGCCCGCTGCAGTCGGTTCTGCATCTCGGCCGCTGCCGCGCGGGTGAAGGTCAGGCATTGGATGCGGCCGGGGTCCGCCCCGTCGAGCATGAGCCGGAGCAGGCGGTCGGTCAGCAATTTGGTCTTGCCTGATCCCGCGGACGCGCTGACGAAGGCCGAGACCCGCGGATCGCTCGCCGCCCGCTGCTCGGCATCGGCGCGATCGCGGGGCTCGCTCACGCGCCGCCGCCCCAGTCCCATTCGGCTACGCGCGCGAGCTGGGCATAGTCGCTGAACCGCGGCTTGATGGCCGGGTCGGGGCGGGCGCGATAGGGTTGCGCCGGGTCATCGTAGCGCAGCACGAGCGAGGCCAGGCCCTGCTCGGCCGCGGCGGTCGCATCGCGCACGGCCTCGGCGCCGCGGAGTCGCGCGATCGCCTGCCCCGGCGCCTGGCCGCCGGTGAGCCGCCAATAGACGAGCTCCTCGGCCACGCCCTGCAGCTCCGGTCCGAACGCCCCGCCTGCCGCCATCGCAGCCTCGAGTGGAAGCTGGGACGCCAGGCCGGCAAGGATGTCCTTGCTGTCGGGTACGGTACCGGTCTTGTAATCGAGGATGGCAAGCGAGCCGTTGCGCCGCCGCTCGATCCGGTCGGTGCGACCCCGCAGCAGGAACGGCGCACCCGGGACCGGGACCGCCCATTCGCCCTGGCACTCGCCCTGCACGAGCAGGCTCGGGTCCTCGTGGCGGCGGACCGCCTCGGCCTCAGCGACCCAATCGGCAATCCGGTGCAGCCGCGGCCGCCACCAGGCGGCGAGCGCGGGACGGACCGCCGCCTCGTCGAGCGCCGCATCCATAGCCCGGCGCAGCTCGGTCGCCGCGTCCGCGGGCGTCGGGCGGCGCGGGTGCCAGGCGACGAAGCGGCTGAGCGCCGTGTGCACGACCTGGCCATAGTCGGAGGCGTCCGCAGCCTCCTCGAGCGGCGGGAGCGCACGCAAGCGCAGCACGTGGCGCGCATAGATGGCGTAGGGGTCGCGTTGCCAGGTCTCGATCTCGGTCACGCTGAGCCGGCGCGGACGGGCGGCGAGCGGCGGGCGAGGCTCGGGCGGCGACACTGGCCGCGCGCCCCCTGCCGGTTGGTCGAGCGCCCGTGCCCAGGATGCGGCGGGATGTTCGGCCAGCACCTCGCCCCGGCTCCGCAGCAGGGCTTCGAGCCGCACCAACCAACGCGCAGGCACGGCCGGCGCACCCTCCCGCCGCCGTGGCGCAGACAGGATTGCGCGCGGCGCGGCGCAGGCTAGCAGCGCGAAGTCGTGCGCCATCACCCCGATCCGGTCCTCCGGCACGGGCAGACCGCAGGCGAGACGGATCGGCCGGCTCATCCACGGCCCCGGTTCGGCTGCTGGCGGCCACACCCCCTCGACGAGGCCGCCCAGCACGACCAGGTCGAAGCTCTGCAGCCGTGCCTCGAGCAGGCCCAGGATCAGCACCCGCGGATGCTCCTCCGCATCTCGCCCCCGCACCGCCCGGCGTCCGCGCACGACCGCGCCTTCGAGGCTCGCATCGAGCAAACCCGGCAGCGTCGCCACCGGCTGCGCTGGCAATATTGGCAAGGCCGCCCGCAGCGCCGCCAGGTGCAGCGCCAGCGCCTCCCCTTCCTCACCCTCCCAGAGCCGCGCCGCACCGGCCTCATCCGCTGTCGTCGCGACCGCCTCGGCAGCGGCCAGCAGCGCTTCCATCGCCTCGGCCGGCGTCGCATCGCTCCGCTGAGCAATCCGCATCACCGGGGCGAACGCGCCCTCGAGCCGGTCCAGCAGGTCACCCAGGTCTTCCCCGCCCGAGGCGTGCGCCACCGCAACCCGTAATCCCGCAAGCCCCGGCGCCGGCGCCGGGCCGCGTAGGCGCCGCTCGAGCGCCCGCGCCGCCTGCCGGCATGCGCCGAGCGAGAGCCCCAACCCGGCCAGCGGATGCTTCAACACGCTTAGCAGCGACACCGGCGCAAGCCCTTCGGCAACGGTGCGCGCGAGCAGCCGCAGGAATGCCCCGGGGGGCGTATCGGCGAGCGCCTCACCCGCGCTGTCGTCGGCGACGACGCCGTACCGCCCGAGCTCGGCCGCGACCCGCGCGGCAAGCGCCCGGTCGGGAGTGACGAGCGCCACCCGCGCACCCGGTTGCTCAACTCCCTGCCGTAGCGCCAGGGCGATCGCGCGCGCCTCCTCCTGCTCATCGGCCGGGGTGAGCCGGGCGAGGCCGGATACATCGAGCGCGGCGGGCTCCGTCCATCGGCCCAATGCCTTTGCCGGCAGCAGCGCCCGCCAGAGCGTCGCCGCACGAGCGGCTAGAACCGGCAGCTCGCCAGCCCATGGCCGCACATCGCCGCGGCTCGCATTCATCAGGCTAAGCAGCCCTCGCATCCCCGCCTGGGGATGGCTTACGGTCAGCGCGGACCAGTCCTCCTCCGCCATCGCAAGATCGAGCCCCGGCAGCACCACCAGCCCTCGTGGCAAGCGAACCACCACGCGCATCAGCGCCGCCGTGGCCACGTTGCCGCCGCCCTGTCCCGCCACGATCACGCGCCCGACTGGCGGCGACGCCTCCCAAGCCGCCGCTTGCGCGCGCAGGAGATGCACGCCGCGTGCTGCAGGATCGAGCATGTCGGCCGCCGCCAGCCAATCCGGCCAGGCTCGCGTCACGATCCGCAGGAAATCGAGCGTCCGCGCCCAATGCTCGGCGTAGTCCGCGGCCACCGCGTCCGGCAATGCGTCCGCCAGGTCCACTCCGGCCCGGTGCGCCTCATCCAGCAGCCGCGCGAGCTCGGCGGCGAGCGGCCAAGCCTGGTCCGCGGTAATCGGCGCCTCCCGCCCGGCGCGGGCCATGACCATGCGCGCAAGCACGGCCAGCCGCTCCTGCTCCGGGATAGCCGGCGCGAGGTCGAGCGCGCCCGCGAGCTCGAGCGGCGCCTCGTCAAGCGCCCCCAATGCGCCGATCCGCGGCAGCAGCAAGGCCCGGCCCTCGTTGGCGCGCAGGAACGCCTCCCGCAGCGCCCTCGCCGAGCGCCGGGTCGGCAGCAGGATGAGGCCGTCGGCGCAGGCGAGCGGGTCCGGGCCGCTCTCATCGAGCCAGCGCCGGGCTAGCGCATCGAGGAAAGGCAGGCCAGGTGGGATCGTCTCGAGGTTCATAGCAACGCCAACCGGTCCGGCCAGCCGGCCAGACAAGCAACCCGCCCGTCCGCCGCGTGGCCGAGCGTCACCCTGAGCGCGTCTTCGGGCAGCATCGCCAGCCGCTCCGGCCATTCCACGAGAACGACGCCCTCCCGCGCCTCCTCCCAGCCCAGCTCGGCCACGGGCGCGGGCGGATCGAGCCGCCACAAGTCGAAATGGTGGACGGGGCCGATCGGCGCGTCATAGCTCTGCACGAGCGTATAACTCGGGCTCGGCACTTCGAGCGACGGCGCACGGAGCAGCGCGCGCAACAGGGCACGGGCCAGCGCCGTCTTACCCGCGCCGAACGGCCCTTGCAGCAGCACCGCATCCCCTGGGCGAAGCTGGCGGGCAATCGCTTCGCCGAGCGCCTCGGTCGCGGCTAGGTTGGGCAGGTCGCGGCAAGGCATCCGTATCATACTGCCCCGGGCGGGGCCGGGCAGCAAAGGCTTTGACGATTTTGCGGAAGCACCTAAGTTGGGGTGATGCGTGACCTGCCCGACCCCCATCCCCTCGAAACCGATGTTGCCATCGTGGGGGCCGGGCCGGTCGGACTGTTCGCCGCGTTCGAATGCGGCATGCTCTCGGAGCGGTGTTGCCTGATCGACGCGCTGCCCGAGGTCGGCGGCCAGTGCACCGCGCTGTACCCCGAGAAGCCGATCTACGACATTCCGGCCCATCCCGGCATCGCAGCGGGTGCGCTGATCCATGCGCTCGAGGAGCAAATACGCCCGTTCGCGCCGCCACGGCTGCTGGGGCGCCGGGTCGTGAGCCTCGACGGCCAGGTGGGCGGCTTCACGCTCGGGACGGACTATGGCGACTCCGTGCACTGCAAGGTGATCCTGCTCGCAGCCGGCGCTGGGGCGTTCGGGCCGAACCGGCCACCGCTCGAAGGCATCGTCGAGTACGAGGCCGGCGGCTCGGTGCAGTACCTGGTCAAGCGGCGGGAGGATTATCGCGGCCAGCGCGTGGTAATCGCGGGCGGCGGCGACTCTGCGGTGGACTGGGCGCTGTCCTTGCGGGATGTCGCGTCCAAACTGTTCGTGGTGCATCGCCGCGCCCAATTCCGCGCCGCCCCCGAGACCGCGGCCCAACTCACGGCGGCCGATGCCCGTCAAGAGCTAGAGATCGTCACGCCGTTCCAGCTTCATGCGCTGCATGGCAGCAACGGCTGTCTCCGGGCAGTTGAAGTCACGACGCTCGAGGGCGAGCGACGCCAGCTCGAGGCGGACCGGCTGCTCGCCTTTTTCGGCCTCAGCACCGATCTCGGCCCGATCGCCGACTGGGGCGTCGCCCTCGAACGCAACCGTGTCCAGGTCACCCCCGCGACCTGCGAGACCAGCGTGCCCGGCATCTTCGCCATCGGCGACGTCGCCAACTACCCCGGCAAGCTCAAGCTGATCCTGCAAGGCTTTAGCGAAGCCGCCATGGCCGCGCACGCGATCTATCCCATCGTCCACCCAAACCGCGCGCTGCATTTCGAGCACTCGACCACGACCGGCCTACCTGCCCTGCCCGCCTGATCACCCGAAGAAGCCGGCAGCCCGCGCGATCATCAGCCCGATCACCGCGACGAGCACGAGTTTTAATAGCCCGCCCGCTGCGCGCAGGATGGCCAGCACCAGAACCACGGCCAGTACGATTAGCGCCACGTCCTGCAAAGCCGGTGAGAGTCCCGCCGTCGTGAGCGCCCGCCGCAACCACAGCTCGGCCACGATCACCATCCCAAGGAGCGCATCGAGGATGGGCCGTGCTATTCTCAACGCGGTCTGGATCGGATGCGGGACAGGGTACATGCACCGGGACTGCCTCTATGAGGCCGCAATCGTCGAGGAAACGAAGCTCAAAGTCGAGAAGCCGGGTTGCCGCAGCGACACCTGCGCTGCTAGGGATTTGAGGACTCGCAAGGGAGGACGCGCACAATGAACACCGCAGAACTCGCCGACAAGGTGGCCGCCGAGCACAACCTAGGCAAGGCCGAGGCAAAGCGGATGGTTGAGACGGTGCTATCGACGATAGCTCAGGCGGCGGGCTCGGGCGAGGAAGTCTCGCTCGGCGGCTTCGGTAAGTTCAAGGTATCGGAGCGCGCCGCGCGCCAGGGCCGCAACCCGGCGACCGGTGAAACCATCCAAATCGCCGCCTCCCGCAAGCTGGCCTTCACCTCCGCAAAGCAGATCCGGGACTCGCTCAACCCCGCGGACGAGCCCGCGCCCGCCAAGAAGGCCGCGCGCAAAGCCTGACCCGGCTTGGCCCGGTAACCCTGCCAGCCGGCGTCGGCGCCGGCGGCAGGACGGCCAGGCGCCGCCGTAAGAGACGTTGCCAGCTAGGCCCTGAATACCGGGCCGAACCGCCGATGCAGCCACCAGAATGGCAGGGTCAGCACCGAGAGCAGGGCAGCGGTCAGTAGCGCTGCCTTGGGCGTTCCGGCAAGGTCGGCGGCATACCCGCATAGCGCTGGGATAACCGCGCCGCCGAGATAATAGACGCTGTAAAACAGCCCCATTCCCGCCGCGCGGTGCTCAGGCCGGGCCGAAAGCGTCCCCGCTGCGACGATCACCCCCGGGTGCAGCGCCGCGAACGTGCCGAACAACACGCCCCACAGC
>JAABUX010006945.1_pt1 | contig 13399 bp, 9 predicted proteins | sample 5561851 | NCBI WGS metagenome assembly JAABUX01 (sample SAMN10711883, study PRJNA513361) | rock metagenome | isolation source: Antarctica rocks | place: Antarctica: Victoria Land, Richard Nunatak red sandstone | collected 2016-01-03 | reverse complement strand
TCGACATTGCAGGCGCACACCACGCTCGTTTGCTCGTCCATCGTCCCACCCCCGTACGCAATCGGCCCACGATGAATCAACGCCGCACGGGCAGGATTTCGCCCATGGCGGGAGGGCGGGGAGGGGTCGAGGGTCGCCGCGATGGGCGATCGTTGTGCAATGCTATGGAAGTGCGCCCCGCTGCATCTCCGCGTCCATCGCCCCCCGCGCGAGGCCCACATACACCTCCATCGCCTCGGGCGAGGCGTGGCCGAGCGCCTTGCCGATGATCGCCACCGTCGCGCCGCGCGTGAGCATCTGCACCGCCATCGTGTGCCGCAGCGTGTGCACCGACGCGCCCCGGATGCCCGCTTCTTTGCAATACTTCGTGACGATATTCTCGATGCCGCGCGGCCCGATCCCACGACCAAACTTGGTGAGGAAGAGGGCGGGGGAGCCGGTCTCCTCTCGCTCCGCCAGATAATCGGCCAGCGCCTCGCACGCCCGGATATTGAGCGTCACCGTCCGACCACGCTTGCCGCGCCCGGCGACCCGGACATAACCGGTGGGCAGGGAGACGCTGCGGTCGATGGCGGGAAGGATCACATCGGTGCGCGTCAGTCGGCTGACCTCGGTGAGTCTGAGGCCGGTCTGGAGGACCAGCTCGATCAGGGCGGTGTCGCGGGTATGCCCCGCCGCTGCGTCGCGGAGCGCTTGGTACTCCGCCTCGGTGAGCACGCGCGGTGGCCGCGTCTCGCGCTCGGGCGGCAGGAGCAGTCGGGCGGGGGAGTCGTGAAGGACGCCCTCCCGGACGAGGAAGGCGAAAAAGGAGCGGATTGCGGCGACGCTGCGCCGACGCGTGCTGGCGGCGTGTCCTAACCCCGCACAATGGGCCAGGAAGCCGGTCAGATGCCGCCGCTGCACCGATGTGGCCGACCGGATGCCGCAGCGCGTCTCGAGCCATTCTATGAGGTTGGAGACATCGTCCCGATACTCGCGCTTGGACCGCTCCGCGAACTGGCGCGTGGTGGCAAGCCACTCCGTGTAGCGGGTCAAGCAATCGCCCAAAGTATGCCGACCGAGGATATCAAGCTTCATAGTGCTATGTTCTATTATACCACCTTCGTCAAACCCCCAACCCCTCCTTTCTTAACTGCCCGGCGCCGGACGGGCCGGGCGGGGAGGTGTGGGAGGCTTGGGTGGTTTGACGAAGAATCGCTCACCAATCTCGCAGCACCGCAATACCAGAGTTGATCCAACGTGCTTGTCTCAAGCGTCGCGGGTGTACAATCGCCCCACAGATGATGGACTGCGTCGCACCTACCCTCCTGACCGACATACGGCAAAGCAGAGGAGACACGATGCCCGAACGTTTTCCAGTCTCTGACAGCGGGGTTTCCTAAGATAACGGGGCAGAGCATGTCCATCGTCGGCGCCGACGCGCGGTGTGGTTGCCATCCGCGTCCATGATCGCGCGACGAGACAAACCGGAGGAGTGGGAGCAATGAACGACGACAACGGGAGGCGCACACCGGTGACCGAGACAGCGACGCGATTCGGACGCCGCCGCTTCATGCGGCTGGCTGCGACAGCGAGCGGCGCGGCGACGCTGGCGGGTGTGTTGGCGGCCTGCGGCGGGTCGAACACCGCGACCGACACGCCGAAACCGTCAGCCGGGGCAGCGACAACAGCACCCCCGACGACGGGAAGCACGAGCGCGTCCGCCCCGGCGGCAACGACCGGTGCAAGCGCGGTGGCATCGCCGATCACGGCTGCTGCGGCCTCATCGGGTGGCGGCACACCGAAGAAGGGCGGCACGTTGAAGGTCGTGCTCGCCACCGATATCATTGGCATTGACCCGCATGGCGCCTCATCGGGGAACGACCGAACCGTCTACACGACCGTCTACAATGGCCTCGTCGCGCCAGACAAGAACCTGAAGATCGTGCCTGACCTCGCGGAATCGTGGACGACGCCGGACGACACGACGTACGTCTTCAAACTGCGCCCCGGCATCAAGTTCCACGACGGCACGGACTGCGACGCGGCGGCAGTGAAGAAGAACTTCGATTACATGCTCGATCCCGCGAACGCCTCACCGCGCCGCCCGGAGATTGATGACCTCCAGGAAGTGACCGCTCCGGATCCGCTCACCGTCAAGGTCACGCTGAAGACGGCATTCTCGCCCTTCCTCTCCATCATCTCCGACCGCGCGGGCTACATCGTTTCGCCCACCGCCCGCGCGAAGTTCGGCAAGGACTTCATCCGCAACCCGGTCGGCACGGGGCCGTACCAGTTCGTCGAGTGGGTGAAGGATGATCACGCCACCTTCAAGCGGTTCGACGGCTACTTCGAGAAGGATGTCGCCTACCTCGACCAGATCATCTACAAGCCGATCCCGGATTCCTCCGTCGCCCTGACGAATCTGAAGACGGGCAATGTGGATTTCTTGTACAGCGTTGATCCGAAGGATACAGACGACATCAAGGCCACCAAAAGCCTGAGTTACCTCGAAGGTCCCGGTGTCGGGTATACCGGTTTGTGGGTGAACACCGCGAAAGGTCCGCTCGCGACAAAGGCGCTGCGCGAGGCGGTCTCGCTCGGCATAGATCGCGAGGAACTACTCGCGGCGGCATATTTCGGTCTCGGTGAAATCGCCAATGGGCCGATCCCACCGAGCAGTTGGGCATACGACAAGAGCGTCCAACCCGTCGCGCGCGATGTCAAGGCGGCGAAGGCGAAACTGGCGGAGGGTGGCCAGCCGAGCGGCTTCAAGATGGTGCTCAAAGGCGATAACACGCCGCTCACCGCAAAGATCGCGCAACTTTTTCAGGCGCAACTGAAGGAAGTTGGCATCGACGTGCAGATTCAGGTGCTCGAGTTCGGCGCACTCCTTAAGGCGGGTGAGCAGAACGACTTCGACGTGCTCAGCTTGGGCTGGAGCGGCCGAATTGACCCGGATGGTAATATCGAGCCGATCTTCCAGACGAAGGGCGCGTTCAACTACGGTAAATATTCCAGCCCGGACGTAGACAACTTTATCGCGCAGGCGCGACTGGTCGTTGACCAGGGGCAGCGCAAGGCGATCTACCAGCAACTGACGAAGAAGATCAACGATGACGTGGCCTATATCTTCACCCGCTTCACACCAACGGGCTATGCGGCAGGGAATTACGTCAAGGGGTTCGAGGTGACACCGGATGGCTTGGCGCGCTTCAAGCGGACATGGCTGAATAAGTAGCGAGCGGGGAACGACGTGCTCAAATTCATTCTCGCGCGCCTTGTCTCGACGATTCCCGTCCTCCTCTTCATCAGCGTCGCCATTTTCCTGATGCTGCACCTGACACCGGGCGATCCGGTCAAGATCATGCTGGGGGACGACGCGACACCCGAGGCGGTGGGTGCGCTGCGCGCCGACCTCGGACTCGATAAACCGTTGCCGGTGCAGTATCTCCGCTGGCTCGGTAATCTGCTGCGCGGTGATCTCGGCCGCTCGATCCGCACGCATCAGCCGGTGACCGAGGCGATTGTCAGTCGGCTGCCAGTGACACTCGAACTTGCCTTCCTTGCGCTGATCGTCGCGCTCCTGATCGGCATTCCCGCCGGGATCATCGCCGCGATCCGGCGCAACTCGGTGGCGGACATCGCGTCCACGACCGTCGCGCTGATGGGAATTTCGCTGCCGAACTTCTTCCTCGGTATTCTGCTGATATTGCTCCTCTCACTCCGGTTGCGCATCCTGCCGCCGAGCGGCTATGTGCCATTCGTGCAGAACCCGCTCGAAAACCTGAAATTGATGGTGATGCCTGCCGTCTCGCTCGGCGCGGCGCTGGCGGGGATCATCGCGCGGCTGATGCGATCGAGCCTGCTGGAGGCGCTCGGGGCCGAGTACGTGCGAACGGCGCGGGCGAAAGGATTGAGCGGGCACGCGGTGATCCTCGGCCATGCGCTGAAGAACTCGCTGATACCCGTCGTCACGGTCGTCGGCCTGCAAACCGGCGCGCTGCTCGGTGGCGCGATCCTCACCGAGACCGTCTTCGCGCTGCCCGGTATCGGTCGCCTCGTCGTGGACAATATCTTCGCGCGAGATTTCCCGGTCGTGCAGGGCGTCATCCTCTTCCTCGCCCTCACCCGCATCGCCAGCAACCTCGTCGCGGACTTGCTCTACGCGAAACTCGATCCACGGATCACCTATGGATAAAATCGGGGCGGAACTGATTGAATCGCAAAAACGCTTTGCTGGCTCCACCCCCAGCCCCTTGTCCACGAGGGAAGGGGCAGCGGAAGGCGTGGAGGACGCAAAGAATGAGGATGAATTAAGCCGCCGCGTTTCTTCTTTTCGTCCTCGGCATTGATTCAGTTTCGCACCGGTGATTGTGAAAGGAATCTTGATGGAGGAAATGACGCGCGGCGCGCGCCCGCAACCAGCGATTGAGCGGGCGTTCACACCATCCGGCGCGGCGCCGGTGCGGGACTTCCTGCGGCGGCTGTGGCGCGTCCGGCTCGCCGGGGTGGGTTTGGTAATCGTCGGAAGTGTCGTCCTGACCGCACTTTTCGCGCCGCTGCTCGCGCCCTACGATCCAACGCAAAAAAACACGCGGAACCTGCTCAAAGCGCCGACATTCCAGCATCCGCTCGGTACCGACGAGTTGGGGCGGGATACGCTCTCGCGCGTCATCTATGGTGCGCGGATCTCGCTGGAGGTCGGCGTCATCGCGGTCGGCATTTCGCTGGTGATCGGCGTCCTGCTCGGCCTCGTCGCGGGCTATACCGGCGGTACGACCGATGCAATCATTATGCGGATCATGGACGGTCTGCTCGCTTTCCCCGCACTCGTCCTCGCCCTCGCGATCACGGCAATGCTCGGGCCGAGCCTGAATAATGTTATGCTCGCCATCGGCATCACCGGTATCCCCTCCTTCGCGCGCCTCGTGCGCGGGCAGGTGCTGACGACGAAGCGGCTGGAATATGTTCAGGCGGCGCAATCGGTCGGCGCGAGCGATTGGCGGCTGATGCTCCGCCACATCTTGCCGAATATCCTCGCGCCGATTATCGTGCAGGCGTCGATAAGCGTCGCAGCAGCGATCCTCGCGGAGGCAGGGCTCTCGTTCCTCGGCCTCGGCATCCAGCCGCCGACCGCCAGTTGGGGATCGATGCTCAATGTCGCGAAGGGATATCTGGGGCGTACCGCGTGGCTCGCGATCGCGCCCGGCACGGCGATTTTCATCACCGTCCTCGGATTCAACTTCCTCGGCGACGCGATCCGCGATGTCCTCGACCCGCGCCTGCGGTCTTTATCATAAGGAGATAGTGATGGCAACAACACAATCAACGCCGATCAGCGCGGATGCGGCTGTCGCCACCGGACCGTCGCGCGACATGGTGATGGCGCAGCGTGGCATCGTCGCGTCCGCGAATGTCTATGCGAGCGAGGCGGGGTTGGACGTGATACGGCGCGGTGGGAACGCAGTCGATGCCGCGATCGCTGCCGCCGCCGTTCTTTGCGTCGTTGAGCCGCGCAATGGGCACCTCGGTGGCGATACCTTCATGCAGATCAGCCTCGGTACGGAAAAGCGGGTCGTGGCAATCAATGGAAGTGGGGCCGCGCCCGCCGCCGCGACGTTGAAACGATACCGGGGACTTGGCGGCATCCCGGAGTTTGGCCTGCTCGCCGCGACGGTGCCGGGCACGGTGAGCGCGTGGGCGTTGGCGCTTGAACGATTCGGCACGCGGTCGTTTACCCAACTGCTCGCGCCCGCGATCTGGTACGCCGAACATGGCGTGCCCGTCACGAAGCGGCTCCGTCGGACGATCGAGAATGAGTCGCCGTTCTACGCGCAAAACGCGGACGCCGCGCGCGTTTTCCTGCCCGGCGGGACGGTCCCGGAAGTCGGCACCCTCCTGCCGCAACCCGGCCTCGCCAGTAGTCTGCGCCGCATCGCTGCGGGCGGGCGCGATACCTTCTATCATGGCGATCTCGCGGCGGAGATGATCGCCGCCTCCGACCGGTACAGTGGCCTCTTCACCCGCGAAGATTTCGCCACGCATCGAAGCGAGGAACTGGCGCCGCTCGCGATTGACTATCGGGGCTACACCGTCCACGAGCAACCGCCCGTCACGCAGGGGTTGGTGGTGCTCCTCGCGCTCAACATCCTTGAACAGTTCGATTTGGCGGGCATGGAGCCGGGATCGGCGGACGTGATCCATCTCCAACTCGAAGCCTATGCACTCGCCTTCGCGGATCGCCTTCGTTACCTCGGCGACCCGTGGTTCGTGGATGTGCCGCTGGAGATGCTGCTCTCCAAGGAGCACGCGCGCGCGCAGGCCGGCCGGATTGATCCCTACCGTGCCAGCCTGCAGCCGCTGCCCGCGAACATCCAGCCGGATACCACATCGATGGTGCTGGCAGACGGCGACGGCACGATGGTCTCGTATATCCACAGTCTCTTTTCCGGCGCGCGCGTCGTGCTCGGCGAGACGGGCGTACTGATGAACAGTCGCCTGCTCGGCTTCAACCTCGACGCGGGCGATCCGAACTGCCTCGCGCCCGGCAAGCGCCCGGTGCATACGCTGAACACGTACGTGGTTTCCAGGGACAGCGAGCCGTGGCTGGTCGGCGGGACGCCCGGCGCGCACTGGCAGGTACAGACGAACCTGCAACTGCTCACGAACCTGCTCGATTTCGGGATGGATCTCCAGAGCGCGATTGAAGCGCCTCGCTTTACGGTCGGCGACCAATTGGAGGAGGGCGATCCGACCGTCAAAATCGAAACCCGCGTCGGCCCGCCGGTCGTCGCCGAACTGCGCGCGATGGGCCATCCCGTCGAGGTGATCGGCCCGTGGGACTCGGGCGGCGCGGTGCAACTGATCGCGCGCGACGCGCAGACCGGCCTGTATCGTGGCGCAACCGAGGCACGACGGCCCGGCAACACGGTTGTCGGCTTCTAGAAAATGTGTGCGGCAACGGATCAATCCGCTGGCAGGATCCAGAGCGTGTTTGGTGAAGGAGATTGGCTGAGCAAGACGGCGGATATGGGTCAAGGTATGTGCTCGCAATATGGCTGGAGTGAACCCCTCGTACCAGACCAGCGGGCAAGTCACGGACGCCATCCGTCCGCTTCCCGATCGGGGATGGATCACGCCCGGTGCGAGGCCGAGAAGGGGCGCGGCCGCGTGCGATCGCCACGGGGATGCGTGTCTGCCGCTGCGTGTACCTGTGGCGCCGTCTGTCGCAGATGTTCGAGGGACCGCTGGTAGCTCCGCTGCCAATGGGATTCGACTGCCTGCGCAGCCTGCGCTGGCGTTTCCATGCGCAACGCGTTGAGAATCGCGTCGTGCTCAACGGCGGATTGTTCCGCGACGATATTGCCATCGAAATAGGCAATCGCCACGCGACGGAGTTTCACGCGAAGGTTGCGAACGATCCTGATGATCTCGTCGTTTCCCGTTTCGGAAAGGAGGATCGAGTGGAAGTGTTCGTCGGCGGCGGCCGCTTCGACGGGCGATCCGTTCAGGAGCGCCGCGCGTATTCGGGCATTCGCTGCGGCCATCGCCGCGCGTTCCGGCTCCCCGCTCGGAATACGCGACCGCATGAGCGCCAGTGATTCGAGCGCCCACATGATCGGATAGATGTCGTGGGCGTCGCGCACGTTGACGGGCGCGACGCGCGTCCAGCGATTCGTGGCGGTCTGCACGAGACCTTCATCTTCCAGCCGCCGGAATGCTTCCCGGATCGGTGTACGGCTCACGCCCAACGCCACCGCAAGCTCATAGTCGCGCACTTGTTCGCCGGGATGCAGGGTCCCGTCGACGATCCATTCCCGCAGTGCGACATAGACTTCTTCGCGGATTGGCGGCCGCGCCAGTTTTTCGATATCGCCGGGAACCGGCATCTGTCTTCCTTGGCCGCTTGACGCATCGAATTCGTCACTGTACGATGCAATATATCACATCCAGCATGTGCAACGATGAGGAAATCGAAGGAGGAGTCATCGTGACGTCGGAGAATCCGCTCGATCTGGTCGAATTGCTGCGCGCCGCCGATCCGGAGACATGGCGTGAGTTTACCCGGCGCGCCGCCCTGCTGGGGATGTCCGCCGGTGCCCTTACTGGTCTGCTCGCCGCGTGCGGTGGCTCGACGTCCGCGCCGACGAACACTCCCGCCGCCGGTGGTACGCCTGCCGCCGGAGCGACCCCGACGGGCGGCGTCCCGACCGTCGCCGTGAACCGGGCCAACACCGCCCCCGCCGGAAGTGCGGTTGCGCCAGCCGGGACTGCCCCGGCGGCGAGCGCAGCGTCCAGCGGTAGCCCGACGACTGCCGCGTCCTCCTCTGGCAAGAAGCCGAAGCGAGGAGGGACGTTCGTGACGATGGGCCATCAGGATATCACGAGTCTCAGCCCAGTCGATTCTGGCCCGGGTGTCTGGTACGTCCTCATCTACAATATCCATGAAGCGCTCCTCAAGGTGGACGAAAACTTCAAACTCGTCCCGGTCCTCGCGGAGAGTTACCAGCCCTCGACGGACGGCAAGGTGTGGACCTTCAAACTGCGCAAGGGCGTCAAATTTCACGATGGCCAGCCCTTCACCTCGGCGGACGTCAAGTATTACTACGATTACCTGCGCGACCCGAAGAACGCCGCCGTCGTGCAGCCGAGCTTCGCGTCGGTGGACAAGATTGATGCGCCCGATGATCTCACCGTCGTCATCACCCTAACGGCGCCGAACGCCCCCTTCGCGGCGCTCACCGCGACAGTCGGCATCGCGGCGAAGCACGTCCACGAGAAGATTGGCGAGAAAGAGTACAACAAGGCGCCCGTCGGCACCGGGCCGTACAAGTTCATGGAGCAGAAACTCGGCGATCATGTCACGCTCGCGGCCTTCGACGATTATTGGGATGGTCGGCCGTATATTGACTTCTGGCGCGAGAATGTGGTGCCGGAGACCTCCGTGCGTGCCATCGCCTTGCAAACGGGCGACGCGGATTCCTCCACCTGGCCCCTTGCGCCGGCGGACACCCTGAAGTTCAGCCAGGACCCGAAGTTCCAGACCTTTCGCGCGCCGGGAGTCACCGTGAACCACTTCCCGCTCAATAACTCGCGCCCACTCCTCAGCGACAAGCGCGTCCGGCAGGCGATGATGTTTGCGCTGGACCGCGACGCGATGGTGAAGGACCTGCTCAAGGGGCTTGCGGTCAAGGCGACCGGCAACCTTTCGCCCGCGCTCGAGTTCTACTACGAGCCGAATGTGGCGCTCTATCCACGGGACCTCGATAAGGCGAAGGCGCTCTTGAAGGACGCGGGCTGGACGCCGGGGTCGGACGGCATTCTCGCCAACGCCCAGGGGCAGAAGCTCTCGATCGTCTGCACCGTCTTCAGTGGGGACGCGCTCCGCAAGAGCGAGGCGGAAATCGCACAGCGCAATCTCAAAGAGGTCGGCATTAACATGCAACTGGAGGAGAAGGAGGTCTCCGCCGCGCTCGTGGGGTACCGGAAGGGCGATTTCGATGTCGCCCTCTTCAACTGGAACTACGGCGGCACCAACGGCGATCCGGACACCACCGATCTCCTCCCCGGCACGCCGAACAACTTTTCGCGCTGGAACAACCCTGAGGTGCAGAAGCTGCTCCAGGCGGGGGCGGCGGAGACGGATGGGGAGAAGCGCAAGAAGATCTACAGCGATGTGCAGAAACTGGTCGCCACCGAAGTCCCCTTCCTCTATATCATGTACTGGGAGGACATTATCTTCTTCAACAAGCGGATCAAGGGCATGCCAACGAAGGCGACCAACCCCTATTGGCTGTATCAGAACTTCGCCAAGTACTGGATCGAGGAGCAATAACGACGAGCGCTGCGTGCAGAGTGCAGAGTGATCTTCTCCCACTCTCCTTTGACTCAAGACAAAGGAGAGTGGGTCGGGGGTGAGGTTCATTGGCGCGATACGTCATTGTGCGGCTCTTGCAGGGATTGGTCGTCATCTGGATCGTCACGCTGATGGTCTTCACAATCCTGCATCTCACGCCGGGCGATCCAGTGGACCTGATTATTGGTCAGGCGAGGGCGACGGACGCGCAGCGGGAAGCGATCCGCCACTTCTGGGGGCTCGATAAGCCCGTCTATGTCCAGTACTTCACCTGGATCAAAAACATCGTGCATGGCGATTTCGGGGTATCGGTCACCTTCGGCGGTCGGCCCGTCAGCGACCTGCTACGCGCCGCCCTGCCGAACACCATCAAACTCAACGCAATCGCCCTCCTCCTCGCGCTTATCGTCGCAATCCCCGCCGGCGTGCTTGCGGCGGCGAAGCGATATACCGTCTTTGATGCGTCCGCGACGGTCCTCTCGACGCTGGGGATCTCAATCCCGAATTTCTGGCTCGGGCTGATGCTCATTATCCTCTTCGCGCTCAAACTCGGCTGGCTGCCACCGTTCGGCAGCCACGGGTGGAAGGCGTATGTTCTGCCTGTCTTCGTCCTTTCTATCGAGCAGATGGCGCTCTTCGCGCGTCTGACGCGCGCAACGACGCTCGAAGTGATGAATCAGGAATACGTCGCGACCGCCCGCGCGAAGGGGTTGAGCGAGCGCGTCGTCCTGCTGCGCCACGTCATGCGCAACGCACTGTTGCCGATCATCACCGTCATCGGTTTCCGGATCGGCGTGCTTCTCAGCGGCACGATCGTCATTGAGACGGTCTTCGCATGGCCGGGCATCGGGCAGCTCCTCTTTCAAGCGATCACCCGACGCGACTATCTCGTGGTCCAGGCGATCGTCACGATTGGCGCCGCGATCGTCATTCTGGCGACGCTGCTGACCGACATCATGTATGCCTACGTAGATCCGCGGATTCGCTATCACTAGCCGGAGGGATGATGCTACCAGGCAGAGCGGTTGACCAGGCTCGGACCATCGCGCCGATGCAGGCGGCCTTCCGGCGGCAGAGCGAATGGTGGCAGGCGTGGCGGCGATTCGCCCGCTTCAAACCCGCCGTCGCGGGGCTCGTGATGATTGCGTTCATTGCGCTCCTGGCGGTCTTCGCGCCGCTCGTTTCGCCGTACGACCCGTATGCGATCAACACCACGGCGATTGGCGAGGCTCCCTCGCTCGCTCACCCGTTCGGCAATGATGAGGTCGGGCGTGATATGTTCAGCCGCGTCATCTACGGCACGCGCATCGCGATGCTCGTTGGCCTCTCCGCGACGGGGATCTCGCTCGTGATTGGAGTGCTGATCGGCGCGGTCGCGGGCTACTTCGGCGGCTTCGTGGATGCGCTCCTCTCGCGGATCGTGGATGCATTAATCGCCTTTCCGCTGCTCGTCCTGCTGATCGCGATGGCCGCCGCGCTCGGGCCGAGCCTGCGCAATGTCATTATCATCATCGGCGTGACGGTCTGGGGGCAATATGCGCGCGTCGTGCGGGCGGAGGTGCTCAGTCTGCGCGAGCGAGAGTTCGTCGTCGCCGCCCGGACGGTCGGTGCGACCGACAGCCGCATCATCATCCGACACATCATCCCGAACGTCCTTGGCCCGATCATCGTGCTGGCCAGCCTCTCGGTGGCGGGCATCATTCTGTTGGAGGCGGCGCTCAGTTTCCTCGGGTTGGGGGTGCAGCCGCCGACGCCCTCGTGGGGTTCGATGCTCTCGGCGGGACGCACCTACATCCTTACCTACCCGCATATCGCCTTCTTCCCCGGCCTGGCGATCGTCGTTACTGTGCTCGGCTTCAACCTCCTCGGTGACGGCTTGCGTGATGCGCTCGACCCACGGGGGAGCAGGGGCTAGCAGACAGTAGCCGGTAGACGGCAGGCGGAAAGGACGTGCTGCTGTCTGATGCTATCGGCGTCACTGGTTACCGGCTACCGGCTACTGGCTACCGACTATCGGAGGGACCATGCGCATCGCAATCGGCGGGGTCTCGCACGAGACGAACACCTTCTCGAATATTCGCACGACAATGGATCTCTTCCAGCAGTGCGCGGGGCAGGCGATCCTCGATGCCTTCACCGGCACGCAGAGCAGCCTCGGCGGTTTCATCGCGGTCGCCGCGCGGGAGAGATTTGACGTTGTCCCGACCTTTTTCGGCCGCGCGACGCCCTCCGGTGTCGTCGCGGCGGAGGCGATCGAGGCGATCGAGCGGCGCATCCTCGACGGCATCGCCGCCGCCCGCACGGATGGCGGCCTCGATGGCGTCCTACTTGCCCTGCACGGCGCGATGGTCACGGAGGTGGATGACGATGGCGAGGGGCACATCCTCCACCGTGTCCGCGCGCTCGTTGGGCCGGATCTGCCGGTTGTTGCGACGCTCGACTGGCACTGCTACATCAGCGAGACGATGGTGCGCGACGCCGATGTGCTCGTCACCTACGATACCTATCCGCATGTGGATAACCGGGAGCGGGCCATCGAGGCGGGCGAGATCCTCATGCGCATCCTGCGCGATGGCCTGAAACCGACCGCCGCGCGCTCCCACCCGCCGATGCTCATCTTCGGCCCGAAGACCTACAGCGAGCAGCCGCCGATGCAGACCGTCGTGCGGAAGGCGCATGAGATCGAACGCGATCCCCGCGTCGTCACCGTGACGGTCGCGCCCGGCTTTCCGTACAGCGACATTCCCGGCGCTGGGCAATACTTCTACGTCGTCACAGACAATGACCTCGCACTGGCGCAACACTATGCCGATGAACTGGCGTTGTTTATGTGGGGGATGCGCCGGGAGTTCATCCCCGCGCTCACCATGCCGGAGGAGGCGGTGCATCGGGCGATGGCCGCGCCGCAGGGGCCGATCGTGCTCTCCGATCAGGGAGACAACCCCGGTGGTGGCGCGCCCGAGGATGGCACGATCCTCCTCAATGCGCTGCTCAATGCCGGAGCAACGAACGCTGCCGTCGCCGTGATCGCCGACCCGGACGCCGTCGCGCAGGCTATCGCGGCGGGAACGGGCGCGGAAATCACCCTGACAATCGGCGGCAAGCGGGACAATCTGCACGGCGCGTCGATCATCGTGACGGGCATCGTGCGCAACGTCACCGACGGTATCTACCACAACAAGGGGCCGATGGGCACTGGCGTGCGGATGGAGATGGGACCGACGGCGGTCTTCGACGTGAACGGCGTGGAAATCCTGCTCACCACGAAACGGGTACAGCCGACGGACTTGGAAATCTTCCGCTCGCAGGGGATCGAGCCGACGAAGAAGCAGATTCTGATGGTCAAATCCAACGTGCACTTCCGCGCCGCCTTCGCACCGATCGCGGCGGAAATCATCGACGTGGACACGCCAGGTCTGACGACGAACCACCTCGAACAAATTCCCTATCGACGCCTCATGCGCCCAATCTTCCCTTTCGACGAATTCGAGTGGGATGGGGCTACGAACAACGAGCACCGAGTGTTCGAGGTGCAGAACGCAGCACGACCGACGACGGAGG
>JAABUX010006944.1_pt1 | contig 13399 bp, 14 predicted proteins | sample 5561851 | NCBI WGS metagenome assembly JAABUX01 (sample SAMN10711883, study PRJNA513361) | rock metagenome | isolation source: Antarctica rocks | place: Antarctica: Victoria Land, Richard Nunatak red sandstone | collected 2016-01-03 | reverse complement strand
AGCGCTCGCTGCCGCTATACGCTTTTGAGCAGACGCCAGCGATCCCGTGCTTGCTTGTGCGCGACATCCTCGAACGCCTCCATCATCTGATAGCCGACGGCTGATCGCTGATTGCTGACCGCTGATCACTGATCGCTGCCTCCTGCGCCGCGAACAGTTCATTGATACCCTGCTCGGCCAGACCCAGCAGGTCGAGCAGCCGATCGAGCGAGAAGGGTTGCTTCTCGGCCGTCCCCTGCACTTCGACAAACTCGCCGCCGTCCGTCATAACGACATTAAAATCGACCTCGGCGCGCGAATCTTCGTTGTAGGCCAGGTCAAGCAGCGGCACGCCGTCGACGATGCCCACGCTGACCGCCGCGACGCGCGTGCGCAGCGGCGAGCTCTTAAGCTTGCCCGAGGCCATAAGGCCGTTGATCGCCAGCGTCAGCGCCGCGCAGGCCCCAGTGATAGCGGCGGTGCGCGTCCCGCCGTCGGCCTGCAGCACATCGCAGTCGACCGTCAACGTGCGCTCGCCCAGGCGCTTGAGGTCGACGACGGGGCGCAGCGAGCGGCCGATGAGGCGCTGGATCTCCTGGGTGCGGCCGCCGGGACGTCCACGCGTCGACTCGCGCTGCGTGCGCTGATGCGTGGCGCGCGGCAGCATCGCGTACTCGGCGGTGATCCAGCCCTGCCCCTTGCCGTACAGAAAGGGCGGCACGCGGTCCTCGACCGACACAGCGCAGGCCACGCGCGTCTGGCCCATCTCGATCAGCACCGAGCCCTCGGCATAGGGAAAGAAGCCGGGCGTGATGCGCGCGGGCCGCAACGCGTCGGCGGCGCGCCCATCGGACCGTTTGACGCTGGCTGTCGTCACCTGTTCTCCCTATCCCTATCTTTATCCTGCTTGCCGTAGCGGTTGGCCGCTTGGCTGACGAGGCCGGCCGACGCGCCGTAGCGCGCGGCGTCGTAGGCCGGCGCGTGTTTCACCTCGTCGCGCGTCATGGCGAGCCACACGCCGGCGTCGTCGACGCTTTGCACGCTGTCAATCGGCGTCACAACGTCGCCCTTGAAGAAACCGACGTCGATCACGAGGTAGGCCGGCTGGCCCGTTTCCCTGTTGGCAAGCACGTCGTCGACACGGCCGGCCGTCCCATCGCTCACATGCACGGTCATGCCCTTCGTGATAGTGTCCACTCTCCGCTCCTCAACGACTCTTGACACACTGTTCTGTGCTCACTCTAGCATATCCGCTGCACGATGGCTCGGCCCTCACCCCCAACCCCTCTCCCTGACACGGGAGAGGGGTTGGGGGTGAGGGAGAAATCATGTCCGGCCTACAGTGAGCCGGTCGCGCTCAACCGCTGTATATCCGGCGCGGGCGATCCCACCAACAGCCCCCAGGTCGCCGGACCCCGCAGCACGCGCTCGCTGCAGTACGGGAGGTCGCGCGGCGTGGACACCTCGCAATCGTCGCGCAGCCACTGGGCGCCGCTCATCTTGCCCATGACATACGAATAGAAGGCGTCCTGATGGACGACCGCGCTGCACACTGCGCCGCCGTGATCGAGCAGCGTGACGTGGTAGACCAGCGTCCACCCGCGCAGCCCTGCGCAGCCAACGACGACGCGGCGCGCCGCCGGGCTGTTGGCCACGGCCAGCCGGGCCTGCAGGATAGTCCACACCGGCCACGCCAGCAAAAGGAGCACAGCCAACGCCGCCGGGATCATGACGCGCGGCGCCGGGCGTATCCGGCGCGGACGCGCCGGATACGCCCGGCGCACGGCCATAGCGCTTTTCGACGGGATCGCCAATGGGGCGGCGCGGGGTAGCAGTCATCATCGATGCTCCGGGGATATGCTGGTCGCCATATGGCTATAGTGTACCCCCTAGTCGGCCCCCCCTGTTTATGCCGTTGTCCACGGGTACGGCTTATAGCTATCATGCGGCACGATGCGAAAAAGAGAGAGGACGCTCCAGTAGGACGACACGTCGTGTCGCGGAGAGCGTACGCGCGGGGAGGGCCGGCGACGATGGAACCGATCAGCGTCCTATTAGTGGACGATCACCCGGTGGTGCGGCAGGGCTTGCGCTCGATGCTGGAGACCGATGTCCACCTCAACGTGGTGGGCGAAGCCGACAACGGCGAGGACGCGCTCGGCAAAGTCGGGCAATACGCGCCGCGCGTGGTGCTGATGGACCTGCATATGCCGGTCATGGACGGCTTGACCGCGACGCGGCGCATCAAAGAGAAGTATCCGCACACCTCGGTGATCGTACTGACGCTCTACGACAACGACCAATACGTCATCGAGGCGGTCAAGGCCGGCGCGGCTGGCTACCTGCTCAAGAATTCGGGCCGCGAAGAAATCAGCCGCACCATCCGCGACGTCAACGGCGGCGGCCTGATGATCAAGACGACGACCGTGCAAAAGGCCCTCGTCGGCGCGATCGAGGGCGGCGGCGTGACCACGCTCGACTTCCGGGGCAAGCCGTGGGGGACCACCGCCACCTTCGAGGCGTTGAGCGCACGCGAGTTCGAGGTCCTGGGCCTGCTCGTCGAGGGCATGACCAACAAAGACATCGGCGCGAAGCTCTACATCACCGAGGACACCGCCAAGAAGCACGTCCAGAACATCATCTACAAGATGCAGGTCTCCGACCGCACCCAGGCCGCCGTCAAGGCCATTCGCATGGGGCTGGTGAAGTGATGAGTGGCGACGGGCGACGGGCGACGGGCGACGGGCGACGGGCGACGGGCGACGGGCGACGTGTACGGCTCGACCGCCCAGCTGCTCGCCCTGGCGCGCACGCGCGTCACCCGGTCGCCGACGCCGCTGGAACGGCGACAATACCTACACCAATAATGGACGCGGGAGGGCAGGAGCGGCGCGGAAGCGTTATGCTGATGACAAGGATGGGCGAAGACGGAGGAGGGCGTCATGAACGCGCCCATGACGCCACTCCTGAGCGCACGGTGAGCCTACGGCGCGGTGATGCTGCGCATAGACGGCGCGTTGTGCGGCCGGAGCGAGCCGCGCTAGAGTCAAGAAAGGGTGGTCTGTGATGACGCGCACGGCGCACGACAACACTAACGATCGGGCCAACGTGGCGCGCGTTTACGACGCCGCACTGGGTGGAACCGCCAATTTCGCGGCTGACCGCGCCGCGTTCGACGCCCTGCTCGCGCTCTACCCCGATGCCCGCCCCGGCGCGCAGGCCAACCGCGCCTTCTTGCGTCGCGCCGTGGCGTACCTGGCGCTGCAGGGGATTGACCAATTCCTCGATGTCGGCTCGGGCCTGCCCACCGCCGGCAACGTCCACGAAGTGGCGCAACAGATTAACCCGGCCGCGCATATCGTCTATGTGGATAACGACCCCGTCGCGGTGCGCTACAGCCGGCAGATCTTGGCGGAGGACGGCGTGCGCGGCGTGACGGCTATCGAGGCGGACCTGCGTGATCCAGCGGCGATCCTGGCGCACCCCCGGACGCGCCGCTTGCTCGACGTCCACCGTCCCATCGGGTTGTTGCTCGTGGCGGTGCTGCACTTCATCTTGGACGACGAGGAGGCGCGGCGATCCGTGGACGCGCTCACGGCGGCGTTGCGTCCGGGCAGCTATCTGGTTGTCGCGCACGGGACATACGACGGGGCCTCGCCGGAAACGCTGGCGCGGTTCATGCGCCTGTACGAGGCGTCGACGAGCCAGGTCGCCTTCCGCCCGCGCGCCGCGGTGGAGAGCTTCTTCGACGGCTTTGAGTTGGTCGAGCCGGGCCTCGTGTACGCACCCGCGTGGCGACCCGATGGCGCGGACGACCCGTTGTACGACGAACCGGAGCGCGCCCCGAACTGGGCGGGGGTCAGCCGCAAGCCATGAGCCATTGCGGAGCCGCGCGAGATCGACGCGAAGCCGCAGCCACGATCACGGCCACCACCGGCTGCTCCGCACGCCCCGCGTAACTCCCCCCTGAAACTATTTATAAAAAGCGTGACCACCGGACTACCCGTCGTATCCACTGACTCATCTATGGGATACGTCATGCGCTTCGGCCGCTGGCTACCGCGACGTGTCAAGCACGCTAACGCTTCCAGGTCCTGATAACGCACGCGAGGCTAGACTCGGACATCCCTTACCAGCCAACTCTCTAATACGACACGCGACATGATCCCAGAAAGTCAGCTGCGTGTTGCCAGCGCCGACACTTACGATAAAGGCCTGTTTCGTTCGCTTATCTACAATGGCATCGATGGGATTTTGTCCCACGGCTACCGTGTCTATTACTGCGCCAGTGACGCTGTTGAGGACTGTGACGGTCCCACCGACATCATTGACGATAAAGGCGTGATGCGCCTGCGTGTCCACGGCGACGACCATGGGGCGGATGCCCACCGGGACGATGCGCAAAACACGGTTAGTGCGCGCATCAAGCATGACGACATGGTTCGTGCCCAATGCGGTGACGAAGACGTGGTGCGACGTCAGATCGACACCGACCGCATCGGGTTGCGGGTCGACATTGATGGTCGTCACCAGGCGTGCGTGCATGGTGTCAAGCACACTCACGCTCCCACCATTGTTCGTCACGAATGCTCTTCCTGTGCTCTCGTCAACCGCGACCGCCATGGGGCGTTGTCCCACCGCGACGATGCGTAAGATCGCTCCGTTTCGCGCGTCAAGTACTCCCACTGTACCGATACCTTTGACCAGGGCTGCGCCTTGGTTGACGATGAGGACACGTCCGACGCGCCGATCCACGGCAATCCCTACTGGATATGTCCCAACAACGACCGTTCGCAGGACGCTCCCGTTTTTGGCGTCAAGGATGGTGACATTGCTGCGTCGCGAGGTGGCCGCGTCGTTTAGGATGAACACGCGCTCCGTTCGTCCATCGACAGCGATTCCCCTCACAGCACCGGGGATGGTTACGCTTCGTGTGATGCGTCCCCGACGTGTGTCCAGGATACTGAGGAGGCTAAGGCCTGGCCCCCTCGTCGCCGGTCCGGCGATGAAGGTGTAGCCGGTACGGCTATCCATGGCCACCGCTAGTGGGAATTGACTGCGGTAACCCATGTCCACAGTTGTCACAATAGTCCCGTTTCGTGTATCGACGATACTAACACTGTTGTCGCCCGCGTTGATAACAGCCGCACGACTCGCGCTCTCGTCAACCGCGATGCCGGTAGGCTGGTGGCCGATGATGAGAGTCTTGAGCGGCTGCACCGGGTCCTGTCGCCCACCTATCCCGAACCACTCGTTGCGCCAGCCACTGGCGAGTGCGATAAGGACCAAGAGCCCTACCGCCGCTACCCAACTCAGTACGCCACGCCCCATGCTTGTTGCCTTTCCATACTCCTTCATACCCTATGCATACTATCCTTCATAGGCCGACAGCCATCGTCACACGGTGGAAGTTCGAGCTGAGGCGTTGGTATGTCCTCAGTTGCAATCGGAAATACAATTGCGGCGCGGGTCTGCCAGGGCTCCTCGACTACGCGGACAATGATTGCAATGTGGACTGGGTAGCTCTCCTAGTTGGGTCCCCTTCGTCCACGATTGATGTCGAGGAGGGGTGGGTGGCGTCGAGGACCTATCACAGGGCCACCCACCCTCAATTAGCTAGTTGTAGAGATTAGTGTACCCATAGGCATCGTGCGGGAAGAGACCACATGTGCTGCTCCAATTCTGGTACTGTGCACCATTTTGGAACGTGCCAGGCAACCCCTGCTGCGCTGACCATGACCCCGTGAGCGCCATGCAATTCCTGGAAAAGGTCGTGGTGGCACCCATCGACTGTATGTCGTCTTCCTTCCAGTTGGTGCAGCAACCATACATCTTGGCCGAACTGACGACGCTGGTGATATTGTTCTGGGGGGTAGGATTCCATCCAACCCAATAGGATATGCTATTGCCGTCCTGGTTTTGGTACTGGCCCCCTGTTGACCATGTGACGTTAGGGCTCACCCCCATTTCCCGCGCGGCGTCTGTCGTGCGATATGCGTCCGCAGAGGCTGGTGCGGAGGGTGCGCTCGCAGCCAAGCTCTTGTGTAGACGATCTGCCTCCATCGCAACGGCGCGTACTGTCGCGATGGAATCCGCAGTCAGAACTACGTAGTCGAGATGACGGCTTTCGGCGCTGGATCGCGTGAGAGGGTAGCTCCATATAACAGATCCCGCTGGGCAGGGTTGGACATTCGAGGGATCGCCCTTCCAAATCGTGCACTTGCTTGCATTCGTCGCATCTTGCACCACGAAGACAGTTTCATTCTGGATGCTGGCGGCTTTTGTGTGCGATGGGGACGCAGCGAATGCGGCGAAGGGGATGCTATACAAGCTGGCAACGAGCAATCTAACGATCGGGCGGCTGTTGAGTTTCACGGTGACTTCTCCCTACCTGTGATGGTTGTTACGGGCGGAAAAGGCAATTTGCCTATCATCAACGGTACCCCGTCTATCACCGCTGCAGTTCGGCTTCGGGGCATCTCTATCATCGCATGCACCCGCCCGTTCTGTCTGTCATCCAAAGCCGTCATCCGCACCCGTAAGGCCGTCATCCAGGCTGCCTCACCTGAGCGCGCGGGCGGCGATCCCTCACCAGTCGTCCGTCCAGCGGTAGGCGGCCTTGAGTTGCTCGGTCGTGGCGACGCCGACCTTGTCTTTGATGCGCGCAATGTGCTGCTTGACCGCGCCCTTACTGCTGCCCACCTCGCGCGCGATCTCCGCGTGCGAGCGGCCCTCAGCGGCCAAGGCCCACACACGGCGCTGATGCTCTGTGAGCGGACGCTGATGCGACAGAGCGCGTGCCTGGATCACCTGGTCCCGCAGGCCGCGCAGGAGCGTCAAGACCTCGATTAGGCCCACGGTGGCCGGCAGCCACTTCAGGCCGCCGTGCGCGCGACGCTCGATGTCGCGGCGGGCCGTCGCACCGTCGCGCGCGGCGGGGTCGTAGATGATGTGGACATCCAGAATGGTCTGGCGAACCACCTCGACGCAGCGCGCCCAGTCCTCGGCACGGTCGAGGGAGCAGTCGACAATGATGAAGTCGTCGAGAGTGGCCCTGTGCGTGGCGCGGCGCACGGCATCGACCGTGCCAACGATCGTGAGGGGGATGTCAAGGGCCTTGAAGATGCCGGGCAGTGTGAGCACGAAGTCGGGGTTGCTCTCCAGAAGGGTGGCGCGCACTTGTGTTGTCCTAACCCTCGCCGTCTATGCCGTCTATGACCGCCGTGTAATCGACGAGTATGCCTATTTGTACGATAGCGCATTTATTGGCACTCGTCATTTGCGTAACCGCACTAGGCGCGGAGACTGCGATACGCCAGTTCTGTGACGTGATGCTACGAGGTGGTGAGCGCAACGTGCGTCCGGGTCAGTAGACTACTATCGTGCGACTCGCCCGTGCCCTGGAACGCCACGCAGAGCCAGTGGCCGTCCTGAGCGGGCACATCGGCGCGGTACACGGCGCCGTGTTCAGCCCGAAGGGGCGCGACGTACTGACCCGTCGGCATGACGGTACGGCGGCGGCGACGGCCGGTTGGGCTAGCAGCCTCGTGGTGACAGCGACGCGATCCGTGCCGCTGTACAATTGTAGCCAACCGCCTCCGCTCACGGCTGCCGAGAGCTTGATATGCGCGGCGCACGTCGGCGGAACGGACGATATGCCAGCGATAGGCGCGCTTCTCCGCGATCCAGCCCGGACCGGCTATCGGCCGGCCGACGGTCGCAGCTACAGCGCGTGCCAGCGCCACCATGTGCGCCCATGCTGGCAGGCCAACTGGCAGCCGGCGGTCTCAGGCCCGTCCCAGGACTTCCGCGCGCTAACGGCTTTTCATAGACCGTGGCGCAAGAATTTGGACTGTTACTACAGAGCGTGCTGTCGTGGGAATGAGCGGTCGTTAGGGAGTAGGGTAGAGCAGGAGAAGGAGACTAGTCCGCGCTCCAGTCGGTGTCGATCAGGTAGGTCATAGCTCGACGGGTGGGCGAGCGGCAATGCGCCGGCTTTCGTAGATGTCTTTGATAAACTGGTCGGTGTCAACGTCGTTCCACGCGCCAGCTGCCGTCTCAAACGCGGCAATGTCCTCAGCGGTTGGTTCTCGCCGGCTCGGTCGTACAGTCTTACGGCCTGCCGGTTTGAGCACGGCAACCACATCTCGGCTGATCCCGACCGTTCTGGATCGCCTGGTCTTCTGTACCTCATCAGCCAACTCGGCCAAGTGACTCATATCGATAAACATGTCGCTTGCCATAGATAGATCTCCTCTCCTACCCCTACACGGTATCGTACTCGTATTATTGCACACGTCGATGGCGGGGGAGCGGTTTAGATTGCCGTAGCAAGCTGTTTACGTTCGTAACGACGCCGCGTTCAGCCCTGATGGCCGTCGCCGTCAGGAGCCAGCCATAAGCCACATCTGCATCAGCCGTAGCGCCCTACGACGCCAGACGCTGCTCTTCCTCGTCGTGGATATTGACGATACGCCCGTCGAAAGCGGAATCGGCCGCCGTCGAGTCGTCTCTACACATAGGCTAGTGGCCGGCCTTGAGGTCGCGCAGGGCGGCCAGGATCTCCGCCGGTTCCAGCCGATGTGTGTGGTCCGGATCGACGAAGGCCAGGCGCGCCGTCCCGTCCCGCGCGATGATGAACGTGCCGGGCAGCGGCAGTTCCCACGACTGGTCGCCGTTATACGTGGGCAGGTCGGAGCCGATCGCCGTGTAGACCGGACGCACCCCTTCGGAGATGCTAAAGACCAGGCCGTACTGCACGCAGACGCGCCGGAGCGCGCGCCCGCTGCGTCTCGCGCTCGACGCGGCGCTGGCCTATCTACACTCTTTTGCCACAACTCCCGAGACTCGGCGCGAACCAGCCGCCATGGCTGGCGGCGCCACTATACGTTCCCGCGGCTAGCCGGCACGAACCGCCACCCCTATCTACCCGGCGTCAGGGTAGCAGGGGCTTCCATCGTGGAACGGTGGACCGGAACTACCACGAGCGGACGCTCGCTGGAGCAGTGACACATCCGTAGGTCGATAACCGGCGCTTGCGCCCGCGCGACGTCGACACTCGCCTCTACCCGCAGGTCGCTCACGACTAAGTCGATGAGTTCGGGCACGTCCAGATCGAGGGCATCGGCCACGCGTTCCACCACGAGCGCCGACGGATATTTCTGGCCGCGCTCGATCTCCCCGAGATAGACGGGCGAAACGATGGCGCGCTCGGCCAGCTCCCTGATCGTCAGGCCGCGTTCCTGCCGCTCTCTCCGGATCACCGCACCCACGGCCTCTTGTAGATCGGCCACCGCCATCCCCCTTTATCCTTGTCTCCCCAATCCTTACTTTCTACTGTACGTATCGCCGCCTTCCCCCGCAACACGCTTGCAGCATAGGTCTATTAGTGGCAGGGCGGCCAGTGCTTCTTGCCTTAACCGTCCTCGTAACAATAAGATGTTAATACATGTTGAAAGGGGGTCGATCGTGGCAAACGAACCTGATGTAGCGTCGATGAGCACATGTAGCATCCGCATCCCCACGGACACGAAAGAGAGGATTGATGCCCTCGCTCGTTCGTTACAGCAATCGCGCGACTTCCTCCTCACCGAAGCCATCGAGCGGTACCTGGATATGCAGGCGCGACAGATCGCCCACATCGAAGATGGATTGGCTGACTTGGAGGCCGGCCGAGCGTATACACACGAGGAGATGGGAGACCTTGTGCGCGCGTTCGAGCGCCTCGCTCGTGAGGAAGGAAGTCCAGGGCGCTAAATGGCGCCGGTTTGGTCGGCGCGCCAAGCGCGATGTGCGAGACATTGACGTCTAAAAGCCTGGTTGTGCGAGATTCATCGCTGCCCTATCGCGGGCGCTACGCCCCCACGCCGAGCGGCCCGCTGCACGCGGGCAACCTGCGCACGGCGCTGCTGGCGTGGCTGCTGGCGCGGCGCGCCGGCGGCCTCTTTACGCTGCGCGTGGAAGACCTCGATCGCCCGCGCGTCCGCCCCGGCGCGACCGGGGCCATGCGCGACGACCTGCGCTGGCTCGGCCTCGATTGGGACGAAGGGCCAGACATCGGCGGTCCGCACGCGCCCTATGCGCAGAGCGCGCGCGGCGCCCTCTACGCCGAGCGCCTGCGCCGGTTGCAAGACCGTGGGTTAGTCTACCCGTGCTATTGCAGTCGCGCCGATATCGCCCGCGCGGCCAGCGCACCCCACGGCTACGCGCCCGGCCACCCGCACGCCATGGACAGCGCGGCCGGCGGAGAGACCGGCGAGGGGCCGCGCTATTCCGGTACTTGCCGCGACCCTATACGGCGTGCGATACAGCGTGAGCGCGCGGGCGGACGCCCACCGGCGCTGCGCTTCCGCGTGCCGGAGGGGCCGGACGGCGTGGTCCGCTTCGTGGATGGCCTGTACGGGTCCGTGGAGCAGGACGTGGCGCGCGCCGTCGGCGACTTTGTGGTAGGCCGCGCCGGCGGTGTCCCGGCCTACCAGCTGGCCGTCGTCGTCGACGACGCGCTGATGGAGATAACCGACGTGGCGCGCGGCGCCGACCTACTGCTCTCCACGCCGCGCCAGATCCTGCTGTACCGCGCCTTGGGCCACGCGGTCCCGCGCTTCCTGCACCTGCCCCTGGCCGTCGACGCCGGAGGCGAGCGCCTGGCCAAGCGTCACGGCGCCGTGGGGCTCGGCCCGTGGCGCGAACGGGGGTACACGCCGGCGCGCGTCGTGGGCGCGCTCGCCGCCAGCGCCGGGCTCGTCCCACCCGACGCGCGCCTCGCCCCGCGCGAACTGCTGGAGGTCTTCGACCCGGCCAAGCTGTCGCGCGCGCCGTCTGTTATCGACCTGTGACACTCCCAAAGCTTGAAAACTACAACCTTGGGCTTCTCGGCACAGCGCGCGAAAAACGCGACGCCGCGCGTTTATTAGGTGAGCCAGCCGCATGAGGCCGGCAACCGCGCGAGCGCCCTATCCTGGATTATTCACCACGGAGACACGGAGAAAGCAGAAAAGGGGTCAACGTCCCTGGTATGCCGCTAAGCAGGATACCATGATGTCCTAAAAAATCTCCGTGTCTCCGTGGTGCAACGGGTGTTCATGAATGAGGCATAATTATGACTACCGACCCCACGAAGGCAACGCCATCGATGCATGCACAAGCGCTCGACCCGCAAAACGATATCGCGGACATCGCCGTCAGGCTCATGAGCGCGCGTCTAATCGACAACGCGGCACGGCAAGCGGTGTGGCGGACGTTGGGGCCGCGCCCGCGTCGTGAGGCCCCGTTCGTCGCGCGGTCCACGGCTACCCTTGAGACCCGCTTGATCGGCCTTGCCCTGTCGCGCCAGCATGCCGGTATGACAGGGCGTGTAGATCGGGCGCGTCGCCTCTTGGCGCTGGAACTGCGGTTAAACGGGCAGGCGGACGGCCACGGCGTGGATGATACTCTCCCAACCCACGATGTCATCGACCTACTCGCACGCCGGACACCCTCGGGGCGACTCGTGCGCGTACGGGGCGTGGCGCGGCCGCTACCGGACGGCGCCGCCGGGCTGGGTGACCCTGGGTCCGCGCTTACCCTGCGCCTACACGCGCGGACACGTAGCGTCTTCGGGCGGGGACAGCCCCTGGACATACGCGGCGTCTGGCTCGCCAATCCGGGCGTGTTCGACGTTGACGAGATCGTGATCGCGGGACGATGGCCGAGCGTCCCACCCCCCAAACAACAACACGACGCGGCGCCCACCGGCGTCATGGCGCACACAGAAACGGAGAGCAGCGTGGTCCCGGCGCCGGGCCACATCACGCTGGCACAGCGCGATCCCGTGGGAGAAGCGCTTGCCGTGAGCCACGCGCTCGCCGCCCTGGATCGCGCCAACGTGACATCGGGCGTTTCGTTGAGCGCGTTGTGCGACGTACACCGGATGCTGACGCCCGCCTCGCGCGCGGATGGCGGGTTCTTGCGCGTCATCCCAGTCGTGGTACGCTTGCACGGACAGCGCCATTATAGAGCGCCTATGGCGCCGGTTGCCCACGCGCGCACGATCCGTCTGCTCCGCCAGCTACGCGTCTGGAGGCGGGGTGGCGTCCACCCGACCACGGCCGCCGCCGAAGCGTTCGTCCGCTTGACCGCAGCTCACCCTTTTGTAGACGGGAATGGGCGGGTGGCGCGCGTCCTGGCCACCTGGCTTCTAACCAGCGCTGGTTACCGCCAAACGAACGTGCGCGACCTAACCGACTACTGCCGCCAGCATCTGGTGGAATGCTATCATCTGCTCCACGCGTCCCCGACGGCGCCGCTGAACTGGCGCCAATTCTTCTGTGACGCCGTGGTGGCAACCTTTACTCCGCCAACAGACGCGGAGCGGGGAAGACCCAGCCGCGGTTGAACAGCGCCGCCGGGTCCTGAGCCCCCTTCACGGCGCGCAGCCGCGCGTATAGATCGGGGCCAAAATAGCGCGCGTAGCCATCGGGTCCACACGGCAGCTCGCTCTGGATATAGCGGCGGTAGCCATGGCGCAGCGTGAGTTCCATGAAGTCACGCTCAAAAGCCCGCAGGTTCGCTATTCCGGCGAACGTCGCGTCCTGGTGAAACCCCCACGCCCCTAGCGCGACGCATGGCTCAGCCTCGGGATAAACCAGGGGCGCGACGACACGACGAAATGGTATAGGGTAGAGATACCGTTCGCGATACTCGAACGTCCCCGCGTGTCTGGCTTCCAGGTATGCGATGCGCCGGCGCGCCTCGTCCAGACGCCTCTCGGGCACGAACAGCGTGAACCAATAGAGCCGGCGCCCACGCTCATTCGTGGGAGGGCCGGCGCGTCGTCGCGCCTCATCCGCCAGCGTAGGCGTCCACGGCGCCACGGCGCCGCGTGGATACGGTACCGGCCCCGCGTCGCGCGCGGGGACAATGTCCAACGTCGCCCCGACGACAATGCCAATCTGGCCCATCGCGCCAAAGAACCAGGGGAATAGCGGATCATCCCTGGTGACGCGCTGAAGGGCGCCATGACCGTCCACGACCTCGAGTTCGGCCACGTTCTCCCAGAAGCCGCCGTACATGGCGGAGCCGGGACCAAAGCCGCCCGCCGCGACATAGCCGCCGAGAGAGGGGCCCGCGTAGCCGTCGTTGACGACCGGCAGCGTATAGCCATAGGGGGCGAGCAGGTCTCGTAACGCCCACATGACAACGCCGGCCCCGGCCGTCACCGTCCCTTCCCGTGCGAACCGCACCGCGCAGAGGCGCCCCGTCTGGACGACGAGTTCGTGCTCCGACGGCAAGCTTGATCCGTTCAGCGCATGCCCTTGACCACGCGTGCGCAGGGGAATGTCGTGCAAACGGGCAAGCCGGACGATGGCGCGGACCTCCTCGACCGACGCCGGCCATACCTCGCAGAAGGTATCCGCGCCCCGCCATAGCTGGGCGAAATCCT
>JAABUX010006943.1_pt1 | contig 13400 bp, 5 predicted proteins | sample 5561851 | NCBI WGS metagenome assembly JAABUX01 (sample SAMN10711883, study PRJNA513361) | rock metagenome | isolation source: Antarctica rocks | place: Antarctica: Victoria Land, Richard Nunatak red sandstone | collected 2016-01-03 | reverse complement strand
GGTAATCGACCTAGTCTTTACTACCGAGGGTGCTACTAACGTACTCCGAAACTGCGGCCCGAGGGCAGACCTCTAGTATAGATCTGACCACCTCCCGGTGTACACGGAATTCGAATGGAGCTGGGAGAGCTAAACCCTAGTCTAGAGGAGGGCGTGGAAGATACTTAAAAATAAGGGGGTCGCCACGAACGTAAGTAATAGGGCCTAGTAGCTTAGACTTTCTCTAGGGCTCCCCTAGATTAGATCCGCCGGCGAGGCGGACGAGTACCTGAGGTAGATACTAGATAGGTTCCAGGCTATCGTACAGGAATATATTCCGTGGGCGAAGCCGTCTAGTAAGGCAAGGTCCTTTTAGAACTCAGCTTATAGGGACACAACGTAAAGGGCTAAACGGGAACTAAAGGCCTACTACCGGTACCGTAATACTAAGACGAGGGAGACTCTAAGAGAAGCGGAAAGGGCGAAGGTGGCCACGATCTAAAGAGAGAAAACCCTCTACTTCCGGGGGGCTATACACTAGGCCTTAGAAGACCCTCGGGGGGTATAAGCACTGGCCCGGTGGGGGAAGACCAAGAGTATATCGCCAAGAGCCCTGCCTAAGTTCCCCTCCCTAAGCAGACAAGACGGGACGCTAGCGGCTACCTTCGAGGAGAAGGTAGAGCGCCTTCAGGAAACCCATTTCCTAGCCCCTTTGGGGGCAGATTTAGAAGATATTACCGAGGTAGAATACCTAAGCCCGATACCAGGGGAAGGGGATCTAACGGAGGCGGAAGTCTATAGCTCTATAAAGAGACCTTCGTAGGATAAGGCTCCCGGGATAAATGGGATTCTAAATAGGTTCCTACGGGCCGTATATAGTAAACTGGAGCAGGAGATCCGCTATCTCTTCTAGGGGTGCTTCGAGATTAGATACTACCCCCGGAAATTTAAGGAGGCTAATATAGTAATCTTAAAGAAACCGTAGAAGGAGAACTACGCCGACCCTAAGTCCTATAGGCCGATCGCCCTCTTAGATACCTTAGGAAAGATGTTCGAGATAGTAATAGCGGCTAGGCTTAGAGATTACGCGGAAGCTAATAACCTCCTTCCGGAGGAATAGATAGGAGTAAGGTAAGGGAGATTAGTAGAAACCGCGCTAGAAACGATTACTAACGCAGTCTACACGGTATAAGGAATAGGGAAGAGGAACGTAGCGAGCCTCCTCTCCCTAGATATCGCCGGAGCCTTCGATTACGTCTCCTACTCCAGGCTACTCTACACGATAAAGATAAAGAGGGCCCTAGAGAGGATAGTACGCTAGACGGCAAGCTTCCTTACGGAGAGGGCGACTTCGATTACCCTCGGTAGGAGGACGAGTCAGATAGAGTTAGTGGAGATAGGGATCCCCTAGGGTTCACCTATCTCTCCGATATTATTCCTGTTTTTTAATACTCCCCTAATCAAGGAGTATAAAAAGCTAAAGCTACTAATTTAAGTCGGCGGATTTATAGATAATATCTATCTACTAGCCTACAGCAGGAGTACTAAACGGAACTACGAGGTTCTAGAAAAAGCCTACGAGGTATACCTACGGTGGGCGAAGACCTATAAAGCCTCGTTTATACTAAAGAAGTACGAGCTCGTTTATATAACCCGTAGAATAAAGGGTATAAAGATGGACGTAATAGTTAAGCTCGAGGGAATTAAAGTTAAACTAAAGACGTCGATTAGGGTCCTAGGACTTATACTTAATAGTAAGCTGAATTAGAATATACACCTAAGGAAGGTACAAGCTAAGATAGATAACTAGATTCAGGCGCTCTACTACGTCGCCGGCTCTATATAAGGCGCGATTCTACCGGTTAGTAGGCTTATATACGCGGTAGTAGTAAGGCCTACGATGACGTTTACGGCGCCAATATAGTATAGCCTAAAGAATACCCCCGGGGCAGTAGGGAAGCACGTGAAGACCCTGACGACGATCTAGAATAAAGGACTGCGTAAAGTACTAGGGGCGTATAAGGCCACCCTAATTCCGGTCCTTAAGGTAGAGGCGGGAATCCCGTCGGTAAGAGACTTCCTTGACAAGGCCCTGCTACGGAGTAAGATCCTCTAAGGGATATATAAGACGGTCCTAAAAGGGAACGCGAAGATTAAGTCTCGGTTATAATTAAGAAGGGGTAGGAGGCTACGCCCCCCGCTACCCCCGTCAGCTAAGAAGGAGTCTTAGGCGAAGCGGTCGCTAAACGGGGTACTTAATAGCCCGACGCTATAGAAAAGGATGCTAACCTAGTAGGAAGGCCGGTAGCAAGGCCGGTAGCGCCACTACTAGCGGGGATTAGAGGGCCGAAACACGAGCCTAGTATAGAAGGGTGACCTAGTAGGGGGGAGATAGGACCTCTATAAGGGCCTAAAGAAGCCGGAGAGCTCTGTAGCGGTCTAGTTACGTACGGACAAGATTAGGTTTAACTACTTCTTATTTATTAAGAAGGTACCTAGGATCCTAAGTCCTAGCTACTTATACGGGGCGGCGAGGTAGACCGGTAAACACGTCCTACTATTCTATCCCGACTATTATACTAGTAGGAGTTAGATATTACTAGAGGCTAGGTCGGAAGACTATAGTACTATTCTCTTATTACCGATAAGGATAAGGGCGGCGGCGAGGTGGTTAACTAGGTCAGGCGCCCTCTACCAGTTTATGCTAGTAAAAGAGATATTAGCGAGAACTAATAGAGAGGAAGGGCTCCGCTCTAACTAAAGAGAAGAGAATATAGTCGACGAAACCTTAGTATTATAGACGGTAGACCCGACCCCTTAATATACCGCCCCGATGGCAGGCCTATTAGGGGGGGGAGGGAAGGAGCCGAATAATAGTATGGCCTGCGGATAGTAGGTGGAGTTTTTATCCCCTAGCTAGGTTTCTCCCCGAACGACAGGTACGCTAGGCGTACCCCCCGAAAAGTCTACCCTTATTAGCTTTAGCTAGTATAGGAGTATAATCAATTAATTAATCACCTATTCCTATTTTTTTTTACCTAATTCTAGCTCTATTAAATACTTATCTAACTAGACTATTAACGCCTACTCTATTATATACTAGTATCTCTAGGCCTTATACTAATTTAGCCGCTATTTTATATATATCTTCTAGAGAAGTAGGCGCTTTACTAAGAGTTAATTTATAATTTTATACTCTTTAAGTTATTACTATATAATATATCTACTAATTTTAACCCCTAGCTCTTTCTTAAAGTCTAAATAATATATCTTTAATCTAATCTTAATTAATTAAAGGAGTTTATATTTAGTATATACCCCTAGAAGTTATAACTAACTAGATCTAGGCCTATCTTTTTATAAGGGTTAAATAGTAGAGTTCTTAATAGTATATTAAATTATTAATTTTAAGATAATTTTAGCCTTTAAGATTACCTTATACCCCTAGCCTACTATATATCGCCTAATAATACGACCTCTTATAGAAGGAGTAAGATACTTTCACTAATACCTCGCACGAGATCTAGGAGTAGTAGGAGCCATAGTTAGTATAAAGGACGTGGGGGGGGAATATAACGATTTTTGGTGTTCTCGCTAAAAAGCGGGATGGTACTAAAACTTATGGCCTAGTACTATATTAAAATACGGAAGCATAGCGTTCGAGTATTAGAGTGTACTCATTTAACATACCCATCGCTAGATTGTTGTTTCGACAATATGAGAGTTTCTGTATTTAGTTTTCAATCTGCTTTTTCACAACAGGTACCTACATGTTGCCATGTATATAATTTTCTTCCCTTCTTGTATCGGCAATAGCCATGATATCCCGGCTTGTCGTCATTCGGGGGTGCCTATCCCATGTCCTGGCAAGGCTGGCATCCGTCTCGGCTGTACCTCGGTAAAAACCCTTGAGACGGATGCCATGCCAGGACATGGGATACCATGAATTGAGATGCAAGCGTTCTCTGGAGCCTTTACCGAGTAACATGATGACCCGACAGTCTTCGGTGTTATGTATACCGTCTCATCATCCAAGCTGGTTCCAATGAAATTCCTTTTTTGACTGTGGCTCCGAGCCTGGCCGACATAAAATCTCTCTCCGTCCTTGCCGATGATCCCGTGACTTGAGGAATCGAGACCCAGTCGAAAATAGGTATAAGATAAGGCGACGCAGATTCAAACCATGAAATCAGTATGTAGCTTGTTATAAGGAGCTGAGCTTTCAACACCCAATAATTGACTGTAATCTTAACATAAGGTGTACGGATGAACATCAAATCCAAAGTTAGGGATCGAGCTTGCCAAGACTCTAGCGTATCATGTAAGCTTGTTGCGCCAATCAAATCGATGCCTAAGTCTCTAGCCTTGTCTTGGCGCAGTTGCGCCTACACTTGTTTCTCTTTTTCCTCTTTCATCCTTCGTAGCTACCTCACTCTCCGACCGCTCATCATTTGAAGACCGCGGTTGAGAGGTCTCCCTTCAGGCCAGATCACTTTACTCTCATCGCTAAGCGCCCACCATCCCCGCCCGCCCATGCGCCAAATCTTCGACCTCCTATCGAGAGACTCTTGCATCTTGAAACGATCAACGTTGCTATGGCGATTTTGGTCTTCCTGCAACAACTGGCAATCCTCCCAATCTTCCCAGGGCGTATCCAAGAGCCTCCACTGCCTCCATCTGGTGGAATCCCATATCACGTAGCCGCACCTCCGAAGGAAGGCGTGGCCGTTATAGGGATCATTGTACAACTGGCTCGATGAACATGTCTCGTGTGCCCAAAGCCAAGCGTCCTTAGGTCCGGTGTCGGTATCTGCAGCATCGAAGCGCTCGAGAACCTCAGCTCTAGATTTGGAACTCCAGTCCATAAGGCGAGTGCTCTCATAGCCCGGCTGATGCATGAGACCATCATACAACGAGAGAGTCTCGCGATACGTTTTGAAATCGAGAAGATTGTAGCGTACGTCGTAGTCTGGGGCATTGATGACTCTGCGCAGGAAGGCGAGACCACGCACGAGATAACGTTCCATCGGAGTGAACTCATGGGGCTCCTCGTCATCAATACTTTGGAGACCGAGCTCTCCCCATTCGATATCATGCTCGGCTACCTCGTTGAATGCTAGATGCGCTTTAGCCTTGAGATTGTGAAACACTCAAATCGTTGGGGTTTTGGGGGGACTCACGTATTGAGAAACGTCCGAGAAGGAAATCGCGCACGCAAGCCAATTGTTCATTCTCCCAGGTGGCAAACTTCTCGAAAAACAACAAGTGCTGTTCGTGCACGCCGAGTATCTCCATAGGCTCATTGAGAATGAGCTGGCCGCGAGCCCCTCGTCGTCCTACAGGCTGCCGCTTACGAAATAAATTACAGTACAATTCAAATCGGTAAAAGGTCCGCTGAATTCGGCCAACCTCTTCAGCAGATGGTGGCATGTCTGACACGACTTGACGGCCTGGGAGAGCGCTTGCGGGATGGACAGAGAGTGTCAATATGACAAATTCTTGCGTAAAGAACTCGACGTGGTTGGCCAGTTTTTCAAGAGCGAAAGCGTCCTGGAAAGTCCAAATCCTGGACCAAGAAGCTGAGCGGTCGCCATCATACATAGCCATGATTTGTCGCACTCTTTGTGGACTCCATGTCAGTTCTGTAGGCCCTAGTTTCGAGGCATCGAATGCTGCAAGAGCATCGAAGGCTACTGAAGGGTGCAATCGACTTTGCAAGATCTTGGGGAGTATTGTATGCCCAACTTCAAGGATAGTATAAAGGAACGATGAGCAGGTTAATGTGACAGAGAGCAAGCATGAAACATCTGGCAGATGCGAAAAGATGGCTTCTTTGAGTTCTGGCGCGAGCAACAGGAAGTGTTCATCCGACATCTATGGTAAGCTAGAATTGTAAGTGATGTGGTCTCGGTAATCTAAAAGCATGTAGGTAAGAAGAACATGAAAAATATTGAGAAGATCAGAGAGAGTAAGTCTTGGCAGGAGTCATTTGCTGTAGCATACCGAAATCAGATAACACAATCGGCAATACTTCCCTTTCCCATAATGAAAAAGCGAAGCAAGCACCATCGTCGCTTGAATAACTTCGGAAGAAGGCGTTGTATGGTGTTGTACACGTTTGGTGAGTGACCCGTATAGTAGGTCCTTCTTTGCCCTGCGACTAATCCGATACCACGCCTCATAGACTGACAGTCACTAGATAATACTCGCGGTCTTGGTCAGCACTCTGAGTTAGCACTCTGAGTTATCACGCGTCCTGGGCTCCGAATCCGCTCTCAGTACGACGCCACGCTGCCTGGTCGCTCGGCTCATTCTCCGCATTCGCATATGAGCCTACTACACAGTAACGTAGCTCAACCGAATCTAAGTCGGAGTGTATCATTACTGGTGGGTTCAACCTCGTGTTCGCCGCCTTGTGCGCAGGGAATTCACGCCCTGTGAGATTGATAAGTTCGTTGGCCAAATTCGTGTTGCCCGAAACAGCAAGGCAAGATGACGGCAACATATCACCCATCAGACGTACTGATCCCTGACAAATCGGCGGTCCAACGGTCGAGTGCTGCTTGCCTTGGACGGGGACGATGCATGTAACATCAACCATGGCGTTTATGAAGCTGTCTCTCAACCTCCATATCTGATCAACATTGAAAGTCATCTCTTGCATACCAGAACAGAGATTTGTGAGCGACGAAATCAAATTCCCAGTCAGACCTCCCAACAAACCCGAGATGTCTAGACTCTCTGACTATATCACCAATCACCGTTTGGGTCCCTTCGGAGATCCATATGATGACGCTCCATTTGTCAATTTCGACCGTCATCACAAGAATCCTTGTCATCGACGTTCCGACCCGGAAAACGTTCCATACGACGTTCGCTTGCCACGTAATCAATCCGACAACTTCTTGAGTGAGCGACATGACTTCCGGCTCTCGGAGAGGTATTCCCGAGGCTACAATCCTCCCTACAATGGAACACCATCATGTAAGTGCTCGCGCTACTGTTTACAGACAATATATAAACTGACCGCAGATACCAGCCGTTGCCGGCAGTGATCCAGGCAGAGACGACTATGGGTTCGAATTCGAAGACCATGATTATGCTCGGTATACCCCGATGGGCGACGGTTATAGCGAGTACAAGAACTATGGACAGCAGTCTCATGATCTAGCCCTCGGCTATTCAGCTCGACTGAAAGCCGTCGGAACTCGTCCACCCCGGAAGCAGCAGCGGGAGGAGTACGTTGGCAGTCCCTCATTGACCCGTGAACACCACCGCGAAATGTACGGTCTTGCGTCTAGGGCTGCGAATGCAGCATACACGTAAGTGGTGCATGCCCCGACATGTCCATTGATTCGCTCACTCGCGACCAGACATCACGAGGCGCGGTCGCAATTCGATAAGGACTATCGCTACCTTTACAAAAACCCTAAGCATCGAGAAGGGCATGTGAGGAAGATTGATGAAGGGAGAGAAAGTGAGCGAAAACTTCGCCTGAAAGAGCGAAGCCACCAGAAATGGCTCTGAAGCGAATTGCTACCATCATAGGAACTGCCGGATCACAAACCAAATTGACAAGGAAGAGCTCTGGGTTTACTAACGGCAACATCTACAAACAAGGAGATCCAAAATTAACAGCTTGGCGTTGTCCGATCATTGAGTAATTGTTGCTGCTAAGGATGCGGATCTCCAATCTTCGGAAGTATCCAGATTGTGTTACCCCCAGACATTGAAAACTCGATTTTCCCTCATATACAGATTGTCGCATTCCGCCCATTATCCGTCTTCAACCCCCCATCCATCCCTTATCTATCTCCCATCCATAATTCATTTCCCCTCTAACATCTTACATCCCTCATCTACCACCCATCTACCAATCCTCTCATATCACCCAAAAACACCAACATTCGTGCACTAGCCTCGAACTGACGTACAATAACCATAACCCATCTCCATCTCCATACTTATCTCTATCCCCCAAACCTCCTCCCTATACGAAACATAACTCCATCAACCTTATACCATCCCTCCACTTTCTCCTCCAGTAAATATCCCTACAGAACTATACATAGAACGGGATCGATTCAGCTCTATATATCGTCTCGATGATCGAAACGTTAGTAATTCGGCAAATTATAAAAATACTACACTTTTCAGGAATATTTTTAAAAATGCCACCCCTATATTTTAAAAATACTATACCTCCTAATTTAACTTATATAAAGCTATTCCTATATAATATTACTATTATTACTATTTAACTATTATTATTACTCTTACTAGTTATTATTAGACTAGTACCTTTATTATTTTCTAGTCTAACTACCTAATCTATCTTATTATTACTTCTTCTTAGTAGGTAATCTAACTCCTTTTATTATAAATTTACTTTATAAGCGTAGTCCCCTTTTTAATATACCTTATACTCCTAGTATAACTAATTTAGGGTTTTCTTCTAATTCTACCTTAATCTACTCTATCTTAATAACTTTTACTAATGCCTTTATATTCTAACTAGGCCTTCTATAATAAGAGACTTCCTCCCTATATACTATTATAGTAGTAGCTTCTAGTTAGAGCTATTAGTCCGCCTAATAATAGATATAAAGAGATAATAGACTACTTAGAAGCTATACTAATAGTAAGGGAGTTAATATATATAAATAATAATTTAAATTAGCCTTCTAATAGTAGTCTAGATTATACTTTTACTAGTACCCTACTACTCTACCTAGTAAATAGCTAAGTAGATTATTTAAATTTATATAGTCTAGGTTATTAAGCGCTTATCCTTAAAGTTATTCTACTACTAATATTATATATAATAGCCTATTCTTAAATATTTTATTAGATTTAAGAAATAGTAGCGCTAAAATCCTATTAGGTTAACTAAATATCTTATTATATTCCTCGCCTAATAAATAGTTATTTATTAAAAGGTATTTTATTAATAATAGATAGCTTTTTATAACTTCTTTTATAGTAACCTGAGGGTATCTTCTTTTATATTAAAGGTATATATCTAGCTATTCCTAAAGAATTCTATTAAAGTTATTAATATTAGTAAGCCTTTAATATAATTTAGCCTCCTTATTATCTTCGCTTTATAGTTATAATATCTACGCGTTAATATCCTCTTTATTAGTCTCCTTATTATAAAAAGTTAAGGGTAAATAATTACTCCCCTTACTACTACTAAAGCTACTATAGTTATTATATTTAGAATATAGTCTATTTATAGAGTATAGATAACTAGGTATTAAGTCTACCTCTTTTATATCCGGTCCTAGCTAATAATCCTATTTAGACTTCTTACTCTTAGACTCTTTATCCTCTTTAATAGTAGTCTCTTTCTACTTCTCTTTAAGCTGTACTAGCCTATTAGGCTAGAATAATTATAGCAGGTAGCCGTTAAGATTAGGTAGGTAATTACTACTAGTAGAGCTATTACTATTATTATTACTACTTTTAGAAATTTATAGTAGACTTTAGTAACCTAGAGTTATATTAGTAGGCCTAGACTTATTATATTTATTATTTATAAGAGATAAAAAATAAATATTAGTAAGACTTTAAAGAAAATTATAATAGAAGCTAATCTAGTACCTTTTTTTTATAGTAGGGAATTAGTAATTTAAAGAAATACTACTATATAAGTAGGTATTATACTTAGATTAGCTATATCTTTAAAAAAACCCTTTTTAATATATAAAAATAGAATAAATAATTACCTTTTTTATATCTAACCTCTTATTTAGATATATACACCTTACTCTTACTCTTACTACTACTCCTTTTACCTTCTTCTTAATTATTCAAGTATATCCTTATTTATACTTTAGATAATCTATTAGATAGATTATTAGGACTCCTACTAAGTAGGAATACTAGCGGGTAATCTCTATTATATATATATTTATTATACTCTATACTTCTATATTTAAAGTAGTAATACTATTACTTCTAATTTACCCTAGCGCGGATACTCTTCTTTTAAGGCTATCTTATACGTGGAGTAATAAGAGGCGCCTTATAATAGTCTAATAGCTCTATATTATTAAGTATAACTAGTAGTAAAGAGTATTAGTAAGTCTTCTACTATTTCTCTATTAAGTAAATCTTATTAACTAGATCTTTAAGTTCTATAACCTACTCCCTATATATAGTATATATATACGCGTAAGGTCTTTATTAATCCTAAAAATCTAGATATATATATATCCTTTTAGTAAAATTAATAATATATATACTACCGCTCTTAGCTTTTATAAGAATAGTTATTAGATTAGATAGTTATATTATTATATAATCCGCTCTATTAGTAGTCTTTATAAGGAATTTAAGAGTCTTATCTATAAGCTTAAGACTTCTTTAAGCCTTAATCCCATGCTTATATATCTTTAATATAAGACTAATCTAAAGGAATACTAATATAGTAGTAACAGGTAAGTCCTATAACTCCCTCTATTAAGAATTTACTAATTCCTAGATATTTAAGGTATTATACTCAAAGCGAGGTCTTAAGAAGGCGAATTTAGTCTATTAATTATAAGAAATTACCTTAAGGTAATTAGTTATATTACCCTTTTTCTCTTTTTATATTTAGCTTATAATAGCTCTAAAAGCTCCCTTAGTCCTAGCCCTTATAGCTTACTAAAATAGGCCCTTAGTACTAGGTTATAACCTCTAGATATTATTATAAATATATTTATAATAATAAGAATAAGCCGCCCCTAGGAAGTATATTTATAACGCGGGTTTAATACCTTCAAATCTATTACTAATAATAACTATATCTTCTATATTAAGAGAAGGAAAAGAATGCCGTACGCCTTATAAGAAATATATCTAATACTATTAATTTCTTTTAAGATAAGAGCTTATATAAGAGGAAGTATCTTATTATTACTATTAAGGGTAGTAATACCTAGTAATATTATAGAGTACTTTATATATATATAATAGGTATTAATAGTAATAAAATTTCTATACTCCTTAAACGCTTTATAAGTTACCTTAGGAATTACCTAGTATTAAATAAACCGTCTAGTCCTTAGATTAATATTAAGGTTATATTTATATTTAAGATGCCTAGGATTACCTTATATTATTAATAAAAGACTAGGATTTTTTTTAAATAACTCTATACTATTACTAAATAGCTTACTAATAATAGTCTAACTAGCCCGCTAACTTAATATATAGTTAATCTAATTACCGCCTAATTATTTAAGGAATTATATCTACTTTAATCTTATACGTAGCTTAAAGGTATATTATAATCTTATTATAAGATTTTTAGTAAGTATTAACGGAGTATACTTTTTCTTCTACCCTTTATAAGTAGAGTAACGGTAAAGTTTATAGTTAGTAAATACTAAATAGTAGATAGATTCTTTATCTAAATAGCTACCTTTCTTAATAGGGGTAATAGGAATAATATATACGCGGAAATTATAGGTAGAAGTATCTCTATAAATAATAATCTATCTCTTCCTATTAATATATTAGATGTTATAAGATTTATAGTTTATAATAATCTACTTTAAAATATCTTACTTAGCTAACTTAATACTTCCCTAAGTCTAACTAATATAGATATTATTTATAACCGGTTATTATTAAAAACTTCTAGTAGTACTAGAGGTAGAACTTTTAGCTATAATTATTAGTAAAGGGACTTAATAGTAAGAGGGTTATAAAGTATTAAAGTAGGAATAACTAAGGAAAGAAAATGCTATATAAAGAGAAGCGGGATAGTAGGAACGCTAATTAGTAACTAATCTAAGCTTATATAGGCTAATTTATTATTATTATTATTAGAATTTCTTCTTCTTCCTTTTTAATAATTTAAAGTTATTTCTAACCTAGGGAGTAAGAGTATAATTAAGTTTATATTAATAGTAAGGTAGTAATAATAATAGCCTATTAGGTACTTACCCTTAATCTATAGTATTAATACTACCTTTAAGCTAAATATAAAGCTTATATTTTATAATATTACTATTATAAATTATGTTAAAGAATTTAACTTAGTAGAAAAGAGCTTTTATCTCTATTAGGGGCTAGCTATTATCTTAAATAGTTAAGTTACTTAAACTAATTTATTAGAATTAATATTAGTATATATTAATAAGAGCCTTTATAGTTCTAAGACTTTATAAGGAAGATAATAAGGTACTTCTAAGGTAATAAGTATACCTACTTTCCTAATTAAGTTAGTACTACTATCGCGGTATATTACTATTAATATTATTATTTCTTTATCCCTTATAACTTTTTCTCTTTAATAACTCTAAGTAGGCCTAGGCGTATATAAGAGTAAATTCTAAGATAATAGGATACTTAAAGTAAGTAAATATTAGGAGTAAGTAAGTAGATTCCCTACCTTAGAGTTATATTTATAGATTCTCTAGGGTAGTATAGTATATATATCTTAAATAAGGAAATACTAAAATATTAAGTCCCCTAAAAAAAAAAAAAAAGTAAGTAGATATCCTAGTTAAGGGTTATATTAATATATACCTAGACTAGTAGTATATATTCTTAGGATATTATAATAAATTTAAAAATAGAGTATAAGTATAATATTCTTAGTATATTATAATATACATAATATATATATAATACTTAGGCGTTAAATACCTCTAATATTATTATTATATTATATTCTAAAATTAGGAAATAACTAAGACTTAACCTACGTACCTTAGTTAGTTATAATAGGAGGAGTACTTAATAGCTAGGCTAACTATCCTTTTATATAATTTAAGTCTTATACTTTTATATATACTACCTTACTATTAAGGGAATATTAACTATTTATTATTATTATAATAGGTAATAATATTAGGTAATTAGTATATAAAGTATAAGTATAAATTTAATTAATTATATAAAGGTAATAGGAGGTACGCTACTTATAATAAATATATTAATTTACTACTATATTACTATATAACTTATAATATATTATATATAAGAAGTATATATATCTACTTAATAAAGTAAACCTAATCCTATAAGTAATTAAATTATTAATACTTATACGTTAGGTATATTATAAGTATAGCCTAGATTATATAAATTATTAGATATTAGAGGAATTAATAATATCTTTATAGTATTATATAAGATATTATAATATAGTTAAGAGTTAATTATATAGGAATAGCTTTATATAAATTAAATTAGGAGGTATAGTATTTTTAAAAATATAGGGGTGGTATTTTTGAAAATATTCCTGAAAAGTATGGTATTTTTGTAATTTGCCGTTAGTAATTGGAATGAGGAGACGAGGAGCTGAGGGGGTGGAAGTGGAATTGGAATTCACGTTCCGTGGTATCGTTTTGTTGGACGGGTGCTGAGGGATGAGGAGTGAGGGGTGAGGATTAAGGATGAGAAAGTAAGGACTTCGGTTC
>JAABUX010006942.1_pt1 | contig 13400 bp, 24 predicted proteins | sample 5561851 | NCBI WGS metagenome assembly JAABUX01 (sample SAMN10711883, study PRJNA513361) | rock metagenome | isolation source: Antarctica rocks | place: Antarctica: Victoria Land, Richard Nunatak red sandstone | collected 2016-01-03 | reverse complement strand
GCCGCGGCGGCCGCCGCTGGCGTGCTGCCGGGCCGCGCTGCGCGCGCGGCAGCAGCAGCACGGGTCACAGCAGCGCATGCTTGGCTGCCTTGTTACAAACCACAGCCTGAGCCCAGCGACGTCGGCCTGCATCGGCCTCAGCGCACCAAGTGGCGCAGCAGCAGCGCGCGTTGCTGCACAAGGGGGTACCCCAGCGCATGCCACCCTCAGGGCAGTGGCACAGGCTCCAGCAGCCGCGGCGCATGGTCCCCCTCTCAGCACGCCTCTGCGCCTTACGTCGCCGGCGGGTGCTGGAAAACTTACCGATGCAGTCGCTGAGCAAAGAGTTGGCCAACACCCTCAGGTGAGAAAACCGCACGGGCCCCAGGTGCGGCGCGAGCACCTGGGGACGAGTTGGCGGAGACGTCGATGAGCGACTCCTCCTGCTCCTGCGCGCTCAGCAGCGCGCTGCCCTCGTCCACGCCGGCAGCCGCCGGCGCCGCGCCCGCCGCCTGCCGCGCCGCCCGGGTCAGCCGGCCCATCGCCCGGCACGCGTGGGGCCGCGCAGGGCGCCCTCTGCTGGCCAGAATTAAGCACACGCGGCGGCCTTCCCTACAGCTTGGGGCGGCCAGGCATGCTGGCGGTGCCAGAGGCTGCGCTGCGCAGGGCGATCCGCCGCGCCGGGCAAGCCTGCATGCGCGGGCCATGCGCAGGACGCCGAGAGCGCGCGCGGTAGCGGCGGCCGCGGAGCCCAGGCGGGCGCGCGCGCGCGTGTCTGCAGCGCGGGCGGGTTGCGCACGGGGGGGCCGGCGGCGGGCTCCTCGGCCAGCGGCGCGTGCGGCGCGGGCGGCACGAACGTGGCCGACGGCGCGCGCAGGATGACCGCGAGCGAGTTGAACTCGTCGAAGATGCGGTCGCGCAGCTCCGCGCTCTGGTCCTCCGCGAACGCGGCCAGCGCGGGCGCGGGCGCGGCAACCACCGCGGCCGCCTCCGCCACGCCCGTGCGCAGCAGCCTGCCGGGGGCCACCCGACGTTGGTTCAATGGGTGCATGCGGGACCCGCAGCCATGGGTCGTGCTTGAGCCAGGTCAGCGGCGGTGCGCCGGCTCGTTGCAGAGTACCAGCTTGCCTGGAACGGGTGGCCGGCACATCTGACATTCTGCAGGTCCGTCTCATGCATGCAAGTTGATGGGTTAATGGGAGTGCAGCGGACTGCGTTGCTGGCTGCCAGGCCAGAGGTCCTTCACATGCTGGGCTTGCGACACCCGCGCGCCGCGCCACGTTTGACAGACTGCCAGACACAGCTTGCGCTGCATGCGCAGGTGCGCCCCCACACACAGAGCTGCGTGCCTCCGGCAAACAGGCCACACGGCCGCGGAGGCGGCGGCGGGCCGCGCAGCGCGCCTATAGTAGAGCAGCCCGCGGTCGTGCACGTCCTGGTTGCCGTCGGCGGCCGCGGCGGCCAGCACGGCGCCCAGCACGCGCTGGCACTCGGGCGGCCGCTTGAAGAAGAGGCGCGCGGCCGCGGTCAGCAGCGCGAGCCGCACGCGCACCGCCTCGCCGCCAAAGTCGCCCGCCAGCGCCTCCAGCAGGTACGGCGCGTCCTGCGCGCCGCCCTCGCTGTACTTCATGTTGAGAGTGGGGTAGGGTTAGGGCGGCATCGCCAGGCAAGTGCTGCGTCCTGCAGGCGCCCCGAGTGTGAGTCCCCGGTGCCGGGGGCGCGCCGGGCGAGCGCACCCCCGGGATGCACCAGGCCGCGCAGTGCTGCCGGCAGCCTGGTGGGGACTGGACGCGGCAGCGGGGCTGGTCGTGTCTGCAGCCTCTTCTGACCACGCATCGCAGTGCGCAGCAGGCGCCTGCAGTGTCAGGTCTGGGGAAAGCGGCCCCTGCCGGGAGCGCTCCCGCGCAGCCGCGGCGCGCCGCGCTTGCGCCAGTGGGAGCGGGCGCATGCAGCGCACCTGGATGCTCTCCCCGTAGTGGCCCAGGATCCACACGAAGGCGGCTTTGGCGTCCGGCTCCTCCAGGTCCTGCCGCGGGTCGCGCTTCTCAAGCATTTGCACTAGCTACACTGCCACGCAGGCATCATTGCTGTGAAGGGCACGCCAGCATATGCAGGGACCCGAAGCGTTTCCCGCGAGTGCTCACCAGCGCCTGGCACCAGCGGCCAGCAACACTTTCCGCACACCCAAACTGATAGGCAAAGCTAAGCGTGCCGCCCCTCCATGATGACACAAAATGAAGCCTTGGTGGTGCAGATTGGGCGCCAGCTCTTCTCGCGATGCGTGCCACCCTAGGGACGCAGGGGGGCCGCGCGCCTGGGGAGAGATGCCGGACACCGACGCGACGCAGGCCTCTGCGGCGTCCGGGAAGCGCCGCATGAGGTCGCGCACCTGCGCAGGCCGCAACCTGGGTGCGCTGGGGCAGACGGCCGACGGGGAGCGACACGGGTGCCAGGGCGCTGCAGGCGCGCGAGACGAGCCCGCTTGGCAGAGCGACTGGGCGGCGCTCACGGTGCTGTACAGCACGCTGCAAGGGCAGGAGGCGTCGCGCGAGCGTGGCCGCGCCTGGATGACTGCCTCGGCCGTCACAAAGGGCTTGCCGGTGTCCAGGAACCCCAGCAGCCGCTCGACGACGCCCTCCACATCTTGCACCTGCACGCAGCCCTTGCGGGTTGTCGCCCTCCGGGGCTCTGGGCACTGGCGAGGCGCACTGGACATCCATGCTATGCTCAGACGTCCCAAAAAGGAGTCACCGCTTACTTGCTATTTGAGCTTGTGAGAGTGCGTTTTTCGTGCTTTCTCTCTTCGGTATTGATACGCTTGTGCACAGGAATTGGGAGCAACACAGGAGAGATCGCGCAGCCAGCCCAACTTGTCCATGGTGCATGCAGGTGCATGCAAGCCCGCGGCTGCCACGCAGCGGCCAGGCGCGCGCACGTCCAGCGCGATGCGGCCGACCGCGCGCACGGCCTCTCGCGCGAGCTGCTCGTCGATGTCGCCCACGTACTCGCTGAGCTCGGTGATGATGGCATGCGCATTGTCGGAGTCCGCCACCGCCGCCAGGATCTCCAGCTTCAGCGACTTTATGTAGCTGGGCTCATTCTGCCGGCAGAAGAAGGTCGTATACGCCTGTGCGCGCAGGCGTGTCCCGCCTCAGCTCCCCCGCGCTGCGCTGCATGGGATACACCCTACCCTACCCTACCCTAACCCTGACCTAAACCTCACTCCCTGCATGCGTCGCGCCCAAGCGCCGCCAGAGAGGAGGTTGGGGGCACAGCTTCAGGGTGGCGCAGCCCGCCGCACGCGCCGTCTGCTGTGCCTCGGCTGGCGCGGGGGCGGGTGGCCCGGAGCCGCGCCTGGGAGAAGAGGCTGGGCGCGCGCTGCGCGAGCAACAGAAAGTGCGCGAGCACCGCGTACGCAGTCTCGTAGTGGTCGCGCGACATCAGCGTCTGCAGCGGCTCCTTGATGCGCTCCAGCACCTGCCGCGCCGCTCTGGCTCATGCGCGCGCGGGCGCCGGCCCCCGCTCGAAGGCAACCCGGGGGGTTGCCTTCGCTGGCGCTTTGCAGAGACGTAGGCATGCGCACGACACCGCTGGGCATAAACGGCTCTGCGGCGCAGCTCACGCTGCGCCGTCGACCTCAGCAGCCCCAGCTCGCTTCCCAGGCAAAGCCCGGTTGCCAAGAAACGTGCTGTTGCCTGGCGGGGCGCCCGCTCGCGGGGCGCCCGCTACCGGGGCGGCCGGGCCGCGCCTGCTGGTGCGTGGCGGGCATGGTGAGCGTGAGGTGCAGGAAGAGCTTGACGGTGGCCATGACCACGGCGCTGTTGGAGTGCGCGAGGCGGTCATCGAGCGCGTTCATGACATCGAACACCTCCTGCTCGCCGCTGGGCTGGTAGCCGCTCACGGCCTCCAGCACCTGGCACTGCGCCCACTCACTGAACTCCTGCGCGCGCCGCCGCCGCAGGCCGCCCTCAGCGCAGGGAGGCACGTTGGCGGCGCCTCGCAACACCTGGCGCGCTCGCGGCAGGCGGGACGGGCAGCCGCCCGCCTGATGCGCCAAGGAGAGCATGCATGCGAGCGGTCGCCGGCCCCAGCGAACCGCCGACGCGTCCCCGGACCGCAGGGAGCGCTGCCCACATGCGCCAATGGAGGGGATGCGCGGGGAGGGGCGCGGGTGCGGCCCGGCAATGCGCTCAGCGCTCGGGGTGGGCCTGCGCGGGGCGCGCCTTGATGCGGTTGAGCAGCGGGATGACGACGCCGCGCGAGGAGAAGCTCTGCGCCCGGCCGGCCTGCGGCCAGGACACACCCCGTGTTGCCGCTGCCCGCCCCCTGGCCCTGATGCCGAACATGCTGCGGGTCGCCGCTGTCTCGTGCGGGGCATGCAGCCAGTCCTCCGACAGTGCAGCTCGCCTGACGCCTGCTGCAGGCGGGCGCTTGCTACGCCGTCCGCCTGCAGAGCAGTATGACAGAGCAGTCGCCGCAGGGCGGCGTGCATGCTGGAGAGGCAGCGGCAAGGAGGTGGAGCGGGCGCCGGCAGCAGCGCATGCGGCCGGCTCGCGGCAGGGGCGGCGGGGCCGGCCCCCCGCGACAATCGGCGCAGCCCCACCCTGTGCGGCCGCGCCACGCGCTGCAGCGCATGTCCGGCGGCCGCGGCCTGCGGACGGCCCCCGGGGCGCGCCTGCTGCAGGACGGTCATGCAGTTGGCCACCACCTGCGCATCCGCGTCGCGCGCCATCATGTCCCGCAGCGCGTCCAGCATCGCTGCGCACGCGCGCGCCGGTCACGCCCGGCGCCCCGGCGCGCGCTTGAGCCCGCCCGAGCGGAGAGCAGGGCCGCGTCCGTCGCGCAGGCTCCGGCAGCCTTTTACGCATGCCTGGCGACCTGGTCGGCACGAGGCAGGGAATGCACCACGAGCGTGTCGCTTTTCCGCTGCACCCCTGTCGCCATGAGGCATGCGCGCTCGCATGCATGCGTCCCAACACATGCGCTCATTGCTGGAAGCTGCCTGTTGCTGAGACGGTGCTGTACACTTACCCCTGGCCAGGATAATTGACAGCCGGGAGCAAGGTGTCTGGGGCCCCGCTGGCGGTGGTGGCGCCAAGGCTGACGAGCTGCAGCGCAGCTTGCGCCCCGGTGCTTAGGCGGTGCTGCGGCCGCTATGTGGCCCCCGGCGGGGCTGCGCGCCGCACCGGCGTTGAGCACGGCCGCAGAGTCCAGGTGGTACACCTTGAGCACGCCCATGACCGCCGTGCGCCGCACGTATGGGTGCGCATCCGTCAGGCCCTGCTGTATCGGCGACATCTGCGCGCGCCCAGGTCGCCACAATCGCAGGCACGTGTGCCCTCACAGGGGTCGAGCGCCTGAGCTGCGCGGCCGTGTCCCTCTGGCGCTCCGCAGTGCGCGGCTGGCGGTGCTGCGCACGGAGGGTGCTCGCTAGTGCTGCCCGGCCCGCGCCTGCAGCCTTGTGACCGCACAGCGTGCTGGGCTGGAAAGCACCAGAGGCAAGCATCAGAGGCCTCGCCGCGCCGCCCTGCGCGCGAGCGCCCGCTGCCGCCTCGAGCCGCAGTGGCAGCGCTGCGCAGCGGCCCGGCGCACCAGGTACTCCACGAGGTTGGCGACGCGCAGCTGGCACAGCGAGCGCAGCGCCAGGCCGCGGATGGTGGGGTCCTGGTCGCGGCAGTCCTTGGTGAGCAGGTTGATCGTGAGCAGCGTGAGGTCCGGGTTGGCCTGCGCGTAGGTGCTGATGAACAGGTACAGCATCTTCTTCAGCACCACGTCCTCCGCGCTGGCCACCGCGCACGTCATCACCTGCGCAGATCGCCCAGCACAGGGGCCTGTTGTCTGAACGACTTGATGCGCATGCGCAACGAGTCGAATTGCTCCAAGCCGGGCACGCAGTGCCCGCCCTCGGCGCCAGCGCGCCTGCATAAAGAGGCTGGACATGTCGATGCCGATGGTCATGTAGTTTATTACTTTCTTAAACACGTCCCGCTTGGACGCCAGGACCGCCTCGCTCTTGGCATTGCCGGTCGTGGCCAGCGTCGCCAGCGTGGCCCGGATCTCGCCCAGCTCGCCCCGCGCCTTTGGCGCCATGGCAGGCGAGCCCGGCACAACGCGCTTTCTTGTGTTTAGCGGGCAATTACGCGGGGCTAGTATTCTGCACTGCTGTATCACTTTGTTCAGCAAAGCTGTATGCAATAGTTATGATGTCAAAAATGTATATATATTTGCAACTTTAGCTGGGAGAAACCTTCCCGTTTTGGCACAAACATATGCTATGTAGCACGCTGTGAATAGGCACCGCATAGAAAGTTGATGGCGACGCTGACTCTCGGTGACCTCATTGCAGTCACAGGCTACAAGCACACAGCATCATTAAGCCTGTTCAGCAAGTTGCTGAGCACTGCACTGCACAGCATCACTATTAGTCACATGGGCGTGGCAGGACAGGCTCTACGTGGCCATGTGGCCAAAGTAAAGCCTGAAACAAAGACACCGCAAATCATGGCCGGCATGACTGTCGACACAGTAACTCATCCTCGCTGGCTGCGCGGCCAGCCGCGGCCTCCCCGCAGCCTCCCCCAAGAGCATGCTTAGTCCAAGAAGTTGGCGGCCATGGCGCGCTCCGCGTCCGCTGCCTTGCCGGCGCCCGCGCCGCCAGCAGCGGCGGCGGCGCCGCCGGCGCCGCCGCCGCCGCCGCCCTCGGCGCCAGCAGCTCCGCTCAGGTCCGCAAGCGTGCCCGTGCTCAGGTACTCGTCGATCTGCAGGGCAGGCGCACACGGTGGCACACACATTCATTTGCCCTAGTCATCACATCAAGGAAGCCCCAGCCACACTGAGTTCACGCTGCGCTCGCCGGCGAGCGCCAGCATTCCAGACGCATAAACATTCAGCACATGCGCCCAAGCGCCGCCGGCGCGCCTTTTTCACGGTGCCCTTGCCGACGCCCTTGATGTGCGCCAGGTCCTTGCCCTGCTTGATGGCGTCAGGGAAGTTGGCAATGGCCTCGGCGGACTTCTTGGCGGCGCGCGACGGCCACACGTCGCCTGCCGGCAAACCCCAGCATCAGTGCATGCCCAGCACAGACAGGCCGGCAGAGGTGTGTGGACATAGAGGAGCGGTGCCATGGAGCAAAGGCTGCATGCGCAGTACAGCAACACCCACGGCTGTTATCGGCCCTGGGCGCACGGAGAGCGCGCCAGGGCCTGCAAGAGGTAGGACAGCGGCAGCACGGTGGCCCCGAGCGGCGCAGGGCGCGCGGAACGCGCTCGGGGTGTGGAGTGCATGCCGCGCCACGCAGGCTGCCAGCACGGCGCAAGCGGGGCGCCTGCGGGCGGAGCGCATGCGCGCCTCGGGCCTCGAGCGCGGCCGCCAGCTCCAGGAAGACGCTCGCCATGGCCTGGTTGGGGCCGTCGGTGACGGGCGCCCGCCCAGGGCCAGTGAGGTCCTTCTTGGCGCCCTCCTGCGAGCCGCCCGCCCCACGCGAGCTTCATCACTGGCCGGCGCCAAGGCGAGCAAGGCGGTGGACGCCGCGGCGCGCTGCGCACATCGCGGGGCGGGCGGGCGGCACCCCAAAGAGCTCCTCCGGCGTCTTGAAGGCGATGCCGACCTTCTCCGCGAACACCCTGCGCGCGGGTCAGCGGCAGCCCGGCGTCACCGGCGGCGGCTACACGCCATGCATGGACCTGTCTGCTCCCTGCAAGCATAGACCTGCACGCGTTATTTCAGAGAGTGCTTCTTCAGTGGCATTCAGGCCAGGCAGAGTGAGGTCGTCCCTCGACAGGCAACCAACCATAGGCCTGGCCCCGGCCCGCACTTGTCAGAGTCGCTGAAGTCGAGCTTGCGGCCCGCAGCGTCCCCCACGAAGAAGCTCGCAGACAGGTCTGCGCCAGGGCGGGAAGCTTCTGCAGTCAGGCCTGGAACACACGTCTGCAGGTCCTGCTAATATGCAATGACCCGAAGCGCAGTCATGAGCGCATGCAGACTGCAGGTCAGGCGGCCGGCGGTGACAATGTACGTACCGTGCGAGCATGTGGCAGGTGCAGTCCACTGTCCAGTCACACGCATGGACACACTCTCGCCATGCACTTCCACAGCAGGCTTACATACATGTCAAGCGGCGCACGCAAGCACGCACGCCCGCCTCCACGGCGTCCCTGGCAGCCTGCGTGACTGCCAACGACCGGGCTGGGGCAAGCATGTGTTGAGAAGAGCACCTGGCGCCGCGCCGGCGTTGAGCTCGTCCACGAAGAAGCGCCACATTCCCGTGTTGGGCTTGCGGTAGTCGTCCTCTTGCGTGGCCATCAGCACTGTGACATCCGCCAAGCCCATCTGCATCACACAAGTACGACGTCAGCACTTGACTGTGGCGCTGCGAGCACACTGCTGGTGGGTGAGGCAGACACAGCGGAGCAGATGCAAGCATGACCAGACAGGTGTGAAAGCGCAGCATGCAAAGCAGCGCAAGCGCATTGGCTGCACGCAGCGCTGCCCCAGCCAAGTGGCGCTGCCATCCATGACGCCAGGCTGCTGCCCGCAGCCAGCGCGACGCGCACCCCGGCAATGAAGTTCTCTGCGCGCTGCCGCACGTTCCGCGACTGCTTGCCCGCAAGCGTCTTGCCGACGCCCTTCTGGTTGCTGCGCACCCCGGCGCATTGCCAGTGACGGTAGACAGCGCACGTAAGACAGCGAGGCAGCAGCAGAGTGCCACCGCTGTGCGAGGCGCGCGCCTGAACACGACAATCTTGAAGCCCTTGGCGTGCAGGTCTTTCACCACCTTGTACACGTTCTTGTTGAAGGGCTTCCAGTCATCTGCGTTTATTGCAAACCTGGCACTCGACTTTTTGGCGACGAGCGTGTCGTCCTGTCGCGTGGAAGGGCTCAGACACAAACAGAACGCGGGGCGCTATACTGCAAGTGCACCTTGGGCCTACATCTTTTTACTGCACAGACCGGCACAAGGCAGTGCAAAAGCTGCAGCGGCACAAGTCAGTGCGCACAAAGTCGAAGGCCGCAATCTTCTCCCCGGGCGCAAATGTGTAGGCAACGCCATCTGCATTATGCGCCTTGTGCCTGCGAGGAGCGGCACCCGTCATATGATGCTCCTGCAACCGCTTGCTCATGAGACGGCATCAGTGTGCAGTGCAGCAGCGCAAACCTGACCCTCCTGCAACAGCAGGAGTCCCCAAGACGAGCGCACCGGTACAGCAGCGAAGGCTCTTTCACAGACCACAGGTCCTGCAGCTCCGTCGAGATCTTCACCTCCTCCTTGGGCTTGCGAGCCTTTTTGGCCTTGGGCTTGTCCTCCGCATAGTCCTCATCCTCCCCGGCCTCGTTATGGAGGTCCTCCTGCTCCCTCTTCTTTGCCCTGCATTGCAAACGCTATCAGGCCTAGCAGCGCTGTCTTGCCCACGCGCTGCGTCACCACTGACCACCATTACCTTGGTGGCATGTCAGTGGTTGCTCATCACCTGCTCTTCTGCTCTGCCGCTAATCTCTATGCACAAACGAGCACACCTTAGCACAGACTACAGTTGATGGCCCAAGCTTCTCTGAGGACATACCCATGCAATGACAACAGCTATTAAATGCCCCCAAACATTGCGCTAGTGTGCCCCAAAAATGTGAACCTGGCTTTCGAGGCTGAAAATTGTTTGAAGCGGAAGCCTGCTCCTCCTGTACGCCTGAGGTAATGTGCAGCTCCTGCCAGACAAAGCTTTTGCAGAGGGGACACTTGACAAGTTGAGAGCCTCGCATCAGCTAGACATGTCCAGCAGCGGCTGATTGTACAGGGCAAGATGCCGCGTGCGCAGCCGCCGCAGGAGGCCAAGGTGAAGCTTGAGCAGGCGGTCATCAAGGAAGAGTGCGCTGTGCCAGTCGTGAAGGCGGAGAGCTCAGTGCCATGTCCTAAGGCTGAGCCATCCACAGCAGAACTGCCTGTTGCGCTCAGTCAGAACACGACGCCCTTCCCAGACCTGCTGCGGCCGTCCCCCAAGGAGTGTACGGTGCGTCTCCAAGGAGTGCATGCCGCGACGTGCTTGCGCACACTAGTTTCAAACTTGCGTACACACCGCCAATCACGTATGCCGTCGAGAGCGGGCAGCTTGCAGGCGGCACGGGATGCACTGGCGGCGCTGCACGGGGAGCCAGAAGTCGCGAGCCACTTGCAGCACTCAATACTGGATTCTCTGGTGTGCCTTCTGCGCAGCAAGCTCGGTTGCCTCTGTCATGCCTGAAGGGAGGGAACAAGTGGGGCAGGTGCCGCTTGCAGGTCCGCACACTACTGTCCCAGAACACCACGGACGCCACCTCGCACCGCGCGTTTGCGGCCCTGAAGGAGGCCTTGCCCACCTGGGAGGCCGTGCGCTTGGCTGAGCCAGGCGCGGCCTCCCCTTGCAGCTGCTCTGCCTGTGTGCACAGCCGCCCGCCCGCTCTCACTAACACTTGCGAGGTTATCTGTCGTGCAGACGTCGCCCTGTCGAGCCCGACGAGGTGCGGACCGCGCAGGCGTGGTGGAGGCCGCGATACGCGTCGGCGGCCTGGCCGACGTCAAGGCGGCCAGGCTCCGCGACATCCTGAACACGCTCGTGGCCGAGCGGGGCGAGTGCAGCCTGGAGCACCTGCGCGAGCTGCCAGACGACGACGTGAAGGCGCAACTGATCAGGCGCGCAGCACGTGGAGGCACAGCGCCGCGATGGCATTGCCCGCTGCGCTGGCAGTGACAAGGCGGTCGCATGCAGCCGTGCATGCCTGGAGTTCTCGTCTACGGCGGCCAGTCGCAGCCTTTGCTCAGTGCGTAGTTCGGCTTTCCGACAGAGGGGGGAGCGGCTCGCACAGGTTCAAGGGCGTGGGTCCGAAGACAGTGGCCTGCATCATGATGTTTGGCATGCAGGTGACGCCGGCCCGCTTGATGTGACGGCACTGCTGGATGTCACCTTGGCTTTGCTGCACTGCAGTCCTGCTGCTGTTGTTATGCGCGTCAGCAACATCGGGGGCATCGCTCGGCAGAGGTTTGAGTTCCCGGTGGACACGCATGTCTGGCGCATCACCAAGGCGCTGGGCTGGGTGCCGCCGCGCAGCACGCGCGAGCAGGCCTACCTGCACCTGAACGCGCGCGTGCCGGCGCCACTGAAGTGCGCACGAGCAGGCCTCCGGGTGTTCTTGCCTGCGCATGGCCCACCCACAGCAACATGCTATGGCGAGCGTGCACCACCATGTATCAGCCAGACTCGTCCATGGAGGTCCAAGCAGGCTCCCCCGTTGCTCCCCATTGTTGCATGCAGGCCCCTAGCCTCTGCGGTGCTGCCACAGCCAGGCGGCGGCGCAGGTACGCCCTGCATGTGCTGCTGGTCGAGCACGGCAAGCGCTGCCCGCGCTGCGCCAAGATCCCCGGCCGGCCGCGGAAAGAGCCCTTGGGTGCCTGCCCCCTGCCGCGCGCGCACGTGCGGCCGGCTGAGAAGCCTGCAGGCGAGTCGTGCGCGGCAACCACGCTCCAGAAGGCGAGCGATGGCCGGCCTGGCAAGCCGGCACGAACCGCGGGCAGGGGCAAGCGAAAGGCGCCCAGCTGATTCCAGCGCTGTCTGCTATTGGTAATTCTATGTGAGTTTTCCCAACACGAGGCATCTTCTGTGCTGCCAAGCATGTTGCCAGGCATTCATGCAGCCGCAAAGATTGGGGGCAGCCATATGGCATTGAACACTGTTTGTACCAAAATCATCTTGTACCTACAGCTTCAGGTGCCTACCTCCTGTGTCACACTTATTTATCTTCAGGTTTTTTGCTTTAAGGAGGCGCCTTTGCATGCACTACAACTGATGTGTGCATGCGCGACAACTGAGTTACTTTGATTGTGAAACCCGTAAATGCTGTGTACGCATTGAGCAGCCAGAGTGTACAATGTTGTCACCCAGCACAGATTGTCAAACAAGGAGTGCGTGGTATTCATGTGGAGGATGCCAAGCCTTTTAACCTGTCTGCTTAGCGTCATCACACCATCCACATGCAATTTGCTCGCTCTGTTCCATGTAACAGAACTGAGTACAACGCAATGCTCAACATGCGTTGTGGCCCGCTGACAGTCATGAGCGGCCAACAGGTCACGCCACTGAATACAACGTGCAGATGGCACAACACTGGCAGAACATCCATGTGCGTGCGATCTGGCACTATTCGGCGTCCATGTCTCCGCCAATGTTGAGCACAGCCATGAATGCCTGCATTAGCATTGCCTGGTCAGAGCTCAGTACTAGACTGGTACGCCACACACAGAAGCAGGAGCGGCGGGGCCGGCCCTTACCTCCTGGGGCACTTCCACGGTGCCCAGGGTCTGCGGGGCAGCGCGCGTGCCATCAGTAACACAGCAATGCTCTCAGTTGCCCAGCGGGCGGTCACAGTGCATGGTGCGAGGCACGAGGGGACGCGTGTGCTGGCACCTTCATGCGCTTCTTGCCCTTTGCCTGCTTCTTCAGGAGCTTCTTCTTGCGCGAGACGTCGCCGCCGTAGCACTTGGCCAGCACGTCCTTGCGCAGCGCTGCCAGGCGTGACACATCACAGTCAGTGATGACGCCAGCCGCCTCAGAAAGCGCCCGCTCAATGCAAAATGAAACTCGCGGCGCGCTTGGGCCTGGCCGGCCCCGCCCTCACGGCGCGCGCCGTCAAGGCCTACGCCCGGCCACGCCCACGCAACGGGGGCGCACCGGAGATGGCCTCGGACGCGATGACGCGCGAGCCGATGGCCGCCTGGATCGGGATCCGGAACTGCTGGCGCGGGATGAGCTCCTTGAGCTTCTTCACCAGGCCGCGGCCCACGCGGTACGCCGCGTCCCGGTGCACGATCGATGCCAGCGGGTCCGCCACCTGGCCGGGCCGGGCAGCCGGCCGCACGGTCGGCGCTGCTCTGGAGCGCGCCTGATTTATCCAGGCTAGGTTTGCACAAGAGGCGGCTTCGTCTTTCTGAGGCTCGGCTTGCTGAGACAGGCTGAGAATGCAGACAAGCGTCAGCGACACGGCGCGTGCGCGTGGCAGCGGTGCTGCACACCTCGTTGTTGATCTTGATGTCGAGCCGCACGAGGTCGTTCTTGCGGTACCCTGTGATGGAGTACTCCATGGACGCGTACCCCTTGCTGCGGCTCTTCAGCTCATCGAAAAAGTCTGTGACAACCTGCGCCATGAGTGACAGTCCTTCAACTACCCTTTTCAGATGCAGCCTCTCCGACTCACACATGCGTCAGGCACAGTGGGACCTGGACCCGCTCCGACAGGCAGCGCCGGACTCTGCTTCAGCAGGCAGCATAGGGTAGGGGAGGGTGGTCGCGGCGGCGCGCCTCGGCCAGCGGCAGGTTGTACACGAGCGTGGTGCGGGCCTCGGTGAGGAAGGCCATGTCCACGTACTCGCCGCGCCGCTGCTGCGCGAGCTCCATGAGCGT
>JAABUX010006941.1_pt1 | contig 13401 bp, 14 predicted proteins | sample 5561851 | NCBI WGS metagenome assembly JAABUX01 (sample SAMN10711883, study PRJNA513361) | rock metagenome | isolation source: Antarctica rocks | place: Antarctica: Victoria Land, Richard Nunatak red sandstone | collected 2016-01-03 | reverse complement strand
TGGACTACCGCACTCCTAGCTGATTCCGGTGGACCGGCCTCCGGGATGATCACGGTGACGACTGTTCTAGGCGTTGAAGGTCTCCCTCGTCGTTTCGGAGGTAATAGAGGAGGAGGAGGAGGAGGAGGAGATATATGCGCTGTATCAGGAATACCGCAATAACTGGATATCTCAGTAATGGATAAACCCTCTTGATATCGGGCTGGAAGCTTCCTTTTCCTGACCGCTCTGGAGGTTTTGGGGGCTTCCATAGCACAAATAATCAAAAGGTGGTGGTGTGACTGGATCATAATATTTGTTTACTGAATGGAGAGCATAGCATATTTGGTATTCTGATGCCAAGACCTTGCTCGGCAGCTAGTACTAGCGCGGCCATTCCGGTGACAAGGAAAGGGATAAAATTTTGGTCACCGAAGACAAAGCTTTGACCATCACTGCTCTCGGTGGACTGTCATACGACAATGGCTTGCCTGCTGTGGGAAGCCCTCAGGTTGCGCCGAAGTTCTTAAAGATTGCTACGAAATGCATCTATCGGCCGGTGAAAGGCAGACGTTCAAGGGAGAAGGTGGAGGATGTACACTCTTGATGCTGTGATGAGGTTGTCTGAGCTAGCTTGAAGGCGGTAGTGTCGATATGGAATGATGGGGATAGTGAAAGACTTCGGGGCCTGCTATCTTTGGCGCTCTTGTCTTGTTTCAAGCCAGCGGCTATATAAAGACATCTTCTGCCCCCGCGTTCCAATTGACATGGTCCGCGGTCAATCAAAGCTTTCCTCCGCGGTTTTGGGATAATATGGTAGAGGGAGAGTCCCCGTGCACGAAGTCTTAATCTCGTATTAGTCTTTCATCTGGATTGTGAGAGCGCTGAAAGCTTGAAATCAAGAGAAGATTCAATGGTGAATGGGTAGCTTTATTACTAAGCAGTACTACGATCCCATCGGCTTCTGTGCCGTTGGTCAGCAGTGATTACGCATTGAGGCGGAGACAGGGCTTTATTGCTCCTGCTTAGCCCCTCCTCTCACGTGACAGCAGTTTTTTGTGTGCAACACAAAAAACTACCGTCATGTGACCAGGCACCTTACTGCCAAGGTTGAGGTCAACAGCCTCAACTGCAACACAAATTGGGTCCGTTCATCTGTGGTACGTAATACATTCTCAATCATCCTCAAGCCAACTCGTATATAGGCATTGAGTGAGGTAGCGCACTGTCTTCATGTGGCCGTAAGACCTGATTGCCTTGCCAACTCCGAAAAGCTCCTCTGTGAACCTCCCTCCGGTAGTGCATCCTCGCCTTGCAGTTCCTTCCTTCGTTGCATCACCATCAGATACTCGAGGATTGTCCAGTCGTACACATGATCATAATCGAAGCCCTCGCGCACGAAGAGACCACGGAAGATTCTACGTAGATAGGAATATTTCGGTTTCTCGTCAAAGTCAAGGGAACGGATGTAGTCGAAATAAACCGTAAATTGCCGAGGGAGACCCTCACACAGATCCTCTGTATTGATCGTTCCCTTCTCCTCCAAAATAAGTTCTTCCCTTTGCGTCTGATCTGTGGCCGTGAGACCTTGCCATAGGAGAGAGCCCCTGAGGAAGTAGAGAAGCATGTACCCGAGGGACTCCAAATCATCGCAGCGATGTTGCACTTGACTAGGCGTTAGTCTTTGTGCAGCAAGAATCGAGGATATCACACTTACCAACACCTAAATGACCGTTGATGCTGGCAAAACGTGCCGTGCCAATCAAATGTGGATTCCAGGCACGACCGGTATTGGCTTCCATCTGAGCATCACGACGTTCGGTGGCGAGGCCCAAATCCGTCACATAGACCTGATTCCCATGCTTCTCCACACCCATCAAGAAGTTCTCCGGCTTAATATCTCGATGAATGACGTTCTTGGAATGGATATACTCCAGACGATGGACGAGCTGCTCGGCGAGCATCAACACGGTTTTGAGAGAGAACTTGCGGCCGCAGAAGTTGAAAAGGTCTTCCAGACTCGGGCCCAGAAGATCAAACACCATCGCGTTGTATTCGCATTCCGTCTCATAAGCGTGGACTCGTGGAATGCCGGCACCACCAGAAAGGGATCGATAGGTGTCGACTTCACCTTCCAGTAAGGAGGGATCGATGGACACGTGCTCGAGTTTGATAGCGACATCTTCACCTGTGTCGATGTTGGTTCCTTGCGTATGGTGAGCCTCAAGAAGCCATCGGGACCACCCGCATCTGTTACCTATGTACACAGCGCCGAAGCTGCCCCCACCGATCCTCCTTTGCAGCCGATATTTACCGGCTATACGTAGATCCTGATGAGGTGTCAGTACACCGTGGCCATTTCTTGTCAGGGATAAGGAAGGGGCAAGATCCAAGAGCAGAACCTACTCACCAAGTTCCCCATTTGTGAATCCGATAGACGTGGGTGGGGGCTCGAAGGTGCAGTGCACCAAGTGCTCGCAGCATCATCACTTCGATGGGACAAGGAATCAAAAGGTGTGGGTGCTTATCCAGCGCATACATATATTTAGCGTTTTCCACGCGGCAGCCATTCCGTTGATTGGCTATCAACCCCGCAATCTGAAATGACTCACATACGCTAGCGTGGCTGTCGGAGGCGCGCGCTATATGCACCTCCCCATTCTTAATTGTCCTCTGTCATCCATTTAAATCGGTCGTTTCATAAGATTGAGGTTCAATGCCTTCAGAGAGAACTTCAATGCCCCGCAATCAAAAGCGACAGCTGTGCGTTGAAGAAGAGCCTACGACCGATTCTGTACCGCCGCCCACCACCAAACGACGAAAGCTCGAGAATCAGCAACGACACCGGACACCCAGCTGGTTTTGGGATAATCTGTCACGGGTGTGGCTTACCCCTCGCGCTCTTCGAGAGTTTGATCGAAGGACTGTGTGGCCTACTGCTCCTGTACCGCCTGATCGGACTGACAAAGAAGATATTGACTTTGCACAGCTCAAGCGCTTTGCAAGACACGGTGGACCAAGTCTTGATCACCTTAGAGCTGTAAGTTCGATTCAGCCCTTTTCATAGAAGCGTTCTGACTACATGCCAGTACCCGGAACCCGAAATTGCAGTTCCTTCGAATCGAACAATGGCCTCAAGTCAATCGGGCTCCCGGAAAAAAGCCAAAACTGGAAGAGAATCGGATATATCCTCGAAGACCAGGAAATCTTCTGCCTACGACCCCGAATTCGAGCAGCATCTCATCGATCATGGCATCTATCCTGAAGGATATGGTGAAGATGAAGACTCTGAAGAGCCGGCAAACATAGAAGATATCAACCGACGACTAGCGCAACCGCGGTCATCTCTGTCGCCTTCGCGTTTTACCCGCGAACAGTTTCTGGATTTCAAAAAGAAGAATCGGGAGGCTTTGACAGAAGCCACAGTAATGAGCAAGGCATTCCCGATCATTACCGGCACGGCCGATATTCCTTCGCAGGAGAACCTCCGATTTAGAAACCTCAAAGACCTGACCGATGGCTCCATCACCAAGGCCCAACCGGACTTCTACGACGGGGCCCGCCCAGAGGGCTTGAACAGACGAATCCGAGAAGAGCTAGGGCCTTACATTGTGCCGTCGACGAATACCGCTGCACCATGCTTACCCAACTTCTTCACGGAGGCAAAAGGCCCTAATGGTGGTACGCCCACATGCAAGAACCAAGCTCTATACGACGGTGCTTTGGGTGCCCGTGGGATACACGAGCTTCGGTCATACGTTGATCCAGAGACGGCTTACGACAACAACGCGTATGCGATCACGTCCACTTATCATGGTGGCTCTGGAACCCTCACCATGTATACAACCCATCCCACTCTGTCCAAAGACGCCAAACGGCCTACCGAGTATCGCATGACCCAACTCAATTCATTTGCCATGACCGGCAACCCAGATACCTTCCGACAAGGAGCTGGCGCATTGCGAAATGCTAGAGACTTGGCAAAAGACCAACGAGAGGAACTCATAGCTGCTGCGAATGGCAAGGTGGCAGATGCGGAATATTCAGATTTGGTGTCATCCACGCAAAGCTTTGTGTCACTGTCATCGGACGAACCTGTCCACTTGGAATCTGAGACGTCGGCTGACGAGCTTGCATTGGGCGTTGAGACATACACAACCTCCATGCCTAAGACTCCAAACGGACTTCAAACGAGTCGTCCAACCAAAGCTTCATCGGTTCGGCGATCTACAAAGAAGGCTTCTCGAACCAGTAAGAAGTCTGGCACTAGCTTGAGGAGCACAAGTGATCTAGCATCCAATGGCAGACTTGAAAGGCAACCGCTCGGTTAATATTCATGTTAGTAGCGTGCTGGTCTATTATTTCCTTGCAGGGCCTTTCTTTCCGAACTGCTTCAATTGCTCTCTTCACCCCTCTCGTAATCTCGCTCTAAAGAATTCTGTGCGTCCTTACATATGTTGATGCATGACATGGCGCAGGCAAGCTTCGCTAGCCCTGCGGCGGTAACAGCGAAGACGTACGGCCGGACATGTCTGACGCACACACAAGGCCGGTGGGCCCAGACGATCCGTCTTAGTCCTCGCACTCGTACATGGAATGCTATTCTCACTATTTAATGCCAAAAAGGGAAAAGACTCTGCAGAGGATACGTCTGCGGCGCGTAGACGGAGATGGAGTTGGTTGAGCTCTTCCAGGAAGACATATAATGGCTCCTCAGCTCTGTTCGAACCTCGTTCTTTACCAGCTCATCAGCACTGCAGTCCAGATCAAAGGCCTGTACCCAACTTTTCTTTACAAAAACACCCATAGATATTTTTCCTTCGGGGTTGCTCTTTCACCGAGACAATGGCGCCAACGGATGTTGTTGTCCCAAAACCGCCTACCTCTCCACGACCGCCGGAGACCCCTCCGAGCAGCCCTGCACTGCCTGCATGTGAGCAGGTGGTTACCTTGAAGCATGTTCAACAGTTTTTCGAGCTGCTGAAGACAGTTCAAACCGTACAGCCTCCAGGAGAAGCCCCTCAGCCCGTCAAGACCGAAGAAACATCCGGAGACAAGCAGCAAGTTGCAGCCAGAGCCTCAAAGCTAGAGTTCAAGACCGTCAGTGAGATGTAAGGGTGATAAGGTTTTGGCTTGACTGGCGAGACTCGCTAACATCTATATGCTCGCAGCTGGGATGCAAAGACATACGAGTATAAAATCGAGGAGTCAATCAAACCGTCCGATGCAGTGACCGACCTGGATCAATACGTCTTTGTTGTTCGCCAGCGAATTGGTGAGTACACCGATGCCTGTGCACACCTCCTCTGCTGACGGGGACGGCCTAGACAAGAAGACGTTGGACCCAACATACTACGTTGATATCAAATCAGAAGGGCTGCGAGACATCTTGAGGACGGTCCTACGAGACATCCGCACGGTCAACCTGAACGAAGACAAGCCTACTGTAAAGCTCTCCTCCGGCCTATTAGCTTGAGCCTTCCGCTGACTGGAGCCCAGGTTGAACGAAACCTGCTGTACAACTACCTACATGAATTGGAATCGTATCAGAGCAACGCAAATACTGGCACTACACACAATGCTACCTGCCTCAAGCACTTAGGCCTCTTGGTCGACTTCATCAAAACAACCTACCATTCTACGGCTCAGCGCCTTCTCTCGCTTTTGGAGAATGACGAAATCACCTATGATTTGCTTTGGGCACTCTTCACGCCAAACTCGACGGCCTACACGTCTTGCTTTGGTACCGACAAACCACGGTGCGTGATATATGATGCCGGCGAAGAGCAAGAGACAAGCAATGGGTTGAAGTACTACAAGATGGAGTGTCGGTATCTAGATTACGACGGCCAAGTGTTTGGGGAAGCATCGATCAATCTTGCCATCGTGAAATTCCGTGGGAAAAGGCGCATCAACACGCTGAACGCATTTCCTGTTCGGTACCATCCGGACGAACGAGGGATGAAAGCCGGACTTGTTGAGTGCGGCCGAAAATTCGTCTCCATGCTCGGAGCTCACCATCGTCACTGCCGAGGTACGGCATCCTACATGAAGGACGGAGAGCCCGTCAAGGTGTCTGTCGACAGCCGGGTCATGCTTGATGCTGCTTTTTTCCGGAAGATGAATCCTAACTATACCAGACCGCAACCCCATGAACTGGTCAGGAAGAAGATGGATAATGATGGGTACTTCGATGCTTTCTCAGAGTCTTCTAGCGAACGAACCCTGGACCAAATCAAAGGCAATGGCGTGGAACCGACCAAAATTGAGGAGAAAGACTTACTCATCTGCTGTCCAACCGTGCCAGGTTTCGGTCTTGGAGACAAAACGTGGCGTATGATCGTGTCCCTTCTATGGTGCGGTGACAGCCAAACTGATCCGTTGATATATAGTGGAGTTTGCCATTGCCGATATCGAAGACGTCAAATGGTGCTCAACACCTTTCGATTGTTTGACAATCACCGATGAACAGAAGGAGGTCATCATAGCCCTGGCGGAAACTCGTCTGGGTCTGGTGCCCAGCGTCTCATTTGATGACTTCGTGACGGGCAAGGGACGAGGCCTCAATGTGCTTTTGCAGTAAGACGCTCAATGCTCCTCTCGGAAACGACTGACGTGTCACTTAGTGGAACGCCAGGCGTCGGAAAGACCTTGAGGGCGGAGGCGGTGTCTGAGCATCTTCAAAGGCCGCTCTATTCCGTAGGTACATCTGCTTTGAGTCCTTCCACGATCCTGTCTGACTCTTCAGATCTCTGCCGGAGAATTGAGCCTTGATTCAGCGACGATGGAAGTTCAGCTTTCGCGCGTCTTCCAGACCGCCAACCACTGGAATGCCCTCATTCTTCTGGACGAAGCAGACGTATATTTGGAACAACGCTCGAAGGCGGATGTCGCTCGCAATAAGTTGGTCTCGGTGTTCCTTCGCAAATTGGAATATTGCGATGGTATCATGTTCCTCACCACAAACCGAGTTTCCAACTTCGATGACGCGATCCTCAGCAGGATCCATCTCATGTTGAAATACCACGAATTAGATGCTAATGTGCGAAGCCAAATCTGGGAACATATGCTCCACAGGGCCCACACGTCGAAAGGAGGAGCGGTGGTGACTCGCAAAGAAATAGGACGCTTGGCCACCACGGAATTCAACGGTCGACAGGTAGGTTTGCTATGTAGTACCTCTGGAGACTCCTTCCACTGATCAACTGTCTATAAGATCAAGAACGTGGTCACCATAGCCCACGCTCTAGCTACCAAGAAAATTTCTCCGGTGGCCTACTCCCATGTCCTGCAGGCGGTCAAGGCGAGCGAGAACTTCATCCGCGAATTCAACGGCACGAGCGTTATTGAGAGTTTATACCATTGAGCTCAGGACCGATAAAATCAATTTGTTCACACGTTTTGTACTGTTGGCGTTCGACTTTTGGAGGGGCAGGACGGAATCGGAGATTTGGAATAGTAATAAATGAGCTTATAATTTATCAAATCTTACACTCCGCACCTGATTGGAGAGATCTCAATTGAGCTTGCCATTTTGAGGTGAATATGGGCAAGCAATCTAATCTGCCGCCCATTATGTGCTCTCGCGATTGTAGGACAGAACATGTCCTAAACGATTGTCAGCTGTAGCTCGACTGAGGCTGGAGACAATCAGTACACGAGAGCTAAGCTCCTACTGCGACGGAGGAGCCAGCCGTCGCCGAAGTGGAACCTTTACTGGCCCCGCCCGAGCCTTTGTCATCCTTCCCTCCACCAGGGCCTTTCTTCCGACAGTTCGGGCAAGCCAAGACTCGATTGTGGCTCGAGGCTTTAGATGTTCGTTGGATCATAGCGCATACACTCCCTCTTCTATCAGCGGCCGGGCACCAAATAACCCTGCTTTGTGGGGGCTCGTTGGTTGTGTGCCCACACTTCCAAGTCACTGGAGCGGGATCGTCTCGCCAACACATCTCGTAAGGCTTCAGCTGGGCTCGACTTCGATTTCCAAACGAATGTCAAACCGAAAAATGTTTTAAAGGCTAAGGGTGAGAAGGCTAGAGACAATGGATGGAGACCTGGGTGCGAGCAACATAGAATTGTAGGACAGCTCACTATTTCGCTGGTCTTCGTGTGACTCATTGATTCTAGGCAGCAATCCGAAGATCATGACTCATCCTGTAAATGGACCAACCGCGCCAGGCTGCCAAATTCCGATCCAAAGCGGAAACGAAAAAGGCGATCTTCCTGAGGGGTGCCTGAAGTTTAGGCGAGACCGTGAAGAGGGCAGTGGGCGATTGGACACGGAAAGCATCATATATGGGAGCAATCCATTTTTACCTTCTGTAGGAATGCGTAATGCTTGCGGCTTGCCGGTTGAACCCTCGCTTGTCCTCCGCGGCCTGCGTACTATGACTCCAATCGAAAACCTTTTGGTGGCTGTACGTGTCTGTCATGCCCGCAGCATCAAAATTCACGCATTACATGCTCCAGGCTCTCGTGTGCGTCGCAATAAAGCTGCACCATGCTCGAGTACTCTGCCGACCAGCATTTCCGTATGACATCCCCACAAAAGAGACGGTCGACGTTTGGGAGGTCGCGAAGTAATGGCCGGACCCACCCGCGCATAAAAAGGTTACATTCGTACCGTTGCCAGGCCACAATCGAGTAGATAACGCAGCCAAGGTGGAAAATATCGGCTTGGGCGGTCAAGCCGTTATCACTGGCCGCGTTGAGGTCGGCGTCCAATGGCAACAAAGGGCATTGGCCGAAATCAATCATTTTGAGCGATAGGTCGTCAGCGACGAGTATATTTCGAAGCGCTATATCGTCGACCAGAACTTTGGAGCTGTGAAAGTGGAGTATCGTTTTGATAATGGATAGGATCCATCCAGCTTTCCGAGACCGATCAACTGCGGCCTCGCTTTCAATATAAGCTTCGAGATCGCCTCGCTTGTAAAGAGCAAGCCGGATACCATCTTCTGAAATATTGATACACTCAGCGATCCCGTCACAACGTCCTACCCGTAGATAAACGGCTTTCTCCGATTCCAACATTCCGCGGTTTACGTCGTTGACGTATTCTTGATTCTCACGATGTTCTTCAGGCATGGATGTAAGGTCTCGGACTTTAGGAATTTTCATAGCATGAGAGCCATCAAGCAAGACAACCGAGTTCGTCCCAGTTCCAAGGAATGTCTCGGTGTAGAAGTGGAAGCGAGTTCCATCGGGCTTCAAAAACGACATGGAATTGTCGACGAGCGCTGGGATATTGCAGGTTGGAGATTGGCAAAAATCCTCTTCTTTCCTCTTCACAGTGGTAGACGCAAGCCTGATCATTTTCAAGACATGGCGACATTTTCAGTTGGTGAGATTGATTTTGCAGCTAGCCTCTAGATGATCGGCGGACTACTTGCTGCGCCTCATCTTTCCGTAGTAGCATCCACTCTTGCTCCTAGCACCCCCTCCTAACCACGGCATGATTGGCTCAGGTGGAGCAGACAAGGTTGAGACTCGTAAGTATTTCGACATGATAGAATTCACGTTCTAGAAGCTTCCGACTTTCCGGAGGGTCCGTGCACTGACCAGGATCGCTTTCGGTTTCCATGATAGACCGTGACATGCTCTTTCAATTCCAACCTTTGTTTATGTATTGTTCTAGGCTATATTTGGTGGACAAGCGAAGTCCTTTGTTGCATTCCCCCTCACTGACATCCCTCAGTCCCCATCAAAATCAGCCTCGACAGCAATGCGCCTTCTATGTCTCACAGGACTATATAGCACCTCGTCCCTACGCTCACAAAAGACGCCTAAATGGACTCATACCAGTCTACTGATATCCTCTCGGTGTGCCACCTTGGTATACCGCGCCAAGGGTCAACGAGTTGCCGAAGCCGGTCACCTCTTGTAACAAAGCCGTTTGACCTGACGTCGGAGCAGTAAAATCAAATTGTGTCGGAAAGCGCATGCTCGCTGTGAGGCCAAATGGAACATCATTAGGTGATGGATGGTAAGGATTGAACGTCTGATTTGCTGTGCTCAAGAGAGGCGCTCTCGAATTGCCCGGCCCTCCCATCGCCAGAGGCTGCATTAGTGCCTCTGCTCCACTGCCCACCACAGATGCGTGGCCTTGGAAGACAGGCTGTTCACAGAAACGTTCAGGATAGGAACCCGGTCCGACGACGTCATTACTCAGTTCTTCGTCGCTAGTAACACCTGTATATGGATTCTCTTCGTATTCTTTCCCTATAGGTAGTAAGCCTGATTAGCACGGTGTTTTCCAAAAAAGATGGGAAAAGGGAGAAGGGATCAGTTTACCGAGCTCGTCCATATGAGCCTGATATAAAGATGGCGCCGGATTTGACCGTGGATCGGCTGCGTTTCTAGTCCCATCACTCGTACCTAAGCCAAATGCATTTCTCGTCTGTTGTTGCGGAGTTGTTCGTGACGTGAGCACAGCCGATCCAGGATCCGATCGTTGATGTTGATGCCGTTTGAGCTCGGCCTGAGTATCTATGCCTAGAACTCGAATCAGAAGAGTTTGAAGAGTAGCTTATCTGCGCTCCTTACCTTTCTCAAAGAGTATGCGCTCAAGCAGAGAATTTTTGTACCGAGCAGCAAGCATTCCTCTCTTGTGGCGGCGTGGATTTGTTGCAGCTCCCAAATTTCTTTCCCTAGATGCTCATTCGAATTTCCCAAATGCTTGGCGAGCGCTGTTTGACGGTTTTTGTAAGAAGCTTGAGCTTCACGGTTTTTCTGCTTGCGTGCCGCGAGAGTGTTGTACATCTTTGTGAATCATTAGCCCTAGCCCATCACAGCCTCGTAGACAATTGACTGAGGTGCAGGCGGAATAAAGGCAGTAAGAAATTCGCCGCATTTATCGGACTTCATCTTAGTACCGTAGTTGCACCTCCTTTCAGTCGGCGATGTCGCGGCAACACCAGCAGCGGCTCATGTCTTGAACCGCTCGACGACGGCATCCAGCGTTGGAAAATCGTCGACGAAAATGCATATAACATTCGTGAAGAGGAAGGAAAAGCGCGCGGGGATAACATCTAAAGAGGTGAACTCTGGTGGGCATTCCACTAAAGACTGTATATAAAAGCCTCGTGACAGGTGGTATAATGGGCTTTGGGCGGAAGCTTATATGTGATTTCACTGTTAGCAAAGAGGATTGGGTGTTCAGGACGGACGCTTGTAGTTTCGAGACGAAGATTAGCCAATTCATCATAGCGGCCTTTCTTTGTATTACTGTATGGGAATAGCTCGTGGAGGGCAGCATTCTTGGCTTTGTGCCCTATAGTAGAAAAGAAACACTGTTTTGCGGCTCTGTAAAACTATCCCAGACTCGCGTATGCAGATCTGCTTACTAATCCACAGTAAATGAATCCGAGAAACGTGAGTAGACTGCGTGAGATTTACCTCAAGGATTGCCATCGGCTGGAACCTGAGCATTATGTTCCCGCTCTTAACGATGAAGCCAGTCCGGACCGGGCTCTCCGATCTATGTTTGGCGTCGTGATGTTCACTTCTCAAACGAGAAAGCGAGAAGTACTTTAGACGTGCTAGCTAAACCCTTTCGGGAAGCTGCCAAGCCCTTTCGGGTTAGACATGCTGACTCCGTATCCTGAGGGCAGCACGTCTGAACGCAAAAAACGGCCAGACCCGCGTTAATAGACCAGCACAACGAGACTTCGCAGCGATACAACGGCCTATTCTTTATCGAAATTTATTGATTTTTCCTCGCTCGGCGCGAGATAATCGACTTTCTAATACAACTTCTCCCTTTCTACCGAATCTTTCAGGGCTCTAGTACGTAAATAATTAGTAAAGCAAATTTACGTTTGCAACGTTATTTTGCTTGACTGAAATCACATTCCTATGGGAAATTTTTTAGAATGCCCCATACAACGAATTCTACGAGTTTGACCACAGAGACCCCGCCTTAAATATTATAAAGAAGTCTCCCGAAGAATAAAATAGACCTAGCCTATCGTAGGGAAAAAAGGTCGAAATATACAGCGTTAGCAGCGAATATCTGACAAAATTACAAGGTTTTACGCCAGTGATGGTATGAAGCAGTTTCTAGGCGATAGACTGACTGAATTGGCACCTAGCCAGTTTTTGTGCTGCCACCAACCGTAGGACAACCACACTTTCTATTGCTCGATTTCTCTCGCTCCCAAGCCACTTCCCGGCCTTGAGTGGTCGGCGCGTGGCTAGACGAATGTCACCATCTCTATGTTCATTTCTGCCTCCCTTACCCGTTTTCGCCATCTGGACAAGACATTTCCAGGATGGTATCACCGTGGGGTCCAATACTAATTAAGCAGTCTCCACTCATAACGCCAAGTCTATAAGGGTTCGAGGGTTCTGAGCAGGCTGTGGAAAGTGACAGTCGGACACCACATCCGTCACATCAAGCATTATGGCATACGAGCACGGAAATGGCCATCGCTATCACCCATATCACGCAGGAAGTGGGTCGCCACAAGTCAAATGCACGGTTGCAGGACATGACAGGATATCTTGAAACAAGAAAAATGGTACATCCTCCGGTCACAAAGTAAATTCCACATGAAAGAATATGACCATCACCAAACTTTGCATGTGCGAGTCGGTCTGCCCCGTTTGCGTCCATACTGTGGGCGGCCGTTTGCTTCAAACTGCCGCAGCAACTTCTGTGCGTTTCCTAGTTCACCTTTGCGCAGCCATGTATTTTTCCAGCGTACCATGTATTCCGTTCCCGACACCGTCTCTCTCTTGTCGAGTATCTTGATGATTTCCCACTCCGGCTCCTCGACTTGCGCTGCATCGCCTTGTCCCTGAACCTGCTCAACAATAGGTAGGCTGGTGATAGTACCGCTAGTAGGGCCTGGGGGGATGGTGGCATTACGGATTTCGGGGTCGACAACCTTCGATTCAGGAGAAGTGCCGTTGGCCTAGGTGTCGAGATGCTGGTGTTGGACCGCAAATATGTTTTCTGTTGAACGTCAGACGGGCCATTCACTTTCCCAAATAGAAAAAGCATATTCCACACCCCCCTTGACTGCCAGCAGCTTCATTTTGATGAGGTGACAAACAGCGGCGGCGTTTGATATGACGCTTCGACGCAGATTTCCCCTCAACGGCAGACAGACTCCTTTTCTTTATAGACGACGACTTTACGGTAGCCGGGACAGCAAGGACCGAGGTTTCATAACCCCTCAAGCCCCTTAGGCCCCACTGACTAAAATACCCAGATTCTATATATCTACGCTGCAATTCCATTTCGTCCGCAAAATTACTTACGGTGCACGGTAAGGAACCGCTTACATGGTTCCTTCATATTCTTCCTGGCCGAAGACGCACATGCCTCAATCACTAAGTATTAGAAAAGTCATAATGTCTCCATACTCTAATGGGGCTGAGCGCGAGAGGATTCCTGTAAAAGCCCGATTTATAATG
>JAABUX010006940.1_pt1 | contig 13401 bp, 17 predicted proteins | sample 5561851 | NCBI WGS metagenome assembly JAABUX01 (sample SAMN10711883, study PRJNA513361) | rock metagenome | isolation source: Antarctica rocks | place: Antarctica: Victoria Land, Richard Nunatak red sandstone | collected 2016-01-03 | reverse complement strand
ACATCGACCGGCAGGGGCGCGTCGTCAAAATCCTGCACGCGATCAAACCCTGGCGCCTGGGCCCCATCGTCTTCAAAAGCGCCTGGGTCGTGGAGTTACTGGCGTATAGAGCGGCCGAAACGGGTACCCAGGTCGGCGACCTCATCGACATTGCCCGCACCGCGGCATCTTCCGCCGACGCCGTCGAGGAACGCGCCATAGGGGACAGGGTAAGCATCGGGAGCTAGACGCATCGGGTATCCTGTCAATGCAGGGCAAGGATTGGAGGGCCGGCGGCAACACAGCCCCCACGACAGCCTCGTGCGGAGAGTCGTGCGGCTGCGGGCCAACGACGCCTGCGAATACTGCCTGCACCCGACGGTCGGCCAATTCCACATTGACCACATCATCCCAGCGGACGTGTGGGTCGGCTACACGGCCAACAAGATACCCGGCCTGTCGCCGATCGAGGGGCGACGCGGCGATCAGGAGCAATTGGTCAATCGTTTGCCCGATGCTCATGTCAGGATTGAGCGTCAGGATGCCGGGCACATGCCGCCCGCTATGCACATGATCTATCAGATGCCCAGGCATGGATTTGCGATTGTTCGTGACCAGGATGAAGCCGGTGTCTTGGCGCCAGCGGAGGATATCAGGATCCAGAGTACCGCGTGGTGGCGCGTCGGGGTCTCCGACCAGCCAGACGGTGAGATCGGGCTGCTGTCGCAGGATCTGTGTCTTGTAGAGCGGGTCGACATGCTCATCCAATAGATAACGGACAGGCATCAGCTAAGCGGACCACGTCTTGGGGAGGTTCTTGGCCTGTTCCGTGGCCTTACGCTGTCCATCCGGATCATCCCAAAGTTCACGCCACACCTCTAGCGCCCGCTGTACCTCGCTTTGTATCTCGACCCGGACATCCTCGACACTCCGGCCGCGCTCGGCCGCGATCTCGCTCGCGCGTTGCCCCTGTGCCGCAATGAGGGCGTCGAGCTCCTTTTGCGCGGTGTCGGTAATGGTCCCCTCATCCTGGCGGTCAAACAGGTGCGCCAGGGCGCGCTCCTCGGAGCGGCTGAGGAACGGCCCGCCCTCGTCGTCGAACTCGTCCCTGACGGCCCTGACGTCGAAAAGGTCGTCGAGATCGACTACATTATGTCTTCTAATAGACAAACCCGTACTGCTTGAAGTGATGATCGAAAGCGAATGCCGCATCAATAATTGTTAGTCAAGCCAGATTCACTCGGTCGTATGGTCGTGCGTGTATGCCTCCGCCAGATAGCTGTGCTTGTTGCGCGCCACGTCGCGGGGGCCATCCGCGCCGTCTACGCCCACGATGTTCCATATAGGGTCGTCCGCCCCAAAGGCCCCTTCCTTCTCGCGTGTTATCGGTAGAACGACAGCCACATCCTCATCGCCTCGCCGCAGGATGCGCGGCTCGTCAGTGCTCTGAACGTCCTCAGCCAGCGCCGATAAATCAACCGATCCACGTACATTGATCCGCTTCGGTTCACGCGCTTGCATCGTGCACCTCCTATTCACTAACACTATAGCACGGCCCATACCGAGGGGAGACGCGTGCCTTTAGTGCGGGGCGCGTCACGGAACCGTGGCGTGATCTGGGGGCCGCGGCCGGTCGTGGCCAGCCGCGGCCCGCGCCTGCTCGACGCTCTGACTCCGATCCGCGGCGCCTACCCCATACCCATTACGGTATAATGGGGCGTGAGCAACATGCGTCGTCCCATCTTCTTCGTAGGCAGCAGTCGTGACGACTTGAGCAGCTTCCCGACGCGCGTCAAGAGCCTGGTGGGCTATGCGCTACACCTCGCGCAGCTTGGCGACGTGAGCGAGAAGGCCAAGCCGCTCAAGGGTTTTGGGTCCGGCGTCTTGGAGGTTGTGACCGATCACGATAAGGAGACCTACCGCGCGGTCTACACCGTACGCTTAACCAGCGGCGTGTACGTGCTGCATTGCTTCCAAAAGAAAAGTTCGCATGGTATAAAGACGCCGCGGCACGAGATCGCCTTGATTAAGCGACGGCTGGCCGAGGCGATAGAGCAGGACAGGGAATTCATCGAGGCAGGAAGTTAAGGAGGTAGGATCATGCGCGAGGGGATCATCGCCGGTAGCGACAACGTGTTCGCGGACATCGGACACCCCCATCCCCAAGAGGCGCTGGCGAAGGCACAATTGGCGCATCGCATCGCCACCGTTATCATGCAACGCGGCTTAACGCAGGCACAAGCCGCGCGCTTACTCGGCACGCCGCAGTCCAAGGTGTCGCTGGTTGTGACTGGCCAACTCGACGGATTCACCATCGACCGCCTGCTGCGTTTTCTGACCGCGCTGGACGAAGACGTGGAGATAACGGTCCGCCACGCACAGGTTCCAGCCCGGTTGCATGTGGCGCTTGGATAGGAAGACGGCAGCGCTCTGTTGACATCCCGACGGCGCAAGTGAGTCACCTCGTGCGCGTGTCGCGCTGTCGTGCCCGCTCGACACTATCATCAAGCGTCGCTGGATCCCGATACGTGGACTGTCGCCCCAACAGGTGAGCGGTCAGCGGTGAGGTATCGAGGAGATACTTTTTCAAGTCATCCTAGATGGAATCGATGGGCGGTGTCGGCCCGCTGTCATGCCTGATGCGATCCAGCGCCGCCTCCGCCCAGTCGAGGTCGCTCCAGACGCCCGCCAGGTTTATCGGCTCGGCGGCAGGATGCCCCTTCGCCACGTAAGCGTCGGCATCGTCCTCGCTTGTGAAATAGCGCACCTCATCGCCGACCGGCAACACAATAAGCGGCTGATCCACGCGCGCCGTCAGGCCCGTGTTGTGCCGTTCTCGCAACCCGCTCATCCCCTACCCCCGCTATTGCTCGAAAGCCTGATACAGTGTCCACCCATATTCCCACTAGTATGGCATATACCCACGCTTATATCTACGTCCGCGCCTGAATCGGCCCAACCGTTTCGATGACCACCGGATAGCCTTTGACCATCGTCGGGACCAAGGATCGTACCTGCGGATTATCTTCACGCAGATACACTTTGATGCCCTCGCGGCCCCCGTCCGTATCGACGATCCCGACCCCGGATATGCTGGCGTTCTGGAGCAACGACCGCGATAGTTCGCGCTTCGCCGCTTGGATCGTCCGATCACGCCCCAAGACGTTGTGTAAACGTTTTTTCATGTGCCCCTATCCCACTTCCCACATGCTCCCCAATGTCTTCTCGCAACCGTTTGCATCCCTCAAACCAAGCGGATGCCCAGTTTGCGCAACACTGGTTGAATTGGGTTAGCATATGTTATATCGGCTGCGCTACTCCCAGCAAAAAGCAGTCCACATGCGCGGCCCCTCCCATCCATGATGACCGAGCCGGAGTCACCACCCGCGCTGAATGGCGCCGTTGGCGGCACACCACGGACAACTATCGTGTTGATGAACACAGCAACGCCATCCGCCTCGTAGTCCACGCGAATATCGGCACTGACGTCGGTGATGATACCGCGTGTGAGGCCGGTGGTTCGGCCATGCTTGACGACGACCATGGTGCGTTTCGCTCCTACCGTACCACGGATGATGCCGAGCGCACAGACTTCGTTCAAGATCGTCCCGTCCTCGACGACGGCCACCGCACCATCTATCATGTTCTCACTGCCGTCAAACTTAATCGGCACGAAACGGGCCAGATTGCCGATCCGGTTCTCATCAAGCCGATCATCATCGTTGGGGCCCGGCTGGACAATCGCATCGCCCACAACCGCCTTATTGCAGTTAGCCAACACATGGTTGTTGCTGAGGATATAACGTCGCCCATTATCGCGCACCCCCCTGTCGCGAACCATGGCCCCGATCGTACCTGCCGTGATCCCGACATGTCCAACCGAGACCCCGCATGGCGCCGGGCGCAAGCGTTCACGACGTTGCGCCGAATCCCATTGCTGCAACGGACGAATCGTCCCAACCTCTTCCACGTCGGTCTTGATATCATCGATCATCGCAGGCAGTCTATCCTCGTCGCTCACTTCGGCATGGGCGTACTTAGGGCTCGTTAAACAATTACTTCCCGTTTTTGGGCGCAGGCTCATAGCCGCTTTGCCCGACAGCGGCGGGAAGTTATTCCTTGGCGACTCCTTAGCGCGCACGTAGAACGTGATGCAGCGGTCCCCGGTCAACTGGTTGCTAACCACTTTCTCGCCGATACCGATCCCCACGACATTAGTCAATGGTTCGGAACTTGGGGCTTGCGATGATTGCGATACGCGGGCACGCGCGACAAAGTCGGGGTGCGCTCCCAACAGGTAGCGTCTAACGGCTCTAACCTTAGCGGCATGCAGTTCACGCTCCGATGAGGCGATGGATACCACCCGCGTTAGGAGTCCCGGCGCCCGCATCTCCATGAACGATCCTCTCGATCATGCCCCAACAATGGTGGCTCGCCATAAGGCAATAGGCTAGCCTTTCCTGTTCGCTATCATAGCACACTGCTCAGGATGTCCTTGGAATTCGTGCGCATCTACGAAAGGAACATATCCTTTTGGACGAGGTAACAGGGAAATTACCTGACCAAATCGCCGCGAAATCGAGGCAATGAATGCCACCCCAATACCCTTGGCCGCTAGCGAATCACGCAAGAATACCGATATCGTCATTACATTGACCGGGCATCTGTATCTCCACCTCCACGGCGTAGTTAGTGATGTGCCCAGGGTGGTACGGAGCTATGATCGTATCCTTCTGGCTCCCATCGTTTACCAGCATGCCATTGACGTGCTTCCACGCCGAGGAACCCGACCACTTATCGAATCCACCCGACGTATCCGCTTGGTACAGCACCGTTCCCGGCGCTGGATGCGTTGGTTGCACCGGCTGTGGTTGCACGGGTCCCGAAGCTGCCCCTTGCAAGCGGACGGTCAGGCTGCTCAACCCGCTCCACTGGTTGCCGCCCATCCAGGCGCGCACCCACACTTGCATGTCGCCCCCGTGCATGTGGCCCTCCGCGCGGCTGCCCTTGCCGACATTGTACGTGGCGCCGCCCAAGCGCCCGTCCCACGCGAGGTTCTGCCACACGACGGCCCCATTCTGCACGAAGCTCCACACGTACCCCTTCGCCCCGCTCAACGGCTGCACCTGGAACAGCATGCTGCCGTTCAGCGGGAACGTTTGCCCGCTCGACGGGAACACGAACGTCGGGCTCGCCTGCGTCCGCGCGGCGACGGGCGCGCCAACCTTGTGCGCGGAAGCGACGTTGGGGATGGCCGCGAGGACGAGCCCCGCGACGACGAGGGTGAGTACAGATCGGTAAGTTATCCGTTTCATGATAAGTCCCTCCTCAAACCTGAATTATTCGTAGGCGCGTAGAAGCCCTGGGAGCGCAGGCTTCTCGCTGCGCTGCTCACCCGTCCCAACGTCCGCAGGCGCGGATCGGCCATCCCCGCTGGGCCGACGCGTCGCGGCCCGTCCCTGTACATCATGACGCGCTTTCCTCCTCGCTCCCGTACATCATGACGCGCTTTCCTCCTCGCTCCCGTACATCATGACGCGCTTTCCTCCTCGCCCCCCCCGCCCCCTCCGGGGGAGCCTGGGGAGAGGCCTCCCCCCAGACCCCCGCCATACGCTCATCGCGGGCGGCACGGGGCTTGGACATGGGAGATGGCCTGTGGTCCCCGCGCCACTCCAGAGGCCGCGCCTGCCTGCGGCCCCTCCATGCGCTGCGTCTGGCTATCGGTACGGCGGCGCTCGGTACTGCTATCGCGCTCGCCAGCACCCTCTCCATCATCCGTCACACTCTCTTTTTGGCGGGGGTCTGGGGGGAGGCATCTCCCCAGGCTCCCCCGGAGGGGGCGGGGGGGCGAGGAAGGAGACAAGCTAGCTGGCGATGGTGATCTGCGTCGGCGCGCTCCATCCGGCGAGCGCCTTGCCCTTCGCGTCGAGCGGCAGCAGGGCGTATTGGTACGTGCCGGTGGGGAAACCCGTATCGTCCCAGGTGTACCTGGTGCTGTGGTAGGCCGTGGCCGAGAAGGCGAGCGGCGTCTTCGCCGTGATGGTCGCGGACGCGTCGGTGTTGACGACCCAGACGTGGAAGAGGTAGTTCGTCGCGCCGGGGAACGCGTTCCAGCCGACGAGTACCTTGCTGTTGGCGGGCACGCCCGCGTTAGCAGTAGGGTAGCGCGACACGACTGTCGTCGGCGGGAGGCTGCCGATGGAGAGCGTGGCAACGACATCGACGCTGCCGCATCCACCTGGTGCTGATAGGGTGAGATAATCAACGCCGCGCACCCGCACGCTGAAACGCTTTTGAACCAGCCCGTTGAGGGTCGTATTGTAGAGCGCCCGCTGATGCGCGGGATCGCTGTTATCGTAGATCACCAACCGCGCGCCGTAGGCGACGCTTTGGGTATAGTAGATAGTGCCCGACAGTTCATCATAGGTACCGTGGAGGCGAAACGTTGCGGTCGCGGTCCCGCCGCAGCCGCCTTGACTCAATTCCACGCCGCTATTCAGCGTCAAGTCCCGATAGTGGCCGGGGTTCTGGACGGTCAGGATGCTGGCATTGTTGCTATCGGAGACAAGGGGCAACGAGTCTAGGGGCACGGACGTATAGCGCGGCGCGTCCGCGCGAGCGATGCGGCTGCTTGGCCCAAAGGTGACGCTGGGAATGGCAATGAGGCACGCGACGATAATTGCTGTAAGCCGCTTCATGATATCCGCTCCGTTTTCTTGTGCTATAACGACCGGCGTGACGGCGCGTTGCCCGACGTGATTACGCGGTCTTGATCGGCATACTAACACAAACTTCACTCATCGTCTAAGGCACATCCCTCGCAATAGCTCACAGTATGCTATGTGAACAGTGCTGGGAGCGTCAGGCGCCGGTTTGGGCAGCGTATGCGCCGCCTTCGTGAAGCCAAGGGCTGGTCGCAGGAGCGCCTGGCCGCCGAAGCACAATTGCATGCCACCTACTTGAGCGAGGTCGAGCACGGCAAACGCAACATCTCGATAGACAACATCGCCAAGCTCGCCGAGGCGCTCGACGTCCCGATGGTCACGCTGTTCGAGGATGAGTAGGACATCCCGCTGTAGCGTCCACGCGCCGGCGCCGCGCTACGCGCCTATGTCGGGAACGGCCGCCGCTCGTCTTCATCGGACAACGGCTTCATCAGCGGGCCAAGAATACCCATCTAACCCCTCCTAACTGTCTATATCTATTGTCTCCGCCGGTCACGGCAGCGCCACGATGCCGCCTCCGATAAGCGCCAGGAGCCCTTTCTCTTCCCCCCTCCGCCCCCAAGGAGGAACCTGGGGAGATGCCTCCCCCCAGACCCCCGCCAAGAGGCGCGTGGAGACAGACATCGCGGCCATACCCAATAATTCATCGCTCCCTAGCCCCTAGTGATGCCGCACTCGTTGAGGCGGACGCTCACTCTGTAGGGTTACATGCAGCGCCCCCGTCGTGGCCGTCAGGGTGCGCTGTTTCTTGCCCACCGTGCTCCGCGCGCTCACGCTAACCGTTAGTGTTGCCGCTACCTTGTACTGGCGTGGCTCATAGGGGATGCGCACCTGCTCCATCAGGTAGCCATCCAGTTTCCCTGTGCGCGGCTCGGCTTGTCGCGCATTCGACGGCGCCGTGTACGTCACGCTCTCCTTGCTGCCCTGGACGTGCAGAGTGACCGCGATCTTGATGGGTGTGTTCTCCGCCGCGTCCACGCGCACCAGGATCGTGCTGTTCGTCTGAATCGTCGCGCCTGCCAACGGTTTGCCGTTAGGCAAGCTCACGCTTACTATGGGCGTGACATAGGCAGGCGTGAGCCGCATCGCCGACGATGCCAGCGTCGCGCTACCGCCGCAGGCCGCGCGGACATCGACCCTCAGCGCGACTGTCGCCGCCGTCGCTGGCACATAGGCGATGCGCGCGTACCCCATGGCGTTTCCGCTAGAATTCGTCGTGGCCGTCGTGGCAACATGCCCCACCACCACGGTCCGCTTAACCGTCTTGCGATGCCGCCCCGTGCCTGTCGTCGTCGTCACCGTATGCATCAGGTCGATGAGCGTCTGCACGCGCATCCGTGGCGCCGCGCGGACCCCGACCGCGACCATCTGGCCACTGAGCAGCTGCGTCCCTTTCTTAAAGGTCTTGCCATTGACCAGGACGCGCGTCACTGCTGGCCTAACGCATGTCGCCTGCGTCCGCGTCACTCCCGCCACACGCGAGATCGGCGTGCTCGTGGCGATCTGATGGGTGATCGTCGCACTATGTGCTACCGTGTTGGTCGGCGACGGTGTGCTGGTCGTCACTCCCGATGCGGGCGCCGTGGTTGGGAGCGCGCTCGGCGGGACAGCCGTATTGGTCGGAGCTATCACCGGCGGGTTAGGCATACTGGTCGGCGCTGCTGGCGGGACCGGCGTGTTGGTCGCGGTTGCGACAGGCGGGACCGCGGTGTTCGTCGGGGTTGCCGCCGGTGGGGCGAACGTGTTGGCCGACGTCGCGGTCGGCGGGACCGGTGTATTAGTTGGCGTCATGCTCGGTGGAGCAAACGAAGCCGCGCTGTAGGCTTGCGTGGTCCACAAGGACGGATAGCTTACATAGGTCGTGGGGCTGGAGTCGGGAACGACGGTGACGCCGGTCACGTAGTAGGGGCCGTCGATGCCAAGCGCGGCGATGTCGGCGCCGGAAAACTGCAGCGCGACCTGCGTCGGCGCGGACGACAGCCGGACGGACTGCGTGACCGCCGTGATGTACTGGCCCTGCGCCGAAGCCAGGGTGGCGGCCACCTGGTACGAATCGTTCAGCGCCCCCGTGGCTGTGAAGGAAACGGTAAGGTTCTGGAATTGGCCCTTGGCATTGGGATTGGTTCCCATGTCCTGCGTCCCAGGCAGAATCTGGATGAGGGGCCGCGCGAACTGGGCCGCCACATACGGCGCCGTGGTGTAGGCTAGGGGAACCTCGTCATCGGTCAACACCGAGCCGGAGGAATCATCCGTCAGCGTCAGATCGCGCAGTTGGTAGGGGCCATCTTTGCCGGTCGCGCCAACTGTCTTACCGTCGAAGCTCAACGCGAGGGACTGGGACGCGCCTGCGGATAGGCCGGCAGTAACCCCAGCCGTGCCTATTACATCGCCGGCCGCATCGGTCAGCGTGCCGTGCAGGCTGTATGTACCGGCCGCGTTGACCTGGATAGCCGGCGTGATGATCAGGGACGAATACAGCCCAAAGTCGCCCGGTGTGGCGCCCTCGGCATATGCCCCCGCGAATGAGGCGTTGCCGGTGGCAACGGTGAAGAAAGCCAGCCCGGTGAGTGCGAATGGCGCGCCCTTATCCGTCCCCGTCGCCACTAAGTTGATGGTGTACTCGCCCGGCGTCGCCAGCGCGCCGAAGTCGCCGCTATACACACCCTGACCAGCGTTAGTAAGGGTGATGGTCACCGGCGCGGTCCCGCTGAGCGACGCCGTGGCGGTGATCGTGGCGCCGGCGATGGAGATGCCAGCGTCGGCTAAGGTGATGCTGATAGGCGCCGTTGTGCCGGGTTGGTACGTCGCCGCTGCGGGCGGGATGATCGCGATGGTGGACAAGAACGATGTTCCTAGGAGGAAGTGCGCCGACTGCCCCTGAGAGTTTGTGTTCGTGATGACCGCGGTCCACAAGCCGGAGGAGGGGTTGCTCAACTCATAATCCAACCCGCCACCGCCACCGCTATTGAGCGTCTGCGTATATTGCGCGCTGGAATTGAGCGGCGTGATGGAATGGCCCGAGGGATCGATCAAAGTCATCTGCAGCGTGTCTTGATCCCACATCAGGAAAGTATTGAGATCGCTGCTACTGGCGACGGCGAACGTCCGTGTCACGGTAGACGCTGGAGCGACCGTCCCTAGGAGGCCGGGGCCGAAGTGAGGCTGCGTCCCCGCCGCCGACAGCGTCGCGCGCGCCCGCGCCTGTCCTGAGATTGACCCGGCGACGGGGCGGGCGGGTGGAAGACCCAAGTATGGCGCGACCAAATCGGACACGTCTTTATGGTTCGTAATGTCAAAGTGGTTATAGCCTACGACACCCAGGAACGTGGCGGGGGCGGCCTTCACGCTGTCTACCGGCACGATACCATCAGAGTCGGCCCCAAGATAGAAGGCTTTGGCAAACCATTCCGGTATCTGTATCGGCCCGACACTAACGCCAGGGTTTTTGCCGGCGACAGTGAAGTAGTCGATGCTGGGGTTAGGCGGAAGCAAGCTGCCGTCGTGAAACGCTTGGTATCCAAGCCAATATGTTCGTGTCAACTGCTCCGCCCCAGGCGAGAAGTTCTCAATGACGTATGTACAGAGATCAAGGGCGATGGAAGCAATAGGGTTGTCGAAAGCCACGCCGAAAGCGCATGGACCTCCAACCAGGGCGTCAGCCAAAGGTGTTCCCGCATAGGGAACAGCCAGCATCACCAGGTTGGCTATCTTGGACCCGTCGCCGATGGCAGCATAGCTTGCGTCAAGGCCGCCCATACTATGCGTCAGGACATTGACCTTGGCGACACCATAGCGCGTCAGCACTTTGTTGATTTGGACGTCGACCTGCTCCGCGTTGTTTTGGTAAGACCCGAACGCCGATACTTGAGCGCGCGCGTCAGAGTCGTAGTAATTGGGGTTATTGGGGTCCTCTTACGAAGGACGGATGTTGGGCACACCGAGTCCATACAGATAGTTGGTGGTTTGGCCCGAGGAGTCTTCCTGCACCCAATTTTTCCATGTATTCCATCCACCCAGGTCCGCAGGATTGGTGCTAGCAACTGGCAACGGTTTATGATCGAGATCGGGCGCGACACCGTGCACTCACGAAACCACGGTTCCCGCCTGCATTCTCGACGAACAAGGGTCCCGCCAATTGTCCGTATTGGGGCGAGCCGGTTATGCCCTCATCCCCCGACAACGCCCCGTAGAAGCGGTTGATATCAACCGTGACGGAGGCCGAGGACGCGGGGAAGATATTGCTAGAGTTCGCGGTGACCCAGTCCTCGTCGTTGGCCGTCACTTGTGGCGGTGGCGGGGTGACATAGCCGCGCGTCCCCCCGCCGTTGCCACCTACAATAATAGAGGTTCCCGCCCCAAGGTCACCGAGCGTGAATTGCAAGCTACCATCCGCGCCGTTGCCACCCGTAGGATATTGCTGGCTCTCGGGATAGTTGTTGAAGGACGCCCCCCCGACCATTTTTTGGAAGGTGTTGTCCGCGCTCTGCTGGCTCTCGTCCTCGATCGAGAGGTCCCACTGCGCGTTATATCCACTAATGCCGATGCCTTGCTCCAGAGAGTAGACCGAGCCGAGTTGTCCATCCAAGTACTGACCGTCGGCGCCAGGGCTGCTATCACCGCCGTTGAGGTCGTCCAGATCGTACAAGTGGTAGAGCGACACATTGGAGATAGCGGCATCGCCGGGCGCAGTGACCTTGACGGAGTATGACACGTTCTTGTCCGTGCCGCCGACGCTCATAGTCCAGTCGACCCGTGTGTCGTCGGCGAGGAACTCGAACGTCACGACCAACGGGTCCTGGCCGGGAGCGGAGTCTTGCGTGACCTTGACGGGGACCATCGAATCGGCGATCGTACCCGCCGGGACGTTGGCCGCGTTCTTCGACCACCAGGAGCCGTACTCGCCGTTGGGCGTACCATAGACATACCGAACGCCATTCTTGATGAAGCTGAGGGCGATGCTACCCTCGATATTGGTGTACGAGTAGGAGCACCCGCCGTAGGCGTCATAGTAGAGGTCGCCGGGGAATCCCAAGCCGGACCCACTGGACAACGAGGGGTCGAAGTCAAACGTCCAGTAGACGTAGTCGTTGCCGATGGTGTACTGCGTGCCGCTCTGATTGAGATAAGGCTGCCCGTTGCAGTTTGCCGCATCGCGCGGAGTGATCGCAGCGGCGCGCCGTTCGTGACGCCCAGGCCCGACATCAGAGGCGTGGCGCCGGGCTTGGATCGTGGTGTGTAAGGCCCCTACCTTAGCGGACAGCGGCGCTACGTTCCCCCTGGCTTGATGCGCGGACGCTCGCCTATCAAACGCGAGGAGCGAACGCGTTTGCGCGGGATACGACGCGCGCACAGCGGCGCTTCCAACCGCGTGGGCGTGCCGGTCGTTGTTTGGGGACATGAAGGAGAGTAGCAGCGCGAGGGTGAGGGTGGCGTAGAGTGTCTTGTGCTTGTGCATTGTTTGTCCTCCTGCTTATCGCGCTGCTCATGCCAATAGAATGGCTCATCGACCATCCGTCGCTATCGGCAGTTCTTGCAATGTCTACTATTTACTGTCTTAGCCATCAGCCTGACCTATTGCTTGTGCGCTATCATAACATATGGCAGGTTAAGATCCGGTTAAGTGTTGAGCCACATGCGGTTAAGGTTGGTTAAGATCCACATGCCGTTGCTTCGAGGAGCGTCGGTTCGTGCCCAATTATGGATGGAACAGGGGGTGGTTTGTCCAAGCACAACCGGCACAGAACCGGCACAATCGCACATTTGCCTGCGATCCGTCACTGCTATGCCCTTCAGGGCCAGGCCACGTCCCGCACGACTCTCTAACGAGTGCATGAGTACGCGCCAGTTTTTCGCGCTGACGTCGCGTATTCACTGGGGGCGTCGTTTCTCGCTGCGCTGCCAGCCGGCACGCCGTCGCGGGCGGGCGTGTCGGCGCCGCCAACCGCCGTGGCGGCGACCGTAAGCCGGCAAGATGCCGGCGCTCCCAGTAGATACGACGCGTGCCTGGCCGACTAAACGCGCAAAGTGGCGCGATCCCCTTGTGTTATGAGGGCGCGAGTGTAGCCGTGGCGCAGCGCATGGGTGTGACGCGGAGGGCGCGAGATCGCGGCGGTAGAGATGGGTGGGGATAAGGACGTAGTCAGGGCGTGGGGTTGGAGTAGAGCAGGATGCCGGGGATACGGGATACGATTATAGTGCTTCGCATTTCGTGTCACGACGATCAGATTGTGATGGAGAGCGGCTGTCCCGATCAAGAGGTGGGATGGGTGGAGATGCGGCGGTTTTCGTAGCTGTCTTGGAGGAACTGGTCGGTATCCACATCCGCCCAGCCGCCGGCCGCCGCCTCGAACGCGGCGATGTCCTCCGCCGTCGGTTCCCGCTTGGCCCGGCGGACGGCTCGGCGCGCCGCCGGCCTCAGCACGGCAACCACGTCCTGGTTGATTCCGATGGTTCGGGGGCGTTTGGTTTTGCTCACCTCGTCGGCCAACTCCGCTAAACGGCCCATGTCGATGGCTATCCCCTTTGCCATGTTCGATCTCCTTTAACAAGGCCATTTAACGTCACTATACAGAGTGTCCCACCTCCTCTCAGGCCCAGGGCTGCGTTTTTGTCGCGGTCGATGGACCCATGGGCTTGAACGGCCGCCGTCCCTCGTGTTATGATGGCGCGGAGCGTGGCCGTGGCGCGGCGCATGGGT
>JAABUX010006938.1_pt1 | contig 13406 bp, 9 predicted proteins | sample 5561851 | NCBI WGS metagenome assembly JAABUX01 (sample SAMN10711883, study PRJNA513361) | rock metagenome | isolation source: Antarctica rocks | place: Antarctica: Victoria Land, Richard Nunatak red sandstone | collected 2016-01-03 | reverse complement strand
GTCAACAGCCAGGCCGAGGCGCTGGGCATCCAGCGCCTGCGCGCTCGCACCAATGCGGGCTTCGGCCTCAAGGTCATGGCCTCCGTGCTGGCCTTGGTCTGCGCCAATATGAACTAGCAATCACGGTCCTACTATGTGCTCACCCGGCGTGAACCCTACCGCGACCTCGGTCCCAACTACTTCGACGAGCATGATCGTCAGGCCGTCGAACGGCGCTTAGTCCGTCGTCTCGAGAAGCTGGGCCTCAAGGTAAGCATCGAACCCGCGGCCTGACGTGTTCTCCCTATTTCAGGGCAGTATCGTGCCATGTGGCCGAGTCCAGTGGTAGCGACCTTAACATCAGGCCGACACAACCGAGGAGAGCCAATGAAACAGCATAGCTTTGCCGCCACGGCAAAACTATGGGTGGAGTGACATTCGTCTGGTCCCCGGGATGCCACGCAGCCCCACGCATCCGAGGATGGGCTCTGTCCCCGTACCCCTCCCAGCCTCTGTGGGACGAAACGATGCTTTAGTGCCTCTCTCACTCGCGAGGAATGACAATTTGCTACGTAGGAAAAGACCGCGCTGGCGCGTCTTTATACACGAACGGGAGAAACGGCGGCGTATAGGCTGTGTGTCGCCGCTCTCTCGGGTGTTTGCCAGGGTGCGACGGCGTATGGGCTATGCGCTGTCGCATTCTGTACTCATAGTATCAATCGTGTGGGACCGGCGCAACGTGTCCACGCTGTCGGTCGGCTCCTCACATTATGTCGCAAATCTTTACGCGCGTATTCGGGAGTGCATAATGTCCTTGCCAAACGCCCCCACGCGGACGATGCAGGTGCGCGGGCATTATTCTTTACTATAGCAATACAATCTATACCACTAAGAAAACGAGCAGGTTAGGAGGAGAGATGGCCTTTAAAGGGGAACGCTTCGCCGTGCCCAAGCTGGCGCTCGCCGCCGCGACACTCGCGGCGCTGATCTCGCCAGCGCATGCCAGCACGGCGCACACAGGCACGGCGCGTGCGCGCCCAGCGTTCGTCCCGTCAGTACCCGTCGCGACGGACTCCAATCCAGGGGCGATCGCCACCAGCGATTTCAACGGCGACGGGAAGGCCGACCTCGCTGTCGCGGTCGACAGAAACGGGGGCGGCGTCGACCTCTTCCTCGGGAACGGCGATGGCTCCTTCGGGCCCGCCACCTTCTACGCCACGGGAAGCTATCCCGCCTTCCTGGCGACCGGCGACGTCAACGGCGACGGGAAGGCCGACTTAATCGTCGGGAACTCCAACGCGGGCACCGTGAGCATCTTCCTGGGCACGGGTAACGGGACGCTCGCCCGGTCGGCGTCCATCGGCGGTCTGACATCTCCCCACGCCGTGGCCGTTGGCGATCTCAACCGCGATGGCAAGCAGGACGTGGTCGTCGCGTTCGGGCGTGCGGGCGCTTCCTTCGTCGCGATCCTGCTCGGCCAGGGGGATGGCACATTCACGAAGGGTCGGTTGTATGCGGTCCCGAGCAGCGCCGACGCGGCCCCTTGTTGTGTGGCCCTGGGGGACGTGAATCGGGATGGGAAGCCGGATCTCGTAGTTGCCACCGGGGCTGACCATACGCTATACAACGGCGCCACGACGTCAATCCTCCCCGGCAACGGCGATGGGACCTTCGGTGCCTCTTGGAACGTCGATGCCGGGCCCAACGTAGCGGCGCTCCTGCTCGATGACCTCAACGGCAACGGTGGCCTCGATCTCATCGCGGGCAACGGCAACGTCAAAGAGCAGAACGGGGATGTCAACGTGCTGTTGAACGTGGGAGCCGGCACCTTCGGCCAATCCCGGGCGTACCTCTCGGGACAGGACGTGACATCCGTCGTCGCCGCGAGGTTCACGGGCGGGCGCTACGACGACCTTGTTGTCGGCAACAGCGCGGGGACGGTTACCCTGCTCCGCAACGACGGGAACGCATTATTCACGGCCAATTCGTCGTTCTCGGTCGGTGATGCTGTCGTAGCGATTGCGGCCGCCGACTTTAATGGCGACGGGTCGCTGGACCTCGCCGTGGTCGATGGGCACGACAACAAGGTCGTTGTCTACCTCAGCGAGCACGGCTTGGGCAGCGTGGCCGTCCCGTCGGCTACGCTGCCGCCCGTGGCCGTCCCGTCGGCTACGCTGCCGCCCGTGGCCGTCCCGTCGGCTACGCTGCCGCCCGTGGCCGTCCCGTCGGCTACGCTGCCGCCCGTGGCCGTCCCCTCTGTAACGCGGCTGGCCACGACCAGCACCAGTACGGCCCTCCCGATTACGGCCAGGAGCACGGCCACGGCCACGTTGTTGGCGCTGCTGCACCCCACGAGTACGCCGTCGAGCCGACGTGTAACGACCCTTACTCCCACCAGCATGCCACGGAGTGGAGGCGGACCGAGTCCTGAGCCCGTGACCACTCCGACCCCGTCCTCCAGCACTGCCTCCGCAGCGAGCCGAGCGACACCGACACCATCAGTGGGGGCATACCCTCCACCCGGTACGATGTCGGCGGGCTCGTCCGGTCCGCCCGCAGCCAACGTCGGCAGGTCGCCATCTATCGCGCTGAACCCATCTACGGCGCGTCTAGGCGTCAGTGTCACTGTCCATGGCCGTGATTTCGGAGCGGACCAACTCATCACCCTCGCGCTCGACGGTGAGGCGTTGACGACCCGCCCTGCCGCTATCGTCAGCGATCGACAGGGCAGTTTCGCCGCCACGTTCGTGGCCCCCAGGAACCTGCTTGCGGGACAAAACACCCTCGCAGCGTCGGCCGCCCCGGGTGGGCGAAACACTGTTGCGCCGCTCATAGGTGTACGAGGTGTGGCCAGCCAATTCTACTTTGCTGCGGGCGAGGATAGCGCGACCGTCCATGCCTTCCTCACCCTCCTCAACAGCGATAGCCGACCAGCCCGGGTGCGCCTCACCTTCTACGGGCGCACCGGGGTCGCAACCACCCGCTCGGTGACCGTTGGGGCGACCCGCGAGCAGACCCTGTCGGTCGCCGATGTCCACGTCGGTTCGGGTCCCTTCGGGCTTGCCGTGCGGGCGGATCGTGCCATCGCCGCCACGCTCACCTTGTCGCGCGTCGGACGTGACGGCGATATCCTGCTCGGCAGTCCTGACCTCGCCACCCACTGGTACCTCGCCGAAGGCTATACCAGCCTCACTTTCCGTGAGAGCATCGCCACCCTCAATCCTGGCAATGTAGCTGCCCGTGTCACCCTGCACCTACTACCCGTTGACGGTCACCACGCGCGCTCCGTGAGCCTGCGGGTCGCCGCGCACAGCGAGGTGATTGCTGACATCAACCGTCTCCTGCCGCATCAATCGCTCAGCGTCAGTACCGACAGCGACCAACCGGTCGTCGTCGCACGCACGGTTACCTTCAGCTCCGACCGCACCGGTCCCGGCTTCGGCCTGACCTTGCGCACCGGCAGCACGACTCCCGCGACCAGTTGGCTCTTCGCCGAGGGCAGTACTCTCGATCGCTTCCAGACCTTCCTGACCGTGCTCAACCCCGGTCGCGTGCGTGCCCGTGTCATGGCGCAATTCTACGGCAGTTCCGGCCATGCCCTTGGTCGGCGCACGCTCATCGTCGCGGCGCATAGCCGTGGCACCCTCAAGCTGAACACGTTCCTCAAGGCCAGCGACATTGCCTCGGTCGTGACGAGCGACCGGCCGGTCTTGATCGAACGTGCCGAGTACTTCGGCGCGCCGAACAGCCCGCATATTGCGGGGTCCGACGTATTCGGGCGCAACGGGGCGTCCACGCGCTGGAGCTTCCCGGGGGGGCCGGGGCCCGGCATGAGCGAGTTCATCCTGCTCTACAATCCGTCCACCGTCCCCGTCGCGATCGAGGCGACGTTCTACAGCCGCAACGGCGAAACGCGGTTGTTTCACGTCACTGTGCCGCCGCATGTGCGCGACACCATCGCCGTGCGCCGCGGGTTGGCGAACTTCACGTCGGAGCGCGGCGTGGTTTTGCAGGCGACCAATGGTCACGGCTTCGTGGCCGAACAGACGCTGTTCACGCCTGATCACCGCACTCTACTGAGTACGCAGGGATTCGCTCAATAGACTATCAAGGGTTCGCGCTTCATGACCGGTTGGGACATTGTCGCTGATCACGATATCTGGGTCTACGGCACTTCTGGTGAGTACTAGTGGGTCACGCCTCAATTAACTGGAGTTGGTCAAGTGTCGGTACAGCCACACGCAAGCGTGATCATGCGACGGACCGCTCGGGCGGGGCTGAGGCCGACGACGGGAACGGGAGGACGCGTCCGCGCGCGGAGGGGCGTCCGTGTGGGGGCGCGGCCGGCGCGGTGAGCGGAACCGGATGCGCGGGCATCCGCAGCACCTCACCAAGAGCGTAGGGGCGTTCGGCCAAGCCAGCCGCCATCGCCGGGGTGCGCTCTAGCCAGCGGCGGCCCGTGCCGATGGCGCGCACGCGCAGGGACTCGTGCGCCCAGCAGTCGTTATACGCCAGCCGCAGCAGGTGCAACCCGCTCTCAACGAGGGCCGTGCCGTGGGCCGGCGTGCGCCGCCGGCGCACGAGCGGGGCGAGCCGCTCGCGCAGCGTGGCGTTGAGCCGCTCGCTGTAGGCGGTGTTAATCGTCGTCCCGCCGTGGCTGGCGGCCAGGGCCGCCGCGACCGTCGCCTCCGTCCCCGCGACGACGCGGCGCACGATGCCCTCGCCCTGCCGCATCCCCGCCTTGACCACCTGGGCGAGCGCGAAGCCCTCCGGCCACACCACCGGCGGTCGCCCGTGCCGCCCCGTCGGTTGTGGCACACGGATGAGGGTGCGCGCGCCGCCGATGTAGCGGGCGACGCCGTCCACGGCCAAGAGGAAGGCCCGCCCGGCGAGCGCGGCGAGCGCCCGGCGCAGCAGCAGGTGGACGAGCAGGCCGTCGCGGCGGCGCGACACGGCGGTGGCCAGCCACAGGCGGCTGCCCACGTCCAGCGCGAGCGCCGCCCACACCGCCCCACCGCGCACGCGCACCCGGATCTCGTCGGCCTGCACCGGCCGCGCCTCCACCCCGACCGTCATCCGATCGTGCAGGAGGGCGGCATGCGCCCCGGCTTTGTGCAGCCAGGCGCGCACCGTGCGCTCGTCCAGCCCGCAGGCGGCCACGATCGCCGGGATGGGGCAGCCGTACAGGAGCAGCGTGAGCACCAGCGTCAGCGTCGCCTCGGGGTGGTGCAACCGGTACAGCGGCGTGTTGGCTGTCGCCGCGACGGTGCGCCGACAGGTGCGACAGCGATAGCGCCGCTCGGCGCGGGAGTGGACGCGGATGTTGCCCGCCCCGACCGTGCCCTTGGCGGGGCAGGCCAGGTTAGGGCATGCGACACACGACGGGTCCATGCGAGAGGCTCCTGACGCCCGTGGGAGCCAGCCACGAGCGTCTTCAGCTTGCCACATGCGACCCGTCACCGCCACCACCGCCCGTTTCACGGTTCACTGTAGCTGTACCGGGCGCAAGGAAGGATAACATTATTGCCGTGAGAGAAGAGCGTGTCGATGCACCCGAGGTGTTAGCCGGAGGAGGCACGATACACCTGTTGTGACCTGCACTGTCGCGCGTCCAACGGATGGTTGAGGCACCCTATGGCAGACGGCATGGCCGTCGGCGATCAGTCGATGGGTCAGTGATGCGTTGATCGCGTACATCATCCTACGACCTCTATCGTTCATCCCACTCCTACGTCCCACTCCCACGTCGCGTGACTGAACACGTCGCCGGCCGACGGACCAGCGCAGGCCCGCTCACCCGGCATTGCGCACCCCATGCGCTGCCGCGGTCGCATGCATGGGCGACACGGTGGAGCCACGATGATCACGGCTTCCGCCGATGATCTGACTATGGCTCCCAGCGCCAACGGTGGAGCCACGATGGTCACGGCTTCCGCCGATGATCTGACTGATGATCTGATCATGGCCCCCGACGCCGGCGGCGTGTGCTGTGCCCGGCAGCAGGACGCCGGCGAGGAGGCCGACGCACAGCACAACCGCGCACGGGACGGGACGACGGCGACTGGCCTGGGGTCGTGATGGCATATCCTTCTCCTGCAACTATGACGCTTACGCTGCCGCCCGGTGAGCGGCAGCCACCGCCACACTCTGTTTGGGTGGGCTATGGGCTGCCGCCGTCCTAGATTGCCGGCCGCCATGGGACGGCGGCTGGTGCGGCGAGAGGGCCGCGCAGGGCCTACTGTCGGCTACCGCGCCGGGGCCGTGTATCCCCTCATCGTGCTCCCCTCATCGTGCTCCCCACCTCGGGCTAGCCCGACCGTTGCGAGCGCAGGGCGGCGTGTGCCAAGCCCACAGGCGGCGCGTGCGACGACCGCCACACCGCCCGAGCGGTCGCGCCCCGCGCCCCTTGCGCCCCTATGGCGCGCGTGCGATAATAGTGGCATGAAAGATGCGTTCGTGCTCAAGAGATCGCGGGGCATGGATGCCTGTGGACGCCCCGCGAGGGGCGCGGACCGGTGAGATCCGTGTCCGTTGATTGACTGCTGAGTGACTGCTCATCCGCGAGCGAAAGGGGTCCCGCATGCCGCGCTCCACACCACGCCTGGGCCGTCCTCTGGGCGCCGCCGCTCTCCTGTCCGCCGGTCTCCTCGTCAGCCCCCTCCTGACGCCGCAGGCCCACGCCATCATCGCGGGCTGTGGCGGCGATCCGGTCGTCGTCCTCTCCGATGGGACGACCCTTGACCTGAACGCCACGGCCGACACCGACGCCTCCACGGTACGGCAGATCGCCTACACCCTGCACGCGCCGGCCGGCACCTGGGTGGTCAGCGTCACCGCGCTCGGTGTGCGCGAGACGCTGTCCTTTCTCGCCGACAACACCCCAAACACCTATGGCACCGTGACGCGGGTCGACGCGACCACAGCGGGCGCCGCGGTCACGACCACGACCACGGCGGTCCCCCTCCTCGGTGTGCCCGCGACCGGAGCGGCGACGGGGACCACCAATGAGAACCTGCGCATCTCCCTCGCGCCATAAGACGGGGGCGCCGTGGCGTCACGACGCCAGACGGGGGCGTGAGAGGTGAGCCCGCCTATCGGCCTGACGGCGCTCCGCCGCTGGTGGCCTCAACCCCTCATTGGGGGGCTGACGGCCACACTCGGGCTGCTCGTGCTGCTGGTGGCCTGGCGCGATGCGCGCGCGGCCGGGATGGCTACCCTCTCCGCGCGGGACCTGCTGATAGCGGGGTGCCTGGGCGGCGCGACCATCGCGTCGTATCAGTTCCCCCTCCATGTCCGCCCCAAGACCAAGATCTACCTGGCGAGCGCGCCCCTCTATCTGCTCGTCGTCCTCGTCGCGCCGCCGCCGCTCGCCGTCACCGTCGGCGCCCTGGCTGCACTCCTGGGCGAACTCTCGGTGCGCCGCGCGCGACAGACCCGGGCTGGCGATACCGCGAGCGAGGTTGGCCGGCGCATCCTGGTGCTCCTTGCCGGAGCCGCGGTCGTCCACCTGCCCGCCGCCATCCTGCCCCACCTCCTGGCCTTGGTCGCCGCCGCCGTCGTCCTGGAGGCGGGGGACATCGTGACCGCGCCGCTTGTGCTCACGCCCATCACCGGCGCGTCGCCGCGCGGCGTCATCGTGGCCGTGGCGCGGGCGGCGTGGCTGGACGAGGGCGCGCAGTATCTCCTGGGGGTGGTCGGCGCGTTGGCCGCGGCGCAGGTGCTGTGGGCGCCGCTGCTGCTGGTGGGGCCGATCGCCCTGGTGTACTATGCGCTCGAGCGCGCCCTGGTGGCGCAGGCCCACGCCGAGCGGGCGCGCCAGGAGGCCGAGGCGGCGCGCGCGCAGGCGGTGGACGCGGCCGACGCCCTGCAGCATCAAGCCCTGCACGACGCCCTGACCGGTCTGCCCAATCGCACGCTGCTGTACGACCGCCTAGCCCACACCCTACGCCTGGTAGAACGGGACGCGTCGTCGCTGGCATTGCTGCTGCTCGACCTGGACCGCTTTAAGGAGGTCAACGACACGCTCGGCCATCAGGCTGGGGATGCCCTCCTACAACAGGTCGCGGCGCGCATGCGGGACGCGGTGCGCTCCTCCGATACGATGGCGCGCCTGGGCGGCGATGAGTTCGCGCTGCTCCTGCCCCGGACCGACCGCGACGGCGCGGTGCGGGCCACGCAGACGCTCCTGGCCGCGCTGGTGGCTCCCCTGACGGTGGAGGGCCAGACGGTCCACGTCGGCGCGAGCGTCGGGATCGCCCTGGCGCCGGCGCAGGGGCGTGAGGTCGCGGCGCTGCTGCGCCACGCCGACGTGGCCATGTACGTGGCCAAGCGCGGGGGCAGCGGCTATGCCGTCTACGACCCGCGGCACGACGGGGACAGCGCGGGGCGCTTGATGCGCGAGGCGGAACTGCGTCAGGCCCTCGCGACGAACGAGCTCGTCCTGCACTACCAGCCCACCGTGGACCTGCGGACCGGCCGCGCCACGGGGGTCGAAGCTCTCGCGCGCTGGGCGCATCCGACGCACGGATTGCTTGCGCCCGATCAGTTCATCCCGCTGGCCGAACAGACCGGCCTGATCGTGCCGCTGACGCGCTGGGTGCTGGATCAGGCGCTGGCGCAACAGGCCGCGTGGGCGCGCGCGGGGCACCCCCTGGGAGTCGCGGTGAACCTATCCGTGCGCACGCTGCACGACGAGCGCCTGCCCGACACGCTGGCCTGGCTGTTACGCCGCTACGCGATCACGCCGGAGCGCGTGACGCTGGAGATCACGGAGACCGTATTGATGGCCGATCCAGCGCAGGCCCTCGCGGTGCTGACGCGCCTGGCCGCGCTCGGCGTGCGCGTGGCCATCGACGACTTCGGGACCGGCTATTCCAGCCTGGCCTATCTCAAGCAGTTGCCCGTCGACGCGGTCAAAATCGACAAATCCTTCGTGCAGAGCATGGGCGCGACGGAGACGACGAAAGACACGGCGATCGTACGCTCCATCATCGAGCTGGGGCACAACCTGGGCTTGATGGTCGTGGCCGAAGGCATCGAGGATCGGGAGACCTGGGCGCACGTCCGGGCGCTGGGTGGCGACGTGGCGCAAGGCTACTATCTGAGCCGCCCCTTACCCCTACCGTCTCTGGACCGCTGGCTGGAGTCCTCGCCGTGGGGCCAGCGCAGCGCCACGCGCTGAGGAGGCGGCCAGCGCCCGGCCCGGGCGAGCGCCGGTCGCCCGGGGCGCGGGTGTCCGGCCTCGGCATGCACGTATCGCTTTTTCGCTACAGCGCCTGTCCTGTCTTCGCGTTATACGACAAGAAGTCTGGTCCCGACGCCGCTCTCCCGCCCGAACCAGGTGCGCTCACGCGGACGACCAACTACCAGATGGGCGGCCAGTACGGCGTCCGTGGCCTGGACGGTGTCCGACAGCAAGGGGTGTGTCCATGTCCGCTCGCGATCGTGTCTCCCCGCGCGTGGTGATCGCCACGTCCGCGGGGGCGGCGGGGCCAGTGCCCGCCTCCGCCGCCTCCGTCCATCGGTCGCTCACACGGTCGCACCGCCCCGGACGTTTCTCCCCCCACCACCGCGGAGGGCGTGCGTGTCCGCGTGACCAGGGGCGCGAACCACTCGCTCCAGATCGCCCGCCGGCCGCGCCCGTAGGATGCTGCGGCCCCTCAGGCGCTGCCGGCGCCAATCATGGCGCGTAACGTCACCGCGCCGGAGCCGGCGGACGCCCTGTATCGGCTACATGCCGCATCCGTGTGACCGGTTGTCGTACCGACGGCTACGCGAGGCCACCAATCGCTGGTAACGCAGGGGGTAGTCAGGGCGCTGGAAAAGCCATCGCGTTAGCTGCCATGTTGTTTATGCCGTGCGCGCCGGCGTGAAAGCCTTGCGCCGACTGCCTGCAACAGCCTCAAAGAATCCAATGCGATGCACTCCTTTGCGATGCACGCCTTCGGGGCACGGGTAACGCCCCAGGGCGCGGGTTACCTACAGTGAAAGAAGGAGCCATGGCACACGACATAAACGAGCAGCATCGCCCGTGGGACAGGCGAGCTCCAGGAGGCGACGCATGAACGACATGCAGGCCCGCACACGCGTCTGGACGTTCTGCCTCGCCGCCCTTGTGCGCGCGGCTCTCACCGGCCCCGTCGTCAGCCTCGTCGCCCCGCTGGCCCGTGCCTTCGCGCCCGTCCTCCACGTCGTGGCCGCCGTCCTCGCTGCGGTGTAGGCACCGTTTGTCAAGATGTTGCGGGCGAACCCTGTGGACCTGATCACATGACCGTTGTCTTCTTTGAGGCGCGCACCTTGCGCATTCGAGAGTGAATAAACGCAGGCGTGCTTTCGAGCGCGACGGCTTCGCCAGGCTGGAGGACGGGCGGGCGCGCCCGCCGGCCCACCCGCCCCAGCAACTCACGCTGCCCTTGATGCAGGATGTGCCGGCTCCTGCCCGCCAGCGGCAACATGCCACGGTCGTCATGCCCACGATGGTCAGGCTACGATGCCTGCCGCGGGGTCGGCTGCGATCAGATCCGCGATCACCGTGGGGTCGCCGTCCATCCGCACGGCCCCGCGCTCGATCGCCTCCCGTAAGGATAGGCGCCCGCCGACCACATCGACTACGGTCTCGACGTCCGTCGAGAGGGTCACGTCCGGGCGCTCCGGCGCGTCGCGGCTCACGCTCACCACGCCGTCGCCGATGTGTACGCCGACGGTCGCGCGCGTCTCCGGCGCGCCGACGTGGACCGCGTAGGTCGCGCGCGGCGCGGCGTGGACCCGCGCGCGGAACAGCGCATCCAGGGTCAGCATGACCGCGTCCGGGCTGACGGCCTGCGCGGGCCGGAGCGGCCCCAGCGTTTCGCTGCCCCAGCGCGCCAGGTCGTCAAGGGTCGTCCCCAGCTTCCGCCCGTACGCGGTCAACTCGTAGACCGTCGCGGCGGCGGGAAAGGGGAGCGCCCGGCGGGCGACCACGCCGGACCGCTCCAGGCTCTTGAGGCGCGTCGTCAGAATATTTGTTCCGAGCCCGGGCAGGCCGCCTTTGAGGTCCGTGAAGCGCTTGGGACCCATGATGAGATCGCGCACGATCAGCAGCGCCCAGCGGTCGCCGACGAGGTCGAGCGCGTGCGCGATGGGGCAATATTGGTTGTAGCTGTGCGCGTCCATACCCCCAGTATACGCCGCGCTTCCACTACTTGTCTATATAGTTACAATTCAATTCTTTACTTGCATATTGTAACTAAGACGTGTATAGTGGTGCTCGTGGGGTTTCATCCCGAGCGGCGACAAGCGACGGCAGTCCTCGACATCCCGTTAGGGGGGACGTGGGGGATCGCTACCGGGCCTCAGGCTTAACCGCTACACGAGGGCAGAGCGACGTAGCAAGAGGAGGGACAATGGCCGAGAGTACAGCACAGGTGATCGTCGTGACGGGGAGCAGCAGCGGGTTCGGACGCCTGATCGTCGAGACGCTGGCGCGGCGAGGGCACACCGTCTTCGCGGGCCTGCGCGGCGCCGGCAAGAACGCGGCCGCAGCCGGGGACCTGCGCGCCCTGGCCACGGTGGAGGGGCTGGACCTGCGCCCGCTGGACCTCGACGTGACCGACGACGCCTCGGTCGAGCGGGCGGTGACGGAGGTGATCGACGCGGCGGGGCGGCTCGACGCGGTGGTCAACAACGCCGGGACCGCCTACACCGGTCCCATCGAGGCCTTTACGCTCGAGCAGGCCCGCCAGCAGTTCGAGACCAACGTGTTCGGTGTGCTGCGGGTCAATCGCGCCGCGCTGCCGCACATGCGCGCGCAGGGCTCGGGCCTGCTGCTGCAGATCGGCTCGGTGGTCGGCCGCCTGGCCTTCCCCTTCACCGGGCTCTACGGCGCCACCAAGTTCGCCTTGGAGGGACTGACCGAGTCGTACCGCTACGAGCTCGCGCCGCTCGGCGTCGACGCCGCGATCGTGGAGCCGGGCACGTATCCTACGCGCATCGGCGAGAACCGCACGGACCCAGCGGACGGAGAGCGGGCGGCCGCTTATCTGCCCGCCATGGGGTCGTTCATGGGGCGGTTCTTCGCCGACCTGGCCGCGACGCCGCCCGACCCGCAAGAGGTGGCCGACGCCGTCGCGCGCGTGATCGAAACGCCCGCGGGCGCGCGCTCGTTGCGCACGGTGGTGGCGCTGGAGAACCAGGCGGCGCCGACCCGCGCGCTCAACGAGGCAGCCGCGCGGGCCGGGCATGCCTACCTCGACATGCTGGACGTGGCCGACCTGGTCACCCTCGCGTCGCATCACCCGTCGCGTAATGTAGAGTCCATCGCACAATAGAGAAGGAGTGAGTCATGATCCTCATCATCGGAGGGACCGGAAACGTCGGGCGCCACGTCGTCGCGGCGTTGGTGGGGCGGGGCGAGCCGGCGCGGGTGCTGACCCGCGACCCGGGACGCGCCCGCAAGTTGTTGGGTACGGGCGCGGAGATCGTCGCGGGCGACCTCACCGACCCGTCATCCCTTGGCCCCGCGCTGCGGGACGTGGAGAAGGCCTACCTCGCCACTAACGGCGGCGACCAGGTGCGCATGGAGTCCAACGCCATCGAGGCGGCCCAACGCGCCGGGGTGGGGCAGATCGTGAAGCTCTCGGGCTTCCTGGCGGCCCATCCCACGGTCAACGTGTATGGGCAGGCGCACGCCGGCATCGAGGAGCGGCTGGCCGCCTCCGCCATCCCGGCCACTATCCTGCGCCCGAACTGGTTCATGGAGAACTTTCTCGGCGCCGCCGAGACTATCGCTGGGGACGGCGCGATCTACGGCGCCGCAGCCGACGGTAAGGCGGCGTTCGTGGACGCGCGTGACATCGCGGCGGTGGCGGTCACGGCGCTTACCGAGAACGGCCACACGGGCCGGACGTACGCCATCACCGGCCCCGAGGCCCTCACCTTCGCCGAGGCGGCGGCGGAGATCGGCGCCGGGATCGACCGGGAGGTGCGGTACGTGGACCTGCCGGACACGGACTTCCGGGGCGCCCTGGCTGGCGCGGGCCTGCCTGGCGACCTCGTTGAACTGTTCGCCCAGAGCTACCGCGCTGCCCGGCTGGGCCTCTACGACGGGGTGAGCGGTGTCGTCGAGGAACTGACCGGTGCGCGGGCGCGCACGCTGGAGGCGTTCGCCCGGGACTACGCCGGCGCCTTCGCCGGCGCATGAGCGGGATAGCGACGGATAACGGATAGTGGACACACGGGGGCACACCATGGACATGGCCAGTGTGGGATTAGACAGAAAGATTGTTGTGATCGCGGGCGGGGCGGGCGGTCGTCGAGGCGGCGAGGGCGGTCGTCGAGGCGGCGAGGGCGGTCGTCGAGGCGGCGAGGGCGGTCGTCGAGGCGGCGAGGGCGGTCGTCGAGGCGGCGAGGGCGGTCGTCGAGGCGGCGAGGGCGGTCGTCGAGGCGGCGAG
>JAABUX010006937.1_pt1 | contig 13407 bp, 12 predicted proteins | sample 5561851 | NCBI WGS metagenome assembly JAABUX01 (sample SAMN10711883, study PRJNA513361) | rock metagenome | isolation source: Antarctica rocks | place: Antarctica: Victoria Land, Richard Nunatak red sandstone | collected 2016-01-03 | reverse complement strand
GCAGGCTCGGGCCGTAGATGTCGGCGTCCAGCAGCCCGGTGCGGATGCCCATGCGCGCGAAGCTGACGGCGAGGTTGACGGCGGTGGTCGACTTGCCGACGCCGCCCTTGCCGCTGGCGACCGCCAGCACGAAGCGCACGTCCGGCAGCAGGGCGTCGGTCGGCTTGGGTTTCGGCGGGACCGGCGTGGCGCGATGGGCGGTCAGCACGGCGCTGACGTTCAGCACGCCGGGCTGTGCGGCCAGCACCGCGGCGGCGTCGCGGCGCACGGCCTCCATCGCCGAGGCGTGGGCGCGGTCGGCCCGCAGCGCCAAGTGCACCAGCCCGTCGCGCACCGTCAGGCTATCGATCAGCCCGGCGGCGACGACGTCCTGGCGGGTGCCGGGGTCTATCACGGCGCGCAGGGCGTCCCGGAGACGGTCGGCGTGGTTGTCGCTCGTTGGCCCGCTCATTGGCTTGCAAACCTCTCGTATGTTATCATTATTGCGTGTAGCCGCGATGCAGGCGCTGTTCGCCCCGGGGGTATGCCCTAGGGACGCACGCCTGCCAACGCCGACAGGAGCCCCCCTTACCTATGCCTTGGAACACTGGCGGCAACGACCCAACCCCTGGGCCGTGGGGTTCGCCCGGCAAGGGCTCGACCCCGCAGCGTCCGCCGAACGACCGCGTGCCGAACCGGGGTCCCTGGGGAAATGGCGGCGGAGGCGGCGGCTCGGGGGGGCCGCCCGATTTCGACCAGTTGCTAGCACGCGCCCAGGCCTGGCTGCGGAGCCTGCTCTCGAACGGGCCTCGGGGTCCGCGCCGCATCCCCTCCGGCCGCCTGCCGCGCATGGCGGGTGGCCGGAGCTTCGTGCTGCTGGCGGCCGTCGCGATCGCGGTCTGGCTAGCAACGGGGTTCTACCGGGTGGAGCCGGACGAGCAGGGCGTCGTGATGCGCTTCGGCGCGTTCGACCGCACCGCGCTGCCGGGGCTGAACTACCATATTCCCTGGCCGGTCGAGACGGTGCTGACCCCGGCCGTCACGCGCATCAACCGCATCGAGGTCGGCTTCCGCGCCTCCCCGGAGTCGCAGACCCAGAGCGTACGCATCCAGGCCAACCGCGACCTGACGCGGGACGTGCCCGGACGCGACCTGCCGGCCCGCCCGGTGCCCGAGGAAAGCCTGATGCTGACCGGCGACGAGAACATCATCGACATCGACTTTGCGGTGTTCTGGCGCATCCGCGACGTCGGCGAGTTCCTGTTCGACACCCGCAACCCCGGCTACACGGTGAAGTCCGCGTCCGAGAGCGTGATGCGGGAGGTCATCGGCAGCACGCCGATCCAGCCCGCGCTGACGGAAGCGCGCGCCCGCATCGAGCAGAGCGTACGGACCGGCACCCAGGCGATTTTAGATCAGTATCATGCCGGCGTCGAGGTCATCCAGGTGCAGCTGCAGCGAGTCGATCCGCCGGCCGAGGTCATCGAGAGCTTCCGCGACGTGCAGCGCGCCAACACCGACGCCGAGCGCGTCCGCAACGAGGCCGAGAGCTACCGCAACGACATCGTGCCGCGCGCTCGCGGCGACGCGGCACGGCTGACGGCGGAGGCTGACGGCTCCCGCCAGGCGAGCATTGTCGAGGCGAAAGGGCAGGCACAGCGCTTCCTCAGCGTGTACGCCGCCTATGCGGCCGCCAAGGACGTGACCCTGCGGCGGCTGTATATCGAGACCATGCAGGAGATTCTGACCCACACCCCGACCGTGGTGGTCGACGACAACGTGAAGGGCATCCTGCCGCTGCTGCAATTCGGTACCGGTACGGCCAATCCAGTGGTTCCGGGAGCCGCGAAGTGAGCCGCGCCGCCCTCGCCGCCATCGTCGCGGCGTTCGTCGTCGTCATTCTGGCGTCTGCGTCCCTGTACACGGTCGGCCAGACCGAGCAGGTGCTGATCACCGAGTTCGGCCAGCCCAAGGGCGTCATCAGCGTGCCCGGCCTGCACGTGAAGGTGCCGTTCGTGCAGACCGTCATCAGTTTCGACCGCCGCCTGCTGGATTACGAGACCCCCGGTGAGGAGGTGATCCTGTCCGACCAGCGCCGGCTGATCATCGACAGCTTCGCCCGGTTCCACATCACCAACCCGCTGCAGTATTTCCAGGCTGTCGGCCCGACCGAGGACGGCATCCGCGCCCGGCTGAACTCGGTGATGACGTCGTCGTTGCGCCGTGTGCTGGGCAACGAGACCTTGTTGGCCGTGCTGTCGTCCGACCGCGGCCGGATCATGGGGCTGATCCGCGCGCAGGTGGAGGACGAGATGAAGAATTTCGGCGTCTCCATCGAGGACGTGCGCATCCGCCGCGCCGACCTGCCGGAGGAGAACACCCAGGCGGTGCTGAACCGGATGAAATCCGAGCGGCAGCGCGTCGCGAGCCAGGCCCGGGCCGAGGGCGCCGAGGCCTCCGCCCGCATCCGCGCTGACGCCGAGCGCGACCGCACCGTGCTGCTCGCCGACGCCCGCGCCACCGCCGACCGCCTCCGCGGCGAGGGCGAGAACGCCGCCATCAAGACCTACGCCGACGCGTTCCAGCGCGACCCGGGGTTTTTCAGCATTTGGCGCACCCTACAAGCCTATCGCGACGCTTTCGCCAACGGACAATCCCGGCTGGTGGTGTCGCCGAGCGACGACTTCTTCAAGCTGCTGCATGAAGCTCCTACGGCGCAATGAAGGCGGCCTTGGTCCTGGCAGCGCTGCTCATGCCCGTATCGGCCCAAGCCCTGGTGGAACCGAGCGAGCAGCATCGCGAGATCTTCGCGCAGTGCACCGGCAAGGTGGGCCACGTCATCTACGTCGCCCCGCTCGGCAGCCAGTCGCGGGAGTTGTGCCGCGAGTTGCTGGAGCATTGCGCCAACGATGCCGGCATCGACGTGTCATACAGCTTGCTGCCGCGACGGATGCCTCCGCCGTACCGGGTATGCCATTAAAATGCGTTCTCATCGGCGTGAGCCACCCCATGTGACGGATTGCCGCCGACGCAGGCGCGTGAGCATCATCGCCTTAACTGAGGGGCCTATCTGAGGGATACTGACACCATGCGCCTTGCATCTCTACGCGCCATCGCTCTTGCCACCGTGTTCACGTTGCCCCTGGCCGCCCCCATGCTGGCGTCCGCTCCGGCCTACGCCCGCACGGCGCCCGACAGCTTCGCCGACCTCGCGGGCAAGCTGCTGCCAGCGGTGGTCAACATCTCGTCCACGACGACGATCGCAGCCCACGCCGAGCGCCCGGACCGTCCAGGTGGGCCCGAGGTGCCGGTGTTCCCGCCGGGCTCGCCGTTCGAGCAGTTCTTCAAGGACTTTATGGACCGCAACCGGCGCGGGGGTGGCGGAGGCAGCGGCCCGAACCAGCAGCAAGCCCAGCCAGACGGCCCGCCGCGCCACACCCAAAGCCTCGGCTCCGGGTTTATCATCGACCCAGCCGGCTACATCGTGACCAACAACCACGTAATCGACGGCGCCGACGAGATCACCGTCACCCTGCAGGACAACACGTCATTGAAGGCGACGCTGGTCGGCCGCGACGAGCGGGTCGATCTGGCGGTGCTGAAGGTCACGCCCGAGAAGCCGCTGGCATCTGTCGATTTCGGCGACAGCGACGGCTCGCGCGTGGGCGACTGGGTGCTCGCGATCGGCAACCCGTTCGGCCTCGGCGGCACCGTGACCGCGGGGATCGTCAGCGCCCGCGGGCGCGACATCCGGCAGGGGCCCTACGACGACTTCATCCAGACCGACGCCGCCATCAACCGCGGCAACTCTGGCGGCCCGCTGTTCAACATGGACGGCCAGGTGATCGGCATCAACACCGCGATCTACTCGCCCTCCGGCGGCTCGATCGGCATCGGCTTCTCGATTCCGTCCTCGATGGCGCGCAATGTCGTGGCGCAGTTGCGCGACTTCGGCCACGCCCGCCGCGGCTGGCTGGGGGTGCAAATCCAGCAGGTGACGCCCGATATCGCCGAGAGTCTCGGCCTGCACCCGGCGACCGGCGCCATGGTGGCCGGCGTGTCCGATAATGGCCCGGCGGCGGCGGCCAAAATCCACGGCGGCGACATTATCCTGAAGTTTAACGGTCAAGATGTGAAGGAAATGCGCGCCCTGCCGCGTATCGTCGCCGATACCGAGATCGGCAAGCAGGTTCCGGTCGTGCTGTGGCGCGATGGCAAGTCGATGATCGTGCAAGCGTCCATCGCCGAGCTTCCGGACGACCAGCAACAGGCGTCTGCCACGCCCGACAAGAAGCCGACGCCGCCGGCCACCGCGAGCGCGGAGATCGCGGGGTTGGGTATGAAAGTGTCGGGCATTACCGATGACCTGCGCGGCAAATACTCCCTCGCCGCCGACCAGAAGGGCGTCGTCATAACCGACATCATGGGCAGCCCGGCGTCCGATCGCGGCCTGAAGCCCGGCGACGTCATCGTCGAGGTGCAGCAGGAGGCAGTCATGGTCCCGGCCGATGTCCAAAGCCGGGTCGACCGATACCGCAAGCAGGACCGCAAGACGGTACTGATGCTGATCCAAAGCAGCGATGGCCTCCGCTGGGTGCCGCTGCCGCTCGCGACCGACAAGAAGGGCGGCTGAGCGCTACCCGGCGACGAACGCCGCCGCCGGGTAGCCCTGGGCGAACAGCAGGGCGCGTAGGTCGCCGTGGTCGACGCGGAATCGTGCATCTGCCGCGACGATGGGCTTGGCATGGAACGCGACACCCATTCCGGCTGCCGCGATCATCGCCAGGTCGTTTGCGCCGTCGCCCACTGCCAGGGTGGCCGCGAGCTTCACGCCCCGTGCGGCCGCCAGCTCCTGAAGGGCAGCGAGCTTGGCGTCCCGGTCCAGGATCGGCTCTCCGACCTCCCCGGTCAGCGCTGCGCCGTCGTCCAGCAGCGTGTTGGCGCGATGCACGTCGAAGCCGCATACGGCCGCCACTCGGCTGGTGAAGTAGGTGAACCCCCCGGAGACCAGCGCCGTCATCGCGTTGTGCGCCCGCATGGTCGCCACCAGGTCCCGCGCGCCCGGGGTCAGCGTCGTCGCGGTCACGGTCGCCTCCAGCGCCGATAGGTCGAGCCCCTTCAGCAGTCCCACCCGCGCCCGCAGCGCCTCGCGGAAGTCGATCTCGCCGTTCATGCTGGCGCGCGTGATGGCGGCGATCCGGTCTTTCAGCCCGGCGTAGGCGGCGAGTTCGTCCAGGGTCTCGGACGTGACGATCGTGCTGTCCATGTCGGCCACCAGCAGGCCTTTGCGCCGTCCCCGCGACCGGTTCGCGAGCGCGTCGATCGGCGCGTCGCCCAGCACCGCGCGCACCGCGATCATGTCCGGCGGATCGACGCAAGGGATGTCCACGGCCTCGCCGGGGGAGAGCACGATCGGCGCCTGGCCGGAGACGATGTCGCGGATCAGGGCGACCGTGCCCGGCGGGAGGGTGAGGGCGTCGCGGGCGGCAACGAGGGTGAGGATGTGCGGCATGGCTGGGCAATGGCAGGATCGGCGCGATGGAACAAGCAGCCGAACCACGCCGCGCGATCATCGTCGCCGGGCCGACCTGCAGCGGCAAATCCACCCTTGCCCTGCATTTGGCGCAGCGTCTGGGAGGGACGGTGATCAACGCCGACTCCATGCAGGTGTATCGCGAATTGCGGGTGCTGACCGCGCGCCCGACCCCGGCGGAGGAGGCGATGGCCCCGCACGCGCTGTATGGGGTTCGCCCCGCGGCGCTGCCGGGCAACGCCGCCTGGTGGCGTGATGCGGCGCTGGAGGCGATGGCCGGGTCGGCGGTTCCGATCCTGTGTGGCGGCACCGGGATGTACCTCCAGGCGTTGACCAAGGGCCTCGCCGACATTCCCGACCCAGGCGGGCCGGCCCGGTCCGAGGCGCGCGCGCTGCTCGAGACCCACGGTGCGGCGGCTTTGCACGCCCGGCTATGCGTGGCCGATCCCGCGACCGCAGCCCAGTTGCGCCCCAGCGACGGCCAGCGGATCGCCCGTGCGTGGGAGGTTTGGCGGGGCACGGGACGCGGGCTGGCTGCCTGGCGCGCGAGCTCGTCCGGCGCGAGCGGCTGGCGGTTCCTGGCGATCCTGCTCGACCCGCCGCGCCCGGCCTTGCGCGCCGCCATCGCCGCCCGTTTCGACGCGATGCTGGCGGGCGGCGCGGTCGCGGAAGCGCGCGCCCTGGCCGACCTCGAACTCGACCCGGCGCTGCCCGCCATGCGCGCCCATGGCGTGCCGGAGCTGATGGCATATTTGCGCGGCGAGCTGGTTCTGGCGGAAGCAGTCCGGCGCGCCGTGCTGGCCACCGGGCAATACACCAAGCGGCAAGCCACTTGGTTCCGCCACCAGCACATAGCTGACCCGAACCACACGCATATAATCCATGCGCGTTACCCCAGTGAAACGCAACTTTCAGAAAGTTTGGAGGACAGTTTTCTAACTTTCCTGAATGTCTCGGTTGACCATCCCGCGTCTCCCGCGTAAGTAAGCCGCCATGGACAGCAGCGCAGCACTCATCGATGCCCGGTCGCCCACCCGCTCTTTCAACGGGTCGGAGGCGCTTCTCCAGGCGCTCAAGGACCAGGGGGTCGAAATCGTATTCGGCTATCCCGGCGGGGCCGTGCTGCCGATCTACGACGCGCTGTTCAAGCAGAACGCGATCCGCCACATCTTGGTGCGCCACGAGCAGGCGGCCGTCCACGCGGCCGAGGGCTACGCGCGCAGCACCGGCCGGGTCGGCGTGGTGCTCGTCACCAGCGGCCCCGGCGCGACCAACGCCGTCACCGGCCTGGTCGACGCGCTGATGGACAGCATCCCGATCGTGTGCCTGACGGGGCAGGTCCCGACCCACCTGATCGGCAACGACGCCTTCCAGGAGGCCGACACCACGGGGATCACCCGCCCGGCCACCAAGCACAACTACCTGGTGAAGCGCAGCGAGGACCTCGCCCGCGTGGTGCACGAGGCGTTCTACGTCGCGCGTTCCGGCCGGCCCGGCCCGGTGGTGATCGACCTGCCCAAGGACATCCTGATCGCGCCGGCCCCGTACGCGCCTCCCGCGACCGGACCCCACCGCAGCTACCGCCCGATCACGCGTCCCGATCCGGCCGCGATCCGCCGCGCGGTCGAGGCGCTGAAGGCCGCACGCTGCCCGATCGTCTACTCCGGCGGTGGCGTCATCAACGCCAATGCCAGCGACGCCCTGACGGAGTTCGTGCGGCTGACGGGCGCGCCGTGCACCAGCACCTTGATGGGTTTGGGCGCCTACCCGGCGAGCGACCCGCAGTTCCTTGGCATGCTGGGGATGCACGGAACCTATGAGGCCAACCTCGCGATGCACGGCTGCGACGTCATGCTCAACATCGGCGCGCGCTTCGACGACCGGGTGACCGGCCGGCTGAACGCCTTCGCGCCGACCGCGACCAAGATCCACGCCGACATCGACCCGAGCAGCATCAACAAGAACGTCGCGGTGGACATTCCCGTCGTCGGCGACGCCAAGCTGGTGCTGGAGGCGATGATCGCCGCTTGGCGCGATGCGCCGGAGCAGGACACCCAGGCCGTCGCCCGCTGGTGGCGGCAAATCGACACCTGGCGCGAGGTGAAGTGCCTGGCCTACACGCAGGACATGCGGCCCGGCGCCATCATCAAGCCGCAGCACGCCATCCGCCGCCTCAACGAACTGACGCTCGCGACCGGGCGCGACACCTTCGTCAGCACCGAGGTCGGCCAGCACCAGATGTGGGCCGCCCAGCACTTCGCTTTCGAGCGCCCGAACCGCTGGATGACGAGCGGCGGCCTGGGCACGATGGGCTACGGCCTGCCCGCCGCCATGGGAGTGCAGGTCGCCTATCCGGACGCGCTGTGCATCGACATCGCCGGCGAGGCGAGCATCCTCATGAACATTCAGGAAATGGGCACCCTCGCCCAGTATCGCCTGCCGGTGAAGGTGTTCATCCTGAACAACCAGTATATGGGCATGGTACGCCAGTGGCAGGAGCTGCTGCACGGAAGCCGCTACTCCGAGAGCTACAGCGCCGCCCTGCCGGATTTCGTGAAACTTGCCGAGAGTTTTCACGCGACCGGGCTGCGCGCCGCCAGCATCGACCAATTGGACGACGTCATCGCCCGGATGCTCGCGACCGACGGCCCGGTGATCGCCGACATCTGCGTGGACCAGACGGAAAATTGCTTCCCGATGATCCCGTCCGGCGCCGCGCACAACGAGATGATCCTGGGACCCAACCAGGAGGCCCGCGCCGCCAGTATCACCGACGAGGGGCTGATGCTCGTCTGATGGACAGTTCCGCCCGCCGGTCGGCCACCATCTCGGTGCTGGTGGAGAACGAGGCCGGCGTGCTCGCGCGCGTCATCGGCCTGTTCTCCGGCCGCGGCTACAACATCGACAGCCTGACGGTGGCGCCGGTCGACGACGAGCGCGGCATCAGCCGGATCAACGTCGTGACCTCCGGCACCGAAATGGTGATCGAGCAGATCCGCGCCCAGCTCGACCGGCTCGTGCCGGTGCACCGGGTCGCCGACCTCACGCGCGAGGGGCCGCACATCGCGCGGGAGTTGGCGCTGATCAAGGTGGTGTCCGAGGGAATTAACCGCAGCGAGGCCCTGCGCATCGCCGACGCGTTCCGCGCCCGGGTGATCGACGCGACGGTGGGCAGCTTCGTGTTCGAGCTGACGGGCGGGACCGAGAAGATCGACGCGTTCCTGGAGCTGATGCGGCCGTTGGGGTTGGCCGAGGTGTCGCGTAGCGGGGTCGCGGCCATAGCGCGCGGACCCAAGACGATTTAAGTCCTTCGCCTTTCTGTAGGAGCTATCTTCCATGCGCGTTTACTACGATCGCGATGCCGACGTGAACCTGATCAAGGGCAAGCGCGTCGCAGTCATCGGATTCGGCAGCCAGGGCCACGCCCACGCCCTCAACCTGCGCGATAGCGGCGTCAAGGATTTGGTCGTCGGCCTCCGCACCGGGTCCGCAGGCGTGGCCAAGGCCGAGACGTCCGGCCTTAAGGTCATGGACCCGGGCGAGGCGGCCAAGACGGCCGACGTCGTGATGGTGCTCACCCCCGACGAGGGGCAGGGCGACCTGTACCGCGAGAAGCTCGGCCCGAACATGAAGCCGGGCGCGGCCCTGGCGTTCGCGCACGGGTTGAACGTGCACTTCAACCTGCTCGACCCGCGGCCGGACATCGACGTGTTCATGATCGCGCCGAAGGGGCCGGGCCACACCGTGCGCAGCGAGTACCAGCGCGGCGGCGGCGTGCCCTGCCTGGTCGCCGTGGCGCAGGACCCGTCCGGCAACGCGTTGGAAGTGGCGCTCAGCTACGCCAGCGCGATCGGCGGCGGACGGGCCGGCATCATCGAGACGACGTTCAAGGAGGAGTGCGAGACCGACCTGTTCGGCGAGCAGGCCGTGCTGTGCGGCGGCCTGGTGGAGTTGATCAAGGCCGGGTTCGAGACACTGACCGAGGCGGGCTACGCGCCGGAGATGGCGTATTTCGAGTGCCTGCACGAGGTGAAGCTGATCGTCGACCTAATCTACGAGGGCGGCATCGCGAACATGAACTACTCCATCAGCAACACGGCGGAGTACGGCGAGTATGTGACCGGGCCGCGCATCATCACCGCCGAGACCAAGGCCGAGATGAAGCGCGTGCTGACCGACATCCAGTCCGGCCGCTTCGCCCGCGACTGGATGCTGGAGAACCGGGTCAACCAGGCAAGCTTCAAGGCGACCCGGCGGCGCATGAGCGAGCACCCGATCGAGCAGATCGGCGAGAAGCTGCGGGCGATGATGCCTTGGATCAAGCAGAATGCGCTGGTGGACAAGGCGAAGAACTAAGGCGAGGGCAGCCGCCCCTCGACCCCACCCTTGAAGTAAAGAGGTCTGGGGCCGCCGGCCCCGGTCTTATGAGCTTCCTTGCCGTCCAATTCCTCACGGCCCTGTCCAGCGCGTCCTCGCTGTTCCTGGTGTCGGCCGGGCTGACCGTCATCTTCGGCGTCACCCGGATCGTCAACTTCGCCCATGGCAGCCTGTACATGCTGGGCGCCTACATCGCCTGGACCGTGCTGGCCCACTTGCCCCGCGATCCCCTGTCGTTCATCGCAGGGGTGGCCGCGACGGCGCTCGCCCTCGCGGTCATCGGCGTCGCGCTGGAGATCACCTTGCTGCGCCGCCTCTATCGCGCGCCCGAGTTGTTCCAGTTGCTCGCGACCTTCGGCGTCGTGCTGATGGTGCAGGACGTCGTCCTCCTCGTGTGGGGGCCGCGCGACCTGACCTTGCCGCGCCCGCCCTGGCTGCGAAGTTTCGTGGTCGTGCTCGGCGAGCGGTTTCCGACCTACGATTTCGTGCTGATGGCGGTCGGTCCGGCGGTGCTCGGCGCGCTGCTGCTGCTGCGGCGAACCCGGTGGGGCCTACTGGTGCGCGCCGCCACCCAGGACCGCGAGATGGCGGCGGCCCTCGGGGTAAACCAGCGCGTGCTGTTCACCACGGTGTTCGCGCTGGGCAGCGGCCTCGCCGGGTTGGCGGGGGCGCTCGCGTTGCCGGACGGATCGGCCAATTTCGGCATGGATTTGACGGTGGTGACGGAGGCGTTCGTCGTCGTGGTGGTCGGCGGAATGGGCAGCGTCACGGGCGCGTTCCTGGCCAGCCTGGTCATCTCGGTCCTGCAGGCATTCGGCATCGTCTTCATCCCGAAAGCCACGCTGGTGCTGGTGTTCGTCGTGATGGCCGCCGTGCTGGTCGTCCGTCCCAACGGCCTGCTCGGGCGCGCAACCCCGCAAGCGGCGTCCCTGGGCACGGCCACCCTGGTCCGCCCGGCGTCGCTTGGGTTGAAGCTGCTTGGCGCGGGGATTTTGACCTTGGCGATCGCGACCGCTTTCCTGGCGCCGCCATACGTGCTGACGATCCTGACCGAGGCCGCCATCGCCGTGCTGTTCGCCGCCAGCCTGCACTTCATGATGGGGCCGGGCGGCATGCCCAGCTTCGGGCACGCGGCCTGGTTCGGGATCGGCGCCTACGCCGCCGGGCTGGGCGCGCAGATGCTGGGGGCGCCGATGCCGGCGGGGTTGATCGCGGCGCCCATCGTCGCCGGCGCGGCGGCGTTCGCGTTCGGGCTGCTCGTCGTCCGGCTGTCCGGCATCTATCTCGCGATGCTGACCCTGGCGTTCGCGCAAATCGTCTGGGCAGCGGCGTTTCAGTCGGTCGAGTGGACGGGGGGCGACAACGGCATCCTCGGCGTGTGGCCGCCCGCCTGGGCCGCCAGCCCGGCGCGGCTCTACTTGTTGGCGTTGGCAGTTTGCGTGGGCGGAACGCTGCTGCTGCGCCGGGTGCTGTTCGCGCCTGTCGGCATGGCGATGCGGGCGTCACGCGACTCGAACGCCCGGGCCGAGGCGATCGGGCTCGACCCGGCGGCGCTTCGGCTGGCCGCGTTCGCGGTGTCCGGCGCCGCCGCCGGGCTGGCTGGCGCGCTGTTCGCCTACGCCCATGGCAGCGTGTTTCCGACCTACGCCAGCATTCCACGGTCGGTCGACGCGTTGTTGATGGTCCTGCTGGGCGGAATCGACACCATCTCCGGCCCGATCGTAGGGGCACTGGCCTATACCGGGTTGTCCGACGGGCTGCTGCGGCTGACGGAGCTGTGGCGGCTCGTGCTGGGTGCGGCGATCGTGGGACTGGTGCTGGCATTTCCCGAGGGCATCGCCGGCGCCGTGCGGCGTCATGCTGGCGGTTGACCGCATCTCATACAGCTTCGGCGGCCGACGCGTCGTGTCGGAGGTGTCGTTCGGCGTGGCGCCCGGCGACATGGTGGCGCTGATCGGTCCCAACGGCGCCGGCAAGACCACGTGCTTCAACATGGTCGGCGGCCAACTGCGCCCCGAGTCCGGCAGCATCCAACTCGACGGGGCCGAACTGCGCGCCCCACCTCGGGCGGTGTGGCGTCGCGGCGTCGGGCGCACCTTCCAGATCACCGCCACATTCGGCTCCATGACCTTGCGCGAGAACGTCCAGATGGCGTTGACCTCGCACGCCGGCGGGGTTTGGCGCGGCTGGCGGCCGATGCGCGGCTGGCACGGGGCCGACGCGGATGCGCTGCTGAGCCAAGTCGGGCTGGCGGGACAAGCCGACCGGGCCGCGTCCGTGTTGGCCTACGGCGACTTGAAGCGGTTGGAACTTGCGATGGCGTTGTCCAGCGCGCCGCGGCTGTTGCTGATGGACGAGCCAACCGCCGGCATGGCCCCGGGCGAGCGGACCGCCCTGATGCGGCTCACCCGGCGGCTCGCCACAGCCGGCAACATCGCCGTGCTGTTCACCGAGCACGACATGGACGTGGTGTTCGCCGTTGCCGACCGGATTCTGGTGCTGGACCAAGGCCGGATCATCGCGGAGGGCACTGGCCCGGCGATCCGCGCCGACCAGCGTGTGCGCGAGATCTATCTCGGCGCATGCTGACCGTGGAGGGCCTGAACAGCTTCTACGGTCACGCCCACATCCTTCGCGACTTCTCGTTCACGGTGGCGGCCGGGCAGGTGCTGGTGCTGCTCGGACGGAACGGCGCCGGAAAAAGCACGACGATGAAGTCCGTTATCGGCCTGGTGCGCCCGGCGTCGGGCCGCGTCGAGTTCGCCGGCATCGACGTGACAAGGCTCGACACCTACCGTATAGCGCGCCTCGGCCTCGCCTACGTGCCTGAGGAGCGCCGCCTGTTCGGTGAAATGACGGTCCGCGAGAACCTGGAAACCGGCCGTCAGCTCCCTCGCGCCGGCTTGCGCCCCTGGACGCCGGAGCGGCTGTTCGACCTATTTCCCAACCTCGCCCCGCTCGCGAACCGGAGCGCCGCCCGCATGAGCGGCGGTGAGCAGCAGATGCTCACGATCGCCCGGTCGTTGATGGGCAACCCGCGCTTGATCCTGCTGGACGAGCCGAACGAAGGCTTGGCCCCCCTCGTGGTCGAGCAGGTTGCCGCCGCGATCCGGACCATGAAAGCCGAGGGCGTCACGATTGTGCTGACGAGCCAGAACCTGCGATTCGCCGTCGCTGTCGCCGGCCATGCCGTTATCATCGAGCAGGGCCGCACGGCCTGGCACGGCAGCATCGCCGAACTCCAAGCCAATCCCACCGTCCACACGCGCTACTTGGCCGTCTGATGCCAGCTTCCCTTTGATGCGAGCGAAGGCAAGGGAAAGGAATGGTAGGTTGAGGCTCTACCTCAAGCTCCGTCAAAGGCATGATGCTTGGGAACCCAAATAAAGGTGGGTTTGGGGCCTCAGGCCCATCCCTTTCAGGGTGTTGTTTTCGTTTGTGCAAGGACGCGTGCGGTTGCGACGTGGGTGCGTGCGGTTTTGCCATCGACGTAGCCCTTGGGTGCTTTTGGCTTGGGT
>JAABUX010006935.1_pt1 | contig 13409 bp, 10 predicted proteins | sample 5561851 | NCBI WGS metagenome assembly JAABUX01 (sample SAMN10711883, study PRJNA513361) | rock metagenome | isolation source: Antarctica rocks | place: Antarctica: Victoria Land, Richard Nunatak red sandstone | collected 2016-01-03 | reverse complement strand
TTCCGTATCTATACCTTGGTAATCGCATATCGGGGCCGAAACAGCGTAAGCGTAGCCAGCTTCTTTACTGTTCTTTAGTGTTTGTAGACGATCATTGAATCTGAAATGCACCATGTTGTCCTTGCCGAGCTTGTTGATAAGGTCGATAACGATCTTTGCTCTTTCCTCGGTAAGTTCAAGATGGTTGTCAATCCGCTGAGCTGGTCTACCATCCAGTGCACTCATCTCTGGATCGTGCCTACGTTTGCCCATAGCCAATGTTACCCAGAATTGCATGCATATCGGCTGGGTAAGGAAAAGCGTTGCAAGCTGCAGTCCCGGTATTAGCTGATCATATATCGCATCTGGAGTGTCGTCAAAGCACGAGCGATCAAAGAGCGGATGTATGTCGTTCGTTAAACTCGAAGGCTCTGGCTCGTGATGCTTGAATCCAATTGCGCCATTCCATATCATCTCTTCAGGCCGAAACCCTTGAACTTCTTCCCGCCACCCTCGTTGCGAGGTTTCAGATAAAGTAGCTTCCCTTTTGCGTTTTCTGACTTGGTCTTTGATGTCTGCTTTCGCTTTGTAGTGTTTTGCCGGCCGTATCTCTAGATCCACAACATATCCTTTGGGCACCTGAACCCACCTGGAGCTTTTGATTGGCATATCCTTGATCGCTACACTGTCGTGCATCCTTTGAGCTAATAAGTCCATCTCTATACTATATCGTGGGTCGCATAGCATCTCTGGTGATATATCTTCGGGGGTTTTATTTTCCCTTTCGTCTTCTGTAGTGGCAGTAGAAGCATTGCTTGTTTCCGGTACAGCGATCTGTCCTGCCATGTTTGAAGGTTTCGTGTTATGGACCGCTTCTATTGACATAGAGCTATTGCGATTGTAATCAAAGCACGCGCCGTTGATCTCTGTAGGCTCAAGGTGCAATATCGTGAATGTTGTCTTGTATATATATCTCACCGGAGATGTATGTGACAGCTCGACCGAACCATAACTTCCGAATCTCGATCAGCCCAAGATGAAGAAGGATTGCGGGAGGTGCAGTGATTGCCCATCTTCTACTGTGCAAGCTATTTCGAGGATCAATGGAATGTCACAGTTCACCTTTGTGTTGTCGCTTTGAGACTCGATAGATGCAACAAAGGCGAGACTTAACCAGGGGAGAAAGGTGAAAAGGCCTTTGTCATCCCGATTCTGCCACTGTTCGCACTTCAGGGAAGCGAAAATTCATGGTGGATCAGGGTCGATGAATACTATATGTAGATCGTGTCAAGACAACACACAGTGTTCTCGTCAACACATGTCTTGAAATGATGAGTCGATCATTCGAGCGTAGTGGAGCTGAATCTCTACGCACTAATCAGTCTCCTCATCAGAACTGTAGCCTCCAAGACCAAGCCCAGTTGTAGCACTTGCTTTTGACCTGTCCTGCTTCTCTGGCATCGATAATTTGGCGGAGCTCACTGCAGCGCTAGGCGGAAGTGCCTCGGTAGCCTTCTTGTTTCTCGCTTCCTTGAGGTTGTCCGAGGTGGTTGAGGTTGTCGTGTCTGGTGGCTTCTGTCTTGACTCCACTGCACCCTCCTCCTCCAGATTAAGTGGTTCCTTGCCCCACGTACGGAGTGCTTCACTGATGGAAGACTTCTGCAGCTTCACGCCCTTCAGGACCTCCTTCTCCTTGGTTCTCTTCCTCTTACGGCCGTGGACAGCCCACTGACTCTCGGCAGCTTCCGGCACGGATCCACCATCGGCAGCTTCCTTTTCACCACCTTCCTCCAACAACACTTTATCAGCCTCTTCCTGCTGCTTCCGAAATAGCTCGAGTTGTTCTGTGGTCTCCTTCTTCACAGCCTCCTCTTTCTGCCTTGTAGACTCGAGCACCGAATCCAGAAAATCAATCTCGTCTTCGTCCAGATTCCGGAATTGATTTTTGAGCTTGATTGATTCTTCGAAGGCTTCTTGCTTAGCCACTAACAATTGGAAGAACCATCTGACATGTTAGTCTCGCTGGCTACGATTGAGGGTATGACAGCAATTGTGAGTGGAGATATTAGTCACCTTTGTTGCCTTGTAAGACATCGTAGAGAGTCTTGCCGCCTTGCTGCCTACTCTCCTCTTCCTTTCGACGACGAGCAGCTTCAACCTCTTGCTGGGCTTTGAGCCAATCATCGTCTCGCTCTATGGGGTTCTCATGCGTACCGCCCGAGACAAAGCCGGAGGACATGATGAATGAGTGAAGTATTGCTAGGATTGGAGGGTTGCCAATCTCTCGGGTCATAGAAGGGCTATCCTATGCACTGGCAAGAGCCGACATGAGATCAGAATGCTCGCATCTGATTTGAGCGGGATAACTTTTCCATCTGAAGACGGACTATGCAATGCATTGTATGAGCACATACTCCGTGGTGGACGAGAGTTTCCCAATAGTATCATACCGCGCTACCGTTGCGCTAGGATTGGATACAACATACCTACCTTATGTTCTACTCTACCGCCCAGTGAAGGCGTACAACAGTATAAATCCAATTATCTACTTTACTGCATTCCTTGCTTGCCATATCCCTGGAAATTCTAGCTGGTAAGTAACTTCACTAGGCAAGTTCTAAAGGGATATGTGCTCAACTAAAACATTCCGGTAGATAGATAGATACATGCGAAATGTGACATTGGCTACACCGACTTGTCTTTTGATCAAAAATACTTAAGCATACATGGACGTCTATGTTGTACGAGGACTTTGATTTTCCGGCAACCTCACGCAACGTTCCCCACACCAATAGCGAATTGGACCGGATCCGTCAAGTCGGCGGAAACGGCTATACGCACCATGTATACTTTCAGCTCGTCTGTGTCTCCTTTTTATAGATACTCAAAAGCGAAGTACCGCCGCATGCCTGCTTATTATCACCGGCGCAGGGCGTAGTGCATCCCGTCAGGACCTGCTGTGAACCAGTGTCGATGATTGTTCCACAGTGGCACTCCATCCCAGATTCAACGCCAAAGTAATCGTCTTTGGGGCAGAATTGCGAGCATTGCTGTTGAGTATTCCCATGAGAGGTGTTGTTGACGCCCGAAAGAGTTCTTCCGGGGGTCTCGGTGAAGCACCCGACGTAGGAGTATCCCGCAGGAGGAGTGTTAGCAAGTGAGGTGTCAGCGGCAACAGCTGGTACGTTGAGATCGGCGACGGCAGCGGATGCCGGGATACGTGCAGTGGTCATACTCTGTCCGAGAGTCGCAGGATTGATCCCGAATGGAGTCGACATGTAGTAATTCATTTGGAAATCAAATTTGGAGCCGGTTGCATAGGCGTAGACAACAAGAGTTGATTGGGTGAGGCCAGGACTCGCTAGCCAAATTCAGCATTGGTGTATGCAGAACGTAGTTGTGACTTACGAGGTACTAGGTACGCTCCGCCCATGCCCTTCAATACACACTCGTTCATAAGTTTGTCGAGCGCCACATGGAAATCCGACCATCTTGATTTGCTGCTAGCATAGATACGTTGTGCAGGTACATTTGTTGCGTAGCTCAGTAGCGCGACACGGAAGTTATCTCAATAGATTCAGATCAGCGAGATAACGCTTATTCCTTGCCAGAAAGCTTACCGTTGCCCCAAACCTTGGGGACCTGGACCTTTGGCTCTATAGCTATGATAGGAGAGTAGGGCACCTTGGTCAATTGTGGCTCAACGAAGAACCGCCTCGTGGCTTCGTTAGCCGGTAATTGTTGCTCAGATGGCAAGCTCGCAGGGTTTGGAGTTCCAGCCCATGCACCACACCAATGGTCGTCAGCCGATCGAGCTAGACCGAAGCTGGTCGCTATAAGAACCGCTATTGTAGATAGATGCATGGCTTTGGTAGAGACTGACGGACTTTGAGTAGAATTCCTAGCTTCGGATCAGCGTAAGGTTCTGATAGCAAAATCGAGGCAGGCGATAGAGCTCATTATATAACGCAGCATTTCCCAACTTACACCACGATAGAACCGTGTGGACGTCATTCAGGTCAGACATTAGGCGCCAATTTTGCCGGCAATGATAGCTGTGCGACTCTGTTGCACTTTCATCGAGCTCAACCTTGCCGTTGTATAATTTTGGATATTCATTACGGGAGCCAACCCAGAAGCTTCACACGTGCTATTGCGGAGAGACCTGGGGTATGTAGGAAGCCATCAAATCATTTCTTGTCCCTTGGCCATGGCAACTGCAAGTTCGATTTGGCCTCAAGAGAGCCGATATGTTTGGTTGTGGTCGTCTTTAGGTTTTGGTTATATCGCAAGCGCATTCATGACGGCTGCAATAGAATGTACCAACCGACCTTGCAAACTATAGTTGCACCAATCAGTCAGGTGCTTTTTGAGAGCCGTTTTTGAGTCCGCAACTTGACGCATAATGTTGTACCCGCGTCTCATGGCTGCTTCTTTGAGTCTAGCGACCTTGTGGGGAGCCGATGTTTCATCGTATCATCAACTCCGGTATAGTAGAGTTCACACCATGATAGCTCAGCTTTGGAAAGCTCTCGTCAGGAAACCAGTATTTGTTCCGTCCTTGGCTGTGGTAGTCCGAGCCTTTCATACGATGATAGGTGATTTCAACATTGTGATGCACATATCTTCATAAAGTCGGATCTGCACGTTAGCGCCTACAGGCTGGCTTGCGCCAATGGACTTGCCTTCCCCGTCCCGATCCTGCTTGAAGATAGACCGATCGGTAGGCACTGCGGGTAATGCCGTTGTTTCAGAGCATGTAATATCAACACTGAAGCTCTGGATGCCGTGAGAGTGACCTCCTCAGATCCTGCCCTGATGGACCGCTTGACGCTTGACTGTCGGTAAAAGGCGCCTCCACCTCGAGCTCAGCCTCGCGGGTCGGCAATCGACGGCAAGCATTGCGAGTAGTCACAGATGCTCTTCGACTGATCTGTATGTGGGGGCAGATCTGTCGGAACTTTGCAGAAGCCTCGAATCGAATCTGGCAGTCGTAAGATTGAATCTGTGCCTCCACTTGATAGGGAGGGGGTTTTCCCGATTGGATTTATGCTATCATTCTGCAAAAGAAATCTCATATCACCACGATTCCCTTCAACATGCGGTTTCAAGCAACTGTTTCTGTGGCCGTCTTTATTTATTGTGCGTGGACCATTGTTCTTGCTCTGCCAGTGTCCTCTCCCTCGGAAAACGCTTCGTCTGGGCTACTGTATCAATCATCGAATATTAGTCTTGCCAAACCCCCTTCACCAGCAGCGTGTTCGGACAGTATGGGTTTAGTGACCAAGAGTGACTGTGTTGAAGCGATCAATCTCCTTCCACGTGATCCTCCAATGCGACCAGTCCTGCGCAACTTTTATACCGCTCCGTCTGATGTTAGCACGACGTTGCCAAATCAAAAAGTACCCTTTGAGAAAACCTATGGTAGCCAATTCCTGGTCGACAGGCGGCGAATAGCTTTGCGTTATTAACTATGCATCTAGGCTCTTGCACTGCTCAGGTAGTATTGGCGACAAACTTCAATGATGTCCCACACGACCAAACGAGCTGGATCAACCTCATAGGACCAGCACGAATCTTGATGCGCCAGTGTGTTGATAAAGAAGGATTCGGGGGTGCTCTCGTACGAAATGGTATGTCACAACCAACCAGCGGAGGCTAGGATGGGTTTCCATGAGAATGTTATTGATATCACCATAGGAAATCATGAGAATCTTGAGGTTGTCCTATACAATCAAGACTCGATTTATGGAAAAGTGCACATAATGAGGAACTCGCCGGATCCTGTAGCTGTCTCCATCGCCAATCAGGAGCTATTGGAATTGCTTCATCTTGCACCGAACATCTATGAGCCCAGCGAGGTACTACTGCGAAATGCGACGTCGGACGTTTCAGCCCGAGTACTCAGCCTAACGCGATAGCATCGGTGGGCACAGATGAATCAATATAGAGAATGGAACTTTTTGCTTCGTGCTGCAGGTTGGCATTTGTACAGAAGTGAAGCAACCATATGCATGTGAATGGCGATCGATCGATTGATAAAGCATATGCGCTTTGGCAAATATGAGTAGAATTGATGGAGGCAGACGACATTAGAAAAGGGTTGGAAGACTCTAGTTCCTCTTGCATGGGCTAGGACGCCCGCAAAAGGATACACCGAGATGGGGGAGGGTGTTTAGGCCTAGTGAGGAGGGTGACATGGCGGTGGTGCATCGGGATGATGGTGGTGTGGAGCCTGTGCCTGATAAGGAGGTGCAGGGATAGAGATGAGGAGAGGAGAGGAGAGGAGAGGGAAAGCGTTTGGATAAAGTGTATATATTCCCCCACAACATTAATACAACATTAATTATTGAACGAGCTGGGAGGCTGGAAGGATTGAGGGGGCAAATTGCGAAGGATCCGCGTCACGTGATCGCTCCTTTTCCCTTCAGAGACGGCATATCTTCCAACCTCTTCGCTGTATCTCAGAGAACTCTCTATAATCCAATGAAAAGACAAAGCTGGAGTAGCTACAGACCAAAACACAGTCGCCCAAATGTTCATCCCTTTGACGTCTTCCATCGTCTTACAAATCGTCATCCTATGGCTTGTTTATCATATCTCAAGCTTCGCTATCAAGTTGTATCGTGTGCGCAGCAAGTTTCAGAGAATGCAGACAGAATCATGTGTAAGTCGTCATCAAGATCAAAGACTGTGACTGCTTGTAGACTAATCCTAGAATGCGACAAGCCTATGCCCCCCCATCATCCCATCTTTGGACATCTCATCATTATTGGAGGTATCATGTCCAAGCTTCCGAGTGATGTCCATGGCCATGTCCTGCCGCGTCAGATCACCATGGCGTTCCCAGACCTTGGTCCCCTATTTTACATCGACACCTGGCCTTTTGGTCCACCAATGCTCGTATCAACTTCTCCGGACGGCGCGAGTCAGTTCACAATCGCTCACTCGCTCCCAAAACATGCCTCTCAGCGGGAGTACATGAAGCCAATGACTGGTGGCATGGATCTTACGACACTGGAAGGCCACGCCTGGAAGAATTGGAGAAAAGTCTTCCAACCGGGGTTCAGCACCACCCACCTAATGACAAAGGTTCCAGAGATGATCAAGGACATCTCGACCTTTTGTGAAATATTACGAGAGCATGCAGCGAGGGGCAAGGTCTTTCAGATGGACCCATTGACAGTCAATCTTAACCTCGATATCATCGGTAGACTCGCATTGTAAGTCTTCTGCCAATCTCTTTGTTCGCCCAGACTTTTTAATTACAGCTACTTAGAGATGCTCGCTTTAATACTCAGCGAACCAAGAATGACTTTACGACTGCCTTACGAGCTCAGGTAAGGTGGCTGTCCTTCGGTAAAGAAGCAAATCTCTTCAAACGCTGGCATCCGCTCCGTCCATTCATGCGCCGCTGGAATGCTTATCGAATGGTGCGGTACGTGTCCCAGGAGCTGGACAATCGCTTCGCGCGAAATCGTGAAAGTTTTGATCTGCTAGGTAAAGAACGAAGCAGGACGATCGTCGATCTAGCGCTTGAGAATTATCTGGCGGAGCAAGCCGGGACCCAAGATGGTGATACAGGGATGGATGCAACGTTCAAGAACGCCGCAGTATGTCAAATAAGGACCTTTCTCTTCGCAGGTCACGACACGTCCAGCAGTACCTTATGCTATTGTTACCATCTCCTCTCAATCCATCCGCAGGTCCGCACCAAAGTGATTGAGGAGCACAACAGGACCCTAGGTGCAAGTATTGGGCAAGCAGCGCCTCAACTTATCGAAAATCCTCATTTACTCAATCAGCTTCCTTATACGTCTGCTGTCATCAAGGAAACGCTGCGACTGTACCCGCCCGCATCAAGTACACGCAATGGTGAAGCGGGATTCATGGTCACTACACCTGATGGGCGTCAATTGCCGACGGAAGGATTCTTGATTTGGTCAAACCATGTGGCCATCCATCGCAACCCTGATTATTGGCCACAGCCAGATGACTTCCTTCCTGAGCGCTGGCTCGTTGAGAATCCCGATCCCCTGCTTCCTGCGGCGAAAGGCGCCTGGCGAGCCTTCGAGTATGGGCCACGCAATTGCATAGGACAAGAGCTAGCGATGCTGGAGATTAGGCTAGTCCTCGCTTTGACTTTGAGGGAATTTACAATTGAAAGTGCTTACGACGTATGGGATGAAATGACATTGCCAAAGGGTCCGAAGACTGTGAATGGTGACAGGGCATATCAGATCTTGCTCGGAGCTGCGCATCCAAGCGATGGCTATCCCTGCAAAGTATTCATGAATTCATGAGTGTCAAAGACGGCGGGGTCTTATGAATCAACAAGCACCGAGTAGCTTTTCGATACCTCACATCGCACGCACTTTCACTGCAAGGCACAGTACCGAGGGTCGGTAAAGTGTTGAGGTAACATGGGCTCTTTCCCGAACGTCTCGATAAGGCGTATATGTCCTCAGAGAGGTTATAGGTCCCTCGGATAGCCATTTCGGTATCACCCGCCATCAAATGCCTATGTCCAAGCATGGTCCGACTCCCGCCGGTAGTCTGTATCCGGTTGATTATTGGCTCACGTAGTAAACTTCTTGAGTCCCAAATTTCATAGACCAACAAATAAAAGAAAGCCGTATTTACCATCTGAAGGACTCTAAGGGGACTTACCACCTCACTAAAGGCGTTCACAGCAATAAGTTTTATAATGCACGCACCTGAGGTGGTCTCGAGGAAGAAGCAAGCAGTCCTTCGGAACCGTACAGCAATAAAACGTTCAAGACGATAAATTTCAAGGACATGACTCACGTAGAATTCTTATCAGGATGTTGAATATGTACCGACGATTTCGAGTTCAACGTAACCGGAATACCCCAAATTTGACTTCCGAGAATGCATTAGCTTAGTGCTGCAGTACAATAAGCTCGAAACCGTTATCACCAAACAGACACAACAAAGCTTGCTAAGATAGAAGACTGCACAGTGCGATACGGATGCGGCCTAGATATGGTGGGTAAGCTTCAAATTTTTGGTAAAAACGAACTGCTCAGCGCTCGTATCATCGCGATGAGACTTGCCCCTCGAGAAGTATCAGTATCCTGGCCTATGGAGGTCTCCGTTAGTACGCTCAACCAGCTCTCTCAAGCTCCTGCGATATCCAGACATCGGCATACACCATGGGCGCAACAAAAACAATCATAAGCGAAAGCATCACCGTCACATAAGTTCTAGCGATCGGGCCCTGACTTCGATGGTCATTGAAGTGGAATCACTCCTGGTTGAGGTCTGCCAGGTGGCGTCTTAGAAAAATCCAGAGCAATAAACAGACGCATGGTTTTTCTTTCACTCAACATCTGCGATCGGCGAAGGCAACGGAGGGGAGGCTGGCAAGGAAATGGTGTGAAACTAGTACCTGTAGGGTGTTCGACGACATAGCATGCTCAGAAAGGAGCTAGAGAGACCCAGAGGGCCCAGAGGGAACCAAGTCCATTCCAATCTCTTCTCAAATCGTACCTTAGATACATGAGCAGAATCACGTTTGTGTTGCAAGAAGCGAAACAGTTGGAAACCCCCATTGCTGACCTTGACCGGTCTAACCATAACGATAGTATCCAGACTGAGTTTTTATGAGTCCACAAACAGACAGTGTCTTTTCTTCAAATGAAGGGACGATTCCCGCAATCTGAGTAAACCTTGGGCTGCTTGCCCGTCTGCCAGGAAGCGTGTTTCAGGTAAAAGTAAACAGTGATGTGCACTAGAATTGAAATAGCTCTAGCGCTTCTGCTGCTCCGCTACCCAAATTAGGAATAGGCAAAAGTCCAATCAACTTGTCATTCCGCCCTCGCCGCCCCAAACCCACCAATACTTCAAGTCTACCTCGATCACTCGACAATTTCTACTTTTACGCACACCAACGCGGAAACCATCTTGGAGATGAGCTTTGGAGGACCTGGAGGAGGTCAGCAGAGTGCCAAGCCAATCCCGCCTGAGAGGGGCAGCTTTCCGCTTGAGTAAAATCCCCTGCCTTTCTACAATGATTTATACTGACTTGGTCGTATAGTCATGACGGTAGTAGCCCATCCGATCGGCATCTTGACAAACCGCTGACGCGGATCACTTGCTATAGGAGACTGCAAGCCTATCGTAGCAGACTACCTTCGCTGTCTGCGTAGGGTCAGGGGAACGAACGATCAGGAGTGCAGACTAATGGCAAAAGATTATCTCAAATGCCGTATGGACCAGTACGCTTGGATTGAATCGAGGAGAGACTTCGCTGATTTTGTCCCAGCAACCTAATGGCACCAGACGAATTCAAGAACCTTGGCTTTGCAGAGAATGACAAAACAACGGCGATACCCAACCATGCTGGCGGAGCAACAGCACACTCAGTTCGAGACGATGGGAAGAAGATGTCATAGGTTGCACGCTAGATACATCAAATCTTACCATGCCAGGGCATATTCTGCCACCGAATCCCTGCTTGGTTGCAATTATTCTCGTGGCCAGGACATTTGGAGATCCCTTTATCGTCTTCCATTACCCACCTCGACCAGGTGAAGATAACTCTCGTTATAAGGACATATTCAAGGATACCGCTCTCGATGACTCGACCTCATCGTCGAGTAGTGAAGACAGTGCGGAGTCGTCGACCGAGGATGCAAAGCCCATGCAGAAAGCAGACGAATGTGTAAAGACGGATAGCCCGCCTGATGTGGATGAATTTGGCTCTGCATCGCCAGAAAAAGACCAAGGTTCCAGATCACGAGAGGAACGAAACGATTTGTTTGGCTTCCAGTCTTCGGTACTGGCAAAGCTGTTATGTCCTGCTACCACTGGTCATAGGAAACGGTTCGAGGTGGGTGTAAATGATAAGGTCATGGTTGGCTGGCCAGTCTTTGCAAGATCAGATGGGACTTGGAAAAGAACGAAGAAAGCTAAGAGGTCGAGTCGAATTGACGGAGCTCCAGAGAAGTCCAAGAAGGATCACGATGGAACCAGGGGCTCGAAATCGAAACATATAGGTGTGGAAGAGGCCGACTTTAGCGCTACTTCAACGCCTAATGCATCAGACACGGTTCAGTCAGAGGGGCAGGAAGAGGCATTTGGGATTCGAACGACGATGGATGACGGTCAAACCATCGACACAGAGGTACCTAAAAGGATCAAAAGGATCAGCATGCAAAAACCTGAGAAACCACTGATAATGTTCAACGTCATCTATGTCCTTCAACCACCGCCACTCGAGTACCACCTGCGTGTGACGGAGATGTATGAGAATGTGGTCAAAAAGCTCTCCAAGGCGTTGAAATTGGAACAGCATGATACCAATTTTGTGGCCAATGAAGTAGCTTCAATCGCATCCATTAGGAAAGCCGGAGTCGAAAAGCAGAATGTGAGTAAATTGTATCACGATCTCATATCACAGTCGAACCTTGCAAGGGCGCTCTCGACGTTATACAACAGCATAGTAGGACTGCGGATTGCTCATATCAGTCTCACCCCGTTGTCGTCACTGTCACTTCAGATTCCCCTAGCGACATCTATATCCGCATTGCCAAACCCACAATCGCCCCAGCTGCCTGGACTATGGCTCACCACGGCCAATTCGATGCCTACAGATGACGAGGCTCAGACTACGAGCACTCAGCTTGGATCGCATTTTACTCTCCTACTGCTATCAGACCTTCAGTCCATCCTGTCAGATGCGAACGCTACATCATCTCCGATCACAAACGCATTGACTCGCTACCTTCGCGTCTCCACGTCTACAAAATCGTTTTATCAGATCTCTCAGTCGTCCGGCATACCTCTCCCAGATATTCAGTTCCTGGCCTTTCATCTCATCTATTGGCGTCGCGCTCGAGCAATACCTCCTCTACACCAACGTGATACCTATATCGTCTCTCCAAATGCCGACATGCGGAAACTGTCATCTGCTGCCTCCACCTTTGCCAAGGTCTTCCCAACTCTACCCTCGTTGCCATACATACTCAGCACCCTGTCTTCAAGGCTCAGACCATATTCTAATCTCATACCCAGCAAAGATCATAAAGAAGCCTATATGGACATTCTAGCCTGGCTCATGCGCGGAGGTTGGGTCACTCAGTTGCGAACGTTCGCCTGGGTACGGGTCCCTGGTCACATCAAAGACACTGTTGGCGAAGAGAAGTTATCCAACGGACCAGACAATCCGCCACATAGTTCAGAGACCGACGGCAAGGTCGACACCCCCGACGAAAGCGAAATCACCAGCAGCATACACCTCGACGTGCCCCATTCCCACCCAGGCCCAGACCGGCCTCGTTCCCGCTCACCCTCACCCACCTCCAGCACCCACACCACCCTGCCCTTCACCCACACCACTCCGCGGCAGCAGCCCGCAACCCTAATCCCCAACCCGCGCCAAGCCTCCGACCTGCCATCTCGCCACCTCTCAGCGATATCGAACTATATCCTGCAAAATCAAGGTCCGGCCTCCCAATCCGCGTGGGACAAATGCATCAAGTACTTCAACGGCAAGCATGCTCTTGAGACTATTCCGGTCAGGGAGGGATGGAAGAGGAAGAGGGTGAAGGAGTTGGTGGATGGGTGGGTGGATTTGGGGGTGTTGGTTGTGGGGAGGCATTGGTAGGGAGATGCGGTGTTCGGGAGACGGATGGTGTGGTTGGTGGGGTGGTGGTGGATACAACTTCGATCTCTTCACCCGTCGCTTCGTTGTCCCGATGCCATAGAAAGTGTCCTTCCATCGCTCTCACGTCCTCCTTTACTTACTCATCAATATCAAAAGGTCTACAAAGGTCGGATGTGGTACCCGGAGGCTCAGTATCATACTCCACTTCAAAACAATCCAAAAATATAAGTCCCCCAGTACAACAGTGAGATGTACGAAGATTTCATTTCTGCAGGTATTCATATCTAATTATCATCGATTATCATCAACCTCCAGCACAAATCACCCCCTCTCTGCCAACTCATATCTCACGAAGACCCCCTTCCAGCTCCTCTCCCTCCTCCTCCCATCATGTTCCGTGCCCTACATTGCGTTCTGTTAGCAACCTCACTCTCTCACCCACCCACTCACGCTCCAAAAACGCAGTCGAGTCCAGTCCAGAAGATGTAGGGTAGTGGTAACTCACATCTCAGCAATACTCGGATCCTGCATCAACGACGCCAGATCCGGCATCCCACCTCCTCCCCCACCTCTTCCTGCACCAGCACCGGCCCCAGCCCCAGCCCCAGCCCCAGCCCCAGCCCCTGCCCCAGCCCCAGCCCCAGCATCAGCACCAGCACCAGCACCAGCACCAGCACCAGCGCCTCCACCACCGATACCAAACCTCTCCGCCATGCCCCTCAACTGCGGATTATTCATCAACCCCTGCAGCGCCTCCGGATTGCTCATCAGATTCTGCGCCATACTCGCAAACATCGGG
>JAABUX010006934.1_pt1 | contig 13409 bp, 9 predicted proteins | sample 5561851 | NCBI WGS metagenome assembly JAABUX01 (sample SAMN10711883, study PRJNA513361) | rock metagenome | isolation source: Antarctica rocks | place: Antarctica: Victoria Land, Richard Nunatak red sandstone | collected 2016-01-03 | reverse complement strand
TGAAGCCGTTCTCCAGCCTTCTGGTGCGCCGCGCCATCTCCTACGCCATTAACAAGCAGCGCGCTATCCGCTTCATCAACGGCCGCGGTACCCCGGCCACGGGCATCCTGCCGCCCAACCTGCCCGGTTTCAGCGGTAGCATCGCGGAGCAGTATCCCTATGATCCCGCCAAGGCCAGGAGCCTGCTGGTGCAGGCCGGCTACCCCAACGGATTCAGCACCACTATGGGCGTCCCCTCCGGCGGCTACGAGGCGCGCATGGCCGACGCGGCGATCTACGACCTCGCGGCGGTGGGGATCAAGGTGACCGTCAAGCCTGTGCTGTCCGAGGGCGCCGCCATCGCCACGCTGCCCATGGTGGCCTACCACTGGATCCAGGATTATCCCGACCCGGCGGACTTCATCGACGGCTTCACCTCGTGCGCCTCGGCCACGCCCAACGGCTCCAACGTGTCGTTTTACTGCAACCCCGCGCTCGACGCCCTGGCCAACAAGGCGCGGGGCATCCCGTTCGGCCCGGCCCGCGTGGCGGCCTACAACCACATCGACCAGTTGTACATGGCTGACGCCCCGTCCGTGCCGGTGTTCAACGATATCCTCTACTACATGCACTCGGCGCGGCTGCAGGGCTACTACATCTCGCCGCAGTGGTTCCCCTTCACGCTCGAGCAGTACTGGTTGTCGAGCTAGCCCCGATGAACGGAACGGACCCCGTGCTACTGGCGGAGCCGGGGCCATCGGCGCCCATGCCGGCTCCGGCGGCCCCGGAGCCCGAGGCCGCCGCCGAGGGACGGCGCCTCGGCCGCTGGGCGGTCGCCCGGCGACGCCTGCTGCGCGACAAGGGCGGCCTGTGCGGCGCCCTCATCGTGCTGCTGCTGGTGGCGACGGCGCTGCTGGCGCCGGTCATCGCGCCCTATCCGCCGGGGTTCGAAGACCCCAACGGGCTGACCATGCTCGGCGCCCCGCTTCCGCCGAGCCCCGACCACTGGCTGGGGACCGACCCCAACGGCCGCGACGTGCTCAGCCGCGTCATCTATGGGGTGCAGATCTCGTTGCTGGTGGGCGTCGTCGGCAATGGGCTGGCCAGCCTGATCGGCCTGGCGCTGGGCTCCCTGGCGGGGTATTTCCGCGGCTGGGTCGATACGCTGATCAGCCGCGTGCTGGACATTTTCCTGGCCTTCCCGGTCTACCTGCTGGCGCTGGCGCTGGCCGGCATCCTGACCCCCAGCGTCAACACTACCATCGCCATCATCGTGGTCGTCTACTGGACCGCGACGGCGCGCATCGTGCGTGGGCAGGTGCTCTCGCTGCGTGAGCGCGACTTTGTGGAGGCGGCGCGCTCGCTGGGCCAGCGCGAGGTCGTGATCCTGCTGCGCCACATCTATCCGCACCTGCTCTCTACAATGCTGATCTACACCGCGCTCAACATCGCGACGACGGTTGTCTTCGAGGCCGGCCTGAGCTACCTGGGCGTGGGCGTGGGCGTGCCCCATGGCACGCCCAGTTGGGGGGCCATGATCAGCGACAACCAGCAGGCCCTGTACACGGCGCCGTGGCTCGTCTTCTGTCCCAGCGCCGCCATCATGCTGACGGTGCTGGGCTTCAACCTGTTGGGCGACGGCCTGCGCAACGCGCTCGATCCCTACGGGCGATGACTGGATGGTGAGGACGATGACGGTATGACGCGCTACCTGGCCTCGCGGCTGCTCTGGCTACCGGTGGAGTTGATTGGTATCTCGCTGATCACCTTCGCGCTGGCCTATCTGGTCCCCGCCGACCCGGCCCGCCTCTACGCCGGCCCCCACGCGACCCTGGCTACCCTGTATAACATTCGCCACCAACTGGGCCTCGACCAGCCGCCGTGGGTGCAGTACCTCCTCTACCTGTGGAACCTGCTGCACCTCGACCTGGGCACGTCCTACGAACTGCACATGCCGGTGCTGCAGGCGATCCTGCAGCGCGTCCCGGCGACGGCCGAGCTGGCCGTGGCGGGGGTGTTCTTCGAGGTGCTGATCGGCGTCCCCATCGGGCTGCTGGCGGCGTTGGCGCCGCGCGGCCTCGCCGATCGGTTGGGCATGTTCGTGACCCTGGTGGGCATCTCGACCCCCTCGTTCGTGCTGTGCTACGCCCTGATCTACCTGGTCTGGTTCAAGCTGGGCCTGTTCGAGAGCGGCGGGTACGGCGACCCGCTGCCGCTGTACCTGTTCCTGCCAGCCTTCGCGCTGGGCCTCTCCGGCGCGGCTTTTTACGCGCGGCTGCTGCGCGCCAACCTGCGCGACATCCTCTTCACCGACTACATCCGTACCGGCCGCGCCAAGGGCCTCTCCGCGACCGTACTACTGCTGCGGCACGCGCTGCCCAACTCCTTCAACGTGTTGCTGACCCAGCTGGGGCTGGACATCGGCTTCTTCCTGTCCGGCGTGCTGCTGGTTGAGGTGCCCTTCAGCTGGCCAGGCATCGGGCGCCAGGCCTGGGACGCGATTACAAACCTGGACATCCCCCTGGTACTGGGCACGGTGCTGTTCGGCGCGGTGGCCATCCTCGTCGCCAACATCGTCGTGGACATCGCCTACGCCTTCCTCGACCCGCGCATCCGCCACGGCTAATGGCTTAGTCGAGGGCGAAGGATCGCGCCCTCAGGTGGGCGACGCCGATGCGGCTGTCGGCCATGCCGTAGTACACGTCCACGCCGCCGTCGCGCCGCTGCGCGGCGGTGGGGAACACGACGTTGCCGACCATGCCGACCCGCTCATCTTCGGTCTCGGGACCGAAGACCGGCGTCTCGGAGCGGCTCAATACCTGGCGCGGATCGTCCGCGTCGAGCACCATGGCCCCCGCACGGTAGCACCGGCCGCCGTCGGCGTACAACTCCACGCCGTGGTAGAAGGTCAGCAGGCCATCGGGGATGCGCATGGGCGCCGTCCCGCCGCCGATGCGGTAGGCTTCCCACGCGCTTTTGGGCGTTGCAAGCAGGTGGTGCTGCCCGAAGCGCGGGGGGGCCTCGCCGCTCCAGTCCGCCTCCTCGACGGGGCAATAGGAGATCCACATGCTGGGCCGATCGTCGTGGACGCCGCGTGGGAGGCGCATGGGCACGTTCTCGATGCCGTCCTCGCCGGGCCATGCCTCGTACATCGGACGGTGCAGCAGCGCGTAGGCGCGGCGTCCGTCCGGCGCTTTCACCGGCTCCGACAGCAGGATGGCGTCCTTGTTGGAGTAGCGGTTGAAGGTGACGCCGTCTTCCGTCGCGAAGTCGACCAGGCCGTGGCGCCGCCAGTGGCGCAGGTCGCGCGACGAGGCCAGCGCCACGTGCGGCCCTGTTGGGCCGAGCGCGGTGTAGGCCAGAACATAGAGCTCAAGCGCGGCCACGTAGGTCACGCGGGGATCTTCGCAGCCGCCAACGCCAGGGCGGACGATCTCGTACGGCGCCGCGGGCTCCAGGGCATGCGGCAGGCGTTCCACGTCGACGGGGCGGCCGTCGCCGTCGCGGATGACGCGCGCCGTGCCGATGCGCGAGTAGTTGTGGGCGCCGACCAGGCGCGGGAACAGGTAGTATTCGCCGTCCGGGCCGACCACGCCGGCCGGATTGAGCACACCCTCCACCTCATGTGGGTCGCCAGGGCGCGGTTCCATGATGACGCCGAGCCGGGTCGTGTCGAACAGCGGCAAAGGCAAGGTGACACACAACATCAATTAGCCTTCTTTCAACGGAAGTGCGGGAGGACGGGGCGAGGTGATGAGGCTGTATGAAAGGACTATGTACTTTCATCAGAGTCTATTCTACCCGACGCGCACGCAATAGCCAAAATGGGCCATGCAATCGAGGATACCGTCAGGTCTAGGTTAAGGGGAAGAGCTTTTCAACTGTCCGCATCATCAGGAACAGGCGGTATTCTTGGTCGGGGGAGCGCCTGAACTCGTGCTGCTCATAGAAAGCGCGGGCGGCATCATCGATCGCATCGACCACAACGGCAATGGAAGCGATCTCTCGCGAGAGACGAAGGCTGCGCCGCAGGGCATGGATAAGCAGGACATCGCCGACGCCCTTGCCGCGATACCGTCTATCGCGTGCCAGACGGCCAAGGAGTGTGGCGGGCAGTGTCGGATAGCGGGGTAGCCGTTTCGTCACATCCTCGTTTAAACCCGTCGCCTCGATTGCCGTTGCCGACAAGGTATAGTAGCCCGCGATGCGGCGTGTTGCCGTATCGACGAGTATGTAGACCGTCGCCAGTCCGCGCTTCATATCCTGGCCTGCTTGCTGCCGGATATATGTGTCAAGCGCGTCGATGCCGCAATGGAAGCTTGCGCGATCGTGCGATGAGTTGAGTCGTTCGACGAGGTACGGAGGATCTGGCTCCATCACGCTGTTCTAGCCGCCCATGATGTCCGCGTATCGCTGTGCAGCGGTGCGGAGACGCTCGCCCGGTTCCGGTGGATCGAGCGCCAGGCTGGCGAAATGCTCACTATCCCGCACGCTCAATGTCATCACGTCGTGCTCTCTGATGGTGCGCTCGGCCGCCTCTCGTGCACTGGCCAGGATAAAGTCGGTCAGTGTTCCTCCGCGGATCGCGGCAGCACGCTGCAAAAGTTGCTTCTGTTCGGGCGAGATACGCGCTTCTAAACGCTCGCGCCGCCCGCGCGGCACTGTCGTCCGGCGGCGCTTTGTCGCGGGTTCTCTTCTCTCCGTTGCCATCCCTGCCCCTCCTGATACCATGCTCCAAGCCAGGTGTTACCCTCTGTATAACTATAGCAGAAATAGTACGTCCGATAGCCGTACGCTCCTGACAAGAAGATGTCAACTACCATATGCCATCAGATTATAGTGGAGCTGAACGCCAGATCGCGGCGGCAGGGCGTGGATGCACAGAATGGTTGGCTCGTTGGAGTCCACATGGCGGCGATGTGATACCCTGGCGGAGTGAGCGTGAGGAGAGGAAGGGAACGTGATGTTTGACCGATGGATGCTCCACGATTTTGCACCCGGCGAGGGCTTGGCGGCAGGCGCACATAGCGAAGGGTATCAGGGGGACGACTGGCTCGACATCGCGGCGCCGGGCGATGTCCACCGCGCGTTGATCGCGGCCGGGCGCATCCCCGATCCTTTCTACGATCGCAACGAAGAGCGATGCCGCTGGATAGAAGATTGCGAGTGGTGGTACCGCCTGGTCTTCGACGGACCCGACACCCCGCCGCGGCCCGGCGAGCGGCTGCGCCTGGTCTTCCACGGCCTCGACACGTTTGCCACGATCTGGCTCAACGGCGAAGAGTTGGGGCGGCACGCCAACATGTTCCGCGAGGCCGTGTTCGACGTCGGCGACCGCGTCCGCTTCGGCGAGGCCAACACGCTGGCGCTGTGCTTCGACCGGCCTCTCGATCATCTGGACGGCATGGACGTGAGCCCTCAGGGCTGGGGTGACCAGGACCTGCCGCGCGTGGCCATGCGTAAGGCCCAGTTCGGCTACGGGTGGGACTGGGGGCCGCGCCTGCCCACGGTCGGCATCTGGCGTCCGGTCGAGCTGCTGCGCGAGGACCGCGCTGCTATCTCCGGCGTCCACGCCTACACGCTTGATCTCGACCAGGATGCACACCGGGCGTTGGTCGCGGTGCGCGTCGAGGCCGACCGCTTCGGGACGACGGATGCTCTTACGGCGCGCATCCGCCTGACGCCTCCTAACGGTGGGCCAGCGGTCGAGGCGATGCTGGCCCTCGGTGGCGATCATTCGTCGGCGCGCGATAGTCCTGGGAGCGCGGGCGTCCCGCCCGTCCCCGCGTCGGACCTTCCGCACGCCAGCGATCATTCTGGACTTGCCTTGACGGCCTACCTGCCGGTCGACGATGCCCAGTTGTGGTGGACGCACGACTTGGGGACGCCCGCCCTCTACAAGTTGGAGGTGACGCTGGAACTGGACGGCGCTGTGCTGGCCCGCCACGACTCTCGGGTCGGCATCCGCACCGTGGAGTTGGATCAATCGCCCGACGGGGACGCGCCTGGGACGCGCTTCTTCCGCTTCGTGCTCAACGGCGCGCCCCTCTTTGCTAGAGGCGCCGACTGGATCCCCGCCGACTCGTTCGTGGGCGCGCTCACGCCCGACCGTTACACCATGCTGCTCACGGCGGCGCGCGACGGCAATATGACCATGCTGCGCGTGTGGGGCGGCGGCCTCTACGAGCACGACATCTTCTACGACGAGTGCGACCGCCTGGGCCTGCTGGTCTGGCAGGACTTCATGTTTGCCTGCGCCCCCTACCCCGAGGACAACCCTGCCTTTGTGGCCGAGGTCGAGGCCGAGGCGCGCTACCAGGTGCGCCGGCTACGCAACCACCCCTCGCTGGCTCTGTGGTGCGGCAACAACGAGAACCAGTGGATCGACAACGCTATCCATTGGCAGCAGCCCGAGCGCCTCGCCCCCGGCGCGCTGTACTACGACACAATCCTGCCGCGGGCCGTGGCTGCCCACGACGGGCGCACGCCCTACTGGCCGGGCAGTCCCTACGGCGGCAACGACTACAACAGCATGGAGGACGGCGACCGCCATAATTGGGATGTCTGGCACGGGGGGCTGCCGCGCCGCTTCGGCGAACAGCCGCGTGGGGACCATACGCCGGAGGGCGTCTCCTACCTGCACTACGCCGAGGACAGGGGACGGTTCATCAGCGAGTTCGGCATGCACGCCGCTCCGGTCTACGAGACGCTGCGGCGCGTCATCCCGCCCGATCAACTGTACCACCACAGTCCCTCGATGGATTGGCACAACAAGGACAACCCCAAGAACAAGGGCGACAACCTGATGCTGACGGTGATGGGTCTGCCTGCGAACCTGGACGAGTACATCGACTTCAGCATGATCGCGCAGGCCGAGGGGCTCAAGTTCGGCATCGAGCACTTCCGCCGCCGCGCGCCGCACTGCTCCGGCACGCTGGTGTGGCAGCTCAACGACTGCTGGCCGGTCCTGAGTTGGAGCGTGCTCGACTACTATGGCGTCGGCAAGGCCGGCTACTACTACCTGCGGCGGGTCTACGCGCCACTGCTGGCTTCCTTTAAAGGGCTGGAGGACGGGTCCGTCGAGCTATGGATCACAAATGATGGCGCGTCGCCCGTCGAGGACACCGTGACCGTGCGCCTGGGCGCCTTCGATGGTGCTGATATCTGGACCGAGGATCACGCTGTCGCGGCGCCTCCGCGCACCAGCCGAGCTGTCCAACGCTGGGAGGCCAGCGAGTTGAACGGCGCGCCCGACCGCTACCTTGGGGTGACCTCGGGTAGCGGAGCGTTCCCAACTAACCGGCACTTCTTCGCCGCCATCAAGGATCTACAACGTACTCCGTCTGCTCCAGCGATGATCATGACCGTGGTGGACCCGCACGAGGTGCGAGTCGAGCTACACGCCACTGGTTATGCCTACTTCGTCCACCTGCTGTCGCCGGACGACGCCACGCGCTTCGGAGACAACTACTTTGACCTCGCGCCCAGAGAAAGCCGTGCCATCACGGTCACCAACGCGTCCGCGCCGCTCAGCCCAGACAGCATCGAGGTGCGCTGGCGGTAAAGGAAGATGGCCGCTCTGGAACTGCTGCTGTGCGTGGCGGTTCCAGGGCGGCTAGAGCTGTCGCCCCGTTTCTGCTCCATCATGGAACGGGATGGACGCGTACGTCGCGGTTACCTGGCCCACACGCGCCGGAATAGCTTGGGATAGCGGATCTCGTAGTGGGCACGGAACGCACGGTCCTCTAGAGAGCGTCGAGCGCATCGACGGCCGTGGCTCGGCGCAGCAGCATGTCCAGGTCGTCCTCGCCCGCGCCGTCGATGCGCCGTTCGATGCCTTCGGGGAGGGCGTCGACGCCGAAGCGCGTCCGCAGCACCGTCTTGATAGAGGCCCGTTTGCCCTCGACCGTCCCGCGGGCCTCGCCGCGGGCCTCGCGCTCCAGTAGCAGGGTCTGTAGCGGGTTAACCATACTCAACTCCTCCAGGATCGCCGTCACCGTTTCCTCACCAATATAATGATACGCCAATCCCAGCAGGGCGCCGACGGTCAACTCCTGCTGCTCACGCGGCAGCGCCCGCGCCAGTGTCGCTGCCTTGCGTAGGACCTCCGTGCGCGGGCGACGGCGGTGGCCCATCAGGGGCAACAGGATCAGATCGATGCGGTCCGTCGCCGTCAGCGTGTCCCCGCGCGCCACCTTCTGTTCAAGCGCGGCCAGGACGGCAGCGCCGTTCTGACGCCCCAGCAGGATGTTGGTCGGACTAAAGACGACGGAGCCCGTGGTGAGCGGCGCTGGCGCGCTACGTATCCCGGCGCCGTAGATCACCACGGTATAGACGGGGCCGCCATACTGCTTGTAGATGGCCAGGTGGTATTCCGCGAAGCGCAGCAGGTCTTCGAGGCGACGCTGCGTCTGGAATTCCAGATGCAGCACCGCGCCATCGGCAAGGCGGAAGAGCAGGTCGACCTCGCGAGTGCGCACCGCGAGTTGCGGAAACTCGGCGGGTAGGCCGGCGATGATGGGCGCCAGGGCCAGGCCGAAGCGCCGGAAGAAGTCGGCGCCGAAGGCCGCCGCGATGATCTTGAGCGCGATATCGTTGTTCTGGTGCGCCACGTCGGACTGGGGCTGCGACACGGGTTCTCTTCCTCGCGATGCCGGACATGCCGACAGACTAAACGGCCGTATCGGGAGGTGAAACTAGACGGCCACCGGCTTCGGGGTCTGGCGCAGGTAGGCGTCCATAAAGGCGTCGAGGTCGCCGTCGAGGACGGCGCCGGTGTTGCCGGTCTCGTAGCCGGTGCGCAGATCCTTAATCAGGGTGTAGGGATGCAGCACGTAGTTGCGGATCTGGCTGCCCCAGCCCGCGCTGACGTGTTCGCCCTTGAGCGCGGCCTGCTCGCGCTCACGCGCCTCCTCCTCGCGCTCCAGCAGGCGGCCTTGCAAGATGCGCATGGCCGTCTCGCGGTTCTGCAGCTGCGAGCGCTCGTTCTGGCAGGTCACCACGATGCCGGTGGGGAGGTGCGTGATGCGCACCGCCGTGCTGACCTTGTTGACATTCTGGCCGCCCGCGCCGCCCGAGCGGTAGGTGTCGATCTCAATGTCCTTGGGGTCGATGGCGATCTCGGGCGCGCTTGACTCGATGGCCGGCAGCGCCTCGACCAGCGTGAAGCTGGTCTGGCGCCGGTGCGCGGCGTCGAACGGCGAGAGGCGCACCAGGCGGTGCTGGCCGCGCTCGCCGCGCAGGTAGCCGTAGGCGTTGCGGCCGCTGATCTCCACGGTGACGCTCTTGAGGCCCGCCTCTTCGCCGGGGGTGCTGTCGAGCACCTCCGTCTTGAAGCCGCGGCGCTCGGCCCAGCGCAGGTACATGCGCAGCAGCATCTCCGTCCAGTCCTGCGCGTCCGTGCCGCCCTCGCGCGCATGGAGGGACAGGATGGCTCCGTGGTCGTCGTAGGGGCCGCTCAGCATCGCCTCGGTCTCCAGCGCCTCGACCTGGCGCGCCAGGCCGCCCACCTCGGCCGCGACACCGGCCTGCACCTCCGCGTCCGCCTCGGCCGCGGCCAACTCGTACAACTCTTCCTGATCGTGGATGCGCGTCCATAGCTCCCGCGGCACGGTGATGGCCTCGCGCAGGGAGGTCATGCGCTGCAGCAGCCCGGAGGCGCGCTGCGGGTCGTCCCATAGGTCGGGCACGACCGTCTGCTCTTCGAGAACGGCTATCTCGCGTAATTTCTCGGCGACGTCAAAGTCGCACCTGCAACTGTTCCACGCGCGCCTTCAGGCGCGCCAACTCGCTCTGTGTCTCGTCCATGTTTCCTCCAGTGGGCAGTGGGCAGTGGGCAGTGGGCAGTGGGCAGTGGGCAGTGGGCAGTGGGCAGTGGGCAGTGGGCAGTGGGCAGTGGGCAGTGGGCAGTGTATTCATCCGACCGCGGTCGGCGTCGTTTGCCATGCGACTGCGGTCGCAGGCTCGTACCTACTGTGAACTGCCCACTGCCCACTGCCCACTGCCTACTTTCCGTGGCACTTCTTATACTTCAGCCCGCTGCCACAGTAACAGGGGTCGTTGCGGCCGGGCGTCTTGACCGGTGGCGGCAGCGTGGCGGCGCCCCGTGACCCCCGCGACCCTAGCGGTCCTTCGCTCGCGGTCTGGAGCGGTCCGGCCGCTCGCTCAGGGGCGGGGGACGCCGATTGGCGAACCGCGGACATGGGAGACGCGGGAGGCGTTGGAGCGGCCACCTCGCGGTTGCCCAGCGGATGGCTTTCCTCGCGTGGGTCCTGTGTTGGCGCTGGCAGAGGCGCGGGTCCGGAGGCGACCATCGTGGCCGCGCTCACCGTCGCCGCGCCAATCAGGGGCGCGGCGCCTGCTCCATTGATGGCGCCGGATGGCGCCGTGGTCCGTTGATTTGGCGAACTGCCGCCAACGGACGGCGGAGCGGGCGCCTGTTGCGGGGGCTGCTGGTCGATCTGCACGCCGAAGATGAAGCGCACGATGTCGTGCTGGATCGTCGCCTGCAGTTGCTGGAACATGTCGAAGGCGCGCTGCTTGAACTCGACCAGCGGGTCGCGCTGGGCCATGGCCGAGAGCCAGGCGCCCTCGCGCAACTCGTCGAGCGCGTCGATGTGGTGGACCCAGGAGTTGTCGATCACCATCAACATCACCTGGCGCTCCACCGCGCGCATGATCGGTTGCTCCGCCGGATCAAGGCCGAAGCCTTCTTCCTTGGCCGCGTAGGCGTTGTGCGCCTCGCCGCGCACCGCCTCGATGACCTCCTCGCGTCCCAGGTGGCCCAGGGCCTCGACGTCGACATCGTCGGTGGAGAAGATCGCGCCCAGGGCGGCGACGAGGCCATGCAGGTCCCAGCCATCGGCATACTCGCCGGTGAGGAACTGCTCACAGAGCAGGTCCATCTCGCCGTCGATCATGTCGGCGATGATGTCGTGGACGTCCTCGCCCTCCAGCACGCGGCGACGGTCGGCGTAGATGACGGTGCGCTGCTGGTTGATCACGTCGTCATACTCGACCACGTGCTTGCGCACGTCGAAGTTCCAGCCCTCGACCTTGCTCTGGGCGCCCTCGATCCGCTTGCTGACCATGCGGCTCTCGATGGCCTCGTCCTCGCCAACGCCCAGGCGGTCGAGCATGCCCTTGGCGCGGTCCGAGCCCACGCGGCGCATCAGGTCGTCCTCGAACGAGACGTAGAAGCGCGACGAGCCGGGGTCGCCCTGACGGCCGGAGCGCCCGCGCAACTGGTTGTCGATGCGCCGCGACTCGTGGCGCTCGGTGCCGATCACGCGCAGGCCGCCGAGATCGACCACGCCCTCGCCCAGCTTGATGTCAGTGCCGCGGCCCGCCATGTTGGTGGAGATGGTGACGGCGCCTTGCTGGCCGGCCCGCTCGATGATCTGGGCCTCGCGCTCGTGGTTCTTGGCGTTGAGCGTCTCGTGCGGAACGCCGGCGCGGATCAGCATCTGCGAGAGCGATTCGCTCTTCTCGATGCTGATGGTGCCCACCAGCACCGGCTGGCCGAGCTCGTTTAACTCCTTGACCTCCTCGACCACGGCGCGGAACTTGGCGTCCTCGCTCATGAAAACGAGGTCGGGCTCGTCGTCGCGGATCATGTCCTGGTTGGTGGGGATGACCATCACGTCGAGGTTGTAGATTTTGTGCATCTCCTCCGCTTCGGTCTCGGCCGTGCCGGTCATGCCGCACAGCTTCTTGTAGAGGCGGAAGTAGTTCTGGAAGGTGATGGTGGCCTGCGTCACGTTCTCGCGCTCGATCTTGACGTTCTCTTTGGCCTCCAGCGCCTGGTGCAGGCCCTCGCTATAGCGGCGGCCCACCATCTTGCGTCCGGTGAACTCGTCGATGATCACCACCTGGCCGTCCTCGACGATGTAGTCGCGGTCGCGCTTGAAGAGCACATTGGCCTTGACGGCCTGCTCCAGGTGGTGGGCGAACATAAAGTTGCCCTCGGCGTAGAGGTTCTCCACGCCGAACAGCCGCTCCATCTTGTGGATGCCGTCCTCCGTCAGGCTGACGGCGCGCATCTTCTCGTCGACGCTGTAGTCCTCTTCCTCCTGCAGCACGCGCACTGCCTTGGAGAAGCGGGCGTACATCTCCGGCTGCTCCTCGGCGGGGCCGGAGATGATCAGCGGGGTGCGCGCCTCGTCGATCAGGATGTTGTCGACCTCGTCGACGATGGCGTAGTTGAGCGCGCGTTGCACGCACTGCGCCAGGTCGGCTGACAGGTTATCGCGCAGGTAGTCGAAGCCATACTCATTGTTGGTGCCGTAGGTAATGTCCGCGGCATAAGCGGTATGGCGGTCGGCCGCGCGCAGGTGGACCAGGCGCTCGTCCTTGGCCTTCTCGTCGGTATAGGCGCCGTCGTACAGGAAGGAGGCGCCGCCAACCACGTCGCCGCCGACGATAGCGGCGGTGGTCAGGCCCAGGGCGGCGAAGATACGCCCGTTCCAGCCGGCGTCGCGCTTGGCCAGGTAGTCGTTGACCGTGACCAGGTGGACGCCGCGGCCAGGCAGCGCGTTGAGGTAGGCGGGCAGGGTGCCGGCGAGGGTCTTGCCCTCGCCGGTCTTCATCTCGGCGATCTTGCCCTGGTGCAGCGCGATGCCGCCCATCAGTTGTACGTCAAAGTGGCGCTGGCCGAGCGTGCGTCGGGAGGCTTCGCGTACCGCGGCGAAGGCCTCGGGCAGCAGCTCGTCCAATGTTTCACCGGCGAGATAGCGCCCGCGGAACTCCGTCGTCTTATCGCGCAATTCGTCGTCGGAGAGGGCCTCGTAGTCCGGCTCGAGCGCGTTGATGCGGTCGACGGTCGGTTGCAGCCGGCGCAGCTCCTTCTCGTTAGCGTCACCGAACAATTTGCTTAACCAAGCCATAGCTCTTATATATCCTTAATTAGGGTGCGTCCGCAGCGCCATGATGGGGCGGATGCCATGTCATCGGTCGTGGTCTCGTCGCGTGGACGATATGTCCCCTCAATTCTACCACTCCACTGACAACGCCCATTTATGAAAGGTACGCGCGGGCCGCGGCGGCCGTCATCACCCTTTGCCGGAGATATACGCGCGGGCGCCGCGCGGACGGGTCCTGAGCAAGCGTCGGGCCAGTGCGCTGTCGAGGCGGACATCGGCGGGACGGTGCAGTCCACTGGCCGCGACGGTAGCGGCGGGGAGTGTGTGGGGTGAGAGGCCATGGGCCATGGCGACCAGCACGCCCAGTTCGTGACGGCTCACCGCGTCGGGACCGGCCACGTTGATGACGCCGCCGTACACGTTGCCCAGTAATTCGAGGACCGCCGCGGCGAGGTCTTCGACCGCGACCGGGCAGCGGTATTCGTCGGTGAACAGGCGGTCCTGGCGCCGGCCCGCGGCGATGTCCAGGATCATGCGCGTGTGCTGGTCGGGCGGATCGTGGCTCAGGAT
>JAABUX010006931.1_pt1 | contig 13414 bp, 9 predicted proteins | sample 5561851 | NCBI WGS metagenome assembly JAABUX01 (sample SAMN10711883, study PRJNA513361) | rock metagenome | isolation source: Antarctica rocks | place: Antarctica: Victoria Land, Richard Nunatak red sandstone | collected 2016-01-03 | reverse complement strand
GAGCGGCCGCTCACGCCGCCAGCCGTCGGACCTGCGCGATGCGTTCGGCGATCAGGAAGGCGAGTTCGAGCGCCTGATGCGCGTTCAGGCGGGGATCGCAGTGGGTGTGATAACGATTCGACAGGTCGGCGACCCCCAAATCGTGCGCTCCCCCCAGGCATTCGGTGACGTTCTGGCCGGTGAGTTCGAGATGGACGCCGCCCGCGTGGACGCCTTCGGCGGCGGCGATGTCGACGAAATCGCGGACTTCGGACAGGATGCGGTCGAAGGGTCGCGTCTTGTAGCCGTTCTCGGCCTTGACGGTGTTGCCATGCATCGGGTCGCTCGCCCAAAGCGCGGCGCGGCCCGCCTTGCGCGTCGCGGCAAGCAGCGCGGGCAGGCGCGCGGCGATCTTGTCCGCGCCGAAGCGGCCGATCAGCGTCAGGCGACCCGGAGTGTTCTCGGGGTCGAGGACGTCGATCAGGCGCAGCAGGTCGTCGGGCTCGATCGTTGGGCCGACCTTGACTCCGACCGGGTTGGCGATCCCCGCCATGAAGGCGACGTGGCCGCCGTCCAACTGCCGGGTGCGCTCGCCGACCCAGAGGCTATGCGCGGAGAGCGCGTACCAGCGGCCGTCCTCGGGATCCTGGCGGGTGAGCGCCTCCTCGTAGGGGAGGAGCAGGCCTTCGTGGCTGCTGAAGAACTCGACGCGGCTGATCTCCTCGCGCGCACTGTCGTTGAGCCAGATCGAGTCCATGAAGTTCAATGCGGCGACGAGGCCGTCGGACAGCGCGCGGTAGCGGTCCGCGAGCGGGTGGCCGGCGATGAACTCGAGCGTCCATTGGCGGACGTTGTGCAGGTTGGCGAACCCACCCGCCGCGAGCGGGCGCAGAACGTTCAGCGTCGAGGCCGATTGATCATAGGCCTGCAGCATCCGCATCGGATCGGGGGTGCGGCTAGTGGGGGTGAACTCCGCGCCGTTGACGATGTCGCCGCGATAAGTGGGCAGCGTGACGTTGCCCTGCGTTTCGGTGACCTCGGAACGCGGCTTGGCGAATTGCCCGGCGATGCGGCCCAGCTTCACCACGGGCTTGCCGCCCGCGAAGGTGAGGACGACCGCCATCTGGAGCAGCAGGCGAAAATAGTCGCGCAGGTGATCGGGGCGGTAATCGCGGAAGCTCTCGGCGCAGTCGCCGCCCTGGAGCAGCATCGCGCGGCCGTCGGCGGCGATCGCCATCAGTTTGTGAAGGCGGCGGACCTCGGCGGGTTCGACGAGGCCGGGGCGCGCCGCGAGCTGGGCCTCGGCGCGCGCGAGGTCGCCGGTGTCGGGGTAATCTCGCGGTACGTGCCTCGTGGGCAGCGTGCGCCAGATGGCGGGGGTCCAGTCGGTCATGCGGTGTTCTCGCGGCCGATGATCCAGCCCAGCGTATGCCCGTCCTCGTCGTCCAAGGGCGCGAGCGCGCGGACGCCGGGCGGGAGCGAGCCGTTCACCCGCGCCACCGCGCCAAGGCAATGCGGATCGAGCGCGGCGAGGCGGCCGTCGCCGACGCGCACGGGGATCTGGTTGCCGAAGCGCGCGCGCACGGCGGGAGCGAGGCTTGCGTTTTCAACCACGAGTTCGACGACCCCCTCGCGCGCGAGCGTCGCGCCGATCAGCGCATACCATATCCGCTGGACGAGGGGAGCGGGCGCGACGCCTTTGCTCAGGCGCGCGATCATTTCGGCCTCGCGCTCGGGGCGGAATGGCGTGCAACCGAAGGGCTTGGTGGCGCGGACGCGACCGGCGATGGCGAGGCGGCGCGCGAGAAGCGCGAGCAGTTGGGTGTCGATCTCGTCCAGCTCGGCGCGGATCGCGGCGAGTTCGGGCGAGATGTCGTGCGCGCCGGGTGTGGAGGAGAGCGTCATGGGAACGGGCCTTTAGCACGCTGCGCGGCGCGGGAGGGAATGGGTCACGCGCGCTCGAGAAGCACGAAGCGCGTGACTGCGGCGGGATCGTCGCCCACATCGGGGGCGAGGACGATCAGGCCGTGAAGCGCGGCGGCGCGGGCGTGCGCGAGAACGGCGCGCGCGGGGTCGGGCGCGGTGGCGAGCGCGGCGGCGGCGGCGGCGGTGGTGGGGGCGGGCTCGGCTGTCGCATCGAGGCGGGCGAGGAGGCGCGCGCATTGCGCGAGCGCGACGGGGTGGCTGACGACGGTGCGGATGTGTGCGAGCCGGGTGCCGGGGTTGGCGAGGAGCGCCATGGTGATGTGGACGGTCACATGCCCGGTTTGGGTCAGGCCCGATCGGGGCAGGAGCGCGAGGACTTGGGTGACTGAGCCGGCGACGCTGTTGTGGACCGGCAGGACGGCGGCGTCGCAATCGCCCGCGAGGACGGCGGCGATCGCGGCCTCGGCGGTGGGGTGGGGGACGGCGGTGGCGGAGGAGTCGGCGCCGGCGCACGCGTCTTCGCCGAACGCGCCGGGTTCGCCCATGTAGGCGAGGCGGGTGGGGGTGGGCGGCACCGCTCCTCCTTAGTGCGAAATAGCGTTGCGGGGGACACGCAGATTGTGTATTGGCTGAGCAACACACATAGGAGAGACATCGCCATGCGCGTCACCTTCCTCACCATCGCCCTGCTCGCCCCCGCAATCGCTCACGCCGATCAGCGCCAGTGGTCGCCCGCGCGGTTCGACCGGATCGAATCGGCGGGATCGTACGATGTGACCGTCGTTCCCGGCGCGGTCGCCTCGGTGCGCGCCGAGGGGGACCGTGATACGCTCGAACACATGCGGGTTAAGGTCGACGGCGCGAGCCTGCGCATCGACTCCGAGCATGATTGGCATTGGCGGAGCTGGCACCAGGGCCGCGTGCGCGTGACGGTGACTTCGCCCACTCCGCTGCGCGCTGCGAGCACTGAGGGATCGGGCGACATGACGATCGCGCGCGTCGAAGGGCCGGAGTTCAAAGGCAGCATCGCGGGTTCGGGCAACATGGTGCTGCGCTCGGTCGCGACGCGGTCGCTGTCGCTATCGGTCGCGGGAAGCGGGACCGTCACCGCGCAGGGCCATGCGGACGAGGTGAGCGCGAGCATCGCGGGTTCGGGCGACGCGCGGCTCGACGGCCTGCGCGCCGCCGATCTGACGGGCGACATCGCGGGGTCGGGAAGCATGTCCGCGTTCGCCAATCGCACCGCGACGCTGAGCATCATGGGCTCGGGCGAGGCGCGCGTGCGCGGCGGGGCGCGGTGCACGATTTCCAAGATGGGCAGCGGACGCGCGGTGTGCACCGCCTGAGCCGATCGTAACGGAGCGAAACGCCGCGTAGCGATTTGGCGCTTCATCGCGTAGTCAGGCCAATGGGCCAGAAGCGGCTCGCCGTTGCCCAGGAAACCGATGGACGTCCGAACTCCGCCGCCTTTGATCGCGCCCTTCACCGTGTCCACGCGTCGATCAAAGCCGTGGTTGCCGACGTTGCTCGTCGTGCTCGGCATCGTCGCGGTCGCGGCGCTCGCGTGGTGGTTGACGCACCGCGCCAAGAACAAGTCCGATGACGCGTCCGGCGGATCCGCCGCTGGATCGTCAGGTGGTGGCGGGCGGCACATGCCCTCGGTGGTGGCGCTCGCGACGGTGGTGGAAGGCGAGGTGCCTGTTGTGCGCACCGCGTTGGGCACGGTGACGCCGTTGGAAACGGTGACGGTGCGGCCGCAGGTGAGTGGGCAGCTTGTCTCGATCGATTTCACCGAGGGACAGCGTGTCGGCAAGGGACGTTTGCTCGCGCAGATCGATCCGAGGCCGTTCCAGCTGGCGATCGATCAGCAGAAGGCGGCGCTGGCGCGCGATCAGGCGACCCTGGCGAACGCGAAAGTCGATCTCGGGCGGTATCAGACGCTGCTCAAGCAGGACTCGATCGCCGAGCAACAGGTGGCGACGCAGGCTGCGACCGTGCGGCAGGCTTCGGCGACGGTCGCGGCGGATCAGGCCAACGTCGGCACCGCGCAACTCAATCTCACCTACAGCCGGATCACCTCGCCCGTGACGGGGCGCGCTGGCTTACGCACGGTGGATAACGGCAATTACGTCACGGTGGCGCAGCCGACGGGGGTGGTGACGATCACGCAAACCGAGCCGATCGATGTCGCGTTCACGCTGCCCGAGGATCAGATCCCGCAGATCGAGGCGCGGATGCATTCGGGTGCGGTGTTGCCGGTGACGGTGTGGGACCGTGCGCATACGCAGATGCTGGCGCGCGGGCGGCTGTTCACGCTCGACAATCAGGTCGACGTGACGACGGGAACGTTGCGCGCCAAGGCGCGGATCGAGAACAGCGACGAGGCGCTGATCCCCAACCAGTTCGTCAATGTGGACCTGACGGTGAATACGCTGAGCGGGGTGGCGCTCGCTCCCTCGGCGGCGTTCCGGCATGGTAGCCAGGGCGATTACGCTTATGTGGTTACGCCCGACCGTGTGGCGCATTTGCGTATCGTAAAGCTGGGGCCGACGAGCGGGGACAATGTCGCGGTGCTGGAGCACCTCGTGGTGGGCGAGAAGGTGGTGACCGAGGGCGGCGACCGGTTGACCGACGGTGCGAAGGTGATGCTGCCCGGAGACAAGCGACCGGGTGGCGCAGGCGGTCCGGGTGGTGGGCGGCGGCATCGGAGCGGCGGCGGTGGCTGATTACGAGCCCGATGCCCCCCTCCCCGGCGGTTGGTGGCGAGCGCGAGCGAGCATCGGCACTGGCGGAGCTGCGGCACGGAGGCGCCCACCGCCTGCCCCCTCCCTTGCAGGGAGGGAAGAAGCGGGTGGATGATCCGCATGTCGATGCCGCCGATGCGGGGGCGAACGCGGGGCTTAGCCCTTCGACGCCATTCATCCGGCGGCCGGTGGCGACGTCATTGCTGATGGTGGCGATCTTCCTCGCAGGGCTGGTCTCGTTCCGGCTACTGCCTTTAAGTGCGCTGCCGCAGGTGGATTATCCGACGATCCAGGTGACGACCTACTATCCGGGTGCATCGCCCGACGTGATGAGTACCAACGTGACCGCGCCTTTGGAGGTGCAGTTCGCGCAGATGAGCAATCTCGCGCGGATGAGCAGCACGAGCGCGTCAGGCGCGAGCGTGATCACGTTGCAGTTCAATCTGTCTTTGCCTTTGGATGTCGCCGAGCAGGAGGTGCAAGCGGCGATCAACGCGGGGCAGAATTTGCTGCCCGCCGATCTGCCTGCGCCGCCGGTGTACGCGAAGATTAATCCCGCCGACGCGCCGATCCTGACGCTGGCGCTGACAAGCAAAACGTTGCCGCTGTACGAGGTTCAGTCGCTGGCGAACAACCGGCTGGCGCAGAAGATCAGCCAGATGGGAGGCGTGGGGCTGGTGTCGCTAGCGGGCGGGCAGCGGCCTGCGGTGCGCATCCAGGCGAACCAGCCCGCGCTGACGGCGTATGGGTTGTCGCTGGAAACGCTGCGCTCGGCGATCGCCAACGCCAACGCCAATGGCGCGAAAGGGACGCTGGATGGGCCGGCGCGTAGTTACACGATCGACGCGAACGATCAGCTGATCACGATTGATCAGTATCGCGACCTGATTGTCGCCTATCGCAATGGTTCGCCGGTGCGGCTGAAGGATGTCGCGCAGACGGTGCAGGGGCCGGAGAATGCGGCGCTGGGCGCGACGGTAGGGGCGGTACCCGCGATCATTCTAAATGTGCAGCGGCAGCCGGGCGCGAACGTCGTCGCGACGGTGAACGCGATCAAGGCGGAGTTGCCGACGTTGCAGGCGGGGTTGCCGCCCGCGGTTAGCGTGACGGTGCTGAGCGACCGGACGACCTCGATCCGCGCGTCGGTGTTCGACGCCGAGTTCGAGCTGGTGCTGGCGGTCGGGCTGGTGGTGCTGGTGATCTTCCTGTTTTTGGGGTCCGTACAGGCGACGGTGATCGCGGGGCTGGCGGTGCCGTTGTCGATCGTGGGGACGTTCGCGGCGATGCACCTGATTGGGTCTTCGCTGAATAATCTGACGCTGATGGCGCTGGTCATCGCTTCAGGGTTCGTGGTCGATGACGCGATCGTGATGATCGAAAATATCGAGCGGCTGATCGAGGACGGGATGAAGCCGTTCGACGCGGCGCTGGCGGGGGCGCGGCAGATCGGGTTCACGATCGTGAGCCTCACGGTGAGCTTGATCGCGGTGCTGATCCCGTTGCTGTTCATGGGCGACGTGGTCGGGCGACTGTTCCGCGAGTTCGCGATCACGTTGGCGGTCACGATCGTGATCTCGGCGGTGGTGGCGCTAACGATGGTGCCGATGTTGAGCGCGCGGTGGCTGAAATCGCGCAAGAGCGAGAGCCGGGTGGCGCGCGCGTCGCGGCGGACGTTCGAGCGGTTGCAGCGGCGCTACGACGGCGCGCTGACATGGGTGCTGGCGCGGCGGACCGCGACGATGCTGGTGTTCGGGCTGACGCTGGCGCTGACCGCCGCGCTGTACGTCTTGATCCCCAAGGGGCTGTTCCCGACGCAGGATACCGGGCTGGTGCAGGGGATCGTCACCGCCGACCAGACGATCAGCTTCGAGCAGATCGGTGGGCTGGTGAACCAGCTCGACCAGCGCTTGATGCGCGATCCCGATATCGCTTCGGTGTCGAGCTACACGGGCGTCGACGGATCGAACGCGACGTTGAACTCGGCGCGGTTGCTGATCGCGTTCAAGCCCAAGGCGCAGCGCGGGGGGACCCAAGCGACGATCATCCGGCGGCTGCGGCAGGAGGCGCGCGATGTGGCTGGGCTGACGCTCTCGGTGCAGCCGGTGCAGGATTTGACGATCGATGCGACGCAGGGCCGTGCGCAATATCAGATGGCGTTGCAGGGGGTTTCGGGCGCCGAGCTGGCGACGCAGGCGGCGCGGCTCGTCGATGCGATGAACCGGCTGCCGCAGGTGCGCAACGCATCGAGCACGGTGCAGAATGGCGGGCTGGCGCTGTTCGTCGATGTGGATCGGGATTCGGCGGCGCGATTGGGGGTTACCGCTCAGGCGGTGGATGATGCGCTTTACGATGCTTTCGGACAGCGCATTATCTCAACGATCTTTACGCAAACTTCGCAGAGCCGCGTGATTCTGGACAGCGGCAAGACGCTGGATGGGCCGGATGCGCTCAGGAACTTGTACCTGACCTCGTCGAGCGGGCAGCCGATCCCGCTGGCGGCGTTCGCGAGCGTGCGGCAGGGGACCGCGCCGCTATCGATCGAGCATGTCGGGCAGTTCCCGGCGGTCGGCGTGAGCTTCGACACCGCGCCGGGCTATTCGCTTGGCGACGCGGTAAGCGCGATCAAGGCGGCGGAGGCGCGGCTTGACATCCCCCTGTCGGTGCAGACGAGCTTCCTCGGAGCGGCGGACGCATTCCAGTCCTCGCTATCGGGGACGTTGTGGCTGCTGCTGGCGGCGATCGTGGTGGTGTATATCGTGCTCGGCGTGCTCTACGAGAGCTTCATCCACCCGGTGACGATACTTTCCACCTTGCCGTCGGCGGGGGTTGGGGCCTTGCTGGCGCTGTGGATCGCGGGCGAGGATCTGGGGATCATCGGCATCATCGGCATCGTGCTGCTGATCGGCATCGTGAAGAAGAACGCGATCATGATGATCGACTTCGCGCTGGAGGCCGAGCGACACGAGGGCAAGGACGCGACGACCTCGATCCACCAGGCGGCGTTGCTGCGCTTCCGGCCGATCCTGATGACGACCTTGGCGGCGATCGGTGGTGCCTTGCCGCTGATGATCGGCGCGGGCGAGGGGGCCGAGCTGCGGCGGCCGCTGGGGCTGGCGATCGTCGGCGGGCTGCTGCTGAGCCAGTTGCTGACGCTGTTCACGACGCCGGTGATCTACATCGCGTTCGACAATCTGGCGGCGCGGTTCGGCCGCAAGCCGAGCCAGGCGGGGGGCGATTTGCCCGCGACGATCCCGGGCGCGGTGCACGCGTGAACGTGGCGCGACTGGGTCCGAGCACGCTTGCCGCCCACGCCGCGTTGCGCGCGGAGCTCTGGCCGGAGGCCGCAGCCAAGCACGCGGACGAGCTTCGCGCGCTCTTTGACCGGCCGACTTTCGCGGCGTTCGGCGCGCTTGATGCCGACGCTTTGATCGGGTTCGCCGAAGCGACCATCCGCGAATATGTCGACGGAACCGACGCGCAACCGGCGGGCTATCTGGAAGGCATCTACATTGCGCCCGCGTATCGCCGGGTGGGCGTTGCCGCCGCGCTGACCGAGGCGATCATGACGTGGGCGCGTGAACATGGTTGCGCCGAACTCGGCTCGGACGCGCTGATCGAGGATGGCGAGAGCCATGCGTGGCACGCGCGCGCCGGGTTCGAGGAAATCGAACGCGTCGTGCGCTTCGCGCGACCGATCGTGGGGTCGAACGCGTGAACATTTCCGCGCCGTTCATTCGCCGCCCGGTGGCGACGCTCCTGCTGACCATCGGCCTGCTGATCGCGGGAGTGGCGGCCTTCCTGTCGTTGCCGATCGCACCGCTGCCCAACCTCGATTTTCCGGTGATCGGAGTGAGCGCGGCGCTGCCCGGGGGCAGCCCCGAGACGATGGCGTCCTCGGTCGCGACGCCGCTCGAGCGGCGGCTGGGGACGATCGCGGACGTGAACGAGATGACGTCGCATTCGACGCAGAACTCGACGCAGGTGATCCTCGTCTTCAATTCCAAGCGCGACATCAACGGCGCGGCGCGCGACGTGATGGCCGCGATCAACGCGGCGCGGGCCGACCTGCCGAGTTCGCTCAGGCAAAACCCCACCTACAACAAGTTCAACCCAGCCGATCAGCCGATCATCATCCTCGCGCTCACCAGCGAAACGCGCACCTCGCAGCAGATCTACGATGTGGCGGCGAACATCATCCAGCAGCGTGTGAGTCAGGTCGCGGGCGTGGGGGACATCAACCTGGGTGGTGGATCGTTGCCCGCCGTGCGGGTGGAGCTGAACCCGTTCGCGCTGGCGCGGCTCGGCATCGGCCTTGAGGACGTGCGCGCGGCGATCGCGTCGGCGAACGGCAACCGGCCCAAGGGCATCGTTTCGGCGGGCCCGCTGCGCTATCAGATCTACACGAACGATGTTGCGCGCACGGCTGCGGAATATCGCCCGCTGATCGTCGCGTTCCACAACGGCGCGCCGGTCCGGTTGCGCGACGTCGCCGATATCGTGGACGGGCCCGAGGATACGAGGACGACAGGGCTGCTGAACGGTAAGCCCGCCGTGCTCGCGATCATCACCAAATCGCCGGGTGCCAACATCATCCAAACGGTGGACGCGGTCCGCGCGCAAATCCCCGCGCTGCGCGCGTCGCTGCCGCCCGACATTCATCTGCAAGTCGCGGCCGAGCGCACGCGCACGATCCGCGCCTCGCTGTCGGACGTGGAGCTGAGCCTGCTGATCGCGACGATCCTGGTGGTGCTGGTGGTGGCGGTGTTCCTACGCTCGTGGCGCGCGACGATCGTGCCCGCGATCGCGATCGTTGCCTCGCTGATGGGCACGCTCGGGACGATGTACCTGCTAGGCTTCAGCCTCGATAATCTCTCGCTGATGGCGCTGGTGGTGGCGACGGGGTTCGTGGTGGACGATGCGATCGTGGTGCTCGAAAATATCGCACGCCATGTTGAAGACGGGATGCCGCGGATGCAAGCGGCGTTGCAGGGCACGCGGGAGGTGGGGTTCACCGTGGTGGCGATGTCGGTCAGCCTGATCGCGGTCTTTATCCCGCTGTTGTTCTTCGGTGGCCCGCTGGGCGGCTTGTTCTTCGAGTTCGCGATGACCCTGACGCTCTCGATCGTGTTCAGTCTGATTATTTCGCTCACCACCACGCCGATGCTTGCCTCGCGGCTGCTGCGGCCCGTGCGGCCGAGCCGGATCGCGCGCGCGTTCGAGAATGGTTTCAAGCGGGTGGAGCGTTCATACGAGCGCGGGCTCGACTGGTCGCTGGCGCATCGTCGGCTCGTGCTGCTGATGCTGGCGGCGACCATCGGGCTGAACGTGTTCCTCTACGCGAACACGCCCGCCGGGCTGTTTCCCGAGCAGGACACGGGGCAGCTCGCGGGCGGGCTGAGGCCCGATCAATCGATGTCTTTCGCGGCGCTTTCGGGCAAGATTTCCACGCTGGTGGGCATCGTCAAAGCCGATCCGGCGGTCGACAACGTGGTCGCGTTCACCGGTGGGCGGCGCGCGGGATCGGGGTTCGTGTTCGTGACATTGAAGCCCAAGGGCGAGCGGGTGAGTTCGGCCGAGGTGGTCAAGCGGCTGCGGCCCAAGCTCGGCCGGGTGACGGGGGCGAGCCTGTTCCTCAACCCCGTGCAGGATTTGCGCTTCGGCGGGCGATCCGGAAACGCGACCTACCAATACACGCTGGTAAGCGACGATCTGCCCGCGTTGCGGATGTGGACCGGGCGGCTCGCCGAGGCGCTCAAGAAGTCCAAGGTGGTGACCGATATCGACAGCGATTTGGAGGAGACGGGGGTCGAGACGCAGCTTGCGATCGACTCCGACGCGGCCGCGCGGTTGGGGATCAGCAACCGCGCGATCTCGAACACCTTGTACGACGCGTTTGGACAACGGCAGGTCGCGACGATCTATAACGAGATCAATCAATACCACGTGATCGAGGAGGTCGCGCCGAAGTACGCGCGCAATCCAGGCGCGCTCGCCAACATCTATGTTAGCGGAGCCTCGGCGAGCGGGATCAGCGCGTCCGCCTTCCAGGTGGGCAACAACGGCGCTTCCGCTTCGGCGGTGTCATCGGGGCCCGCGATCCCGCAGCCGGGCGCGGGTCCGTCGAACGTGCTCGCCCCGGCGCTGGCGACGTTTGGCGCTGGCGCTTCAAGCGGACGTGCGATCTCGACGACGACGCAACGATCGATCCCGTTATCGGTGTTGGCGAATTCGGCGCTTTCGTCCGCGCCGACCGCGGTCAATCACCAGAACACCGACGCGGCGGCGACGATCAGCTACAACCTGGCGGACGGCAAATCGCTATCCGACGCGAAGACCGAGTTCGAGCGGGTGCAGGCCGAGATCGGGATGCCGACCTCGGTGCGAACGGTCGACGCGGGAACGGCGAAAATCTTCAAGGAGAGCTTCCAGTCCGTCCCGATCCTGTTCATCACCGCGCTGGCGGTGATCTATCTGACGCTCGGCATCCTTTATGAAAGTCTGATCCATCCGCTTACGGTGCTCTCGACGTTGCCGAGCGCGGGAGTCGGTGCGCTGATGGCGTTGCTGGCGATGGGGATGCAGCTCGACATCATCGGCGTCATCGGCATCGTGCTGCTGATCGGCATCGTGAAAAAGAATGCGATTCTCATCATCGATTTCGCGCTGACCGCCGAACGCGAGCGGGGCTTGTCGAGCTTGGACGGTATCCGCGAGGGGGCGATCATGCGCTTTCGCCCGATCATCATGACGACGCTGGCGGCGATCTTCGGCGCGCTGCCGCTGGCGATCGGCTTCGGCGAGGGGAGCGAGTTGCGCCAGCCGCTTGGGGTGGCGATCATCGGCGGGCTGGTCGCGAGCCAGTTGCTGACGCTGTTCACGACGCCGGTGGTGTATCTTTATCTGGACCGGCTGCGCGGCTGGAACGCGCGGCGGCACGAGCGCCGTCATGCGCGGGTGCGTGCGCGGCGTGACGGCGTGCCCGGGTTTGGTCCGCAGTTTTCGCCTGCCGAGTAAGTCATGAAACGTCTGACCCGGGCTGCGCTTGGCGCGCTGACGATGCTGGCCGCGTGCAAGGCGGGGCCGAACTATGTGCGACCCGCCGCGATTTCCGCGCCGGTTTACAAGGAGGCGGCGTTGTTCCGGCCCGCGACGCCGGGGGATGCGCTGGGTCGCGGCGACTGGTGGCGGCTGTTCGGCGATGCCGAACTCGACCGGCTGGCGGCGCTGGTCGCGACCAACAACCAGGATGTGGTCGCCTCAGCGGCGGCGTACCGCAACGCGGTGGCGCTGGTGCGCGAGCAGCGCGCGGCCCTGTTTCCGACCGTGGGGGTGAGCGGCGGTGTGACGCGCAGCGGCGGCTTCGGCTCGAACCGGACGACGATTATCGTACCGACGACGGGTGGCGGCACGGGCGGCACCGGTACTGGCGGGATGGGGACCGGCGGGACGGGGACTGGCGGGACGGGGGCGGGTGGCACGGGCACTGGAGGAACGGGCGGGACGGGGACGGGCGGCACTGGCGGAACGGGGGGTACCGGCACGGGCGGCAACGGTACGGGCAACGGCACGGGCGGCAACGGTACGGGCAACGGCACGGGCGTCGGCGGCACCGGCACGGGTAGCACGACGAGCATCGCCACCTCGGGCAATAGTACGCGCTTCAATCTGGGTCCGAGCGCGTCGTGGACGCCCGATCTGTTCGGCGGCACGCGGCGCGGGGTGGAAGCGGCGCGGCGCAACGCGGAGGCGAGCGCGGCCGATCTGGGGAACCTGCTGCTCGCGCGGCAGAGCGAGCTGGTGATCGATTATCTGCAGCTGCGTTCGTACGACGCCGAGATCGGTGTGCTCGACGAGACGACGAAGGCGTACATGCGCGATTTGCAGATCAACCAGAACCGGTACCGCGCGGGTGTGGCGGTGAAGAGTGACGTGCTGCAGGCCGAGACACAGCTGCTGAACGCGCAGGTGCAAAGCGTCGATCTGGTGCGCGCGCGGGGGCTGCTCGAACATCTGGTCGCGGTACTTGTGGGGCGTGCGCCCGCCGGGCTGACGATCGTGGCGCGAGAGGATTGGACGCCAGTAACGCCGGCTCCGCCGCCGGGCATCCCGTCGGCGCTGCTCGAGCGGCGGCCCGACGTCGCGGCGGCCGAGCGGCGCGTCGCCGAGCAGAACGCGCGCATCGGCGTGGCGACGGCGGCGTTCTTCCCCGATGTATCGCTGAGCGGATCGCTGAGCCAGTCGGCGAGCAGTTTGGCGTCGCTGTTCTCGCTTGGGGCGAATGTGTGGTCGTTGGGCGCGAACATCGCCTACACCGTGCTCGATTTTGGCGCGCGGCGGGCGCGGGTGGCGGAAACGCGCGCGCTGTACGATCAGACGGTGGCGCAGTACCGCTCGACGACATTGACCGCGTTCCAGCAGGTCGAGGACCAGCTGCTCGCAAGCCGCATTCTCGGGCGTGAATATGCGCTTCAGCAGCAGAGCGCGGCGGCTTCGAGCGAGGCGGAGGTGCTGACGCGCAATCAGTACAAGGCGGGTCTGGTCGCGTACACCAATGTCGTCGTCACCGAGACGACCGCGCTGACGGCGCGACGCGCGGTGATCCAGGCGGGATTTGCGCGGCAATCGTCCGCCGCGCAGCTGATCCAGGCGCTGGGGGGCGGGTGGAATGTGGCGACTGCGCAGCCGCCGGTGCGAGTAGGGCGCTAGAGCGGGATGAGGCTCGTGTGAATCGATTGGGGATTCACAATCCGGTCGATTTCTGATTC
>JAABUX010006925.1_pt1 | contig 13420 bp, 14 predicted proteins | sample 5561851 | NCBI WGS metagenome assembly JAABUX01 (sample SAMN10711883, study PRJNA513361) | rock metagenome | isolation source: Antarctica rocks | place: Antarctica: Victoria Land, Richard Nunatak red sandstone | collected 2016-01-03 | reverse complement strand
TTGGCAGCGTGCCCGGGAATCGTGGACGTGATCGGTAGCGACGCGCCTATCTACGTGCGATTCTACGACACGCTTCCGATGCCGCAAGACATCAGCATGATCGCACAAGAGCTGACCGCATTGGTGACGCTGAGGGGGCTGACATTCCGCGAACATCGTCCATGCGCAAGGTCGGGCAACAATACCCGACGTTGCACCGCGTTGGAACGCACTGGACGCGGCTACCATCGGAGGAACCAGTGCGGGTCGAGATCGATGTTATGCAGCACCTCTTCGGTCGACCGCAGCCTGGCGCGTCGATCTCTCGTATGTTCGCGCAGAAGGCGGCGAATTATTCGGCGTACGCGGACGATGGCGTGCCGATCTGGCTCGTGATGTACGTTCAGTCACGCTTGAGCTTCGCCTATGGAGACGTCGAAGCGATCGTGAGCGGTCCGCCTCTCGACCCGGCTCCATTCGATCGCGTGATTGTCGGCGCCCTGACGATCGGTACGACATTCGAGCGCGCTGGAGGTAGCTAGGAACGCTCCGAGGCGTCATAGGCGGCGAGATGTGCACGCCGCTCAACTCCGACGCCGTTCGTAAGGCGTTCGTTTTCGAGCCATAAGTCGACCGAACGTGCGCGTCCGAAGCACACGACCTTCAAACCCAGTGCGCTAGCGAAACGAATGAAGTCGGGAAGATGGCGTTGGGCGCTGGACCATTCGTCGAGCGCGTCGACGACGATTCCGCAGGGCGCGCGGCCGTCGCGTCGGCGATAACCCTGCAGCGTAGCGAGAAACGTGCGAAGGTCGCCGGTGAATCCCGTCAGGTCCTGCGCCGCCCGCAGTAGCGCCTCGCGTGGATCGTCGATGACCCCAACGTCCAGCCACAACGGATCCCACGCCGCCATCAGCGCCAGTTGCCGCGCATACGTTGTCTTACCACCACCCGCTTCGCCAGCTACGAGAAGCGCATCACAGTCGGATGCCGCCAACAACGCACCAAGATTGAAGATCGGTTCGCGCTCAATTGTCGCGTTTGTTTCAAAGACGTACCTGGGCCGTTGAAGGCGCGGAAACGCCGAAAACGTCGCCTGCCCCAAGGTCGAGCGGACTCTTGCGGTCATCGGGTGCCAGCAGCGTTCCGCCGACGAGCTGGTGGACGTAGCGCTCCTTTCCGTCTTCTAAGACGAGCGTGTTGCCGTCGCTACTCGCCTTGTCGCGCTGCCCCTTCGTGCGGAACCTTTCCGGGCGCTTCATCTCGACGATGAGCTGGGCATCTCCCCGTTCCGCAAAAATGTCGGCTCGTCCAGTACCAGATAATTCGGCCGCATGCTCGGTCGAGTCGAACACGAAGCTCGAGCTCAGGTACATCGGCATGGCCCGCGCGCCGGTGGTCGGATCGGGCGGCGTGCCGGCGTGGAGCGCACACGTGCGAAAGCCGAACGTATGGTCTTGCATCGTAGCCCGCGGCTTCGACGCGGCGCCGCTGCGGCCCGGCCGCCGCCGGTGGGGCCTTGCTTGCGGTCGCGGCGCCGCGCGCGCCCGCCGGCGGGAACGCACCGCTCGCGCCTGTCGGCGGCAAAAGCACCGCTCGGGCCTGCGGGCGGCAAAAGCACCGCTCGCTACGCCGGCAGAAGTACCGCTCGTTGAAAGAAGCTTCGACCGATACCCGCGACGAAAGACGCAGCCTTCACTCTCTTGAGGACGCAGTATGACCGATAACAAAGCGACGTGGACCCCGCCTACCTTCGAAGTGACCGGCATGGGCTTCGAAGTGACCATGTATCTCGGAACTCAGACCGAGTCGCGCTAAGCACGCCGTGGCGCTCGCTGCGGTCCGGTCCGAGTTGGTCGAGCGCCTCCGCGCGATCGGCCCGCAGCGCTACCACGATAAGCACCCGTTTCACGCCAAGCTCGTGGCGGGCGAACTCAGCGCGGAGCAAGTTCGCTCGTGGGTCGCCAACCGGTATTATTACCAGATAGCCATCCCGCGCAAAGACGCCTACGTGCTGGCAGCCCTGCCGTCGCGCGAGTACCGGCGCGCCTGGCTCTCGCGCATCACCGATCACGACGGTAGCGACGAGCGACCGGGCGGCACCGAAAAGTGGCTGGCGCTCGGACGCGCGGTCGGGCTCGACGACGAGTACGTACTGTCCGAGCGCGGCGTGGCGCCGGGCAGCCGCTTCGCCGTCGACGCGTACGTCAATTTCGCCCATCACCGGCCGTGGCTCGAATCCGTCGCGTCGTCGCTGACCGAATTGTTCGGGCCGCCCGTGATGGCCGCGCGGGTCGCCGCGATCGTCGAAAAATATCCGTGGATCGACCGGCGCGGGCTTGCGTATTTCGAAGATCGGCTCGACCTCGCCAAACGCGATGCGGAGCTCGCGCTCGAATGGGTCGTCGAGCACGCCCGCACGCGCGAAGAGCAAGACGCCTGCGTCGCCGCTCTCTCGTTCAAATGCGACGTGCTGTGGTGCATCCTCGATGCGACCGCGCTGGACTGCGGCGTCTTTAGGTGACCGAACTCGGAAACTACCGGCTCGCGCGCGGTTGCCGCCTGCGCCGCGAACCTGACGGCCAGAGCATGCTGCTCATTCCCGAAGGCGTCGTGACGCTCAACGAAACGGCTGCGGCCGCGCTCGAACTCGCCGACGGCTCGCGCTCGCTCGACGCGATCGCGCAGACGCTCGCCGAGCGCTTCGAGGACGCGGGCGGCACGCTCGCGGTGGACGTGCGCGCACTGCTCGATACCTTCGCGCTGCGCGGCTACGTCGTCAGGTGAAGGCCGCCGTCGCTCCGCCCCGTTCGCTGTTATGCGAATTGACCTACCGCTGCAATTTGCAGTGCCCTTATTGCTATAATCCGCTCAATCTCGGCCGCTCCGCGGAAGAAATGACGCGCGCCGCGTGGCTTTCGGTCATCGATCAGGCGGTCGATCTCGGCGTCGTCCAGATCGGCTTCTCGGGCGGCGAACCGACGTTGCGCGGCCGCGATCTCGTCGCTCTGACTGAGCACGCGACGGAGCGCGGCGCGTACACGAACCTCATCACGCAAGGCACCTTCCTCGGCGACGAATTGCTGGCGGAGTTGCTCGCTGCCGGGCTCGCGCACGTGCAAATCAGCATTCAAGCGCCCGAACGCGAACTCGCCGCGACGATCGCGGGCACGGACGTGCACGAGCGCAAAGTCGAGACGCTGCGCCGCGTCGCGGAGCGCGACGTCGCGCTGACGCTCAACTGCGTGCTGCACCGGCTCAATCACGATTCGCTACCCGACGTGCTCGCCTTCGCCGAACGAGAAGGCATCCGCCGCCTGGAGCTAGCGAACGTGCAGTTTTACGGCTGGGCGTTACGCAACCGGGCTGCGCTGATGCCGACCCGGCTGCAAGTCGAGCGCGGCGCGGAACTAGTGGCCGACTTTCGCGAGCGCATGCGCGGCCGGATTGAAGTCACCTACGTGCTGCCCGACTATTTTGAGGAGTTGCCCAAACCGTGCATGCACGGCTGGGGTCAGCTGGCTCTGACGGTGACGCCCGACGGACGGGTGCTGCCGTGCCCCGCCGCCATGTCGATCGCGACGCTCGCGTTTCCGAACGTCGGCACGACGAGCGTGTGCGACGCCTGGTACGAGTCCGATGCGTTCAACCGCTATCGCGGCACGGCGTGGATGCCGGATCCGTGCCGTTCGTGTGCGCGCAAGGAAATCGATTGGGGCGGCTGCCGCTGTCAAGCGTTTCTGCTGACGGGCGATGCCGGCGCGACCGATCCGGCCTGCGCGCTCAGCCCCGACCACGGACTGGTTGCCGCGTATCGCGACGCGCCGGCGCACGGCGCGACCTGGGCGCCGCGCCGCCCCGACCCCGCCCTGCGGTGATCGTGCGGGTTCTCGGATCCGCTGCCGGCGGAGGCGTCCCGCAGTGGAATTGCGCGTGCGCGAATTGCCGCGCGGCGCGCGAGGGCCGGCAGCCGCGACGCTCGTCGTCGTCCTTCGCGTTTTCAGCCGACGGGGCGCGCTGGTGGCTCGTCAACGCGTCGCCCGACGTCGCGCAGCAGATCGAAGCCTTCCCTGCGCTGACGCCGGGCGCGGGCCGCGGCACGCCGCTCGCCGGCATGCTGTTGACCGATGCGAATATCGATCACGTCGGCGGATTCGCCGTCTTGCGCCAGCAGGGCGAGCACCGTTTCGACATCTTTTCCAGCGCGAGCGTGCGCGACATCTTGCTGGGCCAGCCTGAGTTCGCGCCGTTCGCCGCGCCGCCGCACCGCTGGGACGCGGTCGGCCTGGGCGGCGTGTTCGAACTCGCCGGCACGCTGCAGGTGCGCGTCGTCGAACTGCCGGGCTTGACGCCCGGCTACGCCGGACGAATTGCGCGGCGCGATGCCGTGGTCGCCTACCTCGTCGCCGATTCGGCGACGGGCGGCAGCGCGCTGTTCGCGCCGGTGTTCGCCGAGTGCGCGGACGGTCTGCTCGCGGCGGCGCGCGCGGCGACGGTTGCCTTTTTCGACGGCTCGTTCTGGTCGGACGACGAACTCGACGGGGTCGGCGTCGCCAAAAGCGCGCGCGCTCTCGGGCACGCGCCGATCTCGGGCGACGGCGGCACGCTCGCGCGGCTAGCCGCGCTGCCGCCCGGCGGCCGCCGTTATTTCGCGCACCTCAACAATACCAATCCCGCGCTCGATCCCGCCTCCCGGGCGCACGCGGCCATCGCCCGCGCCGGCCTCGCGCTCGCCGAAGACGGCTTGCAGCTCGAGGTGTAGTAAGGTTCCGCGCGCCGATATCGACGGCGCTTCCGACGTACCCGCCTCTGCCATGTCGTTATTGTATCGATCGTCGTCAGGACCACCGTGGTCAATGGAAACGGCCGGCTGCAAGAGCGCATCGAGGCGTGCCCGGCTCACCAAAGAAAGTCGCGTGAGGGTGCCGTTGCACAGGCGCTCCTCGTGCGCGCGGATCGCCGAACGGACAATCCGACCAGACACGCTCTGCAGATGGAGGCTCGATGGCGCGGCCGCGGCACTTCAGCTTGACGCCGGCACTCGGCTACGTTCGCGGAAGCGTCACCAACGCATCGTATTGGAGTGAAAATTTACTGTCCACGCTCAATCCGCATTTGGGCTCGCAGGCTTTGCCGTATGCGATCACCTTTCCAACACACGCGGGCGGGGACGACGGCACGGCGCTTCGTCTTTCGCTGCTCTCGGGCAGCATCGGGACGGCGGACGGCAACGTGAAAATTCGTGGTGGTTACTTCGACCTTGCTCAGACAGCGCGCTTCGTCTTCGCGCAGCCGGCGCTGACGAGCGTCAATCCGGCTATTGCGTACGCGCCGGCCGAAACGCTTTCCAACGGTCTACCGGGAAGCGATCTCTGGCAGCTGTACGCCTCCGCATTGCCCTTGCAAGGTATCGATGTCGTTGGCCGGCGCGCGAACGCGACACTCGAATTGACCGATGCCGCATTGCCATCGCTGCCTGGGGAGTCGGCACGCGTTTCGATCGATTCACTCGTCGTCGACCGCGGCGAAGGCACGACGCTCACCGCGCAAGTCGTGCATGCAACGACGTCGGGGCTGCCCTTCGTCACGACGATTCCCTTCGGAATCGACCCGACTTTCACGCCGACGCAGCAAGGTATCTTACCGACGAGCACGCTCGAAGGCCAACAACAGACCGTTGCCGGTCTGCGCGCGACCTTTCACATCGCAGCGGCGGTTGGTCTCGATGGGGTCGCGCAGATCGGTCGCGCGTGGTATCACGCGCATCCCGTCGCACGCCCCGGCACGGAGCCTCCCGGCGGCTTCTACCAGCTCGGCTTGGTCAAAACGCAAGGCCGCGTCACCGCTTCGCTCGACCTGCTGCGCATGGAGCCGCGCTACGCGACGATCATTCTTCCCTACGGCGTTCCGGAAAATCAATGGAGCGCGGCGTTCGCCTGGCCCGGGCAGTGGTTGAAATCGAATTACCAGTTGATCGACAACAGCGTGCTTGGTGTCAATCGCCAAGGGTACCGATTGCGCTATTTCGTCGACAAGGGCCCCCTCGAAGTTCATCTCGAGTACACGGACCTTCGCCAGATCGAGCCGGAAACGACGCAGACATCGACCCAAAGCGGTTTCGTCGACGGTTACTATCTGCCACAAGTGCCCGATACTGCGACGTTCGGACGACAAAAGCGTTACGCATTGTGGGCGGTCTGGCATTCGCGCTTCGGCGATCTGACGCTCGACATCGTCGACGATACGCTGTTCCGTCCGTTTAGCGCATCCCACATCGAAGATCGCGTCTCATACGAAGTGCCGCAGGCCGTCGTAACGTATTCCAAGCACATCTCCCTGGCAGTAGTCTCCGCCGTAGGACTTGGCCGCTACGCCATAAACGGTACCTTCTCCGAACCGCTCGACTTTGCAGAACGATTGTTTTTCGCCGGCGTCGAGATTGCACAGACCCCGAAATCTTCAGTCCTCCTGAGTTTTCGGCGCACGGCCTTCGCGGGCATCACAACGTTTCCGATGTCGCCGCGATCGCCGAACTTCACCGGCTCCACGCTCATCGTCGAGCAGCGCTTGACCTTGTAGCGTGGGCTACCGCGGCAGTGGGCTCGAGAGATGGTCCCGCAGGTTTAGGTGGCCGTGACGGTGCCCATAGCAACGAAGCGACGGCCAAAAGATGCCCTGCCCGACGCTTTTATCTCGAAGATGCGCATGTGCAGAATTCGCCACGGATGGCGGCGGGTGTCGGCTTCCGCTTCGACTTCCATTCCGTCTCGTAAGCGCCGTAGCGGTTTGCGCATCATCGTGCAGGCTTCAATGCCGGGGCCGGCTGTTTCGGTCGGTCCACGGGCAATCCGAAGCGTCCCACGCCGCGCGTCGAGCGAAACGATCTGGCCCGCGAACCACACATTATAACCGGGTTCGTCTGCCGCAGCGGAGCCCGCGACGCATATGAACGCGAGGACGAACGTCGGAAGCGCCAGTCGCTGGATCTTCACGCCGAGTCTCACGGTTTAAGGCCTATGATGTCGCGACCCAACACAACTGTTACATCCGACGCCTCATCGCCCCCAAACGAACGTAACGAGAGGATGCGGGCGGCGGTCGCATTCTTGCCGAGTGCTTCCCGCACGAGAAAGGAGGCTTGCGCCTTGCCGGGATCGCTGTGTATTTCGGTCACTGCAAAATCGTTACGGGGCGCATTGCGGACGTCGGCGATCGTGAAGCCGCGACGCCGCAGATCGCTCGCGACGCGAGCCGCAAGCCCGCTCACCGAAGTTCCGTTCTCGACGCGGATGCGAATGCTGCTCGGCGCCACCACCGCGCTTGTCGTACCCGCGACATCATCCGGCGGGTTCAGCAACGAAGCAACCAAGTGTCGCTTCGCCGCTTCGTCGGGTACGATGGAGTCGCCGTAGTTGGGCAGATCGATATCGCTCACGTACGGAACCTGCGCCGTCACGATGTCCTTCGGCGAGACATGGGCGAAGGCGGTGACCAGTGAGAGTTCTTCCTGCGTGGTCAGGTTTGTGTCGACGTCCTTGCGCATCACGGCAAGCAACGTTTGGGCGTGCGCGAGCGTATTGAAGCGGTCGTGTTCGACCTTATCGGCGACCGCGTGGATCATTTGCTGTTGGCGCATGATGCGACAAGGATCGCTGCACCAATCGTGCCGGAAACGCGTGTAGGCCACGGCTTGATCGCCATTGAGATGTTGCAGGCCGGGTTTGAAATGAATGGAGAGGTGGCCCCAGTGATCGTCGTAGTCGATCGGGCCGTTGGGGCCGACGCCGCGCAGGGCGTCCGAGTCCTTGACGTCGATGTCGACACCGCCGAGGGCGTTGATCAGATCTTTTGCGGTTTCGATGCGAAGAACGACGTATCGATCGAAAGAAGGAATACCCAACCATTGCGCTATTACGGCTTGGGACTCGCGGATACCGCCGTCCGATTGAGCTTGATTGATCTTCGCGAGCTTTCCGTTGGGCATCGTCGCGACCATATCGCGCGGCACGGAAAGCTCTGAGATGCGGTGGCCGACGAAATCGAGGTCGGTCGCCATGATGATGTCGCTACGCGACTGCTTCGACGTCTCTTCGTCCTTACTATTGTAGTCGTAATCGAGACCGACCAGGAGAACGCGAATGCCGTTTTTCCCGAACGCTCTCTGCGGAGCGGGAATGAAATATTGCTGCACGGCGTTGATTGCTTGTCCCGGACCGAAAGCGAAGTACCCACCCGCGACTGCTAGCGTTCCGCAAAAAGCAACAAGAGCGGCCTTGCCCGTCCGACTAGAAACGTTCATCGTTCATCCTGTTCGGCCGACCAGTCCGGTTGTCTTCGCGAATGGCTATGAAGCCCCGAATTTGACGGCCGATATGCGCGGCCGTTGCGGTGGCTCGCGGTTGATCGGCGCTGAACTGATAACGATATGGAAAATATCGGCCGTCATCACGTCGGGAGGAACCGCCTCACACTGGCTCGGCGCACCTATTGAGAACAGCATGTCAACAGCATTCGCGTTCGGATCGATCCCGGGCTGTTCGTTGCGCTTCGCGCACTGCCCCGCGGCGGTCGACGTGCGCGCATCGATGCGCTTCCGTGCAAGGGCCCAGGGCCTCGGCTTTACGGCGGCTTCCTTCGTCGCGCAATTCGCCTTCTTCGCGCTGACTCAAGCGCGCTGCTCTCGAAAGCCGAGCAGCGCTACGCCCGAGAGCTTACCGTCGACGGTCCAGCGCGGCGAACGCGAGAGGTCGATCGTATTGCGTTCGACATGATCGGCAAAGCTCTGTGCCGTCACCGTAGGCGCATCGCCGTACAGCTCGCCGCGGAACGACGCGTTGAACGCGTCGACGTCGACTGGGATGCGAGAAGACTTCTATGAGATCAACCGCTTTAGGCTCATGCACGTACGGCGCTTCCACCATAACGTTGGGCTGACTTGCTGACCCGAAACGGTTCGCAATGAAGGCGACGGCGAGACGCCAGCGCGCCTCGCCGTCACTACGAGTTCGGTGGCGCGAAGCGGAACGCTAAAGCAACTCCCACATCGGCACGACATCCGCGTCGTTCGAGTGGCCGAGCGGCGCGAGATCGAATCCTTGCAAGATCGTGCGCAGTAGCGAGTAGTGGTTCAGGGGGATTGCGGACCGCTTATGCGATGAGTGTGTGCTGACGACGAGCGCGAGCGTGTGGCCCCCGCCGAGCCCCGGTAACGACGAGCAGCAACCGAAATCGGAGCTATAATCGTCCTCGTCCCACACGACGAAGATCGCCGAGTGGGATGTGAAGCCGCCCGACGACGAAATGCGCGGCACGATCTCCTGTAAGTAATGATCGCCCGATTGCAAGAGCCCGTCGAAGTCGCTGCACGTCGTCGTCCCGTGCATGTCGTGACATTGATCGGGCACGATATATGTGAAATTTGGCGGATTAGCCAGCGTCTCGCCGAGAGAACGCGCCGTCAGTGGCTTGATGTGGGCCAATCGCTGAGAATTCTTAGCGATGTCCTTAAAATACACGAACGGATTGTGTTTCTGTGCGTATAAGCGCGGCGCAGCGCTCGGATATTGCGAGCCCAGATAGCCGATGCTCGGCATCGACTGCTCGAGCACGTCCCACGTGAGGTGTTTGGCCTCCAAACGATCGACGAGGTTCGGGGCATCGACCTGATGGCATCCGGGTTCCGGAGCGGGTACCTCAAAGCAACTCGAGTTATCGTCCTGCACGCCGAAGTAATCGCCCGCGATCTGCGCGAGGTAGTTCGGCAAGCTCGGGTGAGTCACGCCGAAATACAAGGTCGAGAGCCCCACCGTTTGCGCGAGACCCGTGATATACGGCGTATCGGGCTGCAGAATAATCCCCGTCGTCGGGTCGACCTTATTTCGGCCGAATAGATTATCGAAGCTCTGATTTTCCATGACGATCACGTAGACGTGGTCGAACCGCTCGGACGCCGAGGCGGGAGAGGGAACGCTTAAAGCGAGGGCCGAGGCAGCACAAACGGCCGCCGTCGCAAGGGCTTTTCGAAGCATCGTAAACGCCTTTCGAGGTACGCTAAAGATGCGATGACTATACAACCTCAACCTTAACGTTGCATGATGCCCACGCTATGTCGCGATACACTCTCAGCGCATCAGCTTACCTCAACATCCTTAACCCCTCCATAAGCTAAATGCGGTATTGAACAGAAAACCAAACCGGAACCGAGGAGCCTCCATGTTCGTTGCCGCCCTGGGATCTGTGCTCGCCCTTACGCTTAACACCGGAACCGCCGTGGCGACGCGCACGCCGATCAAACACGTCATCATCGTCGTGATGGAGAATCGCTCGTTCGATGATGTCTTCCGGGGTTTTCCGGGAGCCGACAGCGCGAAGTTCGGCTTCGGCCATACCGGTCAAAAAATTGCACTGCAGCCGGCGCCGTTCGAGGGCAACTGCGATCCGGACCACTCGCACGAGGCTTGGGTCAAAGACTACAACGGCGCAAAGATGAACGGCTTCGATACGACGCCGGTATCCTGCATCGGCCCGAATCCCGACCCGAATCCTGCCTACTATCCCTACGGCTACCTTCCCTACGCCGAGGTGAAGCCATATTGGGACATCGCTTCGCAATTCGGTGTTGCCGATCGCATGTTTGCATCGCAGTCCGGCCCCAGTTATCCGGGGCACATGTACATCGTCGCAGGTACGTCCGGCAACCAGACCGACGATCCGAGCAACGCGCTCGTTTGGGGATGCGACGCGCCGGCCGGAACGACGGTCCCTTATCTCGGCTCGAACGGCCAGATCGCCGGAACGGAGTTTCCTTGTCTCTACTCGCAAGGGACGCTCGGTAATGAACTCGACGCGCACGGCATCGAGTGGGCCTACTATTCCAACGACCTGAGCTACCTCGCCACGGGTCAAGAGTACGATGTCAGTACGCAGCCGTACGATGCATTCGCGCGCGTGCGTTTCGGTCCTGATTGGCAAACGGACGTCATCAGCAAACAAGGCGTTGCGCGCGAATTCTACGACATCGAGGACGGCACGCTGCCGGCAGTCTCATGGTTCAATCCGCCGGTAATTGCGTCCGATCACGCGCAGGACACGACGAACTTCGGCCCCGACTACGTCGCTGCGCTCGTCGACGCGCTGATGACGTCGCATGCAGGATATTGGAACGATACGGCGCTGTTCGTTACATGGGACGATCCCGGCGGCTGGTACGATCACGTTGCGCCCGCGCAGCTCGACCGTAACGGCCTGGGCTTTCGCGTCCCGCTGATCGTTGCGTCCAAGTACGCCAGACGCGGCTACGTGTCACACCGGCAACACGAATATGCAAGCCTGCTAAAGTTCGTCGAGTACAATTGGAAGCTGCCGACGCTCGGCACGACCGACCGACGCGCCGACGCCTTACTCGAGATGTTCGACTTCTCCCCGGGTGCAAAGAAGCCGGCCATACCGATCGCGGGCATCCATCCGGGCATCAACGCGACGTATTTCGAGACGAAGGTGCCGCTCGATACCGTACCTCTGGATTACACTCCGGAAGAGAAATAGCGGCCCAGTATTCCTCTAGCCGGTCCGCGGACGGAGAAAGTCACCGAGGTCTACCAAAACGACGATTTTCAACTTACTGGCATCAGCGTTTCGAAGATCGGCCGGCTGTTCGTGAACTTTCGTCGTTGGTCCGACCGCTACTTCAATGCCGTGGTCGAAATCATGCCCGATGGTTCCGTTCAACCGTTTCCGAATGAAAGTTGGAATCGCTCGAATCTCAAGCCTAATCCGGCCCGCCACGCAATTCGTTTGCGTGCAAAGCATCGTCGTCGACGACACAGACGCCCTCTGGGTGGTCGATCCGGCAGCACCGCTCTTTGGCCAGCGTCGTGCCGGGCGGTCCGAAGCTGATCAGGATCGACTCAAAAGGAACGATGTGACGCGCGTCATCTCGTTCGATCCAGCGGTCGCCAAGGCAGACACATAGGGAGGAGCAAGCGAACGCAACCGTACGGCCCGCTTAGCCGTGCGGCCCGTTCGGCGTTTGCCGTAGCGCTGCTGCTGCCGTTAACGGCGCCGGTATATGCTCAGACGGGCGGGGCATCCGGAACTAATGGAACCGGCGCGACAGCCACCGATACAACTGACCATACAAACTATTGGGGGCTGCTTGGACTTCTGGGACTCGCTGGTTTAGCAGGGCTTCGTCGTCGCCCCTACGAGTCCGCGGACACTTCGCGCGCAGTCCGATAGCGTCAGCGGTGTGTGGGTTCGGCGCTAACTCAAGAAAGGCACCGCTGCCTTAGTGAGCAGCGACGCCGCATCTGAATTGCGTTGTCCGCCCTGGTATCGCCCTGAGCGTTGCTGGGCTTGTGTCAAAGCGGCCGGTTCAATGCGCCCTCAATGGGAACGCAGGGCGTGATGAAAATCAAGTCGCGCGCCCTGCTGGTAGCGAGTCTCGCGGCTGCCGCATCGGCCGCCAAATTGATGATGGATTTGGGGCGCACTAAGCGTGCTGGTATAGGAACCGGTTTGAGCGCGTTTCAAGCGCGTGAACTGCTCTCAACTATCCAGGCAGCATAGTGACGTTGCCCCGCAAAAGTGCCCCAATCGTAGGTAGAGAATTCTCGAGCCAAACGGCTCGCCAGGAGTCTCACCGTGAAGAAATCGCGCTTTACCGAACAGCAGATCGTCGGCGTCCTCAAGGAGGCGGAAGCCGGCGCGAAAACCGCGGACGTGTGCCGCAAACATGGCGTTAGTCCGGCGACGTTCTACGCATGGAAGTCGAAGTTCGGCGGCATGGAAGTCAGCGATGTCGCCAAGATGCGTGCGCTCGAAGACGAGAACCGCCGGCTCAAACGCTTACTCGCCGACTCCGCGCTGGAGATCGACGCGCTGAAATTGATCGCATCGGGAAACTTCTAACGCCCGCGCAGCGGCGACGAGCTGCTCGGGCGGTGATTGAAACGATCGGGCTGAGCCAACGCAAGGCCTGTGCCGTCGCGACTTGCAACCGAAAGACGTATCGACGTCTCCTTCGCATCAGCGATGACGCGAGGCTGCTGCAACGTCTTTGCGAGCTCGCCGCCGAGCGGCGACGCTTCGGCTACCGGCGGCTCAATGTCTTGCTGCGTCGTGAAGGGATCATCGCCAATCATAAGCGCATCTATCGGGTCTATGCGGGGGCCAAGCTTCAAGTCCGCAAGCGCGTGAAGCGCCGCGTTGCGCTTGGTCCGGGCAAAACCATACCGCCCGCGCTACGGCCAAACGCACGTTGGTCGCTGGACTTCGTACATGATACTCTGCACAACGGACGACGCCTAAGGACGCTCAACATCGTCGACGACTTCACCCGGGAATCGCTTGCAATCGAGGTGGACACATCGATAAGCGGATCTCGTGTAGCTCGCGTTCTCGATCGCATCGCGACTGAACGCGGGGCGTATCCGCAAACTCT
>JAABUX010006924.1_pt1 | contig 13425 bp, 15 predicted proteins | sample 5561851 | NCBI WGS metagenome assembly JAABUX01 (sample SAMN10711883, study PRJNA513361) | rock metagenome | isolation source: Antarctica rocks | place: Antarctica: Victoria Land, Richard Nunatak red sandstone | collected 2016-01-03 | reverse complement strand
TATCTTCACGGCTGTTGGAAATTTGGTGCGTTCATTTGCCTCCGGCTCGTATCGTCTATCTGTGCTTGAGCAAGCCTGGTGCGACGCTGCCTACTGGCTTCATCAGGCGCTGTCTGAGTCCATCGATACTATCGCGGTAGCAAAACTAGAAACAGCGATAGAGGTGTTGATCGGCGCGGAGAGCAGCAGAGGCAGCGGGCAGCGCATGCTTGAAATTCTGAGCGCTTTCTTTGACCTGGGCCCAGACGATCCAATTGCGCCAGGGTCTCCCATGAGCGCGCGGCAATTTGCTCGAAATGTCGTTCGCGATCGGTCGCGCATTCTGCACGGGACGTGGTCGACACTCAACGCTCGCGGCATCGATCGAGCGGGGATGGAGGATTTTGTGGTCACAATCCTCCGGGCGGCGGCGATCGAGCTTGAGGCATACGCTCATTCTGCAGTTCCACTCGATAATGTCGATGCATTTCTTAGATGGGTACGACAGAGGAAAATAATGTCCCTACCCTCAAAAGCCTGATCGTGCCATTCAGTGAACAGACAGCGTCTCATTTTGGGAAAGTGGTAGGCTTTCTACTAGGGTCTAGGGACAAAGCTTCACCTTGAGGCGCCAGTTAGAATGGCTGCGGAAGGTGCGGAAGCTCGCCCAACTTTGTCCCTAGACCCTAGATCAAGGGTTCAGGGCAAGGAACCCGCTTGAGGATCTCTTTTCATACCTATTTCTTTCAGTCTTTAGGGAGGCTGCTCCGGGTTGTGGTTTGGAACTTGATGATCTCTTCCAAGCTCGGCTTACATTTGTTTGCGACTTCAATGACCCGTTCGATATCATCGTCACCTCGCGTGACATAGAAAATCGACTCATGAACAAAAGCGTAAATGTGAGCGTACTTAGCTATCAAAGCAACTTCGGCCAAGAGCGTTGTTTGCTTATCGCAAGAGGGAAATATTGCAATCCATATGATACTCCATAGCTTGAATTGCGTAGTCGGATTGTTGTCCGACGCCTTTCCCTCTGTGTGAGCTTTTGTTCGCATTCGAAGTGTCGAAGTCTCGCTTGCGCCTACACCTCCGGCTCCGATGCGGAAGAGATCGTGTCGCTTCGTGGACTGAACGATATACAACCCGTGCCGCATATCCAGCGGCAGTTCGCTCCACTTAATCTGCTCCCTGTCATGACTGATATGCTCAATGCAAATTACCCCTGACATTCACGCTCCTTTTCAAACTGTAACTGCAGGCGGCTTGCCGCCACGTCGATGTCCCGTTGCGCCGTCTTCTGCGTCGTTTCCCGGAATGCGTGGAGGACGACAACCTTGCCCCTGCCCTCAATAAACCTCGAACATCGCCGCAATACGCCCCTTGTCCCCCGTTACGCTCAGCGCCAACGCCAGCAGCAGCCGAGCCTTCTGCGGCGCCAAGTTGTCCGCCGAGATAAACCCATGCTCCCGCGACCGCGCCCCACAGACCACCCGCCCGCTCCCCGCCCGCGTCGATTGCACAACGACCACACCCGCCCGCACCGCCTCCGCCAGCGCCTCCGTATCGGCGGGCGTCGGGAACCCCGGCGCGAACCCCGCCGACACGATCCCCCGCGCCCCAGCCGCCACGAAGGCCCGCACCGCCACCCCGTCCGACCCGGCATAGGTCAGGCTGATGTCCACCCGCGGCAGCCCGTCCAGCCCGCGGATATCGAACTCCGTATCCGGCGCCCTCCGGCGCAGCGGCGCGCGGTAGAACGCCACGCGGTCCGCATCAGCATGCCCCAGCACGCCAAAATCCGGAGTGCGGAAGGTTTGCAGCCGGAAGGTGCTGGTCTTCGTCACCTCCCGCGCCGCCTGGATCTCGTCGTTCATCACCACTAGCACGCCCATGCCGCGCGCCGCCGGGCTGGCGGCGGTGCGGACCGCGCCGACCAGGTTCAGCCCGGCGTCCGAGCTGAGCGCGCTCGGTGGACGCTGCGACCCCACGAGCACCACCGGCACCGCCACCTTCACCGTGAGGTTCAGCATGTAGGCCGTCTCCTCCAGGGAGGCGGTACCGTGGCCGATGACGATGCCCGCCAGGTCCGGGTGGTCGGCCACCGCCTGGTCGCAGGCCAGCACCAGCGCCCGCCAGTCGGCGAAGCCGATGCCAGGGCTGATGATGTTGCGGTACCGCACCGGGATCACGTCGGCCACCAGCGCCAGCTCGGGGAACCGCGCCACGATCTCGTCCGCGTGCAGCCGAACGCCGGTCGCGCCGTAATCCTGCAAGTCCAGCGGTCCGGCCCCGACCGACGAAATGGTGCCCCCGGTGCCGATGAACGCGACCTTGGGCTTCATGCCATCACCAGCTTGCCCATGCGGATGCAGCGGGCCGTCCTGCCCGGCGCCACCGCCCGCTCCCCAGGGACCGCCACCGTGCAGGCCGCCGCCCAGAAGCAGCGCGGCGCGAAGGCGCAGCCCGGTGGCGGCCTCTGCATGTCGGGCGGCGCACCGGGGATGGCAGCGATCTCCACCCCAGCCTGCCGCACCCCAGCCTGGCACGCCGTGGAGGTTAGCAGGTCCCGCGTATAGGGGTGCGCGGGATGGCGCAGCAGGGCGCGGAGCGGCACCCTCTTGCCCGACCCGCTCTCGTCCAGCGGGCACAGCACCGCGCCGGGCATGACGTGGAGGCTCACGCCACGCAACGCCTCCATCGCCCCCGGCCCGGCGCCGAAGCGCACCCGCAGGTCGTCCAGCTCGGCAAGCGGCGTCACCGCAGCAGCGAAACTCAAGGGCCGGCGCTCCCCTTCCCGCTCCAAGGCGCCGTCATCGCGAGCCGGCTTCGGCGCGGCGATCCAGCGGCTGGCGAGCGCAAATGATGTCCCCTGCAACACCACGCCGCAAGCGCGGCTCGCAATCCAGCATGATGGGGGACCAGCATGACGTAGTAGCAGGCATCAGCGCGGGTCAGCGTATCAGCAGGTAGTTGATCGTCAGCGGGATGGTGATCGTCGGGTCGTTGTTCTCGGCCGGCAGCGGCGCTAGTTGCGCGTTGCGCCAGGTGCCAACGGCGGCCATGTCCAGCCAGGGCGAGCCGGACCGGCTGAGCACCTCGACCGACTGCACGCGGCCCAGCCGGTTCACCACGATCTGAATCTTCACCGTGCCGTCCTCGCCGGCTTCAGCAGCCTGCGACGGGTAATAGCGGTGGCGCAGCCAGTACGCGGCCAAGCCTTGCGCCCAGTCGGCGCCGATGTTGGCGGCGCGAACGTCGAAGAACGCCTCCGACCGGTTCGGCCCCGGTTTCGGCGCACCCAGCGAAAAGTCGATGGCGCGCGACGCGACAGACCCGCGCGGTGGCGCCGGGGCACGGCTGGACGCCTGGCCGAAGTTGAGGTCCATCGGCGAGGACAGGCTGCCCAACGCCTGCCGGGGCGGCGCCGGGGGCCGGGGACGCAGCGGCGCGGGCAGCGGCGGCAGGGGCGGCGGCGGCAGAGGCAGCGTGAAGGTGGGCGCTTGCGTCATGGCCGTTACGGAGGGCGGCTCGTCCGGTTGGGCCAGGCGTACGGCGGGCGGGACCTTGGTGGCCTGCGGCTGCGGCAGCTCGGCAGGGGCCTCCTGCACCGGGGCCGGCTGCGCGGGGGCATCTGGCGGCGGGGGCGGCACGGCGGGGTCGGGCAGGGCCATCGCCTGCTGGCTGGGCGCCGGGGGCTCCGGCTCGACCTGGGCCGCGGGCGGGGCGGGTTCGGGGGGCAGCAGGTCCGGCACCGGCGTCGGCGCGGCGGCGGCCGGGGCGGGCTCCTGCGCAGGCGTCGGGTTCTCGGACATCGCCTGCGGCATGGCGTCGGTCGGCGAGGTCTGCTCGGACGTCGAGGGCGTCGAGGCGCCGCCATTGTCGAACACCAGCTCGTAGTTCGGTGCCACGGGCTGGTCCGGCTCCGGCCGGCGGGTGACCAGCAGCAGCGCCAGCGCGGCCAGGTGCAGCGCCACCGACCCGCCGACCCACCATGCGCGGCGCCGGTCCGTCCGCGCCGTACGGCGGACAGAAACCGGCGCGCGCAGGGTAGGGTCTGGGATCAGGGACATCGGCTTCGGGTCATACTCGCCATATAGAGGCCCATGCTGCATCGCGGAACACGCCGGCGGCCACCCCCCAAGTCACCCTCCGGTTGCGATCAGGCTTGACAGAACCGCCGCGCCGCCGTTTTTACGCCCTGTGCGTTGGTGCACGGCCCGGCCCGCTGCACCGATCTTGCAGCAGGGCCGGTCCTGCAGGGGTGTAGCTCAACTAGGCTAGAGCGCCGGTCTCCAAAACCGGAGGTTGCGGGTTCGATTCCCTCCGCCCCTGCCAACCCGGCCCGCGTGCGCCCCGCACCGGACCCGTTCCACTTCAGCCCTTGTACACAGGAAGTCTTGAGATCATGGCATTGGCTGTCGATCCCGCAAAGTTCATCCGCGAAGTGCGGGCCGAGGTCGGCAAGGTGACATGGCCGTCCCGCAAGGAGACGCTGGTCACCACCGGCCTGGTGTTCGCGCTGTCGGCCCTGGCGGCCGTGTTCTTCTTCGCAGCCGACTCGCTGATCGGCGTCGGCGTCCGGATGCTGTTCGGCGTCGGTAACTAGGAACCCTCCCATGGCCAAGCGCTGGTATGTCGTCCACGTCTATTCGGGCTTCGAGAAGAAGATCGCCCAGCAAATCAAGGAGCAGGCGGCGCAGAAGGGCTTGGCCGACCTGGTTGACGAGGTGCTGGTGCCGTCCGAGGAGGTCGTCGAGGTCCGCCGCGGCCAGAAGTTCAACGCCGAGCGCAAGTTCTTCCCCGGCTACGTGCTGGTGAAGATGGAGCTGACCGACCAGTCCTGGCACCTGATCAAGGAGACGCCGAAGGTCACGGGCTTCCTCGGCAGCAAGACCAAGCCGTCGCCGATCAGTGAGGCCGAGGCCGACCGCATCATGAAGCAGAGCGCCGAGGGCGTCGAGCGCGTGCGCCCCGCCATCCTGTTCGAGATCGGCGAGCAGATCCGGGTGGCGGACGGCCCGTTCACCAGCTTCAACGGCACGGTGGAGGAGGTGGACGAGGAGAAGGGCCGCGTGAAGGTCAGCGTCAGCATCTTCGGCCGGTCCACGCCGGTGGAGCTGGAGTACAGCCAGGTGGAAAAGGTCTAACGTCTCCCTCCCCCTCCGGGAAAGGGCCGGAGGTGAGGAAAGCCGCAAGCACTGCACATGCCGGCTCGCAAGCGCTGAGATGATCGGAGTTTGATGTAGCCCAACAGTGCCGTGTTGCTGCGCCTCCCGCGACGACAGGCCCGTCCGTCGTCGCGGGCCGCTCGCGCGGCAGGGCGATCCAGGAGGTTGCCGATACAAACCTGATGGTTCCGCTGCACCCCGGCGCTGCTAAGCTCCCCGCGATGACGACGCCCGCGAAAACGACACCCCCGATAACGACAGTGGACAGCGACGGCCCAACCTTCCCTGCCGCCGTCCTCGAAATCGATCTCGGCGCGGTCGTCGTCAACTGGCGGGAGCTGTGCGCCCAGCATCCCGGCGGGCCAGCTGCTGCGGCGCTCAAGGCCGACGCCTACGGGTTAGGCGCGCGTCCAGTTGCGGCCGCCCTGCACGCCGCCGGCTGTCGGCACTTCTTCGTCGCGCACCTGGCGGAGGCCCAGGCCATCCAGGACCTGCTGCCCGGCGCCATGCTCGCCGTCCTGAACGGCCTGTGGCCCGGCGACGCCCCCGCCTACGCCGCCTCCGGCATCGCCCCCGTCCTGGGATCGCTGGCCGAGATCGACGCCTTCACCACCCAGGCCCGCACCATGGGGCGCCCCCTGCCGGCCTTGTTGCACGTCGATACCGGGATGAACCGCCTCGGCCTGCCGCCGGACGAGGTGGACGCGCTCGCCGCAGCCCCCGCGCGCCTGGACGGCATCCGGCTGCTGTATGTCATGACCCACCTCGCCTCCGCAGAGCATCCCGGCGACGCGGCCAACCAGCGCCAGCGCGACCGCTTCCACCAAGCCTGCACCCGGCTGCCGCCGGCACCGCGCAGCCTGGCCAACTCGTCCGGCATATTCCTCCCGGGCTTCGGTTCCGACCTCGCACGGCCCGGCGCGGCGCTGTATGGGGTCAACCCAACGCCGGGCCAGCCCAATCCCATGCGCGGCGCCGTGCGGCTGCGGGCCATGATCCTGCAGGTGCGCCATGTGCCTCCGGGCGAGGGCGTCGGCTACAACAGCACCTGGACCGCCACCCGCCCCAGCCGGATCGCCACCATCCCCGCCGGTTACGCCGACGGCTACCCGCGCAGCCTGACCAACCGCGCAGAGGCGTGCTTTGACGGCTGCCCCGTCCCGCTGGTAGGGCGTGTGTCCATGGACCTCGCCACCTTCGACGTGACCGACGTGCCCGCCGCCGTGCCCGGCGCCTGGCTGGAGCTGATCGGACCCAACATGCCGGTCGATGAGGTCGCCCGCCGCGCCGGCACCAACGCCTACGAGATCCTGACGCAGCTTGGCCGCCGCTACCGCCGCACCTACCTGCCGGCATGATCGGCCCCCTCGATGCGGTGGCGGCCGTCGGGCGCGGCACGCTCGGCGCCGTGCGGCGGACAGGGGCCGTGGCGCTGTTCGGCGCCAACGGGCTGTCCCACCTGCTGCGCCCGCCGTTCTACGGCCGCATCTTCCTCGACGTGTTCCTGGAGTTCGCCTTCTTCAGCCTGCCCGTCGTGGCGCTGACGGCGGTGTTCTCCGGCGCCGTCATCGCGCTGCAAAGCTACACCGGCTTCTCCCGCTTCAACGCCGAGAGCGCCATCGCCGGCGTCGTCGTGCTGTCCGTCGTGCGGGAGCTTGGCCCGGTGCTGGCCGGACTGATGGTGGCCGGGCGCATGGGTGCGGCGATGGCGGCGGAGATCGGCACCATGCGCGTCACCGACCAGATCGACGCGCTGGGCACCCTGTCCACCAGCCCGATGAAGTACCTCGTTGCCCCCCGGCTGCTGGCCGGCGTGCTGGCGCTGCCGCTGCTGGTGGTGGTGGCCGATATCCTGGGCGTGTTCGGCGGCTTCCTGGTCAGCACCGCCAAACTGGGGTTCAGCCCGGCCGGCTACCTCGCCAGCACCTTGCAGACCCTGACCACCAACGACGTGGTGGCCGGGCTGGCAAAGGCCGGGGTGTTCGGCTTCCTGATCGCGTTGATGGGCTGCTACCACGGCTACAACAGCCGCGGCGGCGCGCAGGGTGTGGGGTCGGCGACCACCGGGGCCGTGGTGGCCGCGAGCATTCTCATACTCGCCTTCGATTATGTATTGACGGAATTGTTCTTCGCCCGATGACCCAGCCCCTGCTGCCTCAGCCCGGACTTCAGCCCACCATCCGCGTCCGCGGCCTCAAGAAGGCGTTCGGCGACAAGGTGGTGCTGGACGGCATCGACCTTGACGTCATGCCCGGCACCAGCATGGTCGTCATCGGCGGCTCCGGCTCGGGCAAGTCGGTGCTGCTGAAGTGCATCCTGGGCCTGATCGAGCCCGACAGCGGCAGCATCGCGGTGGACGGCCAGGAGGTGCTGGGCCTGTCCCGCCAGCAGCGCGAGCAGGTGAATGCCGGCATCGGCATGCTGTTCCAGGGCGGCGCGCTATTCGACAGCCTGACGGTGTGGGAGAACGTCGCCTTCGGCCTGCTGGCGCAGCACAAGGCCACCCGCGCCGACGCCCGGCGCCGGGCCGGGGAGGTGCTGGCGCAGGTCGGGCTGGCGGCCAGCGTCGGCGACCTGTCGCCGTCCGAGCTGTCCGGCGGGATGCAAAAGCGCGTCGGCCTGGCCCGCGCCATCGCGGCACAGCCCGGCATCATGTTCTTCGACGAGCCGACGACGGGCCTGGACCCCATCATGGGCGCCGTGATCGACGGGCTGATCGTGGACTGCGTAAAGCGCATGGGCAGCACGGCCATCGCCATCACGCACGACATGGCCAGCGCCACGCGCATCGGCGACCAGGCGGCGATGCTGTTCCACGGCAAGCTGGTCTGGCAGGGCACGGCGGCGGACCTGCTGCACAGCGGGAACGCGATGGTGGACCAGTTCACCCACGGGCGGCGCGACGGGCCGATCCAGATGGAGTTGCGACGGTAGATTGGGGTATGCTGTAGCCATGAACGACAGAGACACGATTGCCAAGGTGCGGGAGATCGTCGCGCGCCATCCGTTGCCGGACTTCATCCTGGGCCTGGACGTTCGCCTGGGCGACACGGATGGGGACCCGGCGATGTGGCTGGCCTTCCAGACAACGCCGGATGCCGGGCACTGGAACGCCGATGTTGAACGGCGCGTCGCTGCGATCAATGCCTTGGAAGATGCTTTGTTCCCCGAACTGCTGATCGCGTTTGAGGATCGATACCCCTACTTCCGATATGAAACAGCACGCCACCTGCGAGCGGTTCCAGGCGAGTGAATGCTTCCGATCTGCAGGCCCACGCGCATGAGTTGATCGCCTATCCAGCCAGCAGCCCAACGCTGAACCCGTCGGAGGTGAAACTGCGGCGGGCGGGTTCAGCTTCTTACTACGCCTTGTTCCACACCCTGACTGCATCCGGCTCTCGCGTGTTCTCCTCTGGCGGGGATGCCCTCAAAAGCCAAGTCACGCGCGCCTACAATCACGCTGCCATGCGGAAGGTATACGACGCTTACGTGCGTTCACCGAACACCCCGTTCCCGCCGCTGTTGGCTCAGCTTAATCCTGGTGCGCCAGACATCCGCCTCATCAACGTCGCGCGCACGTTCGCCCGTTTGCAGGATGCCCGGCATCTGGCCGACTATGATTTGGCCTCCCCGATCAGCTACTTCGAGGTTGTTGCGCTGGTCACAGCCGCCGACGCCGCCCTGACCGACTTCCAAGCCATCGAGGCCCAGCCGGAAACCACAGTCTTCCTCACCGCCCTGCTGCTCGCCGACCGCTGGACCCGCCGTGGCTAAGCCCACCGCCCGCTACGTCTGCCAGAACTGCGGCGCCGCATACCCCAAGTGGGCCGGCCGCTGCGACGCCTGCGGCGAGTGGAACACCCTCGTCGAGGAAGCCGCCGAGGCCCGCCCCGGCCCGGCAGGCCGCGCCAGCACCGGCCGGCGCGTCACCTTCGTCGGCCTGGAGGGCACCACCACCCCGCCCCCCCGCGCCGAGACCGGCATCGCCGAACTGGACCGCGTGCTCGGCGGCGGCCTGGTGCCGGCCAGCGTCGTGCTGGTCGGCGGCGACCCCGGCATCGGCAAATCCACGCTCATGCTGCAGGCCGCCGCCATCCTGTCCCGCGCCGGCAAGCGCGTCATGTACATCTCCGGCGAGGAGAGCATCGACCAGGTCCGCCTGCGCGCCCGCCGCCTCAACCTGGCCGACGCCCCGATGGAGCTGGCCGCCGCCATCAACGTCCGCGACATCGCCGCCACCCTGGAGGCCGAGCGCGACCTGACCCTGGTGGTGATCGACTCGATCCAGACCATGTGGCTCGACACCATCGAGAGCGCGCCCGGCACCGTCGCCCAGGTCCGCGCCACCAGCTTCGAGCTGATCCGCCTGGCGAAGTCGCGCGGCTTCTCGCTGGTGCTGGTCGGGCACGTCACCAAGGAGGGCGCGCTGGCCGGCCCTCGCGTGCTGGAGCACATGGTCGATGCCGTGCTGTACTTCGAGGGTGACCGCGGCCACCAGTTCCGCATCCTGCGCGGGGTGAAGAACCGCTTCGGCGCCACGGACGAGATCGGCGTGTTCGAGATGACCGACCGCGGCCTGGCCGAGGTGCCCAACCCCAGCGCGCTGTTCCTGGCCGAGCGCCGGGGCAACATCGCGGGGTCGGCGGTGTTCGCGGGGCTGGAGGGCACCAGGCCGGTGCTGGTGGAGGTGCAGGCGCTGCTGGCGCCAACGGGGGGCGGGTCGCCGCGCCGGGCCGTGGTGGGGTGGGACAGCGGGCGGCTGTCGATGCTGCTGGCGGTGCTGGAGACCCGGGCCGGGCTGCGGATGGGCAGCACGGATGTTTACCTCAACATCGCCGGCGGGCTGCGAGTGCAGGAGCCGGCGGCGGACCTGGCGGTGGCTGCCGCGCTGGCGTCTGCGGCAACGGACACGCCCACCAATGCCGGCATGGTGTACTTCGGCGAGGTCGGCTTGTCCGGCGAGGTGCGCCAGGTCGCACAGGCCGAGGCACGGCTGAAGGAGGCGCACAAGCTGGGGTTCGAGGGCGCCTGCCTGCCGCGCCGGGGCAACCGCGGGACGCGCAAGATGGCGGTGCCGGACGGGCTGAAGCTGGACGAAATCGGCCACCTGACCGACCTTGTCAGCGTGTTCACCGGCAAGAAGGCCAGCCCCGAGTAGCCCATGATCCCCGAGCGGCCCATGATCCTTGAGTCCATCCATATCTATCCCGTGAAGGGCTTGCACGGCATATCCGTGCCGGCGGCCACCGTGGAGCCGTGCGGGCTGCAAGGCGACCGCCGCTGGATGGTGGTGGACCTTGCCGGCCGTTACCTCACCCAGCGAGACCTGCCGGGCATGGCCCGCATCCAGGCCTCCCCCGCCGCAGAGGGTGCCATGGACGGCGCCATCGTCCTGACGGCGGACGGCGCAGACCCGCTGCACGTCCCGGTGCCCACTGCGGTCTGCCCGGCGCCCGTCAGGGTCTGGCGCGACCACGTTCCCGCCCGTAGCGCCGGCGGGGATGCCGCGGCCTGGCTGACCAGCGCCCTGGGCCGCCCTTGCCGCCTGGTCCACCTGTCCGACCCGGCCGCCCGGCCGGTGGACCCCGCCCACGGCCGCCCCAGCGACCGGGTGAGCTTCGCCGACGGCTTCCCCCTGCTGGTGGTGAACACCGCCTCGCTGGACGACCTGAATGCACGCCTGGCGCAACCGGTGCCCATCGCGCGGTTCCGGTCCAACCTGGTGGTGTCCGGCGCGGCGCCCTGGGCGGAGGATGGCTGGCAGCATCTGCACGTCGGCCGCATCGCCTTCCGCGCCGTGAAGCCCTGCACCCGCTGCATCGTCATCACCACCGACCAGGACACGGGCGCCCGCGCCCCGGGCCGCGAGCCGCTGCGCACCCTCGCCGCTTTCCGGCCGGACGCGGGCGGCCGGGCGCTGTTCGGGCAGAACCTGGTGCCGGACACCCTGGGGCAGATCGCCGTAGGAATGCCCGTTGCGGCGCAGCCCGGCACAGGATAGCGCAGGCAACCAGCAGCGGCACCAGCACGTTCGGCGCTGGCACAAGGGGACGCAGGACATGATGAAGCTCAGCGCGCGCAACCAGATCAAGGGCCGCATCACCACGGTCGAGAAGGGCCAGACCACCGGCCATGTCCACATCGACATCGGCGGCGGTGTCACCGTCCACTCCTCGATCACCAACGAGGCCATCGACGACCTGCAGCTCAAGGTCGGGGACGAGGCGTATGCGGTGATCAAGTCCTCCGACGTGATGGTGGGCAAGTAGGCCATGCCGCGCACGGGCTGGCTGGCCGGTCTGCTGCTGGCGTCCCTGGCCGCGTTGCCGGCCCTGGCGCAGGAGCCGGCCGGCAAGCCTGCGCCCAGCCTCGACATCGGCGGCCGGATTGAACATCCGCGCACGGTGACGCTGGCGGAGCTGCAGGCCATGCCGGCGGCGACGGTGGAGGTGGACAGCACCACCAGCAAGGGCGTGCAGCATGTGAAGTACACAGGTCCGCTGCTGTGGACGCTGATGCAGGCGGCGCAGCCGGTGGACGACCCCTCCGGTGGCAACACCGCCCTGCAGCACACCATGCTGGCGCGCGGCCAGGACGGCTATGCTGTGGCGCTGTCCATCGGCGAGATCGATCCGCGCATGGAGGGCAAGCCGGTCCTGGTCGCCGTCACGCGGGATGGAGAACCGGTGAACCACTTGCGGCTGGTCGTGCCCGGCGATGTCCATGCGGCCCGCAGCGTGCGGGACTTGGCGTCCATCGAGGTCCGTTGACCCTCCGGCTCTCACGCGCGCCCGGCGACGACGGGAGGACGAGACGAGGTGGTCGAAGCATGGGACGGCTGGCATCAGCTCGCCCGCGCCCTTAGCTTCATGCGAAGCCCGACCGGCGACATGGTGAAGTCCAGGCGCTCGTGCGGCGGCGCACCGGTCTCGGTCCCGACTTCGACCAGGTGATAATTGCGTGCGATGGTGGCCAGCACCATCTTCATCTCCAGCAACGCGAGGTACCGGCCGGGACAGACCCGCGGCCCGGCGCCGAACGGCATCGAGGCCATCGTCAATTGATGGTTGCCGGCATCCGCACCTGGTTCAGCCGCAGCGCGCCAGCGTGATGGCCGGAAGTCGGCGGCGTCCGCCGCGGTGCTTGCGTCCACCGCCCCGCTGCGCATCACGCAAAGCACGAGAGTCCTAGCCGGGATTGCAATGCCGCCGACCTCGGTCGGCGTATTGTTCTCGAGATAGGCCAGCGGCGCCACCGGCCGCAGCCGCATCGACTCGTTTGAGCAGTCCTCGACCGTCGTAAGTCCGCCCGCCGTCTGGATGCTCTGCGGAACGGCGTCTGCCCCGAGGGACACATCCACCTCGGCCGCCACCGCCTGCCAGGCCTGGGGATGCATGTGCAGGAGGTACAAGGTCCAGGCCAGGGTGTTCGCCGTCGTGTCCTCCCCGGCCAGCAGGATCGTGAACACGTTGCCGGCCACCTCCGCCTCGCTGAGCCTCTCACCGCCGGCGTCCCGCGCCGTCAGCATCGCCTCCAGCAGATTGGTCGGATGCTCGGCAAGAGTGGGGTTTTTCGCGATGCGTTCGCGGGCGGCTTGAACGAAGGTCCCTACGGCTGCATGCCCAGCAGCCAAGTGCCGGTCGAACGCATAGTCCTCCGGCAGCTTGACGTAGCGCCAGACCGGAAACGGCGCATTCATCCGGCGCATCAGCATCGGGAATATCTTGTCCAGGTCCTGCTGCAAGGTGCTGTGGGTCTGCTGGATGGCGTTTATGTCGGCCCCGAAGGCAAGACTCGCCGTCACATCTATCGTGTAGCGCATCAGCATGGCCTGCAGGTCGATCCACGAGCCGGTGCGCGCTGCCAGGTCCAGCCGCTCCTTCAACCGTTCCGTCATCAGCTTGATGAGCGGGAAGTAGCGTTTGAGGTGACTGGGCGTGAAGGCTGCCGCCACCAGCCGACGCTGCTGCCGCCAGGACTCGCCCTCGGCCGAGAACAGGCCGTCGACACCCATCTCATGAATCACCGCCTGCACGGTGCGGAAACGGCTCCAACCCTCGGGCCGGTCGCGCAGGATACCGGCAATCAGGTTCGGCCGGGCCACCACCAGGGCGTCGCGAGGTCCCATCCGCAGGCGATAGAGCGGCCCATAGGGCGTGGTTCAAAGCCAGGTCACACGGTGAAGCTGGGTTGGTGCTGGTAGGACGGATGATGGCATCCTCACGTTTTCAGCGGTGGTGCAAGTATGGATCGAGGTATTGGCGCAGCAGCGAGGCTA
>JAABUX010006922.1_pt1 | contig 13427 bp, 16 predicted proteins | sample 5561851 | NCBI WGS metagenome assembly JAABUX01 (sample SAMN10711883, study PRJNA513361) | rock metagenome | isolation source: Antarctica rocks | place: Antarctica: Victoria Land, Richard Nunatak red sandstone | collected 2016-01-03 | reverse complement strand
AGTTGCGGCTGCCGGGTCCAGGTGAAGCCGGGCACGTATTGCCCGTCGATCACCAGCGGCAAGCTCTCCTGGTGTGGCGTGACACCCTGCTTGAACATCGTCGCCAGGCTCCATGACTAGCCTACTAAGGCATGCAGATCTCGCCTATCGTTGTCATAGCCCACATACGCCTGGCGTAGCCGTGGGGTGTAACTATTGCTCTCGTTGCTGTTGGCGGTCGAGGCAGCCCCTCCCAGGTCCAGTTCGACATAGGCTGCGATGCGCTGCATTGGATCGATGTCGCCGTGCATCAACATCGAGAAGCGGCTGTTCTGCAACGTGAGGCGGGTTTCGCTCTCGTGTGCTGCTGGGTTTTGCAGGACCGGGATCGCGCCGAAATTCGATGAGTAACTCGTCGTCTCGTTCCGAGACCTGAACACGCCGATGGTGTCGACGAAGCCTCCGAGCTGTATAGTCAATCCCCCAAGATGGAACGTCCCCATCGGCCCGGTGCTGCCGGTTGGAAGCCAAGCTGCTATCTCTGGATCCTTGGGTGCCACTGCTGACCGTCTCCGGGATCGTCTTCGCGTCGTAGATCGGCATCAGGTCATGCCTTTCCTCTGCCATGCTGAAACCTGCTATCCGACATCGCCGAGACTTCGCTCATTGGCGGGACGTCCCGAGCCAGTGCTTCACGCCATCAAGTGACCGGAAATCCGCCAGGCCGTGCACGTCGGCGCCTGGCAAGGCCGCGCGCATCATGTGCGCGAGGGCGCTGCCAGGCCCAAGCTCCAACACCTTGTCGACGCCGGCCTCGCGGCAGGACTCCATGCAGGCAGCCCAATCCACGGTCTGGCTGATCTGCCGCGCCAGCTTGTCCAGCCCGGCCTCAACGTCGAACACTGCCCGACCATCGATGCCGCTGAGCAGCCGGGTGCCGGACAGTGCTTTCGCCTGCGGGTGCGCGCGGGCGAGCGCCTGGCTGAACGGCTTGCTGGCCTTGTCGAGGAGCGGCGTGTGGGACGGGACGGCGACGGCCAGCTCGGTGCTGTGCGAGGCGCCCTGCGCCGAAGCATCGGCGACGACGGCGGCCAATGCCTGCTTCGTGCCGCCCACCACGATCTGGTCCCGGGCGTTGATGATGGCCACATGGGCGCCGTGGCTGCGGCAGATTGCGTCCAGGGTGCCGCGTGTGAGGCCCCGGATGGCGGCAAGGCCCGACGGCTCCCGTGTGGCCGCATCCATCGCTGCCGCACGCCGGGCGGCCAAGCCGAGGACCGCCGCCGGATCGAACAGGCCCGCAACACCCCAGGCGGCCAGCTCCCCCACACTGTAGCCGGCCACCACCGCTGGCGGGCCGGCCGCGTCGCGCAGCACAGCCCAGGCCGCCATGGCCTGCGTGCAGCACAGGACTTGCCCGGCCTTGTTGGCATGCAGTTCCGTATCGGTCGCGTGCTGCACGAAGTCACGCGGCTCGCGGCCGTCCAGGCCAGGCTTCGCGGCCTCGAACACGGCCGCGGCCTCCGGCGCGTCGGCCAGCAGATCGAACATGCCGGCAGCTTGCGATCCCTGCCCCGAACAGACGATGGCCAGGCGGCTCACGACCCGGTTTCCAGCGCATGGAGGAACAGGATGATGGCCAGCAGGTCGGCACATCCGCCAGGGCTAAGGCGCCGGGAAACGAAGGCATGGTGGATGGCCGCAGCCCGCTCGCGCCAGCCGCAATGCCCCACGCCGCCGCTCGCCAGAAACCCGGCTGCAGCCGCCTGTGCGAAGCGCAACCCGGCAACGCCGCCCCGGTGCAACAGGTTGGTGTCCTCCATCGTGGCCAGCAGGGCGAAGAACGCCTGCACGCGCGCGGCCTCTGGGTCACCGGGCGCGACCTTGTGCCCAAGGCGGAGCGCTGGCAGGCCCACCTGGATCGCGTGAGGAAACCCCTCGGCTGCCTGCGCCCGCGCGCCGCCGGCACCGTACCGGCGCAGGGCATCCGTGCCGTGGCTGTGAAGCGGTATGGGGCCGCGCAGGATCGACGGCCCCCATGCCTGCCGGACGATGCCACAGAGCTGGCCCGCACCCCACGTCCGCCCGTCCCATCCAGCCCCGGCAGCGGCGCAGAGCAGGCCCAGACCGAAGATCGCGCCGCGATGCGTGTTGACGCCTCCCGTAGCCTCAAGCATCGCGTGCTCGGCACGCACCCCGATCTGGCGCAGCACGGCCATCGGCGACCCGGCAGCACCGGCCACTGCCAATTCGGCGTAGAACGGCCGGATGGCAGCGGCACTCGCCTGGAACGTGGCCGCATCCATATCGGCGTGGCTGCCGGTATCGATGTGGCTGACCAGGCCCGGCTTCGGCCAGGTCTCCAGTTCCTCCAGCAGGGTTGCCGCCGCAGTCGAGGCAACATGCTCCGCCGCCGCGTCGGGCAGAGGCCGGGCGGCCCGGCGAAGCAGCGCCGTCATGACGCCAGAGCCGGCAGGGCGAACAGCCCGGCGAGCGGCCCGGTCGCCACCCCGTCCATCGATTTGACCAGCACGTCGATAGGCACGGGGCCGCCGGCCTCACTTGCTTGCGCCATCTCGCGCCAGTTCACCGCGCGGCCATCCGGCAGGACGATCTCGCCATCGAGACGGACCGGGCTGGCAGCGTCCAGCCGCAGCAGCTCGGCAAGCAACCGGCTCGGCAGCGGGCCGACCGAAACGGGCCAGATCAGGTCCAGGTCGGACTGCGCCGTCAGGTAGGGCAGGCCGGTGACATGCTCCCACATAAGGGCGCCGAACACGCAAGGCGTCACACCCAGGCTGTCCCCCAACCACAGCAGGGCCGCGATGACGTCTTGCCACTCCTGCGGAGCCGTAACTGCGGCAGAGCGGAGCAGCACGGGAGGCATCGCCAGAGCCTTGCGCAGCGGCAGGGTGAAGGCGATGCGGCGCTTGCCGTGGCTGGGCGGCAGCGGCAGGCCCGCGGGCAACACGTCGGCCGGGTCCGCGCATAGGCGGCGCCTGGCGACTACCGGGAAGCCTTGCTGTGCCCAACCAGCGACTAGGGGCGTGTCGGCCAGGGTGGGGTGGCCGCGCAGCATGGTATCCCACCCTGACGCGGTCACGCGCAGCAGATCATGCCGCCGCAGCATGGCCGTGCTTCCCTGTTGCGGCCGCGATCACCTGCAGGGCGACCTTCGCCGCCATCGTCCGCCCCTTGCGTTCCGCCCCCAACCGGTCGCGCACGTCCTCCGGCGACGACTGACCGAGCGATGCCTCTAACTGCGCATCAAGCGGCTTGCCCGCGTCCCATACCTCGGCGACGGCCCCCATCTGGCAGAGGTGGTCTAGCCCCGGCGCAAACACCGGCGTGGTCTCGGCCAGCTTCTTCAGCTTGTCCTCCGGTAGCTTCGTCACCCTCGCCATGGACGGCAGGTCCATCACCACGGGATCGGCGCCCGGTAGCCCAACCAGGTGGTCGGTCGCCAGCGCCGTGGCCAGGAACGCCCCGGCCGAGGCCTTGCCGTATTCCAGCCCGATCGTGCGGTGTCCCTGTTGGCTGGCCAGCAGTAGGCATTTGGCGAGATGCGAGAGGAACTCGTTCAGCCCAAGCATCTCGTCGCGCCGGGCCATGAGCTGCCCTTGCGTGTCCACCAGGACCAGAATAGGCGTGTCCCCGCCATCGGCGACCACCTTGAGCACGTGCTCCGCCAGCGGCAGCACGCCGCTTATGCCGAGGGCCGTGCCGTCGGCGACCCCGATCACGGCAATCGGCTCTCCGCTGCGGCGCTTGGCGTGACCGGTGACCAGGCCGTCGTGGCTTTTGTTCACCTGGTGGCCGCCTGGGAACAGCCCGTTGAGGACCTCATCGAGCGTCATGGTTGGCCTCCTTGATCCCGTGTACCAGCTTGATGAAGTCCCGATCGTCCATGTCCCGAACGCACTCCGGCTTGTCGATGCCCAACGCCTTCCACATGGACACGGCGTCGTCGCACTTGCCGAGCTGCGACACGCGCGCGGTCAGCCGTTTCTGCTCCGCCTGCAGCGTCTTGAGGTCGAAGGCCGGAACCTTGGCCAGGACCGTCGTCACGGCGGCCCGGAAGCCCTCCATCGTGTCTTCGGCAAAGGCGTCCGCCCCGCCGATCAGGCGACGGTTCTTGCCCCCGTCCACGCTCCAGACCAGGGACTTGTCCGCCGAGTCGAATTCCTCGACGCCCTTGTTGGTCTCGATCACCTCCGGCCCGGACACGCCGATGCGCCCCTGCTCAGAGATGACGACCCGCGAGCACGTCGCTGCCGTCAGCCCGGCGCCCCCGAACGCCCCCGACTTGCCGCCGACGAGCGCCACCACCGCGACCCCGGCACGGCGCGCTTCCGCGATGGCGCGCATGACCTCCGCCACCGCCAGCTCGCCCGCATTCGCTTCCTGAAGGCGCACGCCGCCGCTGTCGAGCAATAGCAGGACCGTGCGCGGCAGATCCTGGTGGTCGCGCGCGGCGCGCAGCAGGCCGACGATCTTGGCCCCGCTGACCTCGCCGAAGGTGCCGCCCATGAACTGCCCCTCCTGCGCGGCGAGTAGCACGTCATGGCCGTCCAGCTTGCCGCGCCCGACCACGACGCCATCGTCGAACGCGCGTGGCAAGTCGAACAGGCCAAGATGCGGGCTCTCGACGCGCTCGGCCGGACCTAGGAACTCGGTGAAGCTGCCCGGGTCCAACAGGCCAGAGACGCGCTCGCGCGCCGTGGCCTGGAACCAACTCGCCTCATTGCGGCTCGCAGCCGGCTTTTTGGCGCGGTCCATCACTCGGCCTCCATCAAAGCGCTGCCCTGCATCAGGCGCAGGTGGACCACGTCCGGCCGAGCACCGCCGTCATTGATCGAGATGCGCAGTCCGCCCGGCGAGGCGCGCTCGACGAAGTCGGCGACGACGGCGCGCCAAGTGTCGTCGTAGCCCTTGACGGGGGTGGCGATCTCCACCTCGCACTGCTTGTCCGGCAGCACCCGTTCCAGCAGCACTTCGAGGTTGCCGGACGCGACCACGCCGATGATCGCCTGCTCCTTCTTACCGGCTAGTCGGCTCTTGGCCGCGTGCTTGATCTTCAGGTTTTCCATCATTCCCAATCCTTGCTGATAAGCCCTACCAGTTGCGGAACTTGCTGGGCGGATCGTAAAGCCCGCCCGACCAGTGCATCAGGTCCTTGACCGAGCGGGCGGCGAGCATGCTGCGGTGCGCGTCCAGCGGGTTGATGCCCAAATCCTCCGGGCGTTGGATGATTTTCCGCTTGCGCAGCTTCTCGACCATCCTCTTGTCGCGGGCGCGTCCGACATCGGTGAACCCGGCGATGCCGCGGATCGCCTGCTCGCGCTCCTCGGCCGTGCGGCACAGCAGCAGGTTGGCGATGCCCTCCTCGCTGACGATGTGCGTCACGTCGTCGCCGTAGATCATGATCGGCGCCAACTCCATCTTGAGCTTCTCGGCCAGGTTCAGGGCGTCGAGCTTCTCGACGAAAGTCGGCACCATCTTCTCGCTGAACGTCTCGACGATCTGCACCACCAGCTTGCGCCCGCGCGCCATCTGCGCGTGCCCGTCGCTCGCCTCCCGACCGGCCTTCAACCAGGTGTCGCTCGGGTGCCGCCGGCCATGGGCATCGCAGCCCATGTTCGGTGCGCCACCGAAGCCCGCGATGCGGTCCTGCGTCACCGTCGAGCTGTTGCCGGCAAGGTCGATCTGCAGCGTCGAGCCGATAAACAGGTCCGTGGCATAGAGGCCGGCGACCTGGCAATACATGCGGTTGGAGGTCATCCCGCCGTCACGTCCGGTGAAGTAGATGTCCGGCCGGGCACTCATATACTCGTCCATGCCGACTTCCGAACCGAAGCAGTGGACCTGCTTGACCCAGCCTGACTCGATCGCGGGGATCAGAGTCGGGTTCGGGTTCAGCGCCCAGTGCGTGCAGATCTCGCCTTTCAGCCCCAGGCTGTCGGCGTAGGTCGGCAACAGCAATTCGATGGCAACCGTGTTGTAGCCGATGCCATGGTTGAGCGTCTTGACGCCGTATTCCTGGTAGATGCCGCGGATGACCATCATGGCGGTCAGGATCTGCGTCTCGGTCACCATCGCCGGGTCGCGGGTGAAAAGCGGCTCCACGTAGAACGGCTTGGGCGATTGCACGATGAAGTCGATGCGGTCGCCGGGGACGTCCACGCGCGGCAGCTTGTCCACGATCTCGTTGACCTGGGCCACGACAATGCCCTGCTTGAACGCCGTCGCCTCGATCACCGCCAGCGAGTCCTCGGTGTTCGGACCCATGTAGAGATTGCCCTCATGGTCCGCCATGCGGGCCACGGTCATGGCGACATGGGGCGTTAGGTCCACGAAGTAGCGCCCGAACAGCTCGATGTAGGTGTGGATCGCGCCGAGCTGGACCTTGCCGGAGTTCAACGCCTTCGCCACCGCCGCGCCCTGGGTGCCGGAGTAGGAGTAGTCGAGCTTCGTGGCCAAGCCCTTCTCGAACAAGTCGAGATGCTCCGGCAACACGATGCCCGACTGCACGATGTGCAAATCGTGGATCTTTTTGGGGTCCGCCTTGGCGAGGGCGGCCGCGAGGAAGTCCGCCTGCTTCTGGTTGTCGCCCTCCAGGCAGAGCCGGTCGCCGGGTCTGACGACCGCCTCCAGCAGGGCCGTCGCGTCCTCTGGTTTCACCACCTTGCCGCGGGCGAACTTGCGCCCGGCTTCGAGGCGCTCGCCGCGAGCACGCTCCTGCCTTTGCCAGTCGCTTAGAACAAGCGTCCGTTGGTCATCCATGTGCATCTCCTGGTGATCGTTTCTGGGAATAGCGGGTGCGTCATGGACTTCCCATGCCGGCCGTCAGGTAGATCACGGCTGAAAGGGTGAGGATGCTGAACACCGTGCTGGCGATCAACGTTGTTCCAGCCGTCGAGGATGATATGCTGTAACGAAGCCCGAACAGGATGCCGAAGAAGCCGACCGGCAAGGCCGAGAGCACGATCGCCTCGCGGGCGGCGAGCGGGGCGACGGCGAACAGCCATGTCAGCCCCGCCACGAGAGCCGGGTGAATGAGATTGGCGACGCCGGTTTGGACGGCGACGTTCCTGTCTATTTTCAAAGCCTGTGCGGACACGATGAGACCGGTGAGGAACAGTCCCGCGCCACCCGAGATTTGGCCCATCAGCGTAAGCGACTTCTGGATGAACCCGGGAATGGGTATGCCGACCAACACGATTATGACAGCAAGCACGGGGGTGACTACGATCGGTTTGCGGAGAGCACTGACGAGCGAAGTCGCAAGGCTGCTGTGCTCGCCCGGAGCATTGGCATCAAGGATCACCAGGGTGATGGGGGACACGACGATCGATCCGCAGGCGATCGCGACCGCCACTGCGACAAGCTCCTTCGAACCGAGCAGGGCGGCGATCAACGGCAGTCCGGCTGCGGCATAGTTGGGCAGGGATGTGGTGAGCGCCTGAACACTCGACTCGGAAGAGCCATAGCCGAACACCCAGCGCGCCATGGCATAGGTCAGGGCAAACAGGCTGACCATCGATAATGACAGGATGCCGGCCAGTGGGAGTTGGCCAAGTAGCGTCCCCCGCGAGGCTTGGACAACGGTCGCGAAGATCGCGATCGGAACGGCGAAGTCATGACGAGTGCGTTGAGTTCCCCGACATGCTTGTTGTCAAGATCGCGGGTCTTCCCTCCGACGTAACCCAGGCCCATGCCGAATAAGACGGGACTCAACGCATCGAGGATCTGGTTCAGCATCGTGGCAAGCCGCACGACCAGACGTGCGCCAAGCAATGTACGGTCGTTTGCACTTTCCGAGTGGACGTCAGGACTGCCTCTCCAAACAGCATTTCTCATCACCAGTGCAGCTTCGCCCGGCTCGATGACCGAGATCGAGACGGCGGGCCGGCGCTTTCTGGGTAAAGGAGACACTATCGCCGGCTCGGCGGCCGGTAAAGGGTCGGAATCTACCTAGACCGTGTTGGTCAGAGCGTGAACGGCCGTCGCTTCATGACCACGAAGGTTGGAGCCAGAGTGCCGACAGGACCATGAGGAAGTGTGTGGTGCCCGCGGCGGCATAGGGGTAGGCGCGATATGGTTGGCCGATGCCCCGACCTTCGAAGCAACCGAAGCCTGCCGCTGATGCTGATGCCGCACCGTCCGTCGCCGATGAAGCCGGCTCGGCACGCATTATACGGACCATGGCGACGATCTGTGCCAAATCCTCACACATCGCTGTTGATGGTGAGGCGTTGCTGATCTGGCTGTAATGCAAGGAAAACGGCCGGATACCGTTGGCGAAATCGCGGGCTAAGCCGCAAGCGCGGCGAAGCGCGAGGTGCGGGTGGGTGCGAGCGTGTCAATCGGCATCCAATGTTGACCCCTGATTGGAGTGCGCCCCTGGGGGTGGACAGATTTAGGTCGCTGTTTTGACCGGCTGCTGGGCGTGTTGATCCTCGAACTGCACGGGGCTGAGATAGCCCAAGGCTGAGTGCAGCCGTCGTGAGTTGTAGACGTCCTCGATAAACCGCGGAAGATCAGCGGTGACGTCCTCGAACGTCTCATAGGCGGCCAGGTAGACGGCTTCGACCTTCAACGTCTTCATGAAGCTCTCCACCTTAGCATTGTCATATGGGTTGCCGCGACGGCTCATCGAACCCGTCAGCCCATGGGTCGCCAACAGCTCGCGATACACCTCCGACGCGTATTGCGATCCACGATCGGAATGGTGGATGCAGCCCTTCGGCGGAGCCCGGTTCCTGATGGCCGCCTTCAACGCCGCGACGGCGATGCGGGCGTCCATCGACCGGCTAATCGCATAGCCGACGACCTTACGTGACCAGGCATCCAGGATAGCGGCGAGGTAGACGAAGCCGCCGGGGATGGAGACGTAGGTCAGGTCCGCGACCCCAGGGCGAAGCGAGTGCTTCGCCCGAGCTGGTTGGGGCGGTCGGGAGCGACGTCCTTGGCCAGGTCGGGGTAGATCGGCCCGGCATGGTCGCTGTCCGTCGTGATCACATACCGCCGACGCCGCTTCGGCTGCAGGTCGTGCTCCCGCATCAGGCGCCGCAGCTTCTTCCCGTTCACCACCACGCCCTGGTGGCGCAGCGCAGCACCGACCCGGCGGTAGCCATAGCACTCGAACTCGTCGCAGATCGCGCCGACCCGGGCCAGAACGCCATCGGCGTCCAGGGGAGCGGGCGTGCTGTCGTAGAACGTCGACCGCGAGAGCCCCATCAGCTCGCACCCCCGGACGACGGAGATGCCATAGGGCCGGTGACGACGCAGGTGCTCGCGCTTTTCGGCCGGGGTGCATGCTTCAAAGCCCCCTTTAGCAGCTCGAGCTCCAACGCCTGCCGACCAACCAGCCGCTCCAGGGCGGCGATCTTGGCTTCGTATTCCTGGATCAGGTCGGCCGCCTGCACGTCGTCGTCCAGAGCACCGGCCTCGAACTTGCCGACCCAGATCCGGATCAGCTGCCGCGAGATGTCATGCCGCTTGGAGAGCGCGTGCAGCGTCTCTCCTGCTATGAACTCCTCCGCGACCTGCCGCTTGAACGCGGCGCTATGTGAGCGATGCTTCGTCATGGCTTCCATCCTCCGGAAGCCCAGCAACGGGGGTCAATTCAAATTGCCCAACCTGTCCACCCCCAGGGGCGCACTCCATCAGGGGGTCAAACTTCGGCTCATCCGCAGCCTTGGTGCAGATCATGGCAGTCGCGGGTGCGCGTGGGCACATAGCACGAACCTTTCGGAGTTCATGCTGTCCCGTGTCCAAGCGCCTTCTGCCCCTCGTGCCTGCCGACCTCGTGGTCGAGCAGGTGCTGCCCACCCCTGATTGCCTCACCATCCTGTGCCGATCCTGCATCACAGCCCCTGTCTGCCCCGGCTGCGGCCACCCGTCGTCGCGGCGGCACAGCAGCTACCCCCGTCGCTTGGCGGACCTGCCCTGGCAAGGCCGCCGCGTGCAGGTCGAAGTGCAGGTGCGACGCCTGCGTTGCGGCCAGCCCGGCTGCACGCACCGCATCTTCGCCGAGCGCCTGCCCGCTGCTGCCGGGCCGCACGCCCAACGGACGGCGCGCCTGGGCAGCCTGCAGCACCACATTGGCCTCGTGCTGGGCGGCAGGGCCGGCACGCGCCTGGCCGAGCGGATCGGCACGCCCGTGAGCGGCGCGACCCTGCTCCGCCTCGTCCGTCGTGGCGCGCCTGCGACGCCCGCCGCGGCGCCGCGCGTGCTCGGGGTGGATGACTGGGCGTGGAAGCGAGGGCAGCGCTACGGCACGGTCCTCGTTGACTTGGAACGCCATGCCGTTGTTGACCTGCTGCTCAACCGCGAGGCGGACAGCTTCGCAGCCTGGCTGCGCGCCCACCCTGGCGTCGAGGTGATCGCCCGCGACCGGGGCGCGGGCTACGCCGACGGTGGCCGCCGCGGTGCGCCTGATGCTGTCCATGTCGCCGACCGGTGGCACCTGCTGGAGAACTGCAGCGCTGCTGTTCTGGAGGCGGTGAAGCGGCACCTGCCCGCGCTTCGGGCTGCGGCCAAGCCCACCTTCAGCACTCCTGCTGCCGAAACGGCGACCGCAACGCCCGCGGTGGACCCGACAGCCCCGCCGCCGATGACCAGCGCGCAGCGGCTGCAATACGAGGGATGGCAGCGGCGTGTGCAGGTCCACGGCGAGGTGATGCGGCTGCACCAGCAAGGCGTTCCGATCCGCCACATCGCCCGCGACTTGGCCCTGTCGCGCAACACGGTGCGGCGCTGGGTGCGGGGTGAGCTGCCCGAACTGCACCGGCCACGGACGCACTCGCTCGACCCCTGGCGGGAGGTGCTGGACCAGCGCTGGGTGGAGGGCTGCCGCAACGGCGCCCGGCTCTGGCGGGACCTGCGCGATGCCGGGTTCAAGGGCGGGATGCGCGTCGTCACCGAGTGGGTCAGCCGGCAGCGGTTGGCGGCGCTGGAACAACAGCCTGGACCAGCGCCAGCCTCGGCTGTGCAACTTCCCACTCGGCCTGCGGCATACCCGGCGCGGCGGGTGGCCCGGATGCTGGCGGCTGACCTGGCGGTGCTTGCCGAGCCGGACCGCGACCATGTCGAGCAGCTATTGGCGCTGTCGCCGGCGCTGGCCAAGGTACGCGACCTCGCCCAGCGTTTCGGTGCCCTGGTCCGCACCCGCTCTGTGGATGCGCTCACCCCCTGGCTGGCCGATGCCGAGAAGGGCGACCTGCGCGGCTTTGCCGCCGGCCTGCGTCAGGACGAGCAGGCCGTGCGCGCAGCCCTGCTGCTGCCCTGGAGCAGCGGCCAGGTCGAGGGGCAGGTCAGCCGCCTGAAGCTGGTCAAGCGCCAGGGCTACGGACGAGCAGGGCTCGACCTGCTCAGGGCACGCCTGATCCGTGCAGCATGACAACGATCTGCACCGAAGCTGCGGATGAGCCAAACTTCCACGCCGATCTACAGGCTGAGGCCGAGCAGGCCAACAATGGAGCCGAGCAGGCCCTCGGCTTGCCGGTAGGCCAGGCGAAACACCGCGTGCATCGTGAGCTTGACTTTGGCCTTTTCAGGCTGGGTAGCATGCGGCTTCCATGAGGCTGTTGAGGAGCGCGCTTGGGATTGTTGCCACGTCCTTGGCATGCGGGGACGTTGAGAAAGCCTGTGCGATCCAAAGCTGGCGGCGGACGGCGGCGAGGGCGTCGGAGAAGGTGACGGCGGGCTTGGCATACCAGGCGGCGCGCCTGGGCTGGACGAGGCCGCGTCCGGCCAGGTCGCTGGCCCAGAGCGTTGCGAGCGAGAACAGGGCGAGCAGGCACGGGGTAGTGCGGGCGATGGCCAGGTCCGACCATTGGCGCTGCGTCTCAACGCCCAGATGGCGGCGCACTTCAGCGAATGTGACCTCAACCGACCAACGGCGGACAAACAGCTGCAGGATGGTGATCGGGTCGGCGGCCTGGTCCGTGCACAGGATCGCCTGCGGCTCGAAGCCGCCGGCCGGGTCTCGGACCAGCACCCAGCGGATCGGCACTTGCTTGCCGGGGTGATACCAGAGTGCGGTGCCCGACAGAACGTCGAGCCGGCGTTCGCCCTGCCCATACCAGCCCGTGATTGTGACGCGCTGCCACCCTGTTTTCGGGTCGGCCAGGCGCTGGAGCAACGTCGGCTGGCGTGCGCCGGAGACGCGTGGGCGCCCTTTGGTCCCAGGCAGGCGCGGGGGCGGCGGGTCGAACAGGCGGGCGTCGAGCCGCAGCCGGGTGATCACGGCCACATGGCGGCGCACGACTGCGAGCAGCTCGATGGCGGCGTAGCTGCTGTCGGCGACGGCGATGACCTCTCGGCCCGGCAGCCAGCGCGCGAGCAGCAGCAGGAGCTGGCGCGCCCGGTCCGTCAGCAGCTTGTGCCGGCATCCCTGGGCTTGGGCGTAGCGCTCAGAGGGCGCCAGAGCAGTCAGAAACGGCAAAGCCCAGACCCGCCCGGCAAACGGGACGGGCGCGAGCAGCATCAGGCTGATCCAGCGCAGGCCGGACGCCTTGACGAAGTGGCCACGCGACGACCGGACAGGGTCGCGGTAAATTCCCCTTGCTTTGATCTTCGCGCCCCAGCGGCGCTCGATGGTCTCGTCGATCCCGACCACGATTGGGCCGCTCGGCGCGAAAGCCGCGATCAGCAGTCCGAGCAGGCAGTGTGCCGCGGCCTGGCCCGACCAGCGGCTGCGGTTCAGCACGCGATGGTAGTTGGTGAAGGCCGGCGCCCCGCGCAGGCCCACGCTGCTCAGCGCCGCGGCGACGGTGCGCCGGCCCGGGGCCAGGAGGGCGCCTGCGGCAAGCACCAGCAGGTTGGCCCAGGTCGGGCGGGTGAAGCAGCCGGCAAACGGCGCCATCCAGGTGGCAAGGGGGCCGGGGTGGTCAGGGTCGGCTTGGCTTGCCAGGGCGGGCTCGCAGTGGTGTCGTTGCCGCCGGACAACTCCGCACGCGCTAGAAGGATCAACCGTGCCGGCCAGCGATCCCATGCGGGCGCGCATCGAGGCGTTCAACCAGGCGCGCGGCGGCGGCGTCGCGGTACACAAGGCAGGGCGCGGCTACTCGCTCCTGAGCGAACGCACCGGTGTGCCCATCGCCAGGCTCAAGCCGACCGGGGACGCCGACACGGTGCAGGTGCTCTGGTGGAACGGCCAGCGCTGGGGCGCATCAGGGCCGTTCGGCATCGCGACCATGCCGCTCGACGCAGCCCTCAACCACATCGCATCAGAGCCGCACTTCTGGACCAACGCCTGACCGGAAATGGCCAAAGTCAAGGTGAGAACCCATCTCATAACTCTGGGCTTTGTTCCTTGCAGCGCGACAATCAAGGTGAGAAAGCCCGTCAATCAGGATGAGAAAGTGTTCTGTCGCTTGCGTCGTAGGGAGGGCGAAGCCCGACCGGAGGCGCAAGCGACAGAAAACCTGACCTGAGGTCCC
>JAABUX010006918.1_pt1 | contig 13434 bp, 11 predicted proteins | sample 5561851 | NCBI WGS metagenome assembly JAABUX01 (sample SAMN10711883, study PRJNA513361) | rock metagenome | isolation source: Antarctica rocks | place: Antarctica: Victoria Land, Richard Nunatak red sandstone | collected 2016-01-03 | reverse complement strand
CCTAGCGCATGCGGGTTGGAGAGGTGCTTGTTTTACCTTGTACTCTCACAAATCTTGGGGACGCTATCTTTGCAAGCATTCCTCCATATCCTATTGAAATCTGTTATCGCTGGTTTTCATTTGAAGGAAAACCGATCGAATCTGGATCTTGGATACACACACCATTAGCATCACCGTTACTGCCTCTTGTGCCATGCGAGACCTTCGTCAGAATACAAGCTCCTTGGAACGCAGGGTCATATCAGCTTTCGCTGTCGCTGCTCCAACATCAGGTTGCATGGTTCGATGATATCAAATCGAGCAATGGATTAACACAACACGTTGCTGTAGACGAGCCCTCTCTGATCGAATCATAAATATTATTAGAAATTCGCACTTCCACTAGCTATAAGATGGAGCGATGGATCGAAGGCTCTTGCGATTGACTTGTCGCGGAGTAGTACCACGCTCGAGAAGCGCTGTACCTCGATCATTTCTTAAATCGTTGATGCCCAGGCGAACTATCTCTCCAGGTGCTCGGCCAAATATTCACGGAGCCTATCAGCGCCAATCCGGTCTTGACGCATCGAGTCGCGATCGCGCACGGTGACTGAACCATCCTCCAGCGACTGAAAATCGACCATCACGCAATACGGCGTGCCGATCTCGTCCTGGCGCCGATAGAGTTGACCGACATTGCCCTCGTCGTACGTCGTGCGCGCAACGACCCGCAGTTTGCGCTCGATGCCCTTCGCGCGCTCGACGAGATCGGGCTTGTTGCGCGCGAGTGGGAAGACACCGACTTGTACGGGCGCGATCTTAGGATGAAATCGCAAGACGACCCGCGAGCTCTCCTTGCCCGTCTCATCGTCTTTGATCGTCTCTTGATCGTACGCGTCGACGAGCATCGTCAGCGTCGTGCGATCCATGCCGGCCGAGCTCTCGATGAGGATCGGCGTGTACTTCGATTTGGAGGCCTCGTCGAAATACTGCAAGTCTTTGCCGGAGAGTTTCATGTGCGCGTCGAGATCGTACGTACCGCGATGCGCGATCGATTCGAGCTCGCCCCAGCCCCACGGAAAGAGATACTCGACGTCAGTACCGGCTTTGGCGTAATGCGGCCGCTCTTTTTCCGAGAGCTCGTAGAAGCGTAAGCGATCTTCGCGAACTCCATAATCGCTGTACCATTTTTTGCGCGCCGTCACCCACTCGTCATAGGCCGCGAGATCCTTGCCGTCGTCGGGAACGAAATATTCGAGTTCGGCTTGTTCGAACTCACGCATTCGGAACGTAAAATTACCGGGGGTAATTTCGTTACGAAACGACTTACCGATCTGCGCGATCCCGAAAGGTGGTCGCTTACGCGCGCTCTGATAGACGTTCTTAAAATTGACGAAGATGCCCTGAGCGGTTTCCGGACGTAAGTACGCACGCGATGCCGAATCTTCCATCGGACCGATGCTCGTCTGCATCATCAGGTTGAACGCACGCGGCTCGGTAAGCGTATCTCTCATTCCACAATCGGGACATTTTGCGAGCGAAGGCAGAGTATCGGCGCGAAAGCGATGCTTGCAGTTCTTGCAATCGACCATCTTGTCGGAGAAATTGGCGACGTGCCCCGACGCGATCCACGTGCTCGGGTGCATGATAATACTCGAATCGAAAGCGACGACATCGTCACGTAGCTCGACCATCTCGCGCCACCATGCATCCTTGACGTTACGCTTGAGGATCGCTCCGAGCGGACCGTAATCGAAGAACCCGCCAAGTCCGCCATAGATCTCGCTCGACTGAAAGATAAAACCGCGCCGTTTCGCAAGCGCGGTAATTTCGTCCATGGTCACGCGGGGTTTTTCGCTGCCGATCATACGGGCTTTTTCCGATTTGAGGAAGCAATCACCCGCCAACGAGTTGCTCACCGACATGAGTCTGCGGGTGATCGTCGGCAAGGGCAAATAGGGCGGCTTTCAACGCCATCTCCGAGGCCTGCTGGGCATGAAAACAACTTCGTGAAGCGAAACGCAGTGCCAAATCTTCTGCGACGTCGAGATCGGTATTCGAATTCGAAAGCCAGAGCCGCGCTGCCGCGATCCGATCACGCTGCCTAAACCGTTTCGCGCTCGCGAGTACCGTTCGTCCAAAACTACTCGTCGGAAAATTGTTGTCGAGTTCGTGAGGAGTGACGACGACGAAGTCAATCGAGATCTCAGACCGCGCTGCCATCTTCAAATCGACGACGCGGTCGATGATTCCAAGTGCTGTTTCGCGGACGACGAGGACATCGAGATCGCTCGTCGGGCCGACCTCTTCGTTCGCGTAAGAACCAAATACATACGCTTCACAAACGCTCGGCTCGGCCGCACACAGCAACGACGCGGGACAGCGCCGCATCGAGAAGCACTCGCCGATCGGAACACCGGTCGGCATATCTCTTTAGGGGCACACTCGACCTCCCGTAAACGATCTCACCCGCCGCCGCTCTTGGCTCGTGGTCATCCCGCAAACTACGGTCGCCGTCGGCCCGACACCCGCCGCGGGACTCCCCGCACGCGAGGGCGCACTACGGTTTCGTGCGCGTCTTACACGTCATCGGCGATCTCATGGAAGTCGGCAACGGGATCACAAATAGCACGGTCGACCTCGCCGCACTATCGGCTGCACGCCACGACGTCGCCGTCGCCTCGGCGGGCGGCGACTTCGAACCGATGCTGCGCGATTTCGGCGTGACGCTCTTCCGGCTCGATCAGCGACGCACGCCGCTTCGCATCGCTCGTGCGGCGGTAAATTTTCGGCGCATCGTCGCGCGCTTCGATCCCAATATCGTGCACGCCCAGATGATGACGGGCGCGGTCCTCGCGCGAGCGTTGCGCTTTCGGTCGCGCTACCGCCTCGTAACGACGGTGCACAACGAATTTCAACGTAGCGCGATTGCGATGGGCGTCGGCGATCTCGTGACGACACCCAGCAGCGAGGTCGCGAAGGCGATGGCGCGCCGCGGTATCGCGGAAGCGAAGCTGCGCGTCGTGAGCGTCGGTGCGCTCGACGGACCGCGCCGCAGGCGTGCGGCCGACGTCGCGCCCGCCGAACTCGCGCATCCCGCCGTCGTTACCGTCGCCGGACTCTTCGTTCGCAAAGGCATCGACGTCCTCATCGCGGCGTTCGAGCGCACGACACACCCGAATGCGCGGCTCTACATCGTCGGAAACGGGCCCGACCGAGCCGCTTTCGAAGCCCAAGCGCGCGCGAGCCATGCCGCCGCGCGCATTCACTTCACGGGCTTCGAGCCACGCCCGGAACGCTACATGCATGCGGCCGACATCTTCGTACTCGCGTCGCGCAACGAACCTTTCGGCACGGTGCTTTCCGAAGCGCGCGAAGCCGGTTGCGCGATCGTCGCATCGAACGTCGGCGGCATTCCCGAGACGCTCGACAACGGCGCGGCCGGCATCCTCGTACCGCCCGGTGACGTCGGCGCACTCACGCGTGCCCTCGACGACTTGCTCGGCGACCGGCGCGCGCTCGACGACGCGCGCGCGCGGACGAAACCCGGACTCGCGTACTTCACCGCGCAACGGTATTGCGATGAAATGGAAGCCGTTTACGCCGAGGCGCTACGCCAATAAACGTGACCGTCCGCCATCTCGTGCTCGTCTGCGATACCGCCTTCATCGATGGTGGTAGCGCCCAAGTCGCCCTTACGAGCGCCCTCGAACTCGCCGACCGCGGGTACCGCGTCACGATCTTCGCCGGCGTCGGCCCGGCCATGCCGGACCTGCTCGCGCACCCGAACATCGACGTCGTATGCCTCGATCAAAAAGATATCCTCAGCGACACGAACCGCTTGCGTGCGGCGACGCAAGGCCTCTGGAACCGTGCGGCCGCGCGCGTGTTCGATGCGCTCCTCGGGCGTTGCGATCGCGACGAGACGGTCGTCCACGTTCATAGTTGGACGAAGTCGCTCTCCGCAAGCCCCATCCATGCCGCACTCGAGCACCGCTTCCGCATCGTGATCACCCTGCACGAGTTCTTTACGGTGTGTCCGATCGGCAGTCTCTACAATCACCCGCGTGCCGAGATCTGTCACCTGCGGCCGATGTCGCTCGCATGCGTGCGCACGAATTGCGATTCGCGATCGTACGCGCACAAGGTCTGGCGCGTCGCGCGTCAGGTCATGCAGCAACGCATCGCGGGTGTCCCCGCGCGCGTGCGCGATTTTATCACGGTCTCGGAACTCAGCCACGAGGTCCTCGAGCCGCTGCTCCCCGCGCCGAGCCACCTCCATCCCGTCGCCTACCCGATCGCCGCCGTGCGTGCCGCGGCCGTCGATGCGGCTGCAAACACACCGTTTGCCTACGTGGGGCGCCTTTCCAAGGAAAAAGGTGCCGATCTCTTCGCGGCTGCGGCCGTGGCCGAAGGCGTGGCGCACGTTTTCATCGGCGATGGCCCCAGCCGCGCGGACGTCGAGACGATCTCGCCGAGCGCGACGATCACGGGCTGGCAAGACCACGACGGCGTCGTCGCACATCTGCACGAGGCCCGCGCGCTCGTCTTTCCGTCGCGCTGGTACGAGACGTTCGGGCTCGTCGTGATGGAGGCGGCCGCTCTCGGCATTCCGGCGATCGTGCCCGATTCCAGTGCCGCCGCGCGCAACGTCGTCGACGGCGTCACGGGCCTGATCTTCCGCAGCGGCGACGTCGCAGATCTGCGGCGAAAGATCGCCCTCCTCGCCGACGACGAACGCGTGCGCGCCATGTCGCGTGCGGCCTACGAGCGCTTCTGGACGAATCCGTCGACGCTCGCGACGCACGTCGATCGGCTGCTGGACGTCTACGCGACCCTCCCCGCGTGAACGTCGCGGTCTCGATCGATCGCTACGACCGCGATACGCGTAGCGGCATGCAACGCGTCGCAACCGAAACCGCACGCCATCTCGTGCGGCAGGGCCACGAGGTCACCATCCTCACCCTCCGCCGCCACTTGGAACCGGCGCGCGAAGTTCGCGACGGTGTGCGCGTCCTGCGCTATGACGGCACGGGCGGCGCGATCGGCGATGCCATCGCCGGTTTTCGCGCACTGCACGATCTCCACGCGCGCCGACCGATCGACGTGCTGCACGCACACTTCGCCTATTGCGCGCTCGGGCCGCTGGCGGCGAGCGCGGGCCGGATGGCGCGCGTGCGCACCTACCATGGGGCTTGGAATCTAGAAGCGATCGCGGAGCGCCCCGCGCTGCCGTCGGACCGCTTTCGCTACGGCGTCGAGTGGGCGTCACTTCGCTCGGCGGATCGCGTCGTCGTGCTCAGCGACTACGCACGCGCGCAGATCGTCCGCACGTTCGGCGTCGACGACGCACGGATCGACCGCATCCCCGGCGGCGCCGACCTCGCTCGCTTCGCTCCGACCGAGCCGCGCGGCGCATACCGGCGCACCTTCGAGCTCGAACCGGACGCCTTCGTCATCGCCTGTGCGGGTCGACTCGTCAAGCGCAAGGGCTTCGATCGCGTCGTCGCGGCACTCTCGGCGATCCTGCAGGAAATTCCCCAGGCGCGGCTCCTCATCGGCGGAGACGGCGCCGAACGCCCGGCCCTCGAAGCACAGATCGCGCGGCTCGGACTCGGGGAACGTGTGCGACTCCTCGGGCACCTGGATGGAACGCTCGCCGATCTCTATCGCAGCGCGGACGTCGTCGTCGTCCCGTCGCTCGCGCTCGAAACCTTCGGACTCGTGACGATCGAAGCGCTTGCAGCGGGTACGCCCGTGATCGGCACGCCGACGGGCGCCACGCCCGAAATTTTGCGGGCGCTCGACCCGCGCCTGATCGCTCGGGGCACGACGAGCGAAGCCCTTGCTGACGCTGTCGTACGGTTCGCACGCTCGGGTCCCGATGCCGACGAGACGAAAAACCGATTAACGGCGTTTACGGCTCGTTATAGCTGGCCGAACCATGCGAGCGCCGTCGAGCGCGTGCTCTTGCGCGTCGTCGATGAGCGGTCTCGGCGGCGTCTGCCGTGAAGGGAACCGACGTGTTCTTGTGTCCACGCATTCTCCCGTATAAAATCTCGACGAATGCTTGAAGAGCGGTCGCCTGGCGTGGCCCCGGTGCCGCTGCCCTTCCCGAAATTAACCTATAACGACTTCGTCGTTCGCCCGCCCGCGGCGGGTCTTTCGCCCTCCGTGCAGCTCGTGTATCGAAATTCGACGCCGACGCGCGTCGCCCGCCGCGGCTTCGATCTCGTCGTCGCAAGCGCAGCGTTCGTCGCGAGCACCCCGATCCTCGCTGTCGCGACGGCGGCGATCTGGTTGGAAGATCGCGGTCCCGTCCTCTTCACGCAGCGCCGCGTCGGTCGATTCGAACGGAATTTTACCATCTTCAAACTCCGGACGATGGCCGTCGCGCACTGCGACGACCGGCTCTCCCCCACGTCGTCCTTCGATCGGCGCGTCACGCGCGTTGGCCGCTTCCTGCGTCGCTTTTCGATCGACGAGTTGCCGCAATTCGTCAACGTGATTCGCGGCGAGATGACGCTCGTCGGGCCGCGGCCGGAGATGCCGTTCGTCACGGCCGGCTACGAACCGTGGCAACACCTACGCCATCTGGCGAAGCCTGGGATCACGTGCATCTGGCAGATCACGCATCGGTCGACGATACCGCTGGACCGCCCCGAGGCCACGCTGATGGACATCGACTACCTGCACCGCAAATCACCGCTCTTCGACGGGACGCTTATCATCCGTACGTTCATGGCCATCTTCCGGCAGAAAGGTGCGTACTGACGTGCGCGAGCTTCGATGACCCTCGCCTACGCACGCGCCGTCGTCGGTCGCCATCGCATCGTCGCGCTCGCGACGCTGCTCCTGGCGCTTCCGATCGTTTTCGTCGTCTCGCACTTCCTACCGCGCACGTATGCGGCGAGCGCGAGTTTGTTACTCTCGAATCAGAAATCCGACGCGAGCGCCGAGCTCACGACGGTGCTCACGACGCTCGCCAAGAGCAGCGCGATCCTCGAGCGCGTTCGCACGTCGACGAGCGACGCGGTCCCGATCGCGCAATTGCAGCAAAACGTCAAGGCGCGACTCTACGGCACGATCCTCAAGATCACGTATACCGATTCGCGACCCGCACTTGCGGTCGCAGTCCCCAACGCCGTCGTCGATTCGCTCGTCGGCTACTACAACAATCTCGCGTCGCAGCAGTACGCCTCGACCACGGCGCGTCTGCAGATCGAACTGGCGAATAAAAAGAGCCAGTTGCACGACCTCGACCGTCGCTTTCAAGCGCTCAGCGCCGCGGGCATTCCCGTCGACGCCGAAAGCCCCGTCGGCAACGCGGAGATGGCGGCGTCGATCTCCGCTCTGCGCGCACAGCGCATCCAAGCCGAAGACACGTTACGGAGCGACGAGGCTTATGGCGGCGGCAGCCACGCGTCGCTGCCGCCCGCGAAACCCGACGTCACCACTAACCCCGTCTACAGCGCGCTCGCGAGCACGTTGCAGCGGGACGAAGCACTGCTCGACACGTCGAAAAAGCAGTATACGGCGAATTGGCCGGGCCTCGCCGATATCGAACAGCGAATCGCGACCGAACGCGGACAACTCGCAACGCTACGCGCGCAGCTCGTCGCGTCGGGCGCCGCGCCATCGCCCGTCGACCTCGAGGCGAACGATGCGAACCGTCGCGCGAGCGCGCTCATCGCAGCCGATCACGCGAAGCTCGACGCGATCGACTCGCAGATCGAAACGCTCTCTTCGAGCTCGAATAAACTCGTGGGGAGCCGCGTCGTCGTCGAAACGCTCAGAGCCGAACGCGCGAGCGTCGTCGCGCAATTCGACGCGCTCTCCGCGAGCCTCGCGACCGCGCTCGCGTCGCGTGCCAACGCGCAGAATTACGGGACGCTCTCCGTGATCGATCGGGCGACCTATGCCGACGTCGCAGGCTTGAGCCCGAAGATCGTCGCCATTCTCGATATCCTCGTTGCCCTCGCCATCGCTTTCGCCGCTGCCCTCGTTATCGAACGCATGGATCCACGTGTCGGCACGCTCCCCGAATCGTCGTACGGGCGATCGGTCCTCACACAGACGAAACTTTAGGGGTTCATCGACATGCGCTTCGGTACCAGACCAAAAACCACGATCGTGACGGGCGGCGCCGGGTTTCTCGGCAGCCACCTCACCGCGTCGCTCGTCGAATCGGGCAAGCGCGTCCTCATCATCGATAACCTCTCGACGGGCAACGTCCGAAATCTCGAGCGCTCGGTATCGTCCGGTCGCGCCACGTTCCTGTACGGCGACGTCGCCGTTCCCCTTGCGGACCTACGCGCGCTCGTCGATAGCGCGGACGCCGGACCGATCGAAGCGATCTATCACCTCGCCTCACCGGCGAGCCCGGAAGCCTACAACGCGCATCCGTGGGAAACGCTCGCGGTCAACGGTATCGGCACGATGTCGCTCATCGAATTCGCCCTCGAGCGCGACGCGCGCTTCATCTTCTCGTCGACGTCGGAAATTTACGGCGATCCACTCGTGCATCCGCAACCCGAATCGTACTTCGGAAACGTCGATCCGATCGGCCCGCGCAGTTGCTACGACGAAGGCAAACGTTTCGCCGAAGCCGCCGTCGCGACGGCCGTACGCTCGCGCGGCCTCGCGGGTCGTCTCGTACGCTTCTTCAACTGCTACGGACCGTTCATGGAAAGCGGCGACGGGCGGCTCATCCCCGCGCTCATCGATGCCGCGCTCGCAAAGCAGCCGTTTCCCATCCACGGGACCGGCCGCCAGACGCGTTCGCTGACGTACGTCACCGATGCCGTCGAGCTGTTGCGCATGGTCGCCGAAGGCGAGCAGACGACGCTCCAACCAATCAACGTCGGCAACGACGACGAACGCTCCGTCGAAGAGATCGCGCGCGCGGTCGCGGCGATCACGGGCGTACCGTACGCCGCCCGGTATCTTTCGGCGCGCGAAGGCGATCCGCAGCGTCGCAAACCCGATCTCACGATCGCGCGCAGCCTGGGCTGGGCACCGACGACGTCGATCGAAGACGGTATCCGCGCGACGCTCGCGTGGTTCGAAGCGGAACGAACGCTCTCACGCGCGTGAGATCGATCTGGCTGCGTTACGCGATCCTCACCCTCCTCGCGTGGGGGTTCATGCCGGAAATCCGACGCCTGTACGATTTCAAAGTCGGTCTCTTCCAACCGGTCGAGATCCTCAGCATCGTCCCGATTGCGATGCTCGTGCCGTTCGTGTGGTACGCGATGCGCGGCGGATGGGGGCGCGCGGCGCCGCTGACGCGCACGTTCGCGAGCATCTGGCTCGCAGCGTACGCGTACGCATTCCTCATCGGCATCGTCAACGGCGCCCCGCCGCTCGCGGTGCTCTACGAATTCGCCAACACGTGTCTGCCCGTCGGCATGGGCATCTGGTTCGCAAACGAACTGCGCGCGGACGACGGCGCTTATCGCAAAATCGTCGCGACGCTACTCGCCATCGGCACGGTAGCCAGCGTCTATGCCCTCGCCCAATTCATCGCACCGCCGCCGTGGGATGCGATGTGGATCTACGCATCGGGCTTCCTGGCAGCCGGATTGCCCTACCCCTACTCGTTGCGCGCGTGGGGCACGATGAATTCACCGGGACCCTTCGCAGACTTTCTCGTGTGTACGATTCTGCTCGCGCTACCGCTGATCAAGTGGCGTAAGCCCGTCGCGCTCGTCGCCACGCTCGTGTGCTGCCTCGGCCTCGCGCTCACGTTCGTGCGCGCCGATACCCTCGTGCTCGGCGCATGCCTCGCGAGCTACCTCGTCCTCTCGCCACGTCGCACCGAGCTCGCGCTCGGCATCGGCGGCATCGTGCTCGCGATCGCACTGGTCGTCGGTCTCACACCTTCGATCGCAGGGGAAACCGGCGCGCGAATCGTCGATCGGCTTACCGATCGATTCAATACGATCGACGCGCTCGATACCGACGTCTCGATCTCGACGCGGCAGCTCGAAATCGAAGCGGGCCTGGCACTCGCGATTGCAGAGCCTCTTGGCCAGGGCCTCGGCACGGTCGGGATCGCCGCTAAGCTCGACGGCGGTGCCGGCGAGGCAATTACGGTCGACAGCGGATACGTGAGCCGTTTTGAAGCGCTCGGCTATCTTGGAATGTGCGGCTACGTACTCGTCACCGTCGGCGGGCTCGCGCGATCGCTCGCGCAAGCCGTTGCGGTCGCATCGCAGGGCGAACGTGAGCGTGCCGTCGTCGTCGCCGCGGCGGTCGCGATGCAAGGGGCCTTGGTCGCGATCGATTTCGCAGTCGACAGTCACTCCGCGTTCGACGCCATTCTCTTTTGGCTGGCGCTCGCAACCGCGTTCGGCTATCGTGCGCCGCACAACGCGACGGATGCCGAGCGTATCGTACCGCGCACCGAGCCGACCCGCGGTCGCGAACTGAGCACGCATTGATACGCATCGCGATCGTCGCGCGCGGCGTTCGCAAATACGATGGCGTCGGCAGCATCAACCTCGAGGTCGCCCGCGAAGCGGTGCGCCGCGGCAACGCGGTCACGGTGATTGCGACCGAGATCGATCCGGAGCTGCACGCGCAACCCGGCGTGACCTACGTGCACGTGCCCGTCGCGCGCGTCCCGACCGATCTGCTGCGCATCGTCGCATTTTCGGCGCTGAGCTGGTTCTGGCTCGCGCGCCACCGCGGCGCGATCGATACCGTCATCGGTAGCGGCTTCGCAACGTTCGCGCGCGTCGATCTCAACATCGTGCAATTCGTCTTCGCGCAGTGGATTCGTTCGCCCGACGTCACGCGCGGCCGCATCGACGGCATCCGCTCGCTCTACCACTGGGTCTTCTCGCGATCGCTCGTCTTCTTCGAGAACGCAGCGTTTCGCGCATCGCGCGTGCTCGTGGCGTGTTCGGCGGGCGTGCGCGACGAACTCATCGGCCGTATCGGCATCGACCCGAACGCCATCGTCGTCGTGCCCAATGGCGTCCGCACGGCGACGTTCGTGCGACAGAGCCCCGATCGCCAACGCTTCGGCCTTCCGAACGAAGTACCGATCGCGCTCTTCGCAGGCGATATCACGACGCGACGCAAGAACCTCGACGTCATCTTCGACGCACTCGTCGAGACGCCGGGCCTGCATCTCGCGATCGCCGCGGGCATCGACGATGACAACAAATACCCCCCACTCGCGCGAACGCTCGGAATTGCGGATCGCGTGCATTTCGTCGGGATGTGCCGCGACATGCCGGCGCTCATGTCGAGCGTTGATTTCTTCGCGCTCTTCTCGCACTACGAACCGTTCGGTCTGGTCGTCATCGAAGCGATGTCGTGCGAACTGCCCGCGGTCACGGCGCGCAACGTCGGCGCATCCTCGGTGATGACGCCCGAGAGCGGCTACATCGTCGACGCACCTGCGACGGCGAGCGCCGTCGCCGCGGCGTTTCGCGCGCTCGTCGACGATCCGGCCGATCGCGCGCGCCGCGGCCGTGAGGCGCGCGCGGTCGCCGAACGCAATACCGTCGAGCAGATGACGGCTGCGTACCTGCGCGAACTCGAAGCGCTTCGCGCGTGACGAACGGCGCGACAGCACGCCGGTCGCTCTCCGCGGAAACCCTCGTCAATATGGCGGTCGCCGCGATGTCGGGGATCGGCGCGCAGCTCGTCGTCCTCGCGATCACGCCGTTCTTGATTTGGACGATCGGCCTCGAACGCTACGGATTTTGGGCGCTGTGCTCGAGCATCTCGCGCTACGGCATGCTCACGGACGTGCTCTTTGCGCCGATCATCACGCTGGTTGCGGCCGCGAAACGCGCGGACGATCTCGCACGCGTGCGCCGGATCGCCACGTTCGCGACGCTCTTTTATCTCGGGCTCGTCGCCGTTTTCGTACCGCTTGCGGCCGTTGCGGGCGGTCTGTTGCTGCGCGTATTCCCGATGTCGCCCGACCTCGCGCGCGAAGCGCCACGCTTCTTTACGGGCTACGTCGCCTATTTCTTCGTCTCGGTCGCGGTTACGGGACTCGCCTCGGTCCTCAACGGCCTCGGGCTGCTACGCAAGACCGCCGCGATCAACGCGATCGGCACGTTGCTCTACGCCATCACGGCGATCGTCCTCGCGCTACGCGGCTTCGGTTTGTGGGCGTTGCTCGACGGGCTCGTCGTTCAAGTAGCCTTCATCGGCCTCGCACTCTACGCACTCTGTCGCGGCCAACTCGGGCACGTCTTCGTTTCGCCGTTACACATCGGGCGCGGGCTCGCAATCGACTTGTTGTCCTTTGGCGGTTGGGTGCAACTGAGCACGCTCGCGACGCTGCTCGGTGGCGAAACGGATCAAATCCTCATCGGCGCCTTCGTCGGTGTTCCGGCCGTCGGGCTGTATGAAGTCGGTGCGAAGCTCGCGCGCGCGATTCGAAGCCTCGCGTCGTTTCCGAACAACGCACTCTTGCCGAGCATCGCCGCGCTCGCGACCGATCCGCAGGCGGAGCGTGTACCGCAGGTCGTCGTCCGCGCGAGTCGGCTCGTTTCGGTCGTCACCGTCTTCGCCGCCGCGCTCTTGGTCGGTGGCAGCACGCCGATCGTTACCGTCTGGCTCGGCCGTGTGGACGGCGTTGCGATCGCGGCGACGGTGCTCGTCGTGCTCGCGTTCAACAACCTGCTGGAAACCATCGTCTCCGTTCCCGTGACCGCGATGCGCGCGCTCCGCAGACCGAAGATCGAAGCCTTCGCCACGGGCGCAGGCGCGGCGATCAACCTCGCGCTCACCGTCGCGCTCGTGCGGCCGTTCGGCATGTACGGCGTGCTCGCCGGAACGCTCGGCGGAACGCTCGCGGCCTTCACGATCTTCTACGCGTGCTTCGCGCGCGCGCAACACGTCTCGATCGCGACCGCGCTCTTCGTGTGGCTCGTCCCGCTCGCGGTCGCGGGTGCGGTAACGGCCGCCGCGTTCCACGTCGTCTTTGCCGGGCTCGGCGGCCTCGACGCATCGAAATCGGTCGCGATCTTGCGACTCGTCGCGGCCGCCGCGTGCGCCGTGGTCGCGTACGCGTTCGTCGTGCGCGCGCTGCGCGTCTTCGCGCCGGGTGAGTTGCGTCGGCTTACTTCCGCAGGGTCACGAGCGTAATCGTCGGCGTGACGGAGACGGCGATCGGCGCCTTGGGATCGATCGGAGCGGTCGTTGCGGCGCCGGTCGTCGGATCGAACGTCGTTTTTGTCGCCGACGTGAACGAGACGGTACCGAGGGAGACGTTCGCGGCGATCGGCGCGACGGGGAGCGAATGCGAGACGTCGCCGCCGTTGCCGCTCTGCTGATACCACACGCTGACCGGATTCCACAGCGCGAGCGTGTACTTTCCGCTACGCGAACCCAGCGCTATCGCCTCGACGGGATTGCCGTTGACGTTGGCGTTCGCCGCGACGGTAAAGTGCAGTGGCGCGGGCGTGTACGGCGCGCCCGGAT
>JAABUX010006915.1_pt1 | contig 13436 bp, 20 predicted proteins | sample 5561851 | NCBI WGS metagenome assembly JAABUX01 (sample SAMN10711883, study PRJNA513361) | rock metagenome | isolation source: Antarctica rocks | place: Antarctica: Victoria Land, Richard Nunatak red sandstone | collected 2016-01-03 | reverse complement strand
CGCGCGCACGGGCACGCCCTCCGCGACCAGGCGCTCGACAATTGCGCGCCCGGTGCCGCCGGTCGCGCCCGCTACCAGCGCGCGCACGCCCGCAAAGCCGCCGGTCGCCTCGCGCGAGCGCTCGCCCAGCGGCGCAACCGGCACCACCTCCGAGTCCGACGGCGTCCAGTCCTCGCCCGCGCTCGACACTGGGCAAGACGCAGCCGTATGTGAGGTGCCCGCAGGCCTGCCTGGTGCGTCTCCCGCTGCTTGGCAGAGCCGCTGCGGCGGTGCTGCGGGCGGAGCCCCCTCCACCAGTAGCGTCGCCGACAGACTATTCTGAAAGGCTTGCCCACGCTCCAGCCTTTCACACTGTAACTGGCTTGAATTCCCCAGCAGCTGTTCATGCTGCAACTGTGAAGATGCAGCGGCCAGCGAGTTGTGCAGGCAGGCCACTGCTATGCGCGTCCAGCCTGTGCCGCTAGCTGTAACAAGAGCTGATACAGGTTGTACCAAAGCTTGAGTGCGAGCTCAGCCTTATCGTGCTGCCCAAGAGCCTTCCGAACAGACGATAGCAAACGATGTGCAGCTCAGGCGTGCCCGTGATGTAGCGGTCATTTTCGTACTGAGCACGAAGCTCACGCTGTAGCCTGCGGTGTGCCCTCCTGTGGCACTTGAACGCCCGCAAGTGTGCGTGACCTTGCACATGGAACAAGTCAGAACAGCTTGTTGCGCCGCCCGCTCTGTGCGTGGCCAGCATGTCTGCCGGAGCACCGCGCTATGTTGACGCCGTGTGTGTATCTGTGAACTCTGCAGGTTCAAAGACAAAGTGACAAGGTAGAGGCACTAGCTAGTTCACCAGGCACTAGCCAGTTCACAGGCAGGTAGCAAGGACATGACGTCCGGGCCGGATGTCAGAAAGGGCCATGTGATCACAGCTTTTCATAGCTTGCTTCACTTGCTGCCAGGCGCATGGAGCGCACAAGTACCTGAAGTCATGCCCTGACGCGTATGTACTCGAGCATGCTGCGCATCTCAGAGTTCATTACTGTGTGATTGTTCTCCTGTGGTAGCGTGGGCATGGACATCAGTGCCCTTGGTCCAAGCACAGCCGCTGCCGGTGAGCCATCATTGCAAAATGAACCGGCAACTGACCTTCAGTGCAAGCTTAGCCATTTGCAATTTGGAACATGCTTGTATGCAGTCAGCCAACGCGCTGCTCTCACCGAAGTGCGCCTGGCTGTGCGTAAGCAGAGCTGGTGCCAATATGGCCCGCCAAGCAGTCAGCGAGCGTGCGACTAACTTAACGAGCCCCTGGAGCAGAGGCAAATGATTCAGGTAAGTCAGCACTCAGGGAGTGGTGCTTGGGAATTACACGCCGAACGTGCCTGGAACGTGTAGGACCTGCCTCAATGCCTCAGTGCTTCTTGAGGGGCTCTTGCCACATGCCTGAGCACAGACACTGCCCTGGTCAACACTCCAGTTGTTGCAGTACACCTTGCAGAGTCAGCCAAGCGGGAGCGGAGACTTGGCAAGCATCTGCACCTTTCTTTTGGAAGCCTGGCGCTGCTTTCTGAGGGCCCACCTGCCACAGCAGCACTGTAGCTGGACACAGTGCGTCACCTCACCAGCAGTAGTGAGCACAGAGTGCGAGATCATGCTGGAACATGCCTGTGTTGGTCGCTGTACGGGTAGGAGCACAGGGGCTGCCACGGCGCCCACAGCTGTGCAGATGCCCGCGATAATAAGAACCACCTGCACATCGGCTGATGCTTAATGTGCGGCCAAAAAAACAAGACAAATTGCCGTTGATCGAGCATGCTCAAAGCTCACCGTCAGGCGCCCCCTGGTGGCTCCTCTGGCACCGGCTTGTGCTGCGGCCATGCACTGCGAGAATGCAGTAGGCGGATGTCATACACACAGAGCCACTCATGAGGAAGCTCTCTCAAAGCACAGCCACCCCCCCGAATGCGAGGCAACGGCTCCCGAATGTCCCTTAGGATGAATGGGCAGGTTCGTTGGGCGGAGCACGCCCCACTTCTGCAGTCTGCGGCGCCTCCTACCTCCGCCCACCAAGCTCCCGCCTCCCAGCTCCCAGCCCCCGCGCGCACGCGCCAGCTCCAAGCAAACACCTGTTTTATGGTGGGTAAGCCAAAGAAACGTGGTGATAGCGGCTTCAGGCGACGGCGCGCCGACGGTGCGAGCCGCGATGGACTGCTACGGGTTCCAACTGGCCTCTCTGTCGCCCACCGAGCAGTCGCAGCGCGCGGTGCGCGGCCCCGCGTCCCCAGGGGTGGCCTCCAACAGGGGCACTCCCGCCGCACACCTTGTGCCCCTGCGCTGGCAGAGGCGCTGCAGCAGGCCCGCCGCAGGCCAGGCCCTGAGGCGCGTGCAGCTACTACGGGCTGACGCCTGGGTGGTGCGCGCACGCGCGCAGGCATGTGCTGCGCAAGCTACGATTATGGCTAAGAAGTGGGCGACCCTCGCGCCCACCTGGGAGCCCACGCACGGCGGCCCAGCGCCCCCCATTCTCAAGAACTTGGTCCGCAAGCACGGCATCCCGCCCGAGCGCCGCCCGGCGCTGTGGCTCCAGTTCTCCGGCGGCGCCGCGCGCCGCGCCGCCGAGGCCGCGCCCAACGCGCTGTTCGCGCGGCTGCTGCGCCGCGCGGCCGCCGGCTCGGCAATCAGCGCGGCTGACGTGGGTCCCGAGCTCACGCGCGCGTTCGGTCCGCACAAGCTGCTCGGCAGCGTGGCGGGCGTTGTCGGCGTGACCAGCCTCCTGCAGGCGCGCCTGCAGCCTTACGGGTTCGGGTTGTTTGGCACGTGTATTGAATGGCGCTCGAGCTGTGCCCTAGCTTTGTTCGGGCCGCGAGCTGTGCTTGGCAGCGTGGCTGGCAGTGATAGGCTTGCCTGCTGCAGACGCGCTGACCGGTTGTCTTGTATCAGTCTGGGCGTGTGCTGCACTGCTTGTGCTTGAGGTGTGCCCTAGCGCGTGTCGGGCCGCGCGCTGCTCGGGAGCTTGGCTGGCTTGCTGTCTCAGCCTGCCGCAGAGGCGCTGGGGTGTTCAGTTGCGGGTGCACGTTGTGCCGCCTGCTGGTCAAGCTGTGCCATAGCAGTGTCGCGCCGCACGTGCCGCTCGGCCTGCGAGGCTTGGGTTAGGGCTGTGCAGGCTGCTGCCTCCCGCGCATGGCTCACCCAATGGCTGTTGCCAGTGCACTGTCAGGTGCCCTGGTGCTGAGCTCACGCTCCGCATCCTCCAGCAGCCTCTGCGTGTTTCACGCTAAGAGTATGGACACACTTGTTTAGTGAGGAGTGCGCCGACTGCGCAGCAGGAGCGCGCCGCAGATAACACGCACAGAGCGCCTTCCCTTTGGTCCCAGCCCGCCCGCGCCGCGCCGCCCGCTGACCGGGCGTGGCGCACCCGCGCAGGCGTACGAGCAGTACAGCGGGGCGGACCTGGGCGCGGCCGCGCGCGCGGGCCTGGCGCGCGTGGCGGGCCTGCTGCTGGTGGTCTTCACGCCCGCGCGCGCGGAGGACGCCTTCTGGGCGCTGGTCGCGCTCGTCGAGGACCGCCTTCCGGCCAGCTGCGTGCTCAAGGCGCGCGCCTAGGGCGCTGACCCTGGACCTGGCATGCACGCCGCGCACACTGCATGGCGCCGCGGCGACAGGCCGCTGCGTGAGTGGCATCGTGCTCGAGTTGCGTACGCCAGCCTGAGTGACCTGGCAGGCTGTGGCACCCCCGCACGCCACCTCAAAACCCGTCTTGTGTCCAGGGATAGGGTCGAGCAGGCATACTCCCATGCACGGGCTGCGCACTGTTCGAGAGATAGGCGGCCAGGGCCGGCCCGCTTGGGGGTCTGTGCGCCCTGACAGCCTGCCGCGCCGCGCGCAGGCCACGCGCGCAGGCGCGGTGGAGCAGCGCGTGCTCGAGGCGCTGGCCGCGCGGCGCTGCCCGCGGCTGGTCGCGGCGCTCGCGGCGGCCGACGCGCCGCTGGCCGCGCTGGCCGCGCCCTGGTTTCCGGCGCTGTTCGCGGGCGCGCTGCCGGCGGAGACCGTTGTGCGTGTCTGGGACTGCCTCATGGTCGAGGGGCCCAAGGTGCTCTTCCGTGTCGCGCTCGCGCTCGCCACGGTGCGCCATGGGCGCAGGGCGCCTGTGGCATCGTAGGCAGTGCTACTGTCCTTGTGGTGGCTGCCGGCGGGCGCGCGTTTCTGTCGGCAAGGCAGTGAGGCGCGTGTGCGTGTGACAGCAACAGCAGTGGGATGCGTGTGTGTGAGACAGGTTTGAGATCTGACAGATGACCCTCACACACACGTATCCAAGCACACGCATGAGGGTGGTATGGCTGTTTGTGCGGATTGTTTGTGCGGACCTAACGCGCTCGTGCTGCTCCTTTAGTAACTGCTCTGTGCACTTGCCTCAGCCCATCTGTCTGGGCGAATCTGCTGACAACGGGCGCGCGCCATGCAGATGCACGAGTCCGCGCTGGCGAGCAGCCACACCGTGCAGGTCGAGCGCGCATTCAAGTGGCGCGTCGCGCGCACTTTCAACAGCAACGCGCTGCTCAAGGTGCTCGCCGTTTCGCATATTCAGGGCAGCAGGTGGAATGGCATGCCTTGAACAAAAGCATAGCGCGGCGCAACCGCCGAGAGGGTGTCGGGCGAACTGGCGGTCTCTGGCATCTGCCTCATGCCTGTTTACTGGTACTTGACAGCTGCCATATTGGCGCCAGGATGCAGATATCGTACAAGTCACAGCACGCCCAACGCACTGGCGCATGGACTGTCTGTTGGTTTGGAGCTCACTGCTGGCGGGCATTTATGCGCTGTTATTGCATGCTCGCTGAGTGGCAGATGATGCGCCTGTTAAGATTACAGGCTTGACGCTGGAAAAAGCTGAGATATTGTGGACGGTGCTAAGATGGTATGTGCACCGCGCAGCTGGCCTTCAACGGCGTGGGCCCGCTGCCAATGGCGGCGATCAAGCGCGCGCGCGCGGACCTGGAGGGCGCCGCAGACAAGGGCGTGATCGAGCACCAGCGCCGCCTGGAGGAGCTGTGTGCGGCCTCGCAGGTGCTCCCCCAGTCTGCGTGTGCTGCGCACAGAGAGTTGTCACCGGGCTGCGCGCAGCATGTTGCGCTCGCTGATTGGCCTGTTTGCCCCACATGCCCGGACGTTGCGAGCGCTTTGGGTAAAGTAATCTGCGAGAGTGGTAGCTTGCAAAGACAGGCCATCATTTTTCTTAGCGTGTTGTCACGCAATGGTGGACTCCTTTGTTCGTCGACTCTTGCCTAAGCATGCATTGCCATTGCCATTGTAACATAGATGCTTCTCTGCATGCAAATTCTGCCTGAACTGGGTGCAGGCCGCTGTTGCGCTGCGCCGCCCGTCCAGCGAGTCGTCCACCGAGCGCCTGCCGCTGGCCACCATCGAGGAGAGCGACGAGGAGGGCCTGTCCTGACGCCCGCCATCAAGGGTTCCTGGCCCGGAAGAGGCGGCGGGTTTGCCTGCAGGCCCTGCACACAAGCGGGTCTGGCCTCAAGTTAGGTCAGCGCGGTTGTCTGGCCGCACCCAAATGCCAAAGCAGATGCGTCTGCCCTTGAGCCATGAATTTGTTTGGCAGTCAACAGGGGCATGCCGCCCGAACTTTGCATAGACTTGAGCACTTGCCGTAGGGAGCATGGGGAGGTTGGGCTTTGGGGCTTTTGGTCACATATACTGATGCACACTTTGCTCTTCATAGTGGCATTGATATAGGAGATTTGTTGGTTGCGCCAATTTTAGTGAGGTGTTTCTGGTGATCTTATTCTGTGATTCAGTTCAACGCTGCTGTGCTTCATGCTGTATGATCAGCATGAGCATAAGCGCGAGTGTTAAATTTTTTTGTTTAGGTCTCTGTAACATGCATATGGTGCAAACTATATCTGCTGTGACTCATCAGCAGCCCAATCTAGAGAACTGCTGCACATTGCTACCTTACTTAAGCACGCCACGACCTTCCTCTGTCAACAGGGACAGGCCAGCTTTCACCAGACACACCGTTTGCAGCGTCGTGTGCTGGCTCGCTGTTGCGCATGCTGAGCAGCACTTCTCGCGTGAGGCACGTCTGGTGAGTGAGAGGCTTGAGGCCAGATGGAGGTGGAAGTGGACCCGCGCCTGGTCTCCACTGTCCTGCAGCAGCTGCGCACGCGCAATGCCGCCGAGGGCGCGTTCCGCGGCATCACGGCAGACTACCAGGCGCTCTTGCGGCAGTGCATGGAGCTGGTGGTGCGGCCTCATGTGGCGCTGGTCAAGCGGGGCTGGCGTGCTGCATGTGCTGAGGACCTCTGGCGTTCCCCGCTGCCGTGGTGTCTGACAAGCCACTGCATGTGCAAGCTGGTCGTGCGCAGGCCACGTGCCGCTTTCTCGTGTTCCACAGTTTGATGTGACGCTCGCAGGTGCGCAACGGGCAGCTCGAGAAGGAGGCGCGCGAGCTGCGGGCTGAGAACTCGAGTCTGCTGGCAGACGTGGAGAGCAGCACGCTGTCTGCGGTCACAAGCCAGCAGGTACCTGCTGCGGTCACAAGCATGCTTCCTGGTCGACGTCCTGCTGTCCATAGAACGCCAGTGTGCGCCGACCTGTCGCACAGTCCATCCGCCGTTCTGTCTGTGCTTGAGCACAGCCTTTCCCCCCGAGGCTCTACTTTCTGAAGCTGGCGCGCTGCCTGTGGCTGGCCTGCCAGTCGGCAGGAAGGCACGTCTGGCAGGCCGGCACGTAGGCAGCCTGGCCGGCAGGCCGGCCAGCAGGCAAGCCGTGCACGGCCCCGCCGTGCGAGCGCGCGAGTCTGCCCGCGGGGGTGCTGCCGGCAGGCCGCGGCGGCCGAGGCGCGCGCCAAGGAGCTGCAGGAGGAGCTGACGGCCACGTACAAGGACAAGGCGCGCACAGCCGACGAGCTGCTGGCCGCCGGGCGGCAGCTGCAGGTCGTGCGCGAGAGCAACGAGGCGCAGGCGCGCGGCCCGCCGCCGCGAACGGGCTGCCAGCCGCGCGTCGGGCGCCGCGAAAGGGGCGCCTCCCCTCCCAAGCAGCCGCTTGGAGCCCCCCTAGCGATGCAGCCTGCAGCATGCAGCCTGCCTTCCCTCAGGCCGCTCCAGCTGCGGCGGGCTGCCAGCCGCGCGCCGAGCGCCGCGGCGCGGGCCGCCCGCCCTGGCTGGATCGGCCTGAGAGGAGGCAGGCTGCATGCGCCGCGGGCTCTTAGTGCTTGCTTTGGAAGGGACACCAGGCGTAAACCAGACACTGGACATCACAGGCATGCAACACCTTAAGAAAGCCATGTACTCCACCCTCCATGCATCATTAGGACATTACCTGTGCGTCTCACCTCCCATGCACCTCATGCACTGGCGCACGCCGTCAGCGCTGCCTAACTGCAGCAGGAGCGAGGCGGCCACCCGCTGTGGGCGCAGGCGCGCGAGGCGGCGGAGCTGGGGCAGAAGCTGCGCGAGGCGCGCGCGCGCGCGAAGGAGCTGGGCGACGCCGTGGAGCGCGAGCGGCAGGCCACCGCGCTGGCCGCCTCCGAGCTCGAGGCGCGCGCGCTCGCGGCCGCCCTGCCGACCCTGTGTCCCTTCCAGCAGCTGCCGCTGCCGTGGCCTGATACGGTGCCTGCTGTGCAGCCATGGCCATGTCTGCCCCGCTCGAGTGCCGTGTTCCCTGCAACATGCTGTCTCCGCCCGCCTTGCAGGACGGTAGGCGGGGCTGCGCAGGCGCGGGGCGCGGACAAGGATGCGGCGGAGGCGCGCGCGGCGCGCGCCGAGGCGGAGAGCCGGGACCTGGCGCAGCGGCTGATGGAGATGAAGGGGCGCGAGGCGCGCTTCGCCCGGCGCCCTCACCATGGGAGTTGTTACCTTGGGAGTTACCTTGGTACAATGCGCCGTGTGGCACGCCCACCAGAGGGATGCAAGGAGGGACGCATGCGCTCCAGACTGCGGCACGTGCGGCGGCGTGCGACGGCATGCTGAGCAACGGCTGGCAGTATGGGCGGTACAGTGATGTAGCCTTGTACTTGGAGTGGGGGGAATGTGCTGGTCGAGCGAGCGGGGCAGCGCAGCGTGTCGATGCGCGCCGGCGGCGGCGCGCAGGTCGCGGCCATGGACCGCGTGATGGCCGAGTGCGAGGGCATGCTGGCCAACGCGCGGCAGCAGGAGCGCGCGGCCGCGGCCGACCGCGCGGCGGCCGCGGCCGAGCGCGCCGGCGCCGCACGCGCCGCCGCCGGCGCGCTCAAGGGCGCCGGCGCGCGCCGCTCGCTGCCCGGCAACGCGCTCAAGGCGCGCCTGCGCACGCGGCAGCCGGGTCGCATGCTGCCCCGGAAGCCGCGGCCGCTGAGCCCTGCGATATCAGTGTGCACGCCGGCGCAGGCGGGTGTGTTGTGCAGCAGGAGTGGCTGCTGCGACTTCACGCGCCGCTGAAGCTGCTTGCAGGGCGCAATGTGCCGCTGGGTTTGGATGGGACCCACAACAGCTTGCGCAGCCACACAGACGGACATGCAGGAAGCAGCCCAGACATGTATGGAGCGGCGCACGCGCAGGGCATGGCGGAGCTGCTGGACGGCGCGATGGGCCGGCGGGAGGCCGCCGACGCGGGCGCGGGCGCGGGCGCCGCGCAGGCGCTGGCCGTCGCGTCGGTGGTGCCCAGCGGGCCGCTGCGCAGCGTCGCCGCGCACGACGGCGGCTGCTTCGCGCTCGCGTTCGACCGGTGCGCCTGTGACCGCTGTCTGCAAGCAGAGAGGCTGTTGACCAAGCTATGGCTCTCACGGGCTTGCGACACCTACTGATGGCCCGCTCGACAGGTGGCCCCATGCTGCCTGCCCGAGCTATCTGCGCCATGTCTGGTCTGTCGTGCGATCCGCACAGCGTCAGTAGTCTATGCATGACCAGAACTATGGCGGGGAGTGGCGGTGTCACGAGCTATCACGCAGCTGGGATGAAGGCATCAAGCCGCGCTGCATGCATCTTGCAGGTCAGGCACGCGCATGGCTAGCGGTGGTGCAGACAAGGTGGTCCACATCTGGGACGCGTCGTCGGGTGTGCAGCAGTCCATGGTGAGCAGTCCCACAAGAAATGTCGCATGGTGTCCAGAGTACCCCTACGGCCCGCGCTGTGCCCTGCGCGAGTAGCAGACACATGTGACGCCTCCTGGGAACCACCCTGATTTAGCATTCAGCGCATTTTCATCAGAGCAAGATCAAGTTTGCACGCTCCAAGTCCACTCCCGCCTGTCTGTTGACTTGCGAAGAGTGCTTTGGTGCTTTTATGTTTGCAAAGCGGCATAAGGTTTGCAGTCAGGTCCCACCAATCTGTACTTGTATTGGATGCCGATCACAAGACTGACTGGAGGGCCATGTTATAGCTTATGAATGTTGCCCTGAATAATGGGCGCTCGCGCACGCAGCTGCACGGCATGCCAGAGATGGTCACGGGCCTGGCGTTCACGTGCGACGCGCGCGCGCTGATCGCGGCCGGCTCTGACGCCGCGCTGCGCATGTGGGACCTGACCTCCGGCCGCGTGCGGCACACGCTGACAGGGCACGTCGCGAAGGCGCGCAGCCTCACGCACACCCGCATTACAGCTGAGGACTTTCATGTACCACCGCTCTTGCGCTCGGCTGCTGTGCGGCTGCGTATGTGGGAAGTTGTCAAGGGTGCTCAGAACGCTGCCAGGGGGCTTGGATCACCTGCTGCATGATGCCGCAGCAATGTCCGTGAGTGCTGTGAGGGAGCAGGGCTGGTGCCGGCAGTGTTTACACGCCTGCCCGTGCCGCTGCAGGTGTGCAGCGTGGACTGCAGCCCGCTGCAGCCAAACCAGGCAGTGTCCGGCGGGACCGACCGCTGCATCAAGGTGGGCGCCGCCTGAGCCGCCTGTCCGCCGCGGCTGCATGGACCGCAGCATCCCGTTGAGTTGGTTACACACCTGCGCTTCATGAGTTCAGCTCGCCATCACACACCAAGTGCTCCGTTGGCAAGGGCCGTGAGCGCGCAGCCGTGTGCCAGCGCGCTGGCAGCTGATCAGTGGTGTGTCGCAAGACCAGCCTCGCTTGTGGCCTGGACGCTGGTGATACGCTTTGGGCCGCTGGTAAGTGCCAGCTGCCTCTTGAACACCCAGCGTTGCTCACCCCACCCCGCCCCAACCCTTCCCCCCCGGTGCACAGGTCTGGGACCTGGCGCGCGGCTTCTGCCAGCGCTCGCTGGTGTGCCACTCCAGCGTGAACAGCGTGCGCGTGAGCCTGGACGGCAGCCTGGCCGTCAGCGGCCACTTTGACGGCACGCTGCGCTTCTGGGACCTGCGCTCGGCGCGCGTGGCCAACGAGGTCGCCGGTCTGCACACGCAGCAGATCACGTCCGTCGCCGTCGGCCTGGCCACCGGTGCGCGAGGACGAGCGTGCTGTGAGGCTGCTTGCTTGACCCGCCATGCCAGAAACAAGGCTTTTGCGTCGCAGCCAGCCGGACCAATGCATGTGCACTGGCTTCTGGACATGCGGAGCCTGGCCACTGCGCAGGCAAGAGCGTGCTGTGAGGCTGCTCGGTTAACCAGCCGCACGCCCGGAAGAGAGTGCTTGCGCCGCAGCCAATCTGGCCGGCGTATGCGCGCTGGCTTCTGGGCAGGCGGAGCTCTGGGAGGGTCAGGCGGCGTCCCGACTGTTGCGTGACACAGAGCGTGTCTGAAGTGCAGCATGGCTGTACACCAAGATTTGCATCTCGTGCTTTCTTGCGTAATGCAATACGCAACTCCGCGTTGAGAGGAGCGTTGTATGTGCTTCTTCAAAAAGCTCCTGTACCTGGCATTATTTTCATGAGAACGCCCACCCAGTACGCACTCTGGATCCGACAGTGCGACATGCAGGGCAGCAGCCTGGGCACCTGCCCTGCATGCTCCGCTCACGCCGCTCACCTGGGCGCGTGCGGCGCGCAGGAGTGGTGCTGACCTGCGGCAAGGACAACCTGCTGAAGCTGGTGGATCCGCGCACATTCCAGGCGGGGCGCCCCCACGGCCTTACGGGGCCGGTGCTGTCATGCGCGGTAGCCTGGCCGTGCTGTCGGTGGGGTGGGAGAGCCGCCCACGCCCGCACGGTGCAAGGGCGCCCACAGGTCAAAGCTGGCGATCAGCCGAGCCTGCCTGCCGCTATGCTCTGCCCCGCCTGACTCGCATTGAACAAGGCACCAGCCGCGCCGCTCAGCCTACGAGCCCCTGACAGCATGCAGCCGGCTGCGGCGCGCAGGTGCAGCGCTCGCTGCGCGCGCCCGGCTTCAGCGTGGGCACGGTCTGGTGCACTGCGTGTCTGGGCCCTGATGAGCGCCACGTAGCCGCAGGCTCCTCCGATGGCACCGTCTTCATCTGGGAGGCGCGACACCGCCCACAACTGCTGTCTTGCATGTGTGCCATGCCCCATTCTGATTGTTCGGGACTGCTTGGGCTGTTGACTGATCTGGTCATCAGCATACGAGCCAATCCGGAGTGGTATGCGTGTTGCTGAGTGTTTGAAGACCCGCTCTTACCACTCACTGTGGCAACGTTGAAAATTAGGTCCATTGCCTTGACAGCTTGGCATGGCCCGACCGCACAGAGCCAGGCGCGCACGCCGCAGCAGGCTGACGGGGCGCGCGCGCCCGCGGGCCGCACGCGCAGCAGGCCGAGCGCGCGGGCGCGGTCGTGGCTACGCTCAAGGACGCGGGCGCGGCCAGCGTGCTCTGCACCGCGTGGAGCCCGCAGGGCACGCCGCTGGTCTCCTCCGACAAGGCCGGCCGCATCACATTCTGGCAGGACCGGGACGCCTGACGGGCAGGGGACGCGCTGGGGTACAGGATCAGGGTAGGTTATATACGCGGGCGCCACGCGGCAGGCGCCGCGACCGCGCCCCGGCCTCCCCAGGCCCGGCAGGGAGCAACGGCGGGAGCCAGTGCGCCGCCGCCTGACGGGAGCGCGCACTGGGCGCGGCGCCGGCGCGCGCCGGGTTTAGCCAGACAGGCTGACCTGCGTGTACACGCCTGGCAATGATGCGTTGCATGCGCTCTGGCAGAGGGCAGCAGTGGCGGGGCCGCACGCACACCGTTGATGCGGCAAAGCAGTGCGTACAGTGCGCAACATGAGCATGTGGGGTGATTCAGGTTTTGCCTCAGAGCAACTGTACATGTTATGGTTCATTGAGGGTTATAGGTGGGCAATGACCTTCCAGAGCTTCACATGTTGGACATGCACTTGGCTGAGAACCTGTGTCCTCTGTCGGTCAGCAGAGCTTGGGCCTTAGATGTAGCAGGCTTTGCGTGAAAGGCAAGCGATGAGCACACGTACAGTCTAAAAAGTGCTGTGGCCTGAAGTTCACAAAACAGATCGTGTCTGTAGGCCGGAGCCACTCATGCAGGCGCCGCAGCATGCCGCCTTTGCCTCTATTAATTTTAAAAGCACTTGTGAAAGCACTTGTTTAATTGGTGAGAGGAAGAAGAGTGCTGGCACCATGCTCGTCAGGTGCCAGGCAAGCGCTTTCCCTGTCGTCGCCATGCGAGCACCTGTGGGGTCGCCCTTCTACGGCAAAAGGCGGCCAGTGCGTGTGCGCTGCGAGTGATACACAGTCGTGCTTCGCCAACACCATGTAGCAGCCACTACGCAGGCTCGCAATGAGTGTGAGCGCCCGTGCTGGGTGTGGTGTACAGCACGCACGGTTATGCAGGCCTCATGTGGTGCTCAACCCATGTTGAACATCTTGATTGGTTGATTATCGCGGTCAAGTCACACCAAGGTCGTTGCACGCCACAAACATATGCTGGCCACGTCAGTGGGTCTTGTGCACCGTGCGCCTGTAGCTCACGCACAGCGCTTTTGCACAATCACTTCTGAACCACCTGGAGTCTGTGTTGTGGAGCGCTGCGCGAGAGCGCGGCGCTCTTGCCAGGGCCAGCTTGATGTGCAGGAGGCCTGAGGCCCTTGCTTTTTTACAGTTGCCAGCAGCACCGCTTCACGCATGCAACGGGCTGCCCCCGGCAGGCGGCGGTGGACGTGCTGGGCTACCTGCCCGGGCCTGCGCTGCCCGCCAATGCAGGCGCATGCGACCTGCTGGCTGGCGAGGTGTTTGCGTACGCAGTTGGCGCGGGCGTGGGCGTCGTCGACGTGCGCCCCGGGCCCCTATGGTCACCTGCTGTGGCTGTGTGCGTATGTGCGGAGTGCGCTCGCCTACTGCTTGTCTGCCACGTCCTTCACCACACCTGTTCGACTAGTTTGTGCATGCTGCGGACGTTGCCGTGTGCAAGGCCCTCTGCTGGAGGCGGAGGCAGTGTGTGGGGTGACGTTCCGCAACACTGGGTAGCCATGGCCCTTCTCTCTCACCACTGTGGCTGTCGCAGACAGGCAGCAACGTGCCGGCCCAGACGTTTGAATGAGTGCTTGATATGCAGCTGGCACCGGTGGCACTGAAGCGCGGCGCGCGCGCGCAGGTGCGG
>JAABUX010006913.1_pt1 | contig 13436 bp, 13 predicted proteins | sample 5561851 | NCBI WGS metagenome assembly JAABUX01 (sample SAMN10711883, study PRJNA513361) | rock metagenome | isolation source: Antarctica rocks | place: Antarctica: Victoria Land, Richard Nunatak red sandstone | collected 2016-01-03 | reverse complement strand
CGTCCGTCTTCCCATACCCCTCGTCCATGCCAGCCGCCACGCCCCCCGCGCCGCCCTCGCCCACGACATCGGTGGCGATGACCTGGCGATAGTTGGCGACCGTCGTTTCGCTCTCGATGATGCCCGATCCCAGTAACGCTTCGCGCACCCCGCTGTTCTCAAGCGGTAGGTCGCCCGGCCCGACGAGGAGTGGCGCCCATTCCCCGCGCTTCGCCCGGTCGGCCCAGGTGTAGGCCGTCTGCGCGAAGAGGGTAACGGTCGAGCGCACCCGCTGGTAGCCGGCCAACGCCGCCCACTCGGTCTCGACGAGTCGCAGGAGATCGGGATGGAACGGGTACGCACGCGCCATGGCGGTCGGGAAGCTTGCGGCGGCGGCGGCGGGCACACGTTGTAGGACAGCCTTCCATGGCGCAGTCGTTTCGGTGAACATCGCCGCGGTCGCCATAGTCACATTGTCGGGGGGCGGGGCATCGAATAGTCGGCGTCGAATGATCTGCGAGAAATCACTCGCCTCGGTCACGGCTGTGCTCGCCCCGTTACGCACCATGTTGGCCTGCAACTCTTCGCGCAAACGCTGGGCAAGGGGACCGTATACTGCTCTGTCGCGCTCGGTCGAGATCATAACAACGACCATGGCCACGTGCGGCACGTCGTTCACCGCGTCAAAGAGAGCCTTCAAAAAGGCCAACTCAGCGTTGCGCTCGTTCTCGTACCGCACATCATCCAGCTGACGTACATAGTCCATAATCTCGTCCATCAGGATCAAAACCGGGCGATTGAGAGACGCCAACGCCTCAGTAATCCCCTCCTGATCCCAACGAGGCTGGAAACGGGTGAAAAGATTGTAGTCTCGGTCTACTAGCCGCCAGAGAAACCGCTCCCATAGGGTACGCGCCGGGCCATCCATGTCGGGACGAGTGTCTGGTGCGAAAGGGGTCATGTGATCGGCGCTGAGCACGACGACATGGGCGTTCAAGAGATCGGGTTCCGCGCCGTCGAGGCGTGCTTTGGCGTCGGACCAAACGGCCTTACCGATGTCGGTCGTCTTAAATATAGCGGGCCTATGCGCCATATGGTACAGCCCGATCAAACCATGGCTCTTGCCACCTCCCATGCCTTGATCGAGATGATAGAGTGCCCGCGCCGACGTGTAGCGGTCTCGTCCGCCAAGGCGCACCATAATGCGCGCCATCAAGCCTGCCAGCGTCGCCGTCGGGTAGGTGATCGCACCGTAGTACGCAGGATCACTGTATGGGGCAGGTGGATTGGCATAGACCGCTCGGTAGAGCGACATTTGAACATCGTCGATGTTGCCTGCGCTGGCGCCAACTTCGGGACGTAGGCTGAGTGCCTGCCACCACGGTGTGATCATCTACTCACCTTTCTGCATTGGAAACTGATGTAGCGACCTCGCTAGTGATCGCATCATCTTGGAACATGCGCAACTGGAAGGCGTCGCTCACCGCGCGCTCACGCTCTAGCGTGGACCGCGCGGAGCCGATCGCGCTTCGGTTTCGCAGTATGTCTTCCAGGGCTTTACGATCCGCGTCCGCAATCGGAAGGATGCCGGCGAGATAACTGATGACTGCCCAGAGATATATGTCGTCGGGCTCGCGCTCTGAAAGCCCGACGACCATTGCGACTCCTTCACGGCCACCAGCACGCCAGCTGCGGACCATCTCGCGCACCACGTCCACTGCCGCTGTCGCCGCGTTTATATCGCCATGAGACATGCCCAGCCGGTGCTCGCCGAAGTCGGCCAAGCGGTAGCCCTTGGTACTCTCATCCAAAATGTCTCTGCGCACGTCGTCGAGCTGCAAATTCGACGCCATCGCCTGGAAGACTGCCTCCGATTTGGGCGCGAGCTGACGACTATAGAGACGCGCCCAGAACAGCGCAAAGCGCGTACGGGCATCGAACGTCTCCAGCGGCAGGCCGTCCACCTTGATCGCGGCCACATCCTGTACAGTCCGGCGCGCAAGTGAAAGATAATGGTCAATTTCTACCACAGTGCCATCTGGTCGTAGGACGCGCTCATAGCGGCCCAACACTTCCATCGTAGGGCCATAGGCAGCCATAAGCTGATCGGTAAGAGCAAGACCGTCGCGCTCCCACGCCGTCACACGAGTACGAATTTCTCGTTCTACCTCAAGGTCAACCGGAGCCTGTAAGCCATCAAGACGTTTCACGGGGGCCGGTCTACACGCTATGGTTATCGTGACGACTATATTTGCGGACCCTGCGCCCGTTCCCTCTTCAGTGCGTGCAGGCCATGAACCGGTAACGACGAACTGCACTTCCATGAGAGCCGAGAGCAATAGCCGCCATGCCTCTGGATCTCCATGACCAAAAACCAGGGTCATTGCCCCATCGTCGCGCAACACCTTCCGTGCATTCGCAAATGACGCTCTCAACGACCTTTTGTAGAAATCGGCTGTGCGATGATCTTGAACACCAAAGTTGCCTCGTATCCGCCTAACGATAATCTCTGATTCCTTGTCCTGAACACCAGTAGTGCTGAACAGTTCAGGGAATGCGCTGCCCAGAGCGCGTTTAAGCCAAACGAAGAATAGATCGCTGGCGTCTGAATAGGCGATCATATCGTAATAGGGTGGATCGGTTACAACAGCTGTTATGCTTTTAGGCCTGAAAGGCAGCTGAAGTGCATTTCCTTGGCGGATATGGGCTGCTGTCGCAGCTACACCGCGAGCCAGCTTGCGTAATACGTTCGGTGTGTCAGCCATTAACGAACGCCATGTACCGGCCCCAGTGCCAATACCGGTTTCAAAGATGCTGCTGGCGAACCTCAATGGAGCCCTCCTGACAGGGCGGTGGCATGCGTGATCACACGCAGTTTGACGCGCTCGAAACCCGTAATGGGGGTTCGCCAGCAGCATCTTTCAAAATAGTCCATGCCGTAAGTGAGGTTTGCTTGATTTTTAAAGATGTGGTCCACTTGCTTGTTCGCCGGCCGAAGGGTCGCTCCTCGGGTCGAATAGCGTAACTTGCGGATAACCACAGCACCCGCGTAGCCAAGCAGAGCTCGCGTATAGTTGTCACTAAAACCCGCAGCTTGCAACTCCATTTGAAGGTCGGATATAACTCTACAAAGTCGTACAAAGCTCAACGTCTGGCGGTCGCAGCACAAGCCACCAAATGTGCGCACTCCATACATCGCCGCATCGATCGGATAGTTGTTCGGAGGGAGTGGCTCGTTAGGCACAGCGGGAATGCCGGATAGAAAAGGTTTCTCTGTCGTTAGTGCCTCTTCAGCACGATGGACCGCTCCATGGTCTTCGGGTGTCGGCAACCTATACTCGACTCCAACCACAGGATCGAGATCGGCAACAATGAGCAGCTTGTCGCGGAGCAACCCCGTTTTGGATTTGGCTTTGATAATTTCAGGAATATGAGGGTGATCACAGAAAGGACAACGAGCAACTTTGCCACGGTTACCCATAGAGAATAACGTTTGCTTCCCACTGTCCGTGCCCTCGTGAATCACCACCTCGAATTGCCCTGAACCACGATCCGCGACAAATGAAAAGCTGGTTCCTGGATCTCCAGTATTCAGATTGGGCACTCGCAGGATAGCTGAACCGACCATAGGGAAGTAATGCTTACACTCATCACAAGGCATAGTTTGCGCCCATAGATATCCCCATGGACGATCCCCCTGTGTATTTTTAGGGTAAAAGTCATCCATCGCTTGCTCATGGCGGCGCCCAATCTCTGCCAGTAGTACCCGTACGTCGCTGACCAGTTTTTCTTTACCTTCCCCACCTTGAAAAGACATGGGTTCGCTTGCGACAGGGCTGTTGAATGATAAAGACGGTTCGTTACTCCAATTTTGGAAAGGAAAATCTGCAAGCAGCATTCCGGCTAGTGTCGCAACTGGACTGTAATCTATGCCCCAAGCTTCAGCTCCAGCTCTTATAGCTTCCAAGGGAATAATGGCGCGACCAGAGAATACATCTAGAACACGCGCACCGTCCGGATGCTCGCGGCGAATTTCTTCGGCAGCACTAGCTAAGGCATTGATATCACCTTTGATCGCTTGCTCAACCATGATCTGCAGGCGCCTCTGCTCTTTGTTATCCGTGGGCCAAGGCAGGAGCGTCGTTAAAACCGCTGCACGTGCCTGTGCAATAGGGCGCGCGGCAAACCATGTGAAAAGCGCTTTTTCTGTTCTACCACTGCCATATGGTTGGTGCGACGCTTCCGATACCGCTTCGCATGGGAACCACCGATCGATCATCCTCATGACACGAGCGCCTTTCGTAATACTGGTCCCGAAATATGAAAGCGTTGTACCAAGCGTTTACTATCACTGAATAGGGCCACCGGGTTGCGATATACGCCGAAAAGTTCGGGCGTGGAGGCGCAGTGCTCGAACACGTAGACCCAATAGTCGTCGCGGAGTTGCTGGGCCATGAGCCACTCGGATGATTCCAGCATGATGCCCGGCGATACGTCACCCTGCAAGCCTTTGACTTCCACGCAACGCTGCTCATATCCGCGGCGCGCTTTCAGATCGTATCCGCACCCATCCTGATGGACGTCATCGACGTGGAAGCCCTCCACTTCTAAAAGTTGTGCGCACAGAAGCATCGAAACGGCTTCCGAATTGGTGTCCGTCCTATGCGCGCCGACACCACCCTGGGCGCGCACGTGGACCCGTCCGACAAGGCGCGGCGGCCGTGCCTCGACGACCGTGGCCTCCCGCAAGAGACGCTTTCGCTCGGCGACCGCCTGGCCGATGGCCGCCCGCCGCTCTTTGCGCTCCGCTTGCGGCAGGTTTTGATAAGGCTCCATGACCTCATCCTGCAGCCGGTCGAGCTGCGCGGTGACGCCATCGGCCCATGTCCTCAGGTCGGCGGCGATCACCTCCGCCTGCCGCGCCATCTCCGACGACGCGACGACCTCGGCTTGCAGCGCGGGACCGGGGGCAAAGTCGGCATGGCCCTGCGGGGTGGAGGGAACCGTCACGTGCGCGACACTTTGCCACGCCACCACGCGCACACCCGATCCGTCGGATCGCACGAGGAGTGGGTACGGGCGTTCCACCACGCCGCTCCCCTGACGACGCGAGAGCGCGGCATCGAAGACCAATAGCTCGTAGGACGTTAGCGCGCTTTGATCGTCGAGCACAGCGCCGGCTGCGAGCGCGTCGTTGCTGTCGCGGACGATCTCGTTGACCAGGGTCCGGTACGGCATCTCCGCCGGCCCAAGCACGATGGCGCCAGCCAGGTCCGCGCCCTCCCGTCGCGCGTGCGTCAGCGCATCCGCCGACATGGCAACCAGGGCGCGCCTGTCGCCCCCAAGCGCGGCGGGTAATGTCGTCGCTTGGGGCGCGTCATCCGGCACATGGAGCCGGACTAGATCCTCATACAACCCACCGGAGATATGCCACCCCCGCGCGCTGGCCAGGACGCGTACGAAGGCGGCGACGATGGCGGGGTTCACGGCATCCAAACGATCTTGCAGACCGTGGGCGGCGAACGCATCACCATCGGTCAGCGTGGCCAACCGATCCTCGACCCGCCGCTGCTCCTCGGAGGCGCGCTTGTACTGATCCGCCGTCACGCGGCGCGCGGCGGCCACGGCCTCGTCGGTCGACGTCCCCCCGGCCCCCGCTTGCACGAGCAATCCCGTGTAGTCGACGCCCAGGTGATCGACGACGGAGCCCAGGAAATCGAATATCTGGCCATCTAGGGCATCGGCCGCGGCGACGATGTTGTTCAGGATGACCTCTTGGACGCGCCCCTCGCGCGTCGAGGTGGAAATAAGATTATAGATATCGACCTGGCTACGCTGTCCGATGCGGTGCAGGCGACCGACGCGCTGCTCGAGGCGGACGATGGACCACGGGATATCCCAGTTGATCAGCACATGCGCACTCTGCAAGTCGATCCCCTCGTTCCCTGCATCGGTGGATATGAGCACGTCGAACACCTTGTCCTGGAAGTCCGCCTGGATACGTTCCCGCTCCTCGCGCGATACATCGCCGGCGTAGCGCCGCACCGTGAAGCCCTGGTCGCCGAACACGCGCTCCAACCATGTCGCGGTGTCGGCGAACTCGGTGAAGATCAGGAGCTGTTCATGTCGGCCTGGTGCTATCCCATGCCGGGGCAATACCTCCTGGGAGACGTGCCGCCACTTGGCGGGGATAAATGACGGGTCGTGCAGCAAGGCCGCGATGCGAGAGCATAGCGCCGAGATCGCGCCAATCTCGGCGCTCGCGTCCGTGCTCCGCACCGCGTTCACACGGTCTTCTAAGTCGTCCTGCATCTCGTCATCGTCATCGTCATTGGCCAAGTCGGCGGGGTCAAGCGGCTGCACGAGGCCACGGACCGCGGGACCGGAGCTGCCCCCCCGACCCCGCAACCGATCGGCGCGCCGGCCCAATGTCTCCGACAGCGCATAGAGCGACGAGGCGGCGCGTTTCCCATAAACGCTGCGGACCAGGCCAGAGGGGTCGTCGAAGTAGCGGTCGCAGTAATCGAGGGTGTCTTCATAGACCTGCAACTCGGTCGCCGAGAGGCCCACCGAGACGTTGTGCGCCCGCCGTTTCGGGAAGAGGGGGGTCACGTTATCGTGATCGCGCAGGCTCTCTTTCATGCGCCGAATAAAGTGCGTGCGCGCGGGGCGCAACCGCGGTGTGTCGGGGCCGAGGCGGGCATCATCATCCGGGCTCCATGGGTACACCGCCGGGTCCAGCAGGTGCAGCAGGGCACGAAAGAGGTACTCGCTGCCGCGATGCGGGGTGGCCGTCAGCAGCAGCAGGTGCGTGCAGCGCGCGGCCAGTTCGCGCGCCATTGGGAACGCTGTCTGCGCGGTCGGCGTTAGCCGGTGGGCCTCGTCGAACACGACGAGATCCCACGCCCCCTCCGCCGCGAAGATGGCCTTCCGCTGCACCTGGGGATTGCGTGCGAGCAGATCGACGGAGACGACCCAAAAATGCCGGTCGGGGCGCAAGGGCGCGCTCGACTTTCCAACTTCCGTGGTCAGGCGCTCCGTGTCGAGGCCGAAGAACCGCTGTAAGTCCCGCTCCCACTTCGGGACGAGGTGCGCGGGCACGACGATCAAGGCGCGTTGGAGCAGGCCTTGTCGGCGCATCTCCGCGATGTACATACCGGTCATGATCGTCTTGCCCGTTCCGGGCTCGTCGGCGAGTAGGAAGCGCAGGGTCGGCTGCGGTAGCATCGCGCCGAAGACCGCTTCGTCCTGATGCGCATAGGCGCGGAGCGGCGTCGTCGCGAGGGTGGTCTGGCGCACGACCGCGATGACACGCGCCATCCAATGGCCCCATAGCCCCGCGAGGGCCAGGCGCGGATCGCCGGCCCCAGTCGCGTGCAAGGGGGTGAGTTGGTCAAAAACAGCGGGAGAGAGCAGCATGTCGCCACGCGACCCATCGGCACGCTCGAAGACGAGTGTCACCTCGTCGTCGTCACGATCGACGGCCCGCACAATCACCGCATACGGCTCATCCGGCAAGACGACGTGGTCTTTCTTCTTTACCCCCACAGGTCCCCTTTTCTTTGCACCTACGACTGGACCGGCTGGTCATCGACGGCGAATTCGATCCTCCCCGGATCGACAGCGAGAACGCGCGCAAGTCGTCGCACAATAGCTGGGCGGGGCCGCACCTTGCCGGCCTCGATGTGATAGACCGTCGAGGTCGAAACCTCGGCCGCAACGGCAAGCTGCTCTTGCGTGAGATGGTGTTGCTCCCGCAACTGACGTAGTGTAGCCACGCAGCATCCTTTCGAGACAAGCCCAGCCTGTTCGGCATATGGTATAGAGACGACGATACAACACGGTCCCGGTACATTGATATTGTGCTGAGAACTTCCTAGTATGTCAATAGTCTTGTGAGACGGCCTGATGTCGTAGCTGCGGGGAACTCATTTAGCTCTCCCTTTCTCCTGGCCCCCTGCCGCCCTGTGTAGGTGGACCCACCATATAGGGCGCGCCACCACGTAGAGGAAAGGAAGACGTGTGTTCCACACAGGCCCGCCCCTGCGGGCCGGAGAAAACGCGGAAACGCGCGTCCCCGCACACTCGGCGCTCACCTGACGACTTGGCACTACGGCCCGCGCCACACGGCCCACATGGGGCACCACGACGAGTACAGGTGCGGCACGAGCAGCAACATCCCAGCATCTCTGCGCCGGTCCCTGCGGCCGTTGTTGTCGGCGCATCAGCCATCCTCTTGGTAGAAGCGAACTTCGCGCATCCCATGGAGGTGCTCGTCGTACAGCCGCAGCAGGGTCTCATGACACGCGGAACAAACGCGCAACTCGGCCGAGACCTCGGGCCAGTCACCCAACCAGAGACCGTCGTTGGCGTCGTCGTTTCGATACCCGACATTTACATCAGCCACCCGCGCCACGGCTTGGTGAGGCCGAGCAGCGATCAAATTGCGCCGAGCGTCCATAGCGCGAAGAACAGGTGGAGTAGGCGATCGTGGATATCTACCCCTGATGGACTTACCCACGTGGCGACCGCCTGCGCCACGGCCCAACCCAACGCGATGTTCAGCGGCAGGGTAGACACCAATCCACTCAGACGCTCCCGCAGGCTTGAGCCAGTGAACATCATGAGGGATGGGACGAACAGAGCGAAGAGCGGCCCCCCATTGGATACGCCTACGAGCAGATATGTCGGCCACCACACCAAGGCCGCAACGCACATCACGGCGACATGCCCGCTCACGGGCGGGATAGGCCGCCCGAAGAAGAACAGGGGGAATCAGCGCACCAGCATATCCGCGAGCAGCGCACCCGCAAGGGTGAACACGAGGGTAAGCAGGAATGGCAGAGCGACGCCGGCCCAACGCACGCCGCTCCATATCACAGGTGGCCGCGCCGACGATGCGTGTCGCTCCAGTTCTTCTAACCCCGGCCGGTCTAACGGTGTGCGCTGCGATGCCGCGCTCGCGCCCATCGGCGCGCCTGCGAGGGGCCCCTCGCCCCCGCCTGCCTACGTACGAGGGAGCAGGTCGTCCACGACCTGCCGAGGTAATCCGGGCGCGTCGGGTGTAGAGATATCCCCCACCGTCCCTTCTTCCCAGCCCTGCGGCCCTGAGCTCGGCGCGCCCTCCTCCGCCTCGTCCACGCTCCCTGGGAACTGGGGCGGTTGAGAAGGGCGAAGTGGCTCTACCCCAGGAAAGACCGGCGGCTCCGTCGGCTTCGCGCGTGTCCGCGCCACCCCTACCTGAAGGGCATGCCGCGCAGTCTCCTCGTCGAGCCCAACCAAGTCGATGTAGACAATCTGCGGGAGCAACCCCGTCGCGTCTCCGGTGCCCACGCGCACCGGAATGAGCAAGCCCTTCTCGCCCGTCGGGTCTTGGGCGAAGGCCGCGGCCCATTCGGGTTGCGTGTAGAGCGCCTGGAGGTAGTCCGGGGATCGCGATCGTCCGCTCGGCCTGCGCGACGTGCTGCATGGCGAGCACGAAATTCGCGCCGGGCCGGAAGTCCCACGCCTGCAACACGGTCGTATAGCCGCTGTCTTCGAGTTGCCAGGCAATCCACTCCGCCCATGCGCGATCAGCGGCGTTGTAGCTGATGAAAAAATCGACCTCACTGTCCGGGCGACCAGGCCCACTCAGACGCGAGGGAACGCGTCTATGCTGCGGCTCTATCATAGTTGCACCTTAACTCCACGCGATGCTCGCCTCGTCGAGCCATGTGCTTATTGCGCGCCATTCGTCATCACTCACCACGTAATTCGTCCCCCGAGGGGAACGTATGACCGCCAAGCGCGCCAACACCGGGTCGCAGGTTATAAAGGCTTTCAGCAACGGATGGTCGAGGAAGACGTGATCGTAGCGGACGCGTACCCGCGTTTTGGGCCGTCGTCCGTCGGCAGGCTGGACCCAATACCCCATCCCCGTCGCCGAGTCGGGCCGCACCTCGGGCGCGCTCACGAGGGTCCCGACCGCGTAGATACCGGCATCCTCGCCGCAGATCCAAATCAGCACGCGGTCGCCACAGTGCACATCCTCGGCGTGCTGGTTCAGGTTCCAGAACTCTTCACGCTCGGCCCCCAACGATTCCTGGATATGGTAGCGATTCGGGTTGGCCTGGAACAGCCAGGTAAGCCGTATCTGAGATATCAGTTCGTCGCTCATCCCGCTGCCCTCCTCACGCGCGCCTACCGACAGCCTGGATGTCGACAGGGATGTGGGCGGGATAAGGCGGCGCGACGCGACGCCCGTAGAAATGGGGGATCTCGGGCGCCTGTACTCGACGCCCAATATAGGGCATGGCCCGGCGCACGCCATAGGCGTCGGCGACGTGCTCGACGAGGAGTAGGGACGAGGCGAGATGTGGATCGTCGTCGAGGTGGTAGTGATGCATGTCGTCGAGCTTCGCGCGCACGAGCCAGTTATGCGCGGCCATGAATTGCTGCGTGGCCATCATGGCGCGCCGGGTCCAGGGACGGTTCGCGTCGTCCGGTAAGATGATGCAACCACGGCCGTCGCGCCGGACGAGTTCGCACCCGCGCGCGATGAACAGGCGGCCACTCTCCCCGTTGTTGGACGCGCCATACGGCGGGTTCGTATAGAACCAGTCGTAGCGCCCGACGAGATCGGGCGGCACAGGATCGAACACGTTGTAACGACGCACCTCCAACCGGTCGGCGAAGCCGTGGCGCCGCGCTATCATCTCTAAGGTAGCGAGCACGCGGTCGTCGAAGTCAAGCACGAGCATATGCGACGGGCAGGGAGCGTCATGAGCGCCTAAGAGCCCTATGAGTGCGCTTGCGCTGTCGTAGTCTCCAACGAAGGCGACGGCACGGTCCGCTAGCAGCGGGGCGACGAGCCTCACCTGCCGGATCAAATCCTCGCTCCGCATGGGGATTTGGTCGTATGCACGCAGAGCCAGGGGACGCGCTTGCTCGACCAAGATTGCGGCCGCGCGCTCGACGGCCGTTACCTGCGTCCGCCCCTGCACGGATGGGCGGACGTCGGCCGACGTCCACCTACGGGTCGGCGCGGCGCGCCGCCCGTAAGCAATACCACGCGGGGCGCCAGAGACGCCTGGCAAGAAAGTCGACGCGCCCATCAGCTGGCCCTCCGCCCGCGCCCGCTATACGTCTTATACGCGGACCACAAGCCCAGCGTCTTGATGCGAAACTCCGCGCACTCCGGACTGGCGCCGTAGGCGGCTGCGAACTCAGTTACGCGCTGCCTTTGCCACACGGCATGGACGACCACGTCGCGCGGTAGCAAGGTCGCGGCCGCCGTCCAGTATGCATCGTCCTCGTCTTTCTCGTTATACGCGCGCTTCTCCAACCCATTCGGGTGCAGGATGAGTTGCGACGGCCGGTGACCGAGATGGGCGTGCGCCACTTCCTCCATAATGGTGACGTTGGCGCGCTCGGGCGTCTGGGACGGGTGAAGCATCACCAGCAGGCACCCATTTGGCAGCCGCTTGCCCATGCCCGACCATGCCTTAACATCAGCCTTTGTGACGAGCGCGTAGTCCTCCACAGTTGCCTTCGTCACATTGCTCGGCTCGACAATGACGAGCTTGAGCTCGTCCACGAGCGCCCGCGGGTCCAATCTATCCCGTGGGCGAACTCCGGCCCGTTGGCGTAATAGCACAGCATGCTCCTCTGCAAAGTTGACAAGGGCACGCGTCGTCCGCTCACCCTCCCCCGATTGCGACGTCTTGCTCATCGTCATCTATCCCTTCCTGATAGGGAGGCCACCGCGTCGCGTCAGGCTACTCGCGTGTCGAGGGGCATCCGTCTTCTACTCGCTGGTCACGTCCTGCGGCTCGGCGAATTGCTCGTAGGCCGCGCGGAATATGCGGCCGAGAGCGGCCGCAGTTTTCGTATCGAGATGGCGATCGGCGCGCAAATGCGCCTCGACCATATCGGGAGTTGTCTCACCGGACTGATGCACGATCTGGTGCACCGGTGCAGGGGTGCCAACATCCATAACGCGCTCCAGGGACACGCCGAGCCACCGCGTCATTGCGGCCAGGGTGCGGGTGTCCGGCATTGGCGGCGCACTACCGGCACGCCGCGTGGCGTTGTGTCGGTGCTCCAAACGCGAGAGCGTGGCCGCGCTCACTCTGGCTTGCCGGGCGGCCTGTTCCAGCGTCAGTCGTTCGTCCCGCCTCTTCTCCTGAATGAGTCGGCTGAGATCGTCGACGCGCACGACACGCGCACCATCGGATGCCTGCGCGGCATCGTCGTGTATAGCAGGCGAAATGCTCATACCTCCATCCCCTACACTAGGTGTATGCGGTGTATGCGCCCCAGCGGGTTCACCAACACCATGATCGTAGTGTAGCAGTTTTATTGCTTTCGTGAAATAAATTTCAAGAAGGAAATGACGGGGGTCTAGAATGGCGCTGTCGTTCACCGAAACCAGAGCCATTAACGGCCTAGCTCATGTCCTCAGTGATTTTCTCCCTGGCTCGGGGCGGCCTGACTGGAAAGGTCATGAGACGTTCGCAACAGTTGCTGCTAGAGTAGGAGTGGGTAGTTTCTGGCCAGGTGGCAGCAAAAAACCAGCGATTCACGCCCTTCTCACTCAGACACTTGAACAAAGGCGTAGTTCATTCGAGAAGCTAATTTTGGAGATTGTCCGTTGCGGGCTTGTCTACCGTGAGAACCAGAGCCGGCCAATCTCCACGACAGAAATTGACGACTTAAACGGACACGTTAAAGAGCTTGGCTTTAAGTTTCCAGACCTGTGGGACAGGGGTTTTCGGGCCTCTCTGGCGCAAACCACAACAGAACGGGCGCGGGAGCATGTGAAGCACGCTGAGGCTGAGCTGAAGCAGCAAGTATTGTGCGAACACCGCTCTCAAGCACTACTTGAACTCAAGGAAGAGTTTTTGCAGCTCAACAGTGAGCCTGACAGAAACAAGGCCGGTCTTGCTCTGGAAAAACTCCTGAATCGGCTGTTTGAACTCTTCGAGCTGAAACCGCGAGAGCCTTTTCGCGTCATAGGGGAACAGATAGACGGATCATTCGAGCTGGACAGCGAAATCTATCTCTTAGAGGCGAAGTGGGAAAATCATCGGCTATCAGAGAAAGAGTTGCTTGTTTTCAGGGGTAAGATTGAGGCCAAATCGACCTTTACGCGCGGCCTGTTCATCGCGCTGAACGATGTGACTGGCGAGGCGAAAGACGCTATCATCAGAGGGAAAGCTCCGATGTTTTTCGCCATGAACGGGCATGACCTCATGATGGTTCTGTGCCAAGGAATCAGCCTGACGGACTTCCTGCGCAAGCGTGTCCGGTTGCTCGCTGAAGAAGGACGTATGTTCGTTCCCTTTGCAGCGCTTAGGCGGCCCTCCAAAATAAGAGGTTCTATCACTGGGGATGGAGGGCGTAGTTCCAGTCGCCATGGAATGAATCTCGCACGAGATGCAAAGCCTGGAGTTCTGTAGCGGAGACGGTTATCTTCG
>JAABUX010006912.1_pt1 | contig 13438 bp, 7 predicted proteins | sample 5561851 | NCBI WGS metagenome assembly JAABUX01 (sample SAMN10711883, study PRJNA513361) | rock metagenome | isolation source: Antarctica rocks | place: Antarctica: Victoria Land, Richard Nunatak red sandstone | collected 2016-01-03 | reverse complement strand
CCTAACCTACCCTACCCTAACCTAACCCTAACCCTAACCCTAACCCTACCCTATACCCTACCCTACCCTATACCCTACCTACCCTAACCCTATACCCTATACCTATACCCTAACCCTATATACCCTACCCTATACCCTACCTGCCCTATACCCTACCTAACCCTATACCTACTAACCCTGACCTGTACCCTATACCCTATGCCCTATAGCTATGCGAAGACCTGCCCGCGGTGCAAAGGAGGTCTGGGGTACAGCAGTGGTGAGCGGGCCCTCTGCGCACAGCGGGTGTCACTGGTCAGCACCGGGCCCGTCCAACGAGCGCAAGGCGTTGTGCACGCAGCTGCCATTAGCCACACTGTGCGCAGCAGCTCCTTCACACCGCGCTGCTCTGCCGCTCAACACAAGCTGAACCGTAAGCAGCAACACGGCTCAGTACTTCAGAGGTGGAACCAGGGGCACGCCTGCTCCACGCGCGCACCGGCGCGCGCGCACGGCGTGCCCTCCCTGGGCGTGCTGTCAGCGGCCTACAGCAGCTTGCGGTCTCGGCCGACCGCCTGCGCAGCGTGCAACAGGCACGGGCTGAGCAAAAGAGCATTCGGCGCGGCCACCACAGCACGCGCAGGCGCTGGTGCACACTCTGTACACTCCAGCCCCCCCCAAGCTGTGCGTGAGCACCAGACCTGCAAAGCAAGGCCCTTGCGACAGTAGCCTTATCTTTTGCAACCTTCTGCGCGCACACAGGCACAATAGGCCGCGGCGTATCGGCATGGCAGCGTCCCAACACCAAGCAGCAGGAGCAGCGCACCACTGGTTGCCGGGAGGCCCCAGAGCCAGGCGCGGCAGAATCAGAGCGTGAGACGAGGTCCCCAGTCCGAGGTGGACATCAGTCATCATCAGAGCTCGAGTCAAGTAGCACTCAGCAGCAAATTTGAATGGATACATGGTTTGAGGAAAGTGCGCTCTGCAAGCCCCCAGTCCTGCAAGCGGCCGTGCAAGCAGCCGCGCATCGCAGCGAGGTGCATGCACTGCTCACAGCACGCTCCCAGCACGGCCTTGCAGCCAAGCACCGCCAGCGGCAGCTGCGGCTGAGAGCAGAGCTCGGCCAGTAGGCTCACAGCCGTCTGCCCCGCTGGTCCGAGCCAGTCGGACAGAGGCACGCGATGTGCGCACGGGCAAAGCCACCGGCCAGGACCACCGCGCAGGCTGCTGCGCAGGTCAGGAGGGTCGAGGCGCGGGCGCCAGCGCTGGCAGCCGCGGCCACATGCCCTCTGCGCCCGGCCGACCTGGTGCAGCCCGACCTGGCGGACCTGCTGGAACTGGTCGCGCGCTGTGCGCGGCAGCAGGCAGCAGGCGTCACTCTGCGGGAAGCCAGGGTGGTCGGCGAGGACACCGACACGGCCGTAGCGCTGCTGGTCAGCCTCGCAAGGCGCATCGTGTGGCGCGGGCCGCAAGTCGCGCGCCACCCCGCGTTGGGCCGCAGACTGGGTCGCCAGGAGGTTCTGCAGGCGCTCTGCGGCCTGTTGACAAACGCGTTCTCGGTCGATGACGGCCCCGACCGCAGCACGGCCGTGCGCGAGGCCGCAGAGCGGTGCGTGGCACAGGCGCTGTGCCCCGCGGCCTGCCAGCAGCTGGCCGCCTCCCGCCGCCCCGCCCCGAGCCCCTCCACCGCGTCTGTGCGCGCGCAGGTACGCGCGGCACGACATATACGGCCTGGCCGCCGGCCTGGCCACGTCGTGGGCGGCCCTGGCGGCGAGCAGCCCGGCCAGGGTGGAGCACTTTGCGACCTACGCTCTGCTCGCCGAGTGCGCGCCCGCCCTGCAACGGGTGCGCCCCCGCGCCCACGTCTCGCACACGCCGGTCTGCGCGGGCTGCGCCCCAGCGGGCGGCGCGCCGAGCAGGTGGTCGCGCTGTGGTCCCTGAAAGGCGCAACGGAGGCGTGGGGTGGCGCCGCAGCGCCCGGGGCGGCCCTGCTGACGCAGTACCACTCCGGCATGTCGGCGGTGTTCCTGTGGCTGACCAGCGCGCCGCAGCCGCTGCCGCCCCGCGCGCTCACGACAGAGGCGGCGCACTCGGCCGAACGCGAGACGATGCTCGGGGATGGCGCCCAGGCGCGCGCGGCCCGCACGACCTCCCGACGCCTGCAGCCCCGGCAGCGAGCGCCCAGGCCGACTGCGCCGCGCGCCGCGCGCCGCAGCACCTGTGCGCCGCAGCGCTGCTGTACTACGCGCTGGACGCCGCGGGCGAGGCGCCGCACGCCGCGTACCTGGCGGCCTTCTGCGGCGCCGCCGCGGGCGACCTCCTTGTCACCGTTATGGAGCAGGCGCTGCTGGTCGGCCGCGGTGCGCGCCTGCTGATGCGCAGCGGGCGGGGCCGCCGCCGCGCCGCTGGAAGCGCCCGCGCCGAGGCGCGCCGGCGCGCGGGCCGCAGGCGGCCCCACTCGGGAGCGCATGCTCTGGGGGACGACTGTGCACGGCATCGAGTGCGCGACCCGGGCGTACACTGAGACGCTCGAGGAGGGCGCGGAGCGGGTCGAGCCGGGGGTGGAGCAGCGGCTGCAGGCCCTGCTGGCCGGCCGCGTGGCCCCGCTGCTGCTGCGCTGCCTGCAGCTGTGGAAGGCCGGTGCGCGGCGCCCGGTCCGCGGCCCACGCGTGGCTCCCCGTTGCATCGCCAGCTCGCGCTCCTGCGCCCCTGCGCCAGCCGCCAGCTCCGGCGCTGGAGACCACCGGCGCGCCCTCTGTCCAGGGCATGCTGTCCGCATGGTTGCTCCTAAGCCGAGGCGCGCGCATGCACGCAGCCCGGCACGCGCCGGCGCGGCGCTCCGGCGTGCTCCCTCGTCCATGGGGCCGGCGCTGCTCAGGGCGGCGCCGCGCCCTGAGAAGTGCGTCCCGGACGGCACCGCGTGCCTGAGCGGCTGCTTGCTGGGCAACCTGCTGAGCGTCCCGGAGGTGTGCATGCGCGTGCCCGGGAAGGAGCGCATCCGCGCCATGCGCCACCTGTACGCGCTGCTGCAGTGGACGTCGCAGCGCCTCGCGGAGCTGGTGCGCGCACGGACGGAGCGGGCGGCGTGCAGGGGCCGCGCCGCACGGTCACTCCGCTCGCCGGCCGCCCGCTTGCGCCGCGCCCGTGGCCCGAAGCCAGCCATGCGCTAGGGAGGTATCAGCACCCGCACTGCCCAATGACATCCGCATCCCCGGCCGCCTGCGTGCAGAGCGGCCAGGCCTGCGGCCCTGCCCGGGCCGCTGTTGGAAGGCGCGCGCATCACTGCACCCGCGCGCGCAGGATGCGCGCGAGGCGGGCGCGCACGTCGATATGTCGCTGGGCAGCGGGCACCCGGCCCTGCTGCAAAAGACACTGCAGGCGGTCGTGCGCTGCCATGTGCCCTGGTCGCTGCTGGTGCGAACCCGGCCGGGGCCCCGTTGCGGGGCGCGCATGCGGAGAGGTGCGCCGCTTGCTGCCATCACGTGCCTGCCAGGTGCTCGCAGGAGGCCGCATGCGCGTGTCCATATAGCGAGCCGGCGCTGCAGCCGGAGCGGGAGGGCTCCGTGCCGGTGCAGGCAGCCGGACGGCGCCTCGTACCGACCAGCGGTCATGCTGCGGCCCGTTGCCTGCGCAGGCTGCTCAGGGGCTCTATGAGCACGCCGAGCGAGGCAGGGCCCTGCTGCCACTCGCCCTGCCGGCCATGGAGGCCGCGCTGAGGCGCATGCCGGACGCCGCAGACGACTGGGCTCCAGAAACCACTCGTCTTGCTGCACGACAGGCGCGCCCGGGGCGCGGGTGCATGCCAGCGAGCTTTGCTGGCTGCGCAGGCTGGTGCAGCTGCCTCCCTAGCAACGCAAAGACTGCGAGCGCGAGGGCGGCAGGCGCGGCCGTGTCACCCTCGGCGCTGCCGCCGGCGCGCGCAGGCGGTGGGCCACGCGGTGGTGCTGCTGACGTCCGGGGGCCCTGGCTGCCCCGGCCCGCCGGAGCCGGCCGCGAGGGCGCTGCTCGCGACGCTAGCAAAGCTGCTCGCGATGGCGCATGCGCCCGGCTCCGCCACGCGCGAAGGGCTGTGGGTGCGCCGTCCGGTGCCTGCGCCATCGCAGCGGCCGTGGCACCGGATGAGCAGCGTGCATGTGGGGTTGCTGGGCGCGCGAGCTCCCGCGCCCCCGTGACACGGCGCATGATGGGCGGGCCGCAGGAGGCGCTCATAGTCTGGGCGCCGCGCCTGCTGCGCCCGGCCGCGGGCATGGGCGCCGCCGGATGCGCGCTGCCGGCGGAGCTGCTGCCGAGCGCAGCCGCACAGCTGCTGCCCCTGCTGCTCCTGCCGCCGGAGCGCGTGCGCGCGCTGGAGCTCCCGCGCGAGTACAGCCCGCCAGGCCGCGCCGACAAAGTGTCAGTCTTCCTTGCGGAGGTGGTGGTGAGCGCGCGGCCCCCCCGTCACCGGCCGCCCTGTGCGCTCGCGGCGCTGCTGCCGGGACCCGGCGCCAGCCTGCCTGTGCGGCCGCGCAGGGCGCCAGCGGCCGGCTCGTGGCGCCCGGCGGCTGCGGCGAGTGCCAGGCGGCCGTGCGCGCGTGCGAAGGCCTGGTGCCCTTCGTCGTGGAGGCGCTGCGCACGCTGGCCGAGCGCTGTGCGTGCTGCCCCGGTGCCCTCAGCATGTTTTTCTGCGTGGAGACCGGGGCCCCGTCCGTGGCTGCGTCCGCTGGGAGGGGCGGGCTGAGCAGCAGGCGGCTGGTGCGCGCATGCGCGCCCGAGCGTGACGGGCAGAATGCGGCGCGCGGCCCCAAGGAGGCAACTCCTGTGGGCGTGCGGGCCTGCCCGGCTCCAGTGCCTGCAGGCGCTGCCTGCGCGTGCGGAAGCCATGCCGGCCCGGCGCGCTCGCAGGGGGGCGCCCGCCAGGCGAGCGCTCCGCGGCCGGCGGCGACGACACAGGCAGCCCGCACACGGCCTGGGCCGCAGAATCGGACGCGGTGGTCACAAACGCGCTGGCTGGCTTTGACGCGCTGTACCGGGACTCGCTCGCCCTGGCCCCGGCGCTCGTGAGCGCCGGCGCGCTGAGCGCGGCGGCGCGGCTGGCGCAGCAATTTGCGGACGCGCGTGGGCCGCGCGAGCGCGAGGACAGGGCGGCCCGTGCAGTGAGCTGCGTTGCCGCCTTGCCGCGCGCCAGCGAGTTCTTCTCGCCGCAGGTGAGCGCAGTCGCCAGGCTGCCCTGCTGCCGGACGCCTCAAGTGTCTGCGGCGACAAGCCCTAGCGTACGCTTCAAATGCGGCTGTGGCGCCGTGCGCGGTCCGCATTGCGTCGCCCGCAGACTGGCATGCGTGCGCATGCAGGGGCCTCTTGGGCCGGACGCAGCCGCGGCCGCAGCGGCGTGCGGCGTGGGCCCCTTGGGGCCATGCGCGAGCGCGGTGGACCAGCTGGCGGACATGGCGGCGTTTGCGGCGCTTTATGCGCGCGTCGCCGGAGAAGAGGTGGCGGAGGGGGGCCAGTCGCAGGCCGGCCTGGAGGACCTGCGCGTGCGCACGCCCGCGCTCCGCCCGGTGGGCTGCTGGTGCACGGGGTGCGCCCCGCTCTCGTCCATGCCGCCAGGAGGCGCGAGTTGATATTTTGCAGGAGCCCTAGTTTCGAGCGGGCTGCGTGCGCGCAGGTGCGGCAACCTGTCCGGCGCGTCGGAGGCAGGGCTGCGGACGCAGCTGTGCTCCGGCTGCAACGTCGCGCGCTACTGCTCGGCCGCGTGCCAGAAGGCGGCCTGGCGCGCGGGCCACAGGGGCGCGTGCCAGCGCCTGCGAGCGCGCGCCTGACGTGCGCGTCGCCCGGCCGCCGACTTTGCTCCTCTGCATGCGGGCTCGCGCGCTGCTGGGAGGTTGCGAGTGCCCCCGCTGCGCCCGCATGGACGTGCGCCGGCGCGCAGCAGCGCAGCGGAGCGTCCGGCGAGGTGGCTCCGCGCAGGCTGGCCTGTCTGCGCGCTACGCCCCGTGCTGCTCGACGGGGCGCATGCGCCTTGTAGCTGCTCCTGGTAGCCCGCAGGGTGACGCTTCTGGCCCTGCCCCCGAACAGGCGCTTCCGAGCTTGCTGCCGGTTGCGCTGCCTCCCAGTTTTAAATGTATAGCGTGCTTGTCTGGAGTGCTTCAACAGAGAAGGGGCTGTCAGTGCTGATGCATGTGGGTGTAACAAGTTACAGACTGCAAGAAAATTAGTGCAAGTGGGCCTGCCTCTCAGCTTTTGAGTGTAGCTTGCTTGTCTGGAGTGCTTCAACAGATAAGGGACTGTGAGTGCAGGTGCATGTGGGTGGCACAAGTAACAGGACTGCAAGAAGGGTTAGTGCAAGTAGGCCTGCCTCCCAGCTTTACACGGGTAGCTTGCTTGTCAGGAGTGCTTCAACAGAGAAGTGACTGTGAGTGTTAATGCATATGGGTGTAATAACCAACAGGACAGCAAGAACTTTGATGCACGTAGGGCTGCCTCCCAGCTTGAAGTGTAGCTTGCCTGTCAGGAGTGTTTCAACAGAGAAGGGACTGTGCGTGCTGGTGCATGTGGGTAGAATAAGTCACAGGACAGCAAGGCATGGACGTAAAGAGGTGCTCGGGCAGCGCTTGAAGTATGTGATCAGAACCTGCAGGCCCGCCGGTTGCAAACATAGCGTTAAGCGGTGCATGCTCCCAGGGGCATGCATGCACACATAGCGCTTTCATGCTGGAAGCAGAAATGCGTATCCCAGCGCGCGCATGTGACGCTCTGGCATGCAGGCCCCTAGTGCAATGCAGGCTACTGACAGGAAGGCCTCTGAGTGTTAATGTATGCTGAGAAGGGGCTGCATTCGGTGTAGCCGTTACAGCAGGCCAGTCCGTGACAATCACGCCCATACGCTCATGTGTGGCAGTAACTGGACGTGCTGAAACTGATTGGGCGCCAGGGGATGCAGCAGCCTAGCCTGGCGCCTGCTTGCCGGACATAGCCTCAGTGTTGATACCCGAGGGCCTCAACACGCTCTTGAGCAACCCGCCTGCTGCCTGCATTGCTTGATCACCCCTGAAGCTGCCCCCGGTGGCTGAATGCAGCATGTGACATGCATGTGCGTGCACCAATCAACCTGTAGAAACTACACACCACACACACCTGCACATGTGCACTCTTGCTGCTGGTGCTGCTGCTTAAGAGCTCTGCAGGCTCTGTTGCTGTGCATGCAAGCTTCATAATGGACAGTGCCTTGGCCCCGCGCAGGAGCCGACTTAGCTATGGGACGGTGGCGGCCTGGACATGCTGCACAAAGAGGAGCAGAAGCTATGGTACAAAACCATCAGATGGCTGTTCAAGGCCAGGCAGACGGCCGAGCAGGCCGCCTGCCTCATCCAGACGCTGAAAGGAACAATTACGGCTAAAGGATCAGCCAGACGGCGGAGGCCAAGTCACCCGGCATGTGATCCACCTGCGCGAGGCAGCCGGGCCGCCCTTGGTTGCTCGACAGCCTCGCGCAGGTGGACCACATGCTGGATGACTTGGCCTGTGTCCTCAGGCAGATCCTTTAGGCAGCGACAGTTCCTTGCAGCGGGTTGATGAGGCAAGCGGCCTGCTCGGCTGCCTGCCTCGACTGGAACAACCATCTGATTGCGGTGTACGAGAGCTTTTGCTGTGCCTTGGTTGTGCAGCGTGTCCAGGCCGCCTACCGTCCCAGGTTAGTTCCTGCGCGGGGGTAAAGAACTATCATTGAAGCTTGCCTGCACTGCAGACATGGTGCACCCATGCAGTCCTCAGCTGGGGCCGGACAACATGGCGCGCAGCTCAACCACGACCTCCGCGATAAGCAAAGCAAGCGGTCCAAAGCGCCGCTCCTCAGCCTCCTCGAAGTGCTGTGCCGGGTGGTGTTGCTCTGCTCTAGCACCCTTGTCAGCGCCCTGGCCTGCAGCTTCAGCTCCGTGAGTCTGTGCTGGCGCGGCTGTACGGCTGTGAGCGTCCCGCCGCTCAACGAGTTGCAGAACGAGGCGCCATCAGTTGCTTGACGCCGCGCACAGGAAGGCAGCGGCTTTCGGGATTTTCTATGATGTATCGGCCATGACTTCGTCAGACAAGCTGTATGGCGTTAAGAAGTGCAAGAGTGTGGACTGTTTTCAGGCAAAATGCACAGGACATGGTTGCATGCCTTGTCATAGCCAGCTAGGGTTCCTCCTTGGACAAGTCAAGCAAGCACTTTCAGATGCGCTCCAACATGCTTTTTTTGCAGCTCGCGCGCACAACCTTGCAGGGGCTGTGCAAGGAGAAAGGCGTCTGGACAACCAGCGCAAGGAGGAGAGTACACTAGTGGTACCTGGGCGTGGGGCATGTGGGCGATGGACAGGACGAGCAGGTCGTGCTGGCGCCACAGCTTCAGCATCTCGTCCAAGACGGTGCGCTTGGTCACGCTGGGCAACCGGCAGCTCTGTGCTGGTGCGAAGCTTCTTTGTACCCAAGTGCGGCCCTGTGCTGGACGGCTGCACACCCCACGCACTCCCGACCTTCTTTAATGAGCACGGCTGCCTCCTCCACAGCCTTGGACGCTGTTTTGAGGCTCTCTCCACAGCTCTGTGTAGGGGGCTATCATGCTCATCAAAGAAGTGCGGGAGTGCGTGGGGAAGGCCGCCCCCGACACAGGGCCGCACTATGTATTTGGAAAGCTTGCCGGCGCTGCTGGTGCTGAGCATCGCCAATTGCAACGTTGAGGTGCTACGGCTATGGCGCCAGCACAACCTGCCCGTCCTGACCGGCAGCGCTGGCTTGGTGCGCCTGCACCGTTCTGCCAGCACACAGCCTTGCACTTGCTCCGCTTTGCCTCGTTGCAGCAGGCCATAGATATATCTGGTATTAGAACCTATCAATGGAGCACAGCACACGCTACCTTGCACTGCAACACCTCTGTGTGGTACAGGCCATCAATATGTGAGTTCAAGGCGTTGCCTTTTGCGCACGGTCACGCAGATGCCCAGCTTTGTGGTTTCTGCGGTGCAAATCCTGAACACTCCTGAGTGTTGCAAGAGCTGACGTGCAAGACCGGCGCCAGCCTGCAACTCAATCTTGTGACATGCTTTCTGGGTGGCGCCAGGGACTGCAAAAATCTGTGTGGAGGACTTGACGCGCGGTCTCTACAATGAGCTGAAGCAAGGGCATGTTATCAGGGAGAGTGCATGTGAGGCTCTCCACGGCACAAGTGTTGTTCACCAGTGTAACTGACATGCAGCAACTGCCAGCTGCTCGCTGGCCCTGCACGAGTCATGTAACAGTTGCCACGCGCCGCGCAGGTGTGCAAGCCTGGTTGCGCCCTGACTGACTGCCACTACTCATCATGGGACCGTGTAATAGCTCACCTGTCAGGCCAGGTGCCTGCCCAGCGTCCAGAGCATGCAGCAGACCTATACCTGGGGCCTGTGCACATGTAGGCAGACTCCGCTGCCGGAGGCTAGCGGACGCAGGAGGAGGCGCTGCAGGGGCGCGAACTGCCATCATGCTGGAGGATGTCTGGGGCGCGAGCGTGGCGGATGCAGTGCATCTGGGAAGCTGCATGGGCCATCTGCTGGTCAGCTCGCCTCGCACGGGTCTGTTACGCTGGCGCGGAGCAGGCCGTGCCGGCGGCACGAAGTGCTCCGCGCCAGCGAACAGGCCCATGCACGGCGAACCCAACATCAGGTCGCCTGCGCGGCGCTCGAGATGCACTGCATCCACCACGCTCGCGTCCCAGACATCGACAGGCCTGTAGCCACCGGCGCCGAAAAGCTCCGGGCGACCAGCAGCCTGCCATCTGTGCGTCCATGCCAGAGGTGCGGCGTCCTGTTGCGCGCTGGCCGTTTTGTGCTGCCGCCTCTGCACCTGCAGGCAAACTGAGTGAAGCAGCCTGGACTCTGACATGCGCGCCACTTGCGCGTAGGAATACGTCACAGAATCCGCCAAGCCCTGCCGGAGGCCCGCCTGGCGGCCGGACAGCTCCAGGCAGAGTGCACCTCCAGCTGGCAGCACGGCGCCTGGGCTGAGCCGTTCCACAGTCTGGATGCGTGAAGCTGCAGCTGGCTGGCGCGTGAGCCGCGACCGGCGAGCGGCGCACCCTGCGTCGGGACCTGGCCCAGCGGATCAAGCAGGCGTGTGCCCTCCAGCCGCGCCGACAGTGCAGTGCAGCCACAGTGCATGCGCAGAGGCTTTGCCAATGGACGGCGTCCTCAACATAAGGCAGCTTAGCAGGCGACCAAGAAGTGCAAGCAGTGCATGTGGACAAGCTGCACCTGCGCCGGCAGCGTTGTGCATGTTTGCGCCTGGGAGCGCTCTGCCTACATCCATCGTGCCTGCGGCCTGCTGCGCGCTGGGCAAGGAGCATAGAAGCAGGAGTGCTTGGCACGCGCGCTGCAGGTCGCATACAGCGAGCATACCTCGTTTACAGGTCTGAAGGACTGCATTGAGTGGCTGCAGCCGAGGCAGGTGATCCCGTTCGCCAATAGCAAGGGGAGCCAGGCTTCGGCGTAGATGATCAGCGGCTGGACAGCCGCTGACTCAGCAGAAGCTGTGTACAGCGGCCGCTGTGCGCATGGCAACCCATGCTCAGTCGGCCGCGTTCTAGCCGAGTCAGCGGCTGTACAGCCGCTGATCATCTACGCCCGACGCCTGGCTCCCGTTGTTGTTGACGCACGGGATCACCTGCCTCGGGTTGAGCCATTTGATGCAGTCCTCCAGCTCGGAGAAGGAGGTATGCTCGCTGTATAACTCCACCGACGCGCGTGCTAATCACTCCTGTTTCTCGTTTACAGACCACGCATTCTCGGCTACAATGCGCTATGGGTCTGGGCCCGCTGCAGAGGCAGTGGAAAGCCCGCTCGGGATGCAGCAACCACACCCGGCGGCTCCTCAGCTGCAAAACATGCATGCTGGGGCGACTTGCCTTGTCAAGCACAATCAGATAAATACATGCGATGACGCAACTGAACACTTTGGCAAAGTGTTTGCCAAAGTATTTGCAGTTGTATGCCAAAATGGTCAGTGGCGTCATGCGCATGTTTCACCTGATTGTGCTTGACAGCACACATGCATGCGAGCATGCAGGTGGTCTGGACCTCCCTTCAGGCGCATGGTGTCAATGTACTTGACTTTCAGTATGTGGGTTTGACATTTTTGATATTCAGATATGTGCCTTGAAACGCATGTTTGCATGTCTGCCTACAGCCCACTCTCGCTCTGCTTGCCCTGCTGCAGACCCGCCAGAGCGCGTCTGACTGTTGGTCAGGCAGCCTGTGCCTTGTACTAGCTAGGTAGAACGAACGCCGGGTGGCATGATGGTGGCACGCTTTGCATTTGCGCTGTATGTCTGGGTCAAGGGGCTGCGCTGTAACATTTGAGATTGGCATTGATGACCACGCTGATTGGCTGTACTTCTTTTTGGCTGCGTATGTATTGCGCATCCTCACAGCGCCTGTCCGCAGCGCTGCGCTTCCAGCAGGGAGGCGCATGTTCCAACCATCACTGAATCATAACACAAGCCAAAGCATGCCCTGCCTGTTCGCGAAGCGGCTATTCCGGCCCGGAGCGATGCTGCATGAGGCTTGATGCGCGTTGCAAGGAGGAGGCCGAGAAGGCGGTTGCATGCAGGAGGTTGCAAGCCCGAGCGGCAGTGGAGGGGTGTGTGGCGTCGCGCAATGCGTGTTTCATGTTTTGATGGCGTGGTCCTGCATCAGGCGGAGTCATGTGTCGCGGGTGAACGAGCGCCCATGGCATTACACACGCACGGTTCAACACATGCATGCGCGGCCCGAGCCCGCTCCGTGTGGCCGCGCGCTCACAGGCAGGGCGACGCCCGGCCGCCCGCCACGCGCGCTAGGCCGCGCCGTCGGCGAGCTGCGCCTTGGCGCGCCGCGCCAGCAGCTGCAGCGCGCTCGCGTCGCGGTCCGGCAGCTCCAGGCGCTCCCACTGGTCCAGCTGCGGCCCGAGCGCGCGGCGCAGCTGCTCCAAGTCCTGCGCGCAAGCGCACGCCGTCAGACGGGGCGCGCCGCGCGGGCGGCGGCGCCGGGGCGCGCGGGCGGGCGCGCGCGCCTGCGGCGAGCCCAGCTCGGACGCGGGCCGCTGCCAGAGGTGCAGGAAGAGCGTGGCCAGCAGGTTCTCGGCCGCAAAGTGCAGCTCGTCCACCTCGGCCTCCGCGTCGGCCGCGGCGGCCGCGGGCGCGCCGCGCTCAAAGCCGGCGGCGCCGGCGCCGGCGGCGCCGCCGCCGGCGGCCAGCGCGGCCAGCAGGCGCGCGCGCTCGTCCTGCGCGGCCGCCAGGTGCTCGCGCGCCTGGCCGGCCGCGTCCGCCAGGCCCAGCAGGCAGGGGCAGGGCGGGCCGCCGGGCGGCGGGCGCGCGATGCGCAGCGTCAGGCCGCCCGCCGCCGTGAGCGCGCGCAGGTAGTGCGCCGCGCCGGCGCGCACCGCGCGCACGGCGGCGCCCAGGCGCGCGCCGCCCGCGCGCCCGCCCGGCGGCGGCGCGGCCTCGGCGTCGCGTGCGGCGGCCGCGCGCAGCACGGCCGGGCTGGCCGAGCGCGCGTCGGGCGCCGCAAAGCGCTCGGTGAGCGCGAGCGCGGCGGCGCGCACGCCTGGCTCGTCCGCGGCGCCCGGCAGCCGCGCGAGCAGGCCCAGCGACGCGGCCGCCAGGCGCAGCTCGACCGCGCCGGGCTCCCAGCCGCCGGCGCCGCGGCTGGCGGCCTCCTCGAGCGCGCGGCGCAGCAGGCGGCCGTGCGCGGCCGCAAACTCGGCCGCCGCGGCGCGCACCTGCGGCGCGCCCGGCGCGCCGGCCAGCGCGGCGACCACCACGCGCAGCGCGGCGGCCGCCAGGCGGCCCAGCCGCGCGCGCAGCGAGCCCGGCCCGCCGCCGCCGCCGCCGGGCTCCTCGGGCGTCAGGTCGAGCGCGCCGCAGGCCGCCAGCCGCTCGACAAAGCCGGCCGCGGCCAGGCGGTGCGGCCCGGCGCGCCCGCCGGCGGCCAGGCCGGCCAGCGTCAGGCGCAGCAGCAGCGCGAGCTGCGCCTCCGCCACCGCCAGCGCGCCCGCGCCGGCCGGACCGGGCGCGAGCAGGCCGCGGCCGCCGCCGGCGGCCAGGTCGGCCAGGTCGGCCAGCGCGCGCGCGGGCACGCCGGCCGCGTGCACGCCCTCGGCCGCGCCCGGCCCGTCGTCGGCCGCGACCAGCGCGGCGAGCAGATGCAGCGCCTGCGCGCGCCCGGCCGCCCGGCCGCCCGGCCGCAGCGCGTCGGCGGCCGCCGCGGCCGCCAGCCAGCCGGCGCGGCGCAGCAGCGCGGCCGCGCCGGCGTCCGCCTCCGCCTGGCGCGCCTCCAGCGCGGCGGCCGCCTCGCCCGGCGCCGCGCCGGTGCCGGCCAGCAGCGCGGCCAGCAGCGGCGGCGGCGCGGCCGCGAGCGGCGGCGCGCGCGCGCCGGCCAGCGCCGCCAGCAGCGCGCCGTACAGCGGGCCGCGCGCGGCCTCGGCGCCGCGGCATGCCTCC